>Ga0209526_10000263_pt1 | contig 33162 bp, 31 predicted proteins | sample JacPinW_OM2H0_M1_FD_188566 | JGI IMG/M metagenome (GOLD analysis project Ga0209526, IMG submission 188566) | Forest soil microbial communities from Algoma, Ontario, Canada - Jack Pine, Ontario site 1_JW_OM2H0_M1 (SPAdes) (version 2) | ecosystem: Environmental > Terrestrial > Soil > Boreal... | reverse complement strand
ACCGGGGAGAGCGCGATATAAGCCGTAAACCATTGCGCGGGGAATGCCGGGTGATTCCGGTGTGACCTGACTAACGCGTGTGCTTTTGCTTTCTACCAGTGCACACGCGGCTATCGGGCGCATCGGGCGCCCGGCATTCCCTGCGCCCTCTGAATTCAGAGGGCGGCATGTTCCAGCAAACCTCGCGCAAAACACGCGGCGAGATCGCGAAGCTGTAGCTGTTTGAAATTCGAATCCGTAGATCCGGATGAAGCGAAGCGTAACCCGGGTTTCCCCGCAACCAGCGGTCCCGGGTTACGCTTCGCTTCACCCGGGCTACGTTTCCTCACTCCGCCGGCGCTTGATCGGTGGCGGTGTCAGTGTTGCGGCTCGCCATCAGTCCGAGCGCCAATCCGCCCAGCGCCAGGATCGGGATCAACTTCTTGACGCCGATCGCGCGGATCATCTGGATACCGGCCGCCACCACCATGGGATCGGCAAGGGCGGTTTTCACCGTCGACTTCGCCCGTGCCGCGGCGCGGGCCTCGAGCTGACTTTTGCGCAAGATGTAGATACCCATCATGATCACGGCGATGACAAGAAACACGCACGCTCCCGCGAGGCAGGCTTCGATCGGGCCATAGGTCCGGAGCATCCAGACAAAACCCGCGGCGCAGAGAAACGCGATCGCGGTGAACAGGGTGAAGGCCGCCATCGCCACGAGCGACGTCAGTCGCAAGGCGGCGCCCGTCCTGTCCTTGAAATCATCGATCAAGCGCGCAAACATTGACGTCTCGTTTCAAAATAATGCTAATAAAAGTAGAGGCGGCGCGTCCGCGCCGCTGCTCAGATCAAACTATTGTTTCGGCCGCGGTTACCGCCGCCACGTCACGCCGATCAGAAAACCGAGGCCGAGCGCAATGCCCACGGTCGCCAGCGGGCGCTGCGTGATCACGTCTTCCAAGGTCTCTTCGATCGAACGGGCGGCGTCTTGCGCGGCATCGAGCGCAGCGCTGCCGCGCTCCGAGAGATCGTCGACCGTCGAATCGACATTGGCGCGCGCCTCCTTGTAGCCGCGGCGCGCCTGCTTTTTGGCGGTCCCGGCGAGCGAGTTGAGCGCGTCGGTGATTTGATCGGTCAAGGCCGAGATATCGTTCTTCACGGCTGCTACATCCTTTTCCAGGCGATCATAAGTTGCTTTATCCGCCAAATTTTTCACTCCCAATTCGCCATTCGTGCTCGACATCAAAAGCTCCCGGACACCGAAGTTAGGTAAGAGGCAAACGCTGCGCTGTGCAGGAAGTTCCACGCGCCATTTTCCAGCCGGAGAATGGCCTGCTTTGAGGATGGTGCGTATGCTGATCGCCCGGTTTTGCAGAACGCGCGTTGACGAAACGCAATCAGCGCGGCGGCTATTGCGGCGAACCCGCCGGCAGAAGGTGTTCTTTGAGAATAAGCGCCACGATCAACAGCGGTGAAGACAGAAAGCCGCCCATCGGTCCCCACAGCCAGGTCCAGAACGCCAGCGCCATGAATACCGCGAGCGCATTCAGCTCCAGCCGGCGGCCGATGATCGTAGGTGTGACAAAATGACCTTCGAGAAAAGTGAGCCCGACAAAGGCCAGCGGCGCGATCAGGCCCGCGGCGAGCGTGGAGAACGCGATCACGCCGACCACCGTCAGCGTCACGAACATCGCGACCGGCCCGATGATCGGAAAGAAGTTCAACGTTGCTGCCAGCGCGCCAAGCCCGGCCGGATTGGGCATGCCCGTGATTGCGCAGATGATGCCGGTTGCTGCGCCGACGCCGAGATTGATCATCGTCACCGTGAGCAGATAGCCGCCGAGCTGGCCTTCGATCTCGTTGAGGATCCGCAACGTGCGCAGCCGCGCGTCATGTTCGGCAAAATTCATGATCAGCGCGCGGCGCAGGTCGCGCCAGCTCGCGATGAACAGGATCAGCGTTGCAAAGAACAGCAGGAATTCGGTGAATGTCGGCGACAGGAATTCGACGGTCGGCTGCATCCAGTCGAATTTCGGCATCTGGAACGTTGAAAACGCGTCCGATCCCCCGAGCATGCTCTGGAGCTCCTGCCACAGCGCCAGCGGCCGGTCGAATACATGCAATTTATCTCGCAGGCGCACGCCCAGCTCCGGCAAACGCGTGCTCCATTCCATCAACGGCGAAGAGATCAGGCCGATGACGAAGATAGCCCCGGCACCGACCGCGCTCACGATCAGCACCGCCGCCACCGCGCGGGGAATTTTATGCCGCTCCAAAAATCCGGCGGCCGGCGACAGCATGGTGCCGACCACGAATGCCGCCACCACGGGCAAGAAAAACGCCTTGGCGACATAGAGAACGGCGACAACGCTGATGACGAGCAGCACAATCAAGGCAAAGGCAACAATATCCGCGCGCCCGATGAGCGGCGGTTGTTCGGTGGTGCTGTCAGACAATGCTGTGCCGGCCGCTTGGACGGGGAGGATACGCAATTGCTTCACCCATGGCTCCGCGAACCCAACAGGCGCGGCTTGCAAAGGTTCCATCGCGCAAACGTGAGGGCGCGACCGCTTGACATGCCAGCGTCCTAATTTGAGTCGCGATGGAACCGCAGCGCCGCGGCCGCGTTTGTTTGTCAGAGCATCACCGTGATGCATATCCAACGGGGCAGCTCATGACACAGACAATCACAGGCAATTGCAGGCTTTCCTTGCGCGCGACCGGCGCGCTGGTTTTTGGCGCGGCGTTGCTACTTTCGCCCGCAATCTTCGCCACCGAGGCCAGTGCGCAGGTTCTCAGCTACGCACCGCAAAGCGCCTTTCCATCAGACAATGGGCTCGCGCCGCCGGCGCCCGTGCTGACCGACGAAGGCGATGGCAGCGCAAGCCTGCTGCCCGAACGGCTGCGCCGCGCCGTTGTCGCCTACGACACCCGCGAAGCGCCCGGCACCGTCATCATCGATACGCCCAACACCGCGCTTTATTACGTGCTGGGCCAGGGCCGCGCGGTTCGTTACGGCGTCGGCGTCGGCCGCGAGGGATTCACCTGGGCGGGCGTGCAGACCATCAGCCGCAAGGCGGAATGGCCGGATTGGTATCCGCCGGCGGAAATGATCGCGCGCCAGCCATATCTGCCGCGTTTCGTGGCGGGTGGCCCCGGCAATCCGCTGGGGGCGCGCGCGATGTATCTCGGCTCCAGCCAGTACCGCATTCACGGCACCAACGATCCCAGGACGATCGGGAAGTTCGTTTCCTCGGGCTGCATCCGCATGACCAATGAAGACGTCGCGGATCTGTTCAGCCGCGTCGACATCGGCACCAAGGTTGTGGTGCTGCCGAAGAATGCGCCGCGGCTTGAAGCCCGCGCGACGACGACCGTTCGCCCAGCGGCGCCGCAGCGACGTCCCGCGATGACCACGTTACCCTCGGGCCGTCAGGCGATGAACGTTTCGACGTCGTCACTGTATTGAGGATTGAGCCGATGCGGAGATCAACCGGCAAGATCGGCCTCGGCATGGCGGCGGTGCTGTGCGCATCGGCGCTTGCCTCGAGCGCGCGAGCCGAAGACTTCCTCTCCGCTCTGTTCGGCGCCTTCGGCGGCGGCCGGCCGCCAGTGATCTCGCTGCCGTTCGCCAACGACGGCGGCCCGATCGTTCCGCCAACCGACGTGCGCCCGCGCGCCTATTCCGGCGGGCAGGCCTATTGCGTGCGCACCTGTGACGGGCGGTATTTTCCGATTACCGCCTCCGACAGCCAGAGCCGGGCGGCATCGTGCAATAATTTCTGCCCGGCCAGCAAAACCGAGATCGTCTACGGCAGCCATATCGACAATGCCGTGACCGAAAACGGAAAACCGTATTCGGAATTGCCAAATGCATTCCGCTATCGCAATGAGATCGTCGCGGGATGCACCTGCAACGGTCATGATCAGATCGGCCTCGCACCGGTCAAGATCGAGGACGATCCGACACTCCGCAAGGGGGACATCGTCGTCGGTGCCGGGGGTGCGCTGATGGCCGCGGGCCGCGGCGCCGACAAGCGCGGCGCCTCCTTGAACTTCTCGCCGGCCTCGGAACGGATCCGCGCGCGATATCAGCGCGTGCCGGTGGTGGCTCAGGAATAACTGGCCCAACGATCGTCGTCCCGGCCTTGAGCCGGGACCCATAACCACAGCATTTGGTTGTTGGACGAAAGCCGTCGAACAGCGAGTGTCAAACAGACGCCGCGGCGTATGGGTCCCGGCTCAAGGCCGGGACGACGGTTGGTGGAGTTTGCTCGCTGGCGACCGGCGTTGGCCGGGACGAGATAGATCAAGCCGCGCGGATCTTGCCGAGGAAGTCGGTGACCTGGCTGCCCAATTGCTGGCTCTGGGTTTCCAGCGTCTGGGAGGCCCGCTTGACATCCTCTGCTGCCGCGGCCGAGGCGTCCGCGTCGGTTTTGACGCCGGTGATATTTTCCGAGACGTTCTTGGTGCCTTGCGCAGCAAATTGCGTGCTGCGGGTGATCTCTTGCGTAGCGGCGCCCTGTTCCTGAACTGCGGCGGCGATCGCGGTCGCGACTTCGTTGACTTCGCCGATAATGCTGCCGATGCCCTTGATGGCGTCGATCGCCTCGCCTGCGACCTTCTGAATGTCCGCGATCTGCTCGGAAATCTCTTCGGTTGCTTTCGCGGTCTGGCTCGCCAGCGATTTGACCTCGGATGCCACCACGGCAAAACCTCTTCCCGCTTCGCCCGCGCGCGCGGCCTCGATGGTCGCATTGAGCGCCAAGAGGTTGGTTTGCGCGGCAATGGTGTTGATCAGGCCGACCACTTCGCCAATCCGGCCGGCAGATTTTGCCAGTCCCTGGACCGTGCCGTCGGTGTCTCGCGCCTGGCTGACCGCGCGGCTGGCGATCCCGGCGGCGTGCGCGGCCTGCTGGCTGATATCGTTGATCGACGCGCTCAATTCCTCAGACGCAGCGGCGACGGTCTCGACGCTCATCGAAGCCTCGCTGGACGCCTTCTCCGCGACTTGAACCCGCTCGTTGGTTTTTTGGGAGACTGCCGACAGGCCGGAGGAGGTGGTCCGCATCTGGCCGGAAGCGTCGCCCAGTTGCTGCAGCGATTGGCGTACCATGCTCTCGAACTCACCCACATAATTGTCGATCGCCTGCTGGCGCGAAGCCGCGCCGGCGTTGCGTTCGCGCTCCTGCTGCTCGATCCGCAGTTTGTCAGTCGCCTGCTGCTTGAAGGTTTCGAGCGCCCCGGCAAGCGCGCCGATCTCGTCGCGGCGCGCCGTGTATCCGGTGTCGATGGTCAGATCGCCGCCGGCCACCTTCAGCATGGCGTCGCGCATATTGTGCAGCGGCTTGATCACACGGCGGCCGACCATCGTCATGGCGCCGAACGTCAGGGCGAGAGCGCCAGTCAACAGCACGAGCTGCAACACCAGCGAGCGCAGCGCTTCGGAATGCTGGACGGCGGTGTATTCCTTGGCCGCCTCCAGTGCCGCGTCCGCGACGCCGACCGCGGCAGCGAGACGTCCGACCGTGAACGGGCTCCATTGGTTGGCCGTCATTTCCGGTTTTTCGCCGGTTGCGAGCGCATTCACCAGGCGATCGCGAAGCGCGACATATTGCGGATCGAAATAGGCTGATTTGTTTGCGGCCATCGCTGTGGAAAGCGCGGGAGGCAACTGCATTCCCGCCATCGTCAATTCCAGCGCCTTCCATGCGATGTCGATACCGCCGAGCAATTTCGTGTAAGCCTTTTGGGTTTCCGGCGTCACCTTGCCGGCGGCTAGTCCGTTCGAAACCAATAGCGATGTCTCGCCCGCGGTGTTGCGCAACAGCCAGGCGATCTGCTTGGTCGCCAGCAACTGGTCGATCATGGCATCCTGATGATTGACGGCGGCGGCCAGCGCTCCGGACAGTTTGTCGAGCGTCTCCAGCAGCGCCGTTTCCGTCTCCATGTACTCCTTGCCGAGCGCCAGGCGCCGCGAAGCCTTCGGCTTGCCCATTTCGTCCCAGAATTCCTTCTGTTCGGCGGTCACCACCTTGAACAGGCGATCGAACTCAGGGATCAGCGTCTGTTTTTGGGCGAATTCGATTAACGGAAGCACCTCGAGTGCGCGGGTCATGGCCGGCATTTCCGAGTCGCGAAGGCCGCGCAGATATTTGTCCGTCTCGCCGTCGATCGCCTGATCAGAATTCAATAGCCGGTTGGTCGTGGAGCGGTCACTGCGCAGACGATCCATCGCCCTGAACATGTTGGCCGACGCGTCGGCGATCAGCGCGATCCGGTTCGTGGCCTGCAGGCGGCCCCAGGAATCCCAGGCGTTAAGCGAGAAGCCGGCGATGACGCAGAATGCGGTTGCCAGGATGACGGCCTGAAGCAGCGCCGATACGGTTAAGCGATTGAACATGACTGGCCCCCAATTCTTATTCAGTTAGGCCAAAAAAGGGTAAATATTTCGACAGCGGGCGGCCGTAGTTATACGCGGCAGGGGAAAGCCGTGCTGGCTTGGAGGGGTGGTTCCTTGAGCGGAACCGCAGGGCGCGATGCGCGTTAACGAACGGTTAAATTCGCTTCTCGGCCGGACAGGGGATTTTCGAATGCTTATCAGCGTGCTCGTTACATTTCTTGTCGTCATTCTCGTTCTGTATCTGATCAACATGTTGCCGCTCGACGCCCGCGCCAAGCAAATCGCCCGCGTCGTCGTGATCATCCTCGGCGTGATTTCACTCTTGAAATACATCGCGGTGTTTTAGCCTCCCGTCATTGCGAGGAGCAACGCGACGAAGCCATCCAGCTTTGTCTAGCTAAGCTGGATGGCTTCGCTAGCGCTCGCAATGACGAACAAAAAAGCCCCGGCGGAGACCGGGGCTCTTCGTTCGTTCAGCGCAGCAGAATTACTTCAGCGTCCTGAACCAGTCGTCGACATCCCTGTGAATCTGATCCTTGGCAAAGCCGTAGCGCTGCTGCAGCTTGCCTTCGAGCTGCTCGCGGCGGCCTTCGATCACATTGAGATCGTCATCGGTAAGTTTGCCCCACTTCTCCTTGGCCTTGCCTTTGAACTGTTTCCAGTTGCCTTCGACCCGGTTCCAATCCATGGCCATCTCCCTTTTGCGTTGATGGCAATTCAACGAATGGGCAATTCAAACGTTCCGAAGGAACCTAACTCGCGGCCTTGGCCTCTCTGCGCCGCGCGGTGAGGATGTACTCCGTGTAGCCGTTCGGCTGCTCGCGCCCCTTGAACACCAGGTCGCACGCGGCCTTGAAGGCGGTGCCGTCGAAGGAGGGCGCCATCGGCCGGTACAGCGGATCGTCGGCATTCTGCTTGTCCACCACGACCGCCATCCGCTTCAGCGACTCCATCACCTGCTCCCTGGTGATGACGCCCTGATGCAGCCAGTTCGCCAAATGCTGGCTCGAGATCCGCAACGTGGCACGATCTTCCATCAGGCCGACGTCGTGGATATCGGGCACCTTGGAGCAGCCGACGCCTTGATCGATCCAGCGCACCACATAGCCCAAAATGCCCTGGCAATTGTTGTCGATCTCCTGCTTCACATCGTCGGGCGCCCAGTTCGATTTCGATACGGGAATCGTGAGGATGTCCGAGAGCTTGGCGCGCGGGCCATTCTTCGCCAGCTCCTGCTGCCGCGCCAGCACGTTGACCTGATGATAGTGCAGCGCGTGCAGCGTCGCAGCTGTCGGCGACGGCACCCAGGCGGTGGTGGCGCCGGCCTGCGGATGCGCGATCTTCTGCGCCAGCATGTCCGCCATCTTGTCGGGCGCCGCCCACATGCCCTTGCCGATCTGGGCATGGCCGGGCAGCCCGTCGATCAGGCCGATATCGACGTTCCAGTCTTCATAGGCCTTGATCCACGCTTGTGATTTCATGTCGTTCTTGCGGATCATCGCTCCCGCTTCCATCGAGGTATGGATCTCGTCGCCGGTGCGGTCGAGGAAGCCGGTGTTGATGAACACGATTCGCCTGGAGGCATTCTGGATGCAGGCCTTGAGGTTGACCGTGGTGCGGCGCTCCTCGTCCATGATGCCGACCTTCATGGTGTTTTCCGGCAGCGACAACAGCTTCTCGACGCGAGCGAACAATTCGCAGGCCAGCGCTACCTCGTCGGGGCCGTGCATCTTCGGTTTTACGATGTAGACCGAGCCGGTGCGGCTGTTGCGCACGTTCGAATTGCCTTTGAGGTCGTGGATCGCGAGCAGGCCGGAGACCGCGGCGTCCAAAATGCCTTCCGGAACCTCAGTGCCGGACGAGTCGAGCACCGCATCGGTGAACATGTGATGGCCGACATTGCGCATCAATAAAAGACTGCGGCCGTGCAGCTTTAGCTGTTTGCCGTCCGCGGTCTTGTAGACGCGGTCGGGGTTGAGCGCGCGCTTGAGCGTCTTGCCGCCTTTTTCAAAATCGGCCGATAGCGTGCCGTCCATCAAGCCCAGCGTGTTGCGATAAACCAACACCTTGTCTTCGGCATCGACCGTGGCGACGCTGTCTTCCATGTCGAGGATGGTAGAGACCGCCGATTCCAGGATCATGTCGGCGACGCCGGCCGGATCGTCCTTGCCGATGATATGGCTGCGGTCGATCCTGAGCTCGATATGCATGCCGTTATTGACCAGCAGGACCGTGCTCGGAGCCGAAGCATCGCCATGGAAGCCGGCGAATTGCACGCTCGACTTCAGCGCGGTGGCGTTGCCGCTCTTCAGTTTGACCGCCAACTGTCCGGCGATCACGCTGTAGGAGGTCACATCGGTGTGGCTTGCGGTTGCGAGCGGCACGGCCGAATCGAGAAAGGCTTTTGCCTTGGCGATCACCTTGTCGCCGCGCGCCTTGTTGTAACCCTTGCCGGTTTCGCTGGGATCATGCGGGATCGCGTCGGTGCCGTAGAGCGCATCGTAAAGCGAGCCCCAGCGCGCGTTGGCGGCGTTGAGCGCATAGCGCGCGTTGGTGAGGGGCACGACCAATTGCGGTCCGCAGATCTTGCCGATTTCTTCGTCGACATCGGCGGTTTCGACTTTTTGCGTCGCAGGCTCCGGCAGCAGATAGCCGATCTCCTTGAGGAACGCCGTGTAGGCATTCATGTCGAGCGGCTTGCCTTTGTGGGCGCGGTGCCAGTCGTCGATTTTCGCCTGCAGCGCGTCGCGAACCCCAAGCAACTCATGATTTTTGGGAGCAAGATCGCGAATGATGGCGGCAAGCCCGGCCCAGAACGCGTCGGGAGAAATTCCAGTTTTGGGCGTCGCCTCCTTGGCGATGAAATCGAACAGAACGGGAGCGATCTTCAATCCGTGGGCTTCGATGCGATTCATGACGGGATTTTTCTCACAGGAAACCGCTAGTTCGGCGCGGTTTTCGGGGGGCAAACGACAAAAGAGCCCCGCAAAGGGCATGTTAAATGCCCTTTTAGCGCTAAAGCCGGGGCCATGAGAAGGCCCTTGGCCGGCCGCGACTGCCCATAACAAGGGCGTCCCGGCAGCGTTCAGATATTGGCGGCGAGGTCGGCCAGTTCGTCGAACAGAATGCCCGATGCGGCCAGCATCCGCTGGATCTCGTCGGTCGCCTCGCTAACCGAGCGCGTCGAGGTGTCGATGGTCAATTCGTTGCCGGTCGGCGGTTGGTAGTCGTTACCGATGCCGGTGAACCCGTGCAGTGTGCCGGCGCGCGCCTTGGCGTAGTGGCCCTTGGGATCGCGGCTCTCGCACACTTCCGCAGGTGTTGCGACATAGATTTCGCGGAACGCCGTGTCGGCGATGCGGCGCGCCGCGGCACGATCGTCCCGCGACGGCGAGACCGCAGCCACAATGGCGATATGGCCGTTGCGGGCGAGATGGGTCGCGACTTCGGCGAGCCGGCGGATGTTTTCAGAGCGATCGCTAGCTGAAAAACCGAGATCGCCATTGAGGCCGGCGCGCAGCGTATCGCCATCCAAAAGTATCGGCGATCCGCCGTTGCCGAACAATCTGCGCTCCAGCGCGCGCGCCAAGGTCGATTTTCCGGAGCCGGGCAATCCCGTCAACCACACCACCGCGCCGTTGTGGCGATAGCGCGCCGAGCGCTCGTCGGGACGGAGCGCCGATTCCACCGGCACGATGTCGACGGGAACAGCGCGCTGTCCGGCATCGACCGACAGCACCAACCCGCCGCCGGCAATGCGGCCGTTGACCTCGATCACCAATCGCCCGGTGCGCGGATTGTCGGTGTAGGGATCGGCGGCGATCGGGTGGGCCAGCGAAATGTCGATCTCGCCGACATGATTGCGCGCGATCGATTTTGTCTCGACACTCGATAATTCGCCGGGGTCGACCGCCTTTTCAATAGCGACTACGCTGGCGCGGGTTTCCCGCGTGCCGAGGCGGACCAGGATCGAGTCGCCCTTTGCCAATGGCTTGTCGTGCAGCCAGAAAATGCGCGCGTGAATCCGGCTGGTATCGCGCGGACTATCCCCGACATGCGCGATGACGTCGCCGCGCTCGAGGAACAATTCGCGGTCGAGCGTGATGCCGACCGACCGTCCCGCGCCCTGGCGTCCCCTGACCGGCGTCACCGGCCAGCTCTCGACGCTTCTGATTTTTGCAATCTTGCCGGCGGGCATGATGACGATCTCGTCTCCCGCAGCAAGGCTTCCGGATTCGATGCGGCCCGCGACAATGCGGCGGTCGTCGAATTTGTAGATCGCCTGCACCGGCAGCCGCAGCGCCAGCGCCTCCAGCGGGCGCGCCGGCTCGAGCGCATCGAGCGCTTCCACGACCGTCGGGCCCTTGTACCAGCTGATCCGCGGCGTGCGCTCGGCAACGCCGTCGCCATCGCGCGCCGAAATCGGAATCACCGCCGAGGGCGTCACGCCGAGGCCGGTCAGATGCGCGGAAATCTCGTCGCTGATCTCGTTGAACCGCGCCGCGCTGAAATCAACCCGGTCCATCTTGTTGACCACAATGGCGACCTGCTTGATGCCGAGCAGATGCAGCAGATAGCCGTGCCGCCTGGTCTGGTCGCGCACGCCTTCCAGCGCGTCGATGATCAGCACCGCGCCGTCGGCCTGCGAGGCGCCGGTGATCATGTTGCGCAGGAACTCGGCGTGGCCGGGCGCGTCGATCAGCACGACGTCGCGGGAGCGGGTGCGGAAACGGATTTGCGTGGTGTCGATGGTGATGCCCTGGTCGCGCTCGGTCTGCAGCGCATCCAGAAGGAACGACCATTCGAACGGCATGCCGCGCCGCGCGCTGACCGCCTTGAGCATTTCGAGCTTGCCCTCGGGCAGGCTGCCGGTCTCGTGCAACAGACGGCCGACCAGGGTCGACTTGCCGTGATCGACATGGCCGACGATGACGATGCGCACTTGAGGACGGGTGGTGCCGTTCGGCGTGGATATTGCGGTCGGAACGATCATGTTCATCTCAGCACTCAACTCAATATCGGTTCAGAGATAGCCGGCGACGCGCAGCCGCTCAAAAGCGTCTTCGGTTTCGTGGTCGAGTGCGCGGCCCGCTCGCTCCGGCACCTTGGTGCCGTCGAGTTCGATCAGGATTTCCTCAATGCTGGAAGCGTTCGAGATCACGGGATTGGTGATGTCCTGATCGCCGAGCGAGCGATAGCGCTTGCCGTCTTTGGCGAGATAAAGCGGGATGATCGGGATGTTTTCGCGCGCCGTGTAGGCCCAGATGTCGGCTTCGGTCCAATGCAGGATCGGGTGAATGCGAAGATGCGCGCCCTGCGGCGGCGAGGCGTTGAACTGGTCCCAGAATTCCGGCGGCTGATCGCGCACGTCCCATCCGCCTTCGGTGCCGCGCGGCGAGAACACGCGCTCCTTGGCGCGGGTCGCTTCCTCGTCGCGGCGGATGCCCGCGATCAATCCATCAAAACCAAATTTGGCGAGCGCGAGCTTTAGTCCCTCGGTTTTACGCGCAGCGGACCGCGCCGCGGGCGGCAACGTCGGATCGATGGTTTCGAGCGGCGGGCAGGGCTCGACCCTGAGATCGAGCTCCCATTCCTTGCCGTAGCGATCGCGAAACGCGTACATCTCCGGAAATTTCTTCCCCGTATCGACGTGCAATGCGGGGAACGGCACGCGGCCGAAAAACGCCTTGCGTGCCAGCCAGATCATGACGTTGGAATCTTTGCCCAGCGACCACAACAGCGCGAGCTTCTTCAGCCGCGCAAACGCCTCGCGGAAAATGTAGATGCTCTGCGCTTCGAGCGCGTCGAGATGGTCCATCGTGGGCTGATCGAAGCGCGCAGCAGTGGAAATTTTCGGCGCCGGCGAGGCCTCGGGCGAACCCGCCCAGAGCAACCGGTCATCAACGGAATCGTTCTTGAGAAGATGCATCTCTGGCTCTTGGACTCTGGAGGCGAAAATTCTATAGTTGCATCGCAATAGAGAAGAAATAATTTTCTCTTTGCGAGCGTTGACAGACACATATATAGAAAATAATTCCAGTCAACCCCGGAAATGGGGGAAGCGAGTATCGCATGCGATTCCTGCCGGTGTTTCTCGATCTGCGAACGGGCGTGGTGCTTCTGGTGGGCGCCGGCGATCTCGCGCGGGTGAAGCTGCGGGTGCTGACTGCTGCCGGCGCGCGCGTGCGCTGGTACGCAACCGACGGCCATTATGATGTGAGTTTTCTGCAAGCCGATGACGCCGCCCGGATCGAGCGTGCCGAGGGCGATCCGCTCGCCGCCGATCTTTCCGGTGTGATTGCGATCCTGTGCGCGGGCGCGGGCGATGTCGGACCTGCAATGTCGTCGCGCGCAAAAGCGGTCGGGTTGCCCGTCAATGTGATGGACGATCTTGAGCATTCGACTTTCATTTTCCCCGCGATCGTCGATCGCGGCGACGTCGTCGTCGCCGTCGGCACCGGCGGCGCCTCGCCGGTGGTAGCGCGCCGCGTGCGCGAGCGGATCGAGATGGCTCTGCCCGCGCGGATCGGCGATCTCGCAACCTTCATAGGCCACTGGCGCAAGACGATTCACAGCCGCATTCCCGAATTTTCGCTGCGCCGCCGGTTCTGGGAGCGCGTGATCGATGGCCCGATCGGCGCGCTGGTTCTTGCCGGCCGCAACGGCGACGCGGAAAACGCACTGAAGGATATTCCCGATGCACCCGCCTTTGCCGGCGCGTCGGTCTCAGGTCAGGCCGAGGGCCGGGTGACGCTGGTCGGCGCAGGGCCGGGCGATCCGGATTTGCTCACCATAAAAGCGTTGCGCGCGCTGCAGGATGCCGACGTGGTGTTTTACGATGAGCTGGTCTCGCCGGAAATTCTCGATCGCGCCCGCCGCGATGCGGCGCGCATTCCGGTCGGCCGTCGCGTCGGAAAACCCGGCATCGGCCAGGACGCCATCAACAAATTGATGATCGAAGCGGCGAAGTCCGGCCAGCGCGTGGTGCGCCTGAAGGGCGGCGATCCCTTTGTGTTCGGCCGCGGTGGCGAGGAAGTCGAAGCCTTGCGCGAAGCCGGCGTCGCCTATTCGGTCATTCCGGGAATTACCGCTACTCTCGGCGCCGCCGCCCAATTCGAAGTGCCGCTCACATTGCGCAACGAGGCGCTGCGCATCACGTTTCTTACCGCGCATAAGGCCACGGACGCCGAGAGCGTCGACTGGTCGACCCTGACTGACGAAAAGATGACGGTCGTTGTCTATATGGGCATGACCGCGGCACCTTCGGTCCGCGCCGGCCTGTTGGCCGCCGGCCGCTCGCCGCAAACCCCGGTCGGCGTGTTCGCAAGGGTGACGCAGCCCGGCGCGCAAGCCGCGGTCGGAACGCTCGGCGAATTGCCCGATCTTGTCGCGAAGATCGACGGCGGTCCCGCGGTTCTCATCATCGGCGACGTCGTGGCGCATTCCAGGCCATGGCGCCACCAAAACCTCGCTCAACTGGCCTCATATTTTCAGGTAGCTGCCGAATGACCTCTCCGCTCGAACAGAAAAAAATCAAAATTGCCGGCCCGTCGGTGGTGACCGCCAACCGCACCTGGGACGGTATCGTAATCTACCGCACCGCTCAGCAGGACTGGTCGGCAAAGCTGTCGGATGCCGCGATCGTTCGCACCTCCGATGAGGCCCGCGCGCTGCTCGCGGAATCAGTCGCCGACGATGTCGGTGCGGTCGGCGCCTATATCGCGCCGGTCGAAATCAAGGACTCTGGCAAGATCAAGCCCGGCAATCTGCGCGAACATATCCGCCTCCAGGGCGTCACCATCGATCTTCCGGTTCCGGCATAAGGCCAATCCATCATGTACGCATATGACGAACTCGACCGTACGCTGATCAACGAACGCGTTGAGGAATTTCGCGATCAGGTGAAGCGCCGACTATCCGGCGAGCTCACCGAGGACGAATTCAAGATGCTGCGGCTGCAGAACGGCGTCTATTTGCAGCTGCACGCCTATATGTTCCGCGTCGCTATCCCCTACGGAACGCTGTCGTCGAAGCAATTGCGGCGGCTCGCGCATGTGGCGCGGCGCTACGACCGCGGCTACGGCCACTTCACCACCCGGCAGAACATCCAGTTCAACTGGATCAAGCTCGCCGAATTGCCGGATGCCCTGGCTGATTTGGCCGAAGTCGGCATCCACGCCATGCAGACGTCAGGCAACAACACCCGCAACGTCACATCGGATCAATGGGCCGGCGTCGCGCCCGGCGAGATCGAGGATCCCCGGATCTGGTCGGAGCTGTTGCGGCAATACACCACGCTGCATCCGGAATTCTCCTTCCTGCCGCGCAAGTTCAAGTTCGCCATTACCGCTTCCGCGCACGACCGCGCGGCGATCAAGATTCACGATATCGGGCTGCGCCTGCACAAGAACGCCGAAGGCGAAACCGGCTTCGAGGTGCTGGTCGGCGGCGGGCTCGGTCGCACGCCGTTTATCGCCAAGACCATCAAGTCATACGTGCACGGCCGCGATCTCTTGAGCTATGTCGAGGCGATCCTGCGCGTCTACAACCAGTACGGCCGCCGCGACAACATCTACAAGGCTCGCATCAAGATCCTGGTGCACGAACTCGGCATCGAGAAATTCGCCCAGGAAGTCGAGGAGGAATGGCAGCAGATGCGCGCCACCGACACCACGCTGACGCTGGACGACACTATGGTCGAGGACATCCGTTCGCGCTTCAGCTATCCGGCTTACGAAAAATTGCCGCACATGCCGGAGGAGTTGAAGAAGGCCGCGCACGACCCGCATTTCGAGGCCTGGCGCAAGAACTCCGTCGCGCTGCACAAGGTGCAGGGCTATGCGATCGTGACGTTGTCGCTGAAGCCGGTGGGCGGCCCGCCCGGCGATGCCACCGCCGACCAGATGGACGCGCTCGCCGATCTCGCCGACAAATACTCCTTTGGGGAGATTCGCGTCGGCCACGAGCAGAACCTCGCGTTGCCGCATGTCGCGCGGCGCGACCTGCCGGAGTTGTGGAAGGCGCTCGACAAGATCGGCCTCGCCACGCCGAACGTCAACCTGGTCTCGGACATCATCGCCTGCCCGGGACTGGATTATTGCTCGCTGGCCAACGCACGCTCGATCCCGATCGCGCAGGAACTGACCCGGCGCTTCGCCAATCACGACACCGCCAACCTGATCGGGCGGCTGCATATCAATATCTCCGGCTGTATCAACGCCTGCGGTCACCATCATGTCGGCCATATCGGCATTCTCGGCGTCGAGAAGAACGGTGAGGAATTCTATCAGATCACGATCGGCGGCCGTGCCGACGAGAACGCCGAGCTCGGCAATCTGATCGGACCCGCCGTGCGCTATGGCGATGTCGCCGATGTGGTCGAAGACATTGTCGAAGCCTATCTCGCGCTGCGCGAGCGCCCCGACGAGCTTTTCGTCGACACCGTGAAGCGGCTCGGCGTCGAACCTTTCAGGGAGCGGGTTTATGCCACTCGTTAAGGACGGAAAAATAACCGGCGATGGGTTCGTCCATGTCGCCGACGATGCCGAGATCTCCGGCGACGGCGCGATCCTGATTTCCGCCGCGCGATTTCTCCAAGACCCGGAGGCGCTGTCGCGGCGCTCCGGTCGCACCGGCGTGATCTGGCCGAACAATCGCGACGTCGACGATCTCGTTCCCTATCTCGACCGGCTCGCGGTGGTCGCTTTGGTGTTTCCGACCTTCCGCGACGGCCGCGCCTATAGCCAGGCCCGGCTGCTGCGGGAACGCTATAAGTACCGCGGCGAGTTGCGCGCCACCGGCCAGGTGCTGCGCGACCAGTTCCTGTTCATGCTGCGTGCCGGGTTCGACGCGTTCGAGGTGAAAAAGCCTGCCGATGCCGAGGCGTTTGCCAATACGGTCAGGCGCTATTCGGTGTTCTATCAGCCGACCGGCGATGGCCGCATGACGGCGCTGCACCGGCGGATGATGTTGCGTCATTCGGAAAGTGCCAATCCATGAGTGCCGTTGCGCATCAAGTGTTGCCGGACCCGCCCGCGCCGACCTTGCCGGCGGCCGAAGAGCTCGATCGCGTGCTTCGCAACGCATCGCCGGCGGAAGCGATCGCCGCCGCCTTGAAGACGGTCGGGCGGGAGCGGCTCGCGCTGGTCTCCTCGTTCGGCACCGAATCGGCCGCGCTTCTGAAGGTGATGGCCGATGTCGATCCCGCGATCCCCGTAATCTTTCTCGACACCGGATGGCTGTTTGAGGAAACCCTGGCCTATCGCGACACGCTGATCGAAAAGCTCGGTCTGCGCGACGTCCGTTCGATCAAGCCGCTGGACGAGACGCTGTCGCGCGAAGATCCCGATCGCGAATTGTGGTTCTCCGATCCCGATGCGTGCTGCCGGATCCGCAAGGTCGAGCCGCTGAAGCGGGCCTTGGCACCGTTTGCCGCCTGGATCAACGGGCGCAAGCGCTTTCAGGGCGGGCTGCGCGCCGATATTCCCGTCGTCGAGCAGGATGGCGTCAGGCTGAAATTCAATCCGTTCGCCAACGTCTCGCGCGAACAGATCGAGGCGATTTTCAAGGGCGCAAACCTGCCGTCGCATCCGCTCACGGCGTCAGGCTTTCTTTCGGTCGGGTGTATGCCCTGCACCAGCCGGACCTCGCCCGATGAAGACGCCCGCGCCGGCCGCTGGCGCGGCCGGCCGAAGACCGAATGCGGTATTCATACCGTCAAGACGTCGTAAGCTCGCTCAACCAATAACGGCCGTCATACCCGCCAACGGGTCTCGCCTTCGGCGAGCCCGATGACAGGCCCCGGCGGGTATCCAGTAATCATCGGCCTCCGAAATTATTTACCTTCCCGGAGTACTGGGTCACCCGACGGAGCCTGTCATCGGGCGGCGCGTTGCGCCGACCCGGTGGGGTGACGACAGCGTCGTCTGTTGCGGCCTAAAAAAGCCCCGACGTTCACCTTTCAGCCACGGTTGGTATGCAACAACCCTCCCTCATTTGGGGGAATTTCGAATCATGCGGGCGGTCTTCGCCATCATCGGGCTGTTGGCGCTCTCCGGCTGCGCGTCGGAAACACCGATCGAGCAGCCATCGATGTATGTCAGCATGGCCGATCCCGGCGCCAAGCTCGACGCCCAGGCGGCGGCTTCGATGATCTCGCTCTACCGGCAGAACAACGGTGTCGGCGGCGTCGTGGTGGATCCCGATCTGATGAAGCTCGCCGAGCAGCAGTCCCAGGCCATGGCGAGCGCCAACAAGATGGACCATGACGTCAAGGCGCCATTGGCAAAACGCCTCAATGCGTCAGGCTATCCCGCGACGCTGGCGGTGGAAAATGTGTCTGCCGGATATCACACCTTGGCCGAAGCGTTCTCGGGCTGGCGCGACTCGCCCCCGCACCGGGCGAATATGCTGAAAAATGGTGTCACAAAATTAGGCATCGCAGCGAGCTATGCTCCAAATACCAAGTACAAGGTATTTTGGACGCTTATTCTGGCCTCGTCGGACCCGCGATAAACTCGGCGTGATCGCGGTCCGGCCGCCTGGCTGATTGACGGCATCGCGAACTGACGCCACGGTGCAACGGCATTTTTCATTTGATCGAGCGGGTCATGATGGATATTTCCAGCCCAGAGCCACCGACGACACCTGCGAAGGCAAAGCGCGTGCTGGTTCTGCAGGGTGGCGGCGCGCTCGGTTCCTATCAGGCGGGCGCCTATCAGGCGCTCTGCCGCTTCGACTTCCAACCGGAATGGGTTGCCGGCATCTCGATCGGCGCCATCAACGCGGCGATCATCGCCGGAAACCCGCCGGAGAAGCGGGTCGAGCGCCTCAAGGAATTCTGGCAGATGGTCTCATCGCCGGTGCCCTGGAACCCCGTGACCAAAAGCGACCGCGGGCGTGTGTTGTTCAACGAGACCAGCGCTGCCCTGATCGCGACCTTCGGCGTTCCCGGTTTCTTCACCCCGCGGATTCCGCCGGCGCCGCTTTGGCCGCCGGGCAGCCCCCAATCGCAGAGCTATTACGACACCGCGCCGCTGCACAAGACACTCGAGCGTCTGGTCGATTTCGACCTGATCAACGATCTGAAGTGCCGCCTCAGCGTCGGCGCGGTCAGCGTGACAACAGGCAATTTCAGGTATTTCGACAATTTCGAATTCAGGAAACAAGGCAAGAAAATCGGCCCGGAACATATCATGGCCTCCGGCGCGCTGCCGCCGGGCTTCCCTTCCATCTTGATCGAAGGCGAACATTATTGGGATGGCGGCGTCGCCTCCAACACGCCGCTCGACTATGTGCTGGATATGGAAACCACCAACGATCTCTTGATCTTCCAGGTCGACCTGTTCAGCGCGCGTGGTCCGCTGCCGGTTTCACTGCTCGAAGCCTCGGAGCGCGAGAAGGATATCCGCTATTCCAGCCGAACGCGGATGAATACCGACAAGAACAGAGAGATTCACAACGCCCGCAAGGCGTTGCGCGAGTTGTTGGAGAAGCTGCCCGATCATTTGAGGAATGATCCGTCGGTCGAAATCCTGTGCAAGGCCGCCAAGGAAAACGCCGTCACGGTGGTGCACCTGATCTACAAGAGCAAGAATTACGAGTCGTCTTCCAAGGACTACGACTTCTCGCATGTCGGCATGGTCGAGCACTGGGAATCGGGCGTGCGCGACGTTCATCTGTCGATGCACCACAAGGAATGGCTGGAGCGGCCGCAAAACGGCGAAACCATGGTGACTTACGATCTCACGGGGGACGGCTCTGAGACCCTCGACGGCAAACAGGAGAAAAAATAATGGGTACGTTGACAGGCAAGACTGCGGTGGTGACCGGCTCGACCAGCGGCATTGGGCTTGCATATGCGCGCGCCTTTGCGGGCGCCGGCGCCAACATCGTCCTCAACGGCATGGGCGCGCCCGCCGACATCGAGAAGGAGCGCTCCGGCATCGAGACCGATTTCAAGGTCAAGGCGGTTCATTCGCCCGCCGACATGACCAAGCCCGCCGAGATCGCCGATATGATCGGGCTCGGTGAAAAGACCTTCGGTTCGGTCGATATTCTCGTCAACAATGCCGGCATCCAGTTCGTCTCGCCGATCGAGGAATTTCCGCCCGAGAAATGGGAAGCGATCATCTCGATCAACCTGTCGTCGGCGTTTTACGGCATCCGTGCTGCCGTACCCGGCATGAAGAAGCGCGGCTGGGGCCGCATCATCAACACGGCTTCCGCGCATTCGCTGGTGGCCTCGCCGTTCAAGTCGGCCTATGTGTCGGCCAAGCACGGCATCGCCGGCCTTACCAAGACCGTGGCGCTCGAGCTTGCGACCTTCAAGATCACCTGCAACTGCATCAGTCCCGGCTATGTCTGGACGCCCTTGGTCGAGCACCAGATTCCGGAGACCATGACGGCGCGCAACATGACGAAAGAGCAGGTCATTCACGACGTGCTCTTGGCGGCGCAGCCGACCAAGGAGTTCGTCACCTCCGAGCAGGTCGCAGCCCTGGCGTTGTTCCTGTGCGGCGACGACGCCGCGCAAATCACCGGCGCCAACCTCTCGATCGACGGCGGCTGGACCGCGGAGTAGGGGCGCTTAACCTCTGCCCGCTCTTGGCGGGGAGAGGTCGAAGCCGCAGGCTTCGGGTGAGGGGCGAGGCACCCTATCAGACCGAACAGAGATTCGTCGAAGACTGCGATCCGGATCGATTTGCGATTGTTCTGGCGTGGTGCCTTGCCCCTCACCCGCTCGCATATGCTCTTAACCTCTCCCCGCCAAGAGCGGGGAGAGGTTAAGAGCCTTTCCCGAACGCCAGCACGTGCAGCCCGAGCCGGCGCCGCACGATCCAGAACAACAGCGCGGTCTCGAACGTCAGCGAGATCGAGGTCGCGGCCGCAGCACCATGGCCGCCGAAGCGCGGCACCAGCGCGACGCAGAGCGCAAGGTTCATGGCGAAGGCCAGCGCATAGGCCAGCGCGCAGATATGCTGATGGCCGAGCATGTTGAGGAGCCGCTCGACCGGGCCGATCGCCGAGCGCACCACGAGGCCGATCGCGGCGATGAACATGATGTCGTAGCCGACGACGAATTGCGATCCGAACAGCCACAAGAGCGGCTTGCCCAAGGCGAGCAGCACGATGGTCGCAGCGAGCGAGGGCCAGAACGTCCAGTTGATCGCATGCGCGACATAGGCCGACAGCCGCGGCTTGTCGCCCTGCGCGTGATATTCGGCAAAGCGATGCGCGGTGGTTGCCGACATCGCGAAGTGGATGAACGACACCAGCGCCAGTGTCTTCACCACCGCGAAATAGACGCCGACCTCTTCGGATGGACGAAATTGCTGCAGCACCAGGACGTCGGTGTAGGATAGCAGCAGATAAAAGCCCTCGACCAGCAAAATTGGCAGCGAGATCGAGAGCCAGCCGCGGAAATCATAAGCCTTTGGGCCCGGCTCGACACGGCCTTCGAGCCTGTGGTTCAGCACCATCATCTGCCCGATCATGGCGATCCATACCGCGGCCGCACTGGACAGCATCGCCGCGGTCGCACCGAGATGAAAGCCGAGCGCAAACGCGCCGGCGGTAAAACCGATGATCAGCGCCTGGCGGACGATGAATTGCGGCATCAGTCCGAGCTGCATCCAGTCATGCGAACGCGCGATGCCATCCTGGGTATTGGCAACCACGAAGGCCGGCAGCGTCAGGCAGCCGATATAAAGCGGAACGATCTCGTTTCCGCCAATCCACGGCGACAGCAGTTTTATCAGGCCCGCCAGCAGCAGCGACACCCCTGAAGACACCGCAAACGTTATCCAGCGGCTGCCCGACAAAAAGCCGCGCAGCAGCGCGTGTTCGCCGCTTGTGCGATATTCCGGGATGATCTTTTGCGCCGACGCCGAGATGCCAAAATCCATCATGCTGCCGAGCAGCAGCACCCAGGTCCAGACATAGACATAGACGCCGTAATCCGATCCGCCGATCCAGCGCGCCAGCAGGATCTGGGAGAAGTAGGCGAGGCCGGCACTGAGGACGCGAATGACAAAAATGGTGCCGGCGAGCCGCCGGGTTACCGACGCTTCGCTGGAGCCGCCTGCGAGACGACCAAGCATCGACCGCATTCGTGCGATCATCCCTGGCGGCAAAGCTGTTGCGGATTGAGCGTCCATCGCGGCCACAGCTGGAGTTCCCCCGAGGAAACCGCACGAATGCGGCGACGGATCGGCCTATCAACTATTCGTTAAGAAACGGTCTCTCTGTCGTCCCGGCGCAGGCCCGGACCAATACGCCGCGGCAGTTGGTTTGAAAGACGCTGTTCGACGGCTTTCGCGCAACAACTAACGACTGTGGTTATGGGTCCCGGCCTTTGCCGGGACGACATCGAGGATCAATCCAGATTGATATTGAACTCGTACGACCGGTCGCCGCTGACCAGCGTCAGTTTGAGCGCGGCGCCGTCGGGATTAACTCCGGGAGGCACGCCGTCGAGCTCGAAGGCAAAGCGCTTGACCCCGGGCGGGCTCTGTCCGAGCAATTTCGGAACCGGCAATCCCCAGTCTGGCGTCGGCCCTTCGACAAACAAATTGACCGGCTTGGCGTCGGGCGAGACCACGTCGACCAGGACGGTGGATTTGCCCTCGCGCTTGACGTCGCGGATGGTCAGGGGATTGGGATCGCCGACATTGGCCGGCTTCGGCACCGTGTCGAGCGCTGCGAGCAGCGCGCTGTCTTCTGTGCTCGCCGTGCTGGTGAAAGGCAGTTCGATGCTGGCTTCGACGGGTATGCAGATCTTCTCGCAAACCGCGTAGTTGATATCGGCGCGCAGCGTCACCGGCTTGTCGGCAGCTTTCGCGACGATTCGCAGCGGCAGCACGATCTGGTCGTGATAGCCCAGCGAATGGCCACCGGCGCCGTCGTCGAATTTGGTCGGCGCCGGCCATAGCACGGTCACGGCTTCGACATTCTCCGACTTGGTGAAGTCGAAGCGCGGCGGCACGCCGGAATCGCCGGGCGTCCGCCAATAGGTCTTCCAGCCCGGCTGCAGCTGAAATCCGATCCCGCCGAGAAGCACCGCGCCGCTGCGCGATCCCGCGAGCAGGCGCACGGCGGAATGCATATCCCTTTGCCAAAGCGAGGCATCCTGGGCGCGGGCCTCGGTCGCCAAAAATGGCGCCAAAAGGCATGGCGCTAACAAGGATGACGCAAGCAGGCTTGACGCCAATAAAGTTGCGGCAAGGCCGGGCGCGGCGCGCATGGGAACTGTGACGATCATGAGACGTCTTTACAGGCTTGCGGAGGTGCAAACCATTGAATTGCTTGTGATGTATGACTAAAGGCGGTCGCAAGCTTGATTGACAGACGCGCCACCCAATATCAGGATATGGATCGACACGAGAGTCCTTTGCGGATGGGACCTGAAGGCAAAGCACCGAGGATTGGTCGCCGCAAGGAAGCCGGCGTCGGCGACAATTCGTCTAGTCGCGGCTATCTCGACGGGCAATTGCTGATCGCCATGCCGGTGATGGGAGATCCCCGCTTCGAGCGCTCGGTGATCTATCTCTGCGCCCATTCTTCCGAAGGCGCCATGGGCATCATCGTCAATCGCCCGGCCGGCAGTATCGATTTCCCCGAATTGTTGGTGCAGCTCGACATCATCAAGAAGGCCGACCAGATCAAGCTGCCGGAAAACGCCGAGAGCATGAAGGTGTTGAAGGGCGGACCGGTCGACACCGGCCGCGGCTTCGTGCTGCATTCGAGCGATTTTTTCATCAAGGACGCGACGCTGCGGATCGACGACGATGTCTGCCTGACCGCAACCGTCGATATTTTAAAGGCGATCGCGAAGGGCTCAGGGCCGAAGCACGCCATCCTCGCGCTCGGCTATGCCGGTTGGGCGCCGGGACAATTGGAGACCGAAATCCAGGACAATGGCTGGCTGCATTGCGATGCCGATCCGGATCTGATCTTCGGCGGCGACATCGAGGAGAAATATATCCGGGCGTTGCGCAAGATCGGCATCGACCCCGGCGTGCTGTCGAACGAGGCCGGGCACGCGTAGCCCAATTTGGCGCAGCCGCCTGACACAACTAATACGTCGCCCTGCGAACGCAGGGACCCATACGCCGCGGCCTCTCGTTAAGGCGCTGTGGCGGTTGCCTTTGCTAACAAGGGACATCGGTGGTTATGGGTCCCTGCTTTCGCAGGGACGACAACGACTGTTTGCGCCCTTACTCCGCGGCCTGCTGCGCGACGGTAGGCTCCGTGCCGGCCACCGTGGCGCGGCGCATGTCGCGCGGCTGCGACTGGTCGTAACGGCGCACCCGGTGCATGGTCTGGCGGTTGTCCCACATCACGAGGTCATGCACCCTCCATTTGTGGACGTAGACGAATTCGCGCTGCGTGGCGTGCTCGGTCAAGTCGCGCAGCAACAGCCGTGCCTCCGGCACGCTCATGCCGACAATGCCGCCGGCGTGCGACGACAGATACAGCGATTTCCGGCGATGCGCCGGGTGCGTCCGCACCAGGCGCTGCAGCACCGGCTTGAACATCTGCCTTTCTTCTTCGGTGTAATCGAGGAAACCCAGCGATCCCCGCGAATACATCAATGAGTGCTCGCAGATCAAATCCTCGATCTCGGCCTTGGTCTCGTCGTCGAGCGCGTCATAGGCCGCGCGCATGTCGGCGAATTCGGTGTTACCGCCCTTGGGGTTTACCACCCGCGCCGACAGCAGCGAAAACTTTGCGGGGATAGGCCGGAACGAACTGTCGGAATGCCACAGGCAGTTGCCGAGATTGAACAGATGGGTGCGGTGATCGCGCGGCAGCGGCTGGCCGTCCTTGCCGAGATTGGAGACGTCGTTCAGTCCCGAGGTCAGCCGGTAGTCTTCCTTCTTGGTGACGGTGCCGCCGCGCGCCTTCTCGCGCTCGCCGAAATTCAGCGCAAAGGCGAGCTGCTGTTCATCGGTGATATCCTGATTGCGGAACAACAGCACGGCGTATTTGTCCATGCCGGCCTCGATATCCCTGGCCTCCTGCGGCGTCAGCGGTTTTCGCAAATCGACGCCGGACACCTCGCCGAAAAAATGCGCCTGAAGCTGCCGGATCGAGACCGTCATGGCGTTTCTCCTGGTCCAACGAAGGAGCGGTTGCTCCGCTCTATTTTGGCTGAAAAAATTACCTCCCGAGGCGACGATGTCAACGTTTTGCCACGCATGGCTCGTGTCCTGGAGGTAGCGTGCTGCGCTGAATCCGAGGGAACGTTCACGCATTCCGCGCCATCAGTCCGCCATCCACCGGGATCACCGCGCCGGTCAGGAACGACGCCGCCGGCAGGCACAGGCTCAGTGTCATGTGCGCGACCTCCTCAGGGTCGCCGTAGCGGCGGAGGGCGGTGCGGCGTTTGGCGTAGATCTCCTTGTGTTCATCCGGGATCCGCGCCGTGATCGCGGTCGTGATCGGGCCCGGGCAGATGCAGTTCACGGTGATGCCCTCGCGGCCGAGTTCCACCGCGAGCGAGCGCGTCAGCCCGACCACGCCCGCCTTCGCCGCCGAATAGGGGCTAAGCTCTGCGGTGGCGCCGAGCGCCTCGGTAGAAGCGATATTGACGATCCGCGGCGATTTCGATTTCCGCAAATGAGGCAGTGCTGCGCGGATCACGCGCGGATGCGCGGTCAGCATCACGGCAAGCGCCTTCGCCCATGCCTCCTCATAGCCCTCCTCGTCGATCTTGGTGTGAACCGACATGCCGGCATTGTTGACGATAATGTCGAGCCCGCCGAAATGCGCGGCGACGTCGCTAACGACGGCGGTAATCTGATCGCGGTCGGCGACATCGAGCGTCCAGGCTTTTGCAACTTCACCCTCGGCCGTGATCTCGGCGGCGACGGTTTTGGCGCCCTCGGCCGCATGATCCGTCACCGCGACGTTGGCGCCTTCGGCCGCAAATACACGCGCGGTGGCGCGGCCCATCCCGCTGGCAGCACCTGTGACGAGAACGGTCAATCCTCGGACCGAGCGGCTGAGCTGCTTGAAATCGGACATGCGTTTCTTCCCCGGGATATTTGCTGTTATGTTTTCGGCGTAAAACCAAATTCGAGGCTGACGATGAACGAACTGGATTTTGGCGGCAAGCAGGTTCTGGTGATCGGCGGCTCCAGCGGGATCGGCAACGGCATTGCACAGGCGTTCCGCGCCCATGGCGCGCAGGTCCATGTCTGCGGCACCCGCGCTTCCGCCGCCGATTATTCGCCAGCTGAGGGATCGCGCCTCGAGGGTCTCGAATACGCGCAGCTCGATGTCAGCGACGCCAACGCAATCGAGAATTTCAAGCCATCGTTCGACCGGCTGGACGTGCTGGTGCTGGCGCAGGGCGCGGTGATCTACCGCCGCGGCGAATTCGAAATGGCCGGGTTTCGCAAGGTGGTTGAGGTCAATTTGATGAGCCTGATGGCTTGCGCCGGCAAATTCCATGCGATGCTGAGCGCAAGCAAAGGCTCGCTGATCATCGTCAGCTCGACCGCCGCCTATCATTCGACCAAAGGCAATCCGGCCTACAATGCCTCGAAGACCGGCGCAGTCGGATTGACCCGCACGCTCGGGCAGGCTTGGTCCGAGGACGGCATCCGCGTCAACGGCATCGCGCCCGGTCTGGTCGATACCAAAATGACAAAAGTGACGACGTCAAATCCAAAACGGCTCGAAGGCGCGATCGAGCGGATCCCGCTGAAGCGGTTGGGAACGCCGGCCGACATGGCGGGCGCGGCGCTGTTTCTGGCCTCACCACTTGCGTCCTACATCGTCGGCCAGACGCTCGTGATCGACGGCGGGCTCATTCTCTGAAGCATCGCATCTGCCACGGCGGCGCATCGACGCATTGCCGGAACTTGAACGGGCCTCATCGGTTAGCTCACCGAGAATCATCTCAACGCGCATTCGCTAACAAGCATCGCCCTGGAACATTCATCCGGGGAGAGGAACCATTTGCGCTTGCGAACCGCGTGCAAACAAAGGAGCTACGCGATGGACAAGGATCGAATTGCCGGTTCGGCAAAGGATTTCGCCGGTAAGGTCGAGAGCGCGGCCGGCGATATCGCGGGCGATGCCCAGACCCAGGCTGCAGGCCGCGCCCGCGAGGCGGCGGGCACGGTGCAGAATCTGTACGGCCAGGCCAAGGACGCCGCGCGCGACGCTGCCGATGCTGTCACCAACCAGGCGAGGGACGTCTACGAGCATAGCGGCGAGACTTTTCGCGATGGTACGGAGGCGGTAGCGAGAAAGGTGCAGGACAATCCGCTTGGCGCGCTTCTGGTCGCCGCCGGCATCGGATTTGCGCTGGCGCTATTCATGACGCGCCCGCCGCGGCGGCCGCCGCCACGCTGGCGCTATCGATATTAGGCTAGGTCGATCCCTGCGGTTCTTGTTTTTTAAGACCGGCGAAGTCGCGCTCCTCACCAGAAACCCGGCACCGACGCCGAGCGTCCGACATTGGCCGGCGGGCGCGGAACGTTGCCAGGCGGACGCGGCGCGGCCTGAGGCTGTCGCGGCGCGGCTCCGAAACCGAAGAAGTTTCGCGGCGGCAGGCCCGGTTGACCCGATTGGAGCGGAAGCGGCTTTTTCATCAGCTTCGGCGCCGCTGCCGGCGCGCCCTGCGCGCCCGGCGTGGCAACTGTTCCATCGGGGGCAATGGACGCCACCGGCGTCTCGCCCTTGGCCTGTTCGTGTCCGACCTCGCGGCGCGGCCAGACAAAATCATCGGCGCGGCCGGCGGGCGGCGCTAACGGCTCGCCCTTCACTAGCGTCCGTGCCGCGAGCGCATCGACTGCGGCCGGGCGGGAGCCCGGGCCGCCGAGCAATTGATCGGTGCCGACGGAAGAGGCCACCAGCGGCAGGATCGGCCCCGCCAGCGGCCGCGGCGCCGGCTGACCGGGCAGCGCATTGGCGTCCGGCGTTGCCGGTTCGGTTGGCAGCGCAATCGGTCCGGAGCGCGCCGCCAACAGCCGTGTGATCTCGCGCTCGACATAATGCGCGAGCTTGCGCGCGCCGGGTTTTGTAAAATACACGCCGTCGTAAGAGCGCAACTGGCGAATCTGGCCTTCGAAGTCCGGGCCCTTCTGCAGGAAGCGGCCGGCCTCGTCGACAAAGCCGTCCCAGACATCGACATAGGTGATGCCGGCCTTGCCGGCGGCATCGCGATAGAGCGAATCCAGAAACAGCGCGTCCGAAGTGGCCTTGGGGCCGCGCACCGCGGGCAGGCCGACCCACAAGACCGGCACGCCCTTGGATTTCATCACCGCGATCATCTCTTCGATCTTCTTGGTGTAGAGCTCGACCCAGCGCTCCTCGCGAAACTGGTAGATGCCGTTTGGTGAGCGTGCGCTCTTTTCAGGCGCGATGACCGGCGGCGCGTCGTTCTCTGCGGCATCGTCCGGAGACAATTCGGTGTCAACCGGCTTCTCCCCCGGTTTTGCAACGGCGTCAGGCGTGCCATCGGGCTTGCCCTTGGCGTCCTTCTTGTCGGTCTTTTTGTCGGACGACTTGCTGTCGGATTTGTCGGCGGCCGGTTCGCGTATCGCGACGCGGTCGTCGAGGCCGAGCATCACGACAATGGCGTCCGGCTTCTCGTTGGCGAGGATGCCCTTGGCGGCGGCGGCCCAATCGGCAGGATCCCCCTTGGGCTGATATTTGATAAGCCCGGAGACGGTCTTGCTCTTGCGGATCACGCCCATGTCGGGCTGCTCGGTGTAGGCGTCCTCCAGACCATAGGCGAGCCAGTCCGCCATGGCGTCGCCGAGCACCACCACGTTGCGCTCCGGCACGATGGCGGGGTCGCGCTTCTCCGGTGGCGGCGCCTTGGAATAATTCTCCACCGGCCGCTTCGGCGCCTGCTGCTGGAACGGTGCGAACAGATCGCCGCCGCCGAACCAGCCGCCGCCACCACCATATCCGCCGCTGCGCGGCGGCGGCCGGGGCGGTCCGCCGAAATTGGGGAAATTAAAGAACTGCGCGGATGCCGGTCCGACGATCCCGACCAACAGCATGATCGCAACCGCGAGCGCGACCAGCGGACCGGTCTCGGTGAACACCCGCAAAAAGGAAATTTTCTTGTGCATGCGGCTCGGTCGTAATCACTCGTTCGATTGTAATTATAATAGCGGAATCAGGCCGCAAGCGGGCAAATTTTGAGGCCATTGACCGGGCATCTGCCGTCGCCGTCAAGGGCTACGCGGAAACGTGGTTTTCGGAGCCCGTTTCGGCGGGCAAACGGGCCTCCTACCGCCCCCGCAGCCGCTCCAGCACGTCGGAGGAGGCAAATCCGTCCGCGGGCGCCCCGATCGAGGCCTGGAAGCCGCGCAGCGCCTCCCGGGTCTGGCCGCCGAGCTGCCCGTCCGGGGTACCGCGGTAAAAGCCGCGCTGGACCAGAAGCTGCTGCAGTTCCAGCCGCTCGGCCCGCGACAATTCCCGTTCCTGCCGCGGCCAGGGCTGCACAAACGGCTGACCGCCGCGCAAGCGGTCGGCGAAATGGCCGATCGCCAGCGCATAAGCCTCCGCCGGGTTGTATTTCATGATCACGCGAAAGTTCTGCAGCATCAGGAAGCCCGGCCCTTCGGCCCCGGCCGGCGCAAGCAGATAGGCTTTTTCGGCGGGATGCGGGAAGCCCTGGTTCCCTGCGCGCTTGATCCCGAGATGCTCCCATTGTGCGATCGTCATCGTTTTCGCGCGGTCCGCCAGCATGTAATTGAAGCCAGAGGGCACCACGACCTCGTAGCCCCAGGTCTGGCCGACCTGCCAGCCGTCCTTTTTCAGATTGTTGGCGGTCGACGCGATCAGGTCGGCGGGATCGTCGACCACATCGCGGCGGCCGTCGCCGTCGGCATCGACCGCATAGCGCTTGAACGCGGTCGGCATGAATTGCGTCGGCCCGAACGCGCCGGCCCAGGAGCCTCGCATCTGTTCCGGCTTGAGATCGCCGCGGTTGAGGATTTCCAGCGCCGAGAGGAACTCGTCTTTGAAATAGGCCTGGCGGCGGCCGATGCAGGAAAGCGTCGCGGTCGATTGCAGCACGCTGCGGTCGCCCATTTGCGTCGAGTAGTTCGATTCGATGCCCCAGATCGCTGCGATCGCATAGCGGTCGACGCCATAGGCTTTTTCGGTCGCATCGAACTGCGCCTGGTACTTGGCGAGGATTTCTTTGCCCTTGGCGAGGCGGTTGTCGTTCACCAGGATGTCGAGATAGTCCCAGATCGACTTGGTGAATTCCGGCTGCGAATCCATCAGGTCCATGATGCGCAGATCGGGCTGAAGTCCCGCGGTAAAACGTTGAAAGTTCTCTTGGCCGATGTTGCGGCGTGCAGCGTCCGGCCACATCGAGGCGACGCAATTATCGAAATTGGCGGCCGCCTGCCGGATCGCGCTCGCGGTCATCAGCGGATGGCCGGAGGCGCCGTCCTCGCCGCTCCATGGCAATGGCGCGCTGCTGCCGCCCGGTGACGTCTGCGGTTGCGCCGGGGAAGTGGAGTTCGGTCCCGAAAAAATGTTGCCGAACAGGTCCGAAAGCCCGCCGCCCGGCGACTGCGCGCAGGCCTCTCCACCCCACATCAGTGCCGCGGCAAGGATCGCCGCGCCGGTTCGCCTCCTCGCCGATGGTACCGTCCGTCGCTTCATGTCCCACCCGTACTGGCCCGAACTATCCGGCTCTCAGGAGGCCTCGTCGCGGTTTCCAATAACTTAACAGAGGCGAGATTTTCGCGAGAGAGGTCTTCCCGATTGTCCCTCACGCTTCACGGACGGATGCTCGGTGCCATCAACCCAGTTTAGGGCTGATCCCTCAGGCTCGCTAATACACCTTCGATGTTGTCAAAGCAGTCGCCGCCCGGCGCCATGGTTTCGATCCGGGCGATCACCGCCTTCAGACTGGCGCGGGTTTCGATCAATCGTGCCTGCAGCGCTTCAACATCGACCAGTTTCTTCCTGAGACTGGCCAGGAGTTTGTCGTGGCTCCGGCCAGTCTTTCCCTGTTGCGGCAGCAGATTCCGGATTTCGTCGAGCGAGAATCCCGCCTGCTGGGCGGTGACAATGATTTCGAGGATTTGTCTCGTTTCGCGCGAATACCGGCGATAGCCGTTCAACCCCCTATCGACTGAGCCGATCAGGCCCTGCGCCTCGTAGTAACGGATACGCGACGGCGCCAATCCCGCTTCCTTTGCAAGTTCGCCGATCTTCATTCACCCGCACCCAACACTTCATCGCCCTCAACTTCCTACTTGACCTTAAAGTTAACTTTAATCTTAGAACGGTCGCGCCGTCAATCGAGAGGTGCCATGTCTCCGTTCGAATCCCTCACACTTCCCAATGGAACCGTCATTCCCAACCGCATCGCCAAGGCCGCGATGGAGGAAAACATGGCCGACGCCGAGCACGCCCCCTCGGCCGCACTCCTTCAGCTCTATCGGGCGTGGGCCGACGGTGGTGCCGGCCTGATCCTGACCGGCAATGTCATGATCGACCGCCGCGCCATGACCGGACCCGGCGGGGTGGTTCTCGAGGACCCAAGCCAGCTCCAGGCATTTCGCAATTGGGCGCGGATCGGTCGGGCAAAGGGCGCGCAGTTCTGGCTGCAGCTCAATCATCCCGGCCGGCAGATGATGAAAAATCTGGGCCAGGAAACGTGGGCGCCGTCTGCGGTGCCGCTCGATCTCGGCAAGCATTCGAAAATGTTTGCGACGCCGAAGGCGATGACCGAACAGGATGTCCACGAAGTGATCGCCCGCTTCGTCAATGCTGCGCGGCTTGGCGAGCAGGCAGGCTTCTCCGGCGTTCAGATTCATGCCGCGCATGGTTATCTCATCAGCCAGTTCCTGTCGCCGCTGACCAACCGGCGCACCGACCGCTGGGCCGGGTCGCTGGAGAACCGGGCGCGGCTTCTGATCGAAACCGTCAAAGCCGTTCGCGCCGCCGTGTCGCCCAGCTTCTCCGTTGCGGTAAAATTGAACTCGGCCGATTTCCAGCGCGGCGGCTTCGACGCGGCCGACGCGAAGTGCGTCGTCGGAATGTTGAACGAGCTACCCGTCGATCTGGTGGAGCTTTCGGGCGGCAGTTACGAGGCGCCGGCGATGCAAGGCAGCGCACGCGACGGCCGCACGCTGGCACGTGAAGCCTATTTTCTCGAATTTGCGCGCGACATCGCAGCGATCGCAGGGATGCCGGTGATGGTCACCGGCGGCATTCGCCGCATCGGTGTCGTGAAAAAGGTGCTCGACAGCGGGATTGCGATGGCCGGCATCGGCACCGCGCTTGCCATCAAGCCGGATTTGCCGAATGCCTGGCGCAAAGGCGAGGACCCGCGGCCGCAGATCGCGCCGATCAGCTGGAAGAGCAAGCCGCTGGCTTCACTCGCCGGGATGGCCGTGGTGAAATTCCAGCTGCGACGGCTGAGCCAAGGCCGCAAGCCGAACCCCGGCGTTTCCCCGTTCAGGGCGCTGCTTGTCAATCAGCTGCGGACCGCATCGCTGACCCGCAGGTACCGCCATTGGATGGCGTCATCTTCGCCGGCGGCCATCGCCGAGCCGCGCGATCTGCCGGCATCATGATCGACAAACCCGCCAAAATCCGAAGACGGTGTCGATGTAACGCACTTTTGCCTGAGCCCTTGCGATTGACTGCCTGACGGTCATTCTGGTCACGGTTATGTTCGGGGCCCTTTGGCGCTCTTGTCCAGCAACCGATCATGCCATCTGCGGAAGTTGGCGCGAGAGAGGACGAGCCGAAGGAAGCCGGTATCGCCGACCACACATCCGCCTTTGTTCGCGGCTGAAAAACCGTTACGAACGTGCGATAGAAGTGAACCTTCCGCCCGAAGTTCCTTCCGCACGCACCCTCAAAGGCAATTTCCGCCCCATGAAAATCCGCAAAGCCGTCTTCCCGGTCGCCGGTCTCGGCACCCGCGTCCTGCCTGCCACCAAGGCGATGCCGAAGGAAATGCTCACCATCGTCGACAAACCATTGATCCAGCATGTGGTCGATGAGGCGAAGGAGGCCGGTATCGAGCATTTTGTCTTTGTCACCGGCCGCAACAAGGGCGTGATCGAGGATCATTTCGACCGCATGTTCGAGCTCGACGCCACCCTCCAGGCGCGCGGCAAGAAGGCGGAAATGGAGATTCTGGCGCGCGACCAGCCCGAAGCCGGCGCCATGAGTTTTACCCGGCAGCAGGCGCCGCTTGGACTTGGGCACGCGGTGTGGTGCGCCCGCGACATCGTCGGCAATGAACCTTTCGCGGTGCTGCTGCCGGATGAGCTGGTGCTCAATACCCCGGGCTGCCTGGCACAGATGATCGAGGCCGCCGCCAAGCTCGGGGAGAAGTCGAACCTGATCGCGGTGGAAGCGGTGCCCGAGCATCTCACCCATCAATATGGCATCTGCGGCGTCGGCAAGCGCCACGGCAAGATGTTCGAAGTCGACGGCATGGTCGAAAAGCCGCCCAAGGGCACAGCGCCCTCCAATCTCTCGATCACCGGGCGCTACATCCTGCAGCCGGAGATTTTCAAGATTCTGGAGACGCAAGAGCGCGGCGCCGGCGGCGAGATCCAGCTCACCGATGCCATGATCGGCCTTGCCAAGACACAAAAGTTTTACGGCGTCGAATTCGAGGGCGAGCGGCACGATTGCGGTTCCAAGGCCGGCTTCCTGCGCGCCAATATCGCCTACGGCCTGGCGCGGCCCGATTTGCGTGACGGCTTGCGCGCGGAGATGACGAAGTATCTGGAGAAGTGACGGGGGCGAGCGCTCGCCTC
>Ga0209526_10000261_pt1 | contig 33168 bp, 19 predicted proteins | sample JacPinW_OM2H0_M1_FD_188566 | JGI IMG/M metagenome (GOLD analysis project Ga0209526, IMG submission 188566) | Forest soil microbial communities from Algoma, Ontario, Canada - Jack Pine, Ontario site 1_JW_OM2H0_M1 (SPAdes) (version 2) | ecosystem: Environmental > Terrestrial > Soil > Boreal... | reverse complement strand
GGGCTTTGCTCCGGAGGACACCACAACGACAACAGCAAATCAAAAAAAGGGACACTTCTAATGAGGTAAGGAAGGGGACATTTCTAACGAGGCTTGACATTGGCCAGGATTTCGTCTTGCCTCTCACCCTGTAGACGGCTAACCTAGAGAACTCACGGACAACCCCCAGTCTTTAGTAAAGGAGCGCCCGCATGGCCACTACTGTCTGGAAAGGCCATCTCACATTTGGCTTGATTTCGATGCCAGTGCGCATGTTTGCCGCGGCCCGCGGCGAACGAATCAGCTTCAACCAGCTCCACAAAGAATGCCATTCACGGCTCAAGCAACCCCTGTTTTGTCCAGTCTGCAATCGCAATGTGGAACGGTCCGAGATTGTGAAGGGCTATGAGTACGAAAAGGATCAGTACGTGCTCTTCGGCGAAGAAGAGCTCGACAAGATCGAGCCTCCCTCCGCTCACGTTATGGAAATTCTGGAGTTCGTGAAGCTGGAAGAGATGGATCCTCTCTATTTCGATTCGTCGTATTACCTCCTCCCGGAAGACGCCGGGATAAAGGCGTACAAGTTGCTCATGGCCGCCATGGAAGAATCCGGTTACGGAGCCATCGCAAAACTCACCATGCACCAGCGCGAACACATCGTGATTATTCGGCCCGGCTCAAAGGGGATGACCCTGCACACGATGTTCTATTCCAATGAGATTCGCGCCGTGGAATCCGTTCCGACCGACAAGGTCGAAGTAAAAGAGCAGGAAAAGAAACTCGCGGAGCAGTTGATTCAAAGCCTTGCCGCTCCTTTCGACCCGCAGAAATACCGTGACGAATATTCAGAGAACGTGCGTACGATGATCGCCGCCAAGCTCAAGGGCCAGGAAGTGACTGAAGTCGCCCAGCCTCATCTGGCGCCAGTAATCGATTTGATGGAGGCTCTCAAAAAGAGTCTCGCCCAGAAGCAAGCTCCGACCGAGGCAGCAGCCCTGCCTTCGACGGGACCAGTGCCCGTGGGCAAGAAGCCTCCAGCTCGCGCAGTCCAGCCTGTGCCCGCTGCGCAAAAGAGGACAGGTAAGAAAGTAGCCGGCTAATCCCGCAATGGGTTCGAGAGATAGATTCAGCCCGGAGGACGTCCAGCGCATCCTGGGTCTGACCGTGAAGCAGCTGGACTACTGGGACCGTTTGCGCCTCGTTTCTCCCCAAAAAGAACAGGGAGACCGCTTTTACGATTTTCGTGACCTGATTGGGCTGCGCACGGTAAAACAATTGGTTGAAAAAGGAGTGCCTGCCAATCGCCTGCGGCGCGCGCTGGCTGCCCTTCGCGAGAAGCTCGTTCAGGTCCATGCGCCGCTAGCGGAGCTTCGGGTACTTTCCGACGGAAAAGATGTGATTGTCGAGCGCCACGGGGCGCGGTTGGAACCGCTGTCCGGCCAGTTTGTCCTGAATTTCGAAACGCGTGAACTGGAAGAAAAAGTGCGCGTCATCGCCGAGCGCAATGCTGATGACTGGCTGGCCTTGGCGCTGGAATACGAAGCCGCCAAAAAGACACGAACCGAAGCGATTGACGCGTATGATCGAGCGTTGCGCGTTGATCCCGCAAAGGTCGAAGCGCTGCTCAATTGCGGAACGCTGCACTACGAGGACGGGAATTTCGAAAAGGCGTCCGATTATTTCGGCCGCGCACTTTCCCTGCAGCCAGACAGCGCGCTGGCACACTTCAATCTGGGCAGCGTTCTAGAAGAAGTGGGTGATGCCGATACGGCTCGCAAACACCTTCGCCAGGCTGTTCGACTTGATCCCAATTATCCCGATGCGCAGTACAATCTTGCCTACATCTGCGAGAAGCTAGGCGCATTCGCCGAAGCCCGGGAGCACTGGCAAGCCTATGTAAAACTCGACCCCGCCGGCCCCTGGAGCAACTACGCTCGGCAGCGTCTTTCTTCCCCTATGCCGGCAAAATCGGCTGGCAACACCTGATCTGCGACATGGGTTGACCGGTCATGGCCGATAGCGGCACTCGTGCCAGACAAACGACATCGGCCGAAGCGATCCCAGGTTGATCCTTCAGCAAAAGTGTGAAAAACTCGGGAAACTCCCTCCAAGAAAACTGCCGTCGAATTACTTACTAGAGGTCGCGAATGAGTTTCAGATGTTCCTGATGCAGCTCGGACACCAGGACAGTCGGTGGAACCGTGGCTATTAAGTCGGCGAGGAAACGAGGACAACACGAAAGGTGCCCTAAGCTTGCATTCAGCGCGCATCGCCTTCCGCCGTGGCATCGACTTTGGCGAATCGCGACGGTTGCAAACGATATCCGTTGCGTGTGCGCACGTGACATTTCTTCAGACGCTCGGAAGTCAGTTTTACGGTAATACTGCGCCAGCCGCGGTTGGGGTTCTGCTGAGGATAATAGCTAAGGGAATAAAGATGCGCTAAATCGTCTCTGATGGATGCGAAGGCTCGTTTCTCGTCTTTCCAGTTCTTGGCGAAGTAGGCCTTCCCTCCGGTAGCCGCAGTCATGCGCTCGAATACTGCAGTCGAGATCGGCTCTAATTGGGCCTCTTGAGTACTTATCATGTAGATCGCTGTCCCTGTCGATTGGGCCAGCTCCGCTACATCCTCCGGCGGAATGATACTGGCGTTGTCCGGCCCATTTGAGAAGACGACAACGACTTTGCGGCCAGAGAATTGGGCTGCGTCCTTCACTGTCAGCAATAGGCAGTTGTAAAGTGCCGCATCGTCGCCTGCCACCGTCGTGCGCACCCCCCGGAGGACAACCGACCTATCCGAAGTGAGCCGAGCAGCTCTCGACAAATTCCGGCTGTAAGAGTAGAAGGCGATTCGGTCAGCGGCTTCCAGTGAGCGAATGAAATCGGATATGGCATCCTGTGCAAAAACGAATCCACGATACATGTAGTTGCTGGTATCGAATAGCACAAAAACGTGTGCCCCGGCTGCGACAGAGTTCAGCTCTGCGGCGGACAGGTGTGCAGGGGAGCCATTTTGTTCGTGGCCAGTTTGCTCACCGCCACTAGAAGCGCCGTTCACATCGCCTTCGATCGGTGGCGCATCCGCCAGTCGGCGAGTGGGTTCATTACCCTCTGCGAAAGTGGAAATTTTCTGTGGGATTCCATCCTCCATTACGGTGAAGTCGCCGGGTTGAAGCCCGGTGATATAGTTGCCCCGATTGTCGGTCACTGCGACATTCAGTTGCACTAAGTCGACCACCACACGAATGTGGGGATTCACGGGGCCTTGTGCATTCACGGCATGTCCCGTGCACAGACAAAGACCAAGACAGAACCACAAAAGCGAGCGAGACGTTTCCTTCCTCATCGGTGCATCCCCGTTATTTTGTCTCCGGCATGAGCATTCCCGTGCTTCCCGCCGCCAAGGAGATTTTTCCCTGGCGGAACTCCTCTCCGGTTTCTTGTAAAGCAGCGAGTATTGCCGGCCAGTCTTCGACGTCGCTGGCGAAAATCCTCTCCACCATGCGACGAGTTAGCTGGGGAACTATGCGGTTTAACAGCACCGGGGAATAGCCCATTTCATCCGCCAGCCGCGCCCAATATAGGTTGCCTGAATCCCAACACTCTGCCATCAGACGGCTATTGTTCCCGCCCAAAGCCGGAAACGGTCTCACATTCAGAAACTCACGAGCGTAGCTCTGGGCCAAGACTGGATGGATGACGCCAAAGTCTCGCGACAATCGCTCTCTGCTAACCTCGCCAGGGTTTCCCCACGACAGTGCTTCAAGTTCTCGCCCTGCAGCACTGACTGTGTTGAGGTCACTAGGGAATCTCTGCCGAAATTCGGCCGTGAGATAGAAGGCTTCGGCTGGCATTATGCCATCCAGCATTTCCCTCGTTCCTCCTCTATGAATCGTCTGTTCCAGCCACACCAACCGCGCTGGAAACATTCGGTCGGAGAGAACAGTCATCACTTTATCGCGCAACTCTGTGTCCCTGCACGAGGCCGTCAGTAGCTCCTCTCCGGCTCGTTGATAGAGCGCCACTGCATGCAGCTCGTTCTGGCTAACGTCCCACCAGCGAGGCACAATCGCACTGCTCAAGAGTCCAGGGACAAGCTGTTTCCAAATTAGAGCCTGCACGTGATCCGGAGCAATGAAATCCTGCTCCGTCTCAGCCAAGACGTAGGGTAGGTCAGCGAGTGATCCGATCAGATGTGCACCACCACCGGCTGGCAAGCCCGAACCAAACAGTTCCGCGGATTGCCACAATTGTTCCACCCCTATTACCGTGTCACCCGAAAAGTCGTGCGAACGAACAAAGAGCGGGTTATGGTGCAAAACTTGTGAACCCGGCGGTTCGTAGTACGCATAGTTCATACCCACGAGCGTGTCCCTTAGAAATGTCGCAAGTTGCCCTCGAGCTTCTTCTCGTTGCTTGGGAGAAGCGGAAGAGCTAAACACTTTTGCGAGATCGGTCCGCATCTGTCCTTCCGTGTGTCGATTGTTGTAGGTTCCTGCCGCCCAACGATATCTTTCTCCGGTCGTGAAGATCGGCCGCGGCATTTCGAACTCCCGAAGCTCGCCAGCGAGCGCGATCAGCGCATCTTTTCTGATAGCCCACTGCGCTGAATCCCCCAGACCGTCATCCAGGGCAAATAGCGTGTCGAGTGAAACCAATCGCTGATCTTCCACTGCCGAGCGAATTCTGTTGGCCATTTCCTGGTGCATCCTCTGGCCTTCGACAGTCCTTTGGTGCGCGCCAGCAAGCAGATTAATCATTTCGTCCTGCGGTATGCACGCTTTCCCCGTCGCCACCCGGAAAAGTTCACAAATCGAACTGCGCCCGGCTGTAAAGAGTTGTGCCGATGTGGAGAACCTACTGAACGGCTTAATCAAGTCTTGCCACGAGGAATTTAGATGAGCTCGATCGATTTGACCTTGCCTTGCTAGGACCTGCCACAGCCCCACGGCTGCCTGAAACGTTCCCATGGCATTGGCACGCAGGGCGTGATCCGAGATCTTATTTAGATCCTCGGCTGTCGTCAGGAAGCGCGTGATGGAAGCATCCGCGAGTTCCGGGAATTCAGAGAAGAGCAAGTATTGATTGCTGAAATCTGCGAACTTCTCTGCCAGCAAGACCACGGTCTGATCGCTCAGTCTTCGCTCGGGCGGGCGCTGGTGGTCCATTTGGCTCAAACAAAGATAAGCTTGCAGGGGACCTGTATCCGTCTCTAACCGAGAGAATGCGAACATTGCCTCCGCCAACTGGTCCGGGTGGTGCCAGCCTCCTGACCGTTTGCCCCATTCACGAATGGTTTTGGCATTCGGCTTCTGGCGAAGAATCTGGCTCCAAACCTGCAAGTTTCCGGGCACATACGGATTACCATCGGCACTCCATTGCAGACGCGTCACCAGCACCATTAGCGCAGCCGCTGGTCGAAACACAGAACTCACCGAGGCGTCGGATGAAGTTCCTGGGGATCGGAATGCAGCATAGAAACGCTTCAATCGCTGGCTCGCGGCAAAGTGTTCCTGCTGTTTCTGGCTGGTTCGGGCTATTGCGTCAAAATAAGCCGCCAACCACCCCCGATCTTTCTTAAGCAGTTGGGGAATAAACTCTGCCGGTGTTCTCGGATTCGCTCCGACCAAGCCCTGCCATTCCTTCTCAGCGTTTCGTCCACCGGGGACGACCAAAGCGCCGCCGCGAATACAGATCTGGCTCCCGTAGAAATCCAAAGCCGGGGCAAGTGGCAGCAGATTCGCTAGTCCAACGTCTCTCTTCAACTCAGCTCTGGTTTCAGGGTCGATTCGAGATAAGGCCCAGTAAAGCCGAGCCAAATCAGCTTCGTATAAAAGGCTTTCGACCAAGTCTCTGTCGCTTTTTGCGCGTTCCTTCGTGAGTGCTGTCCAATCACCTGGTGCGAACAGAACAGGCACGGCAGACCCGGCATAAGGGCACACGAATGGTAAGGTCTTCTGCAGTGCTTCCTCGAGATCAAGCAGCGGAAAGCCCGAATCAATTGTCAGAAACGCTCTCTGGGGATCAGCCGTTACCAAGGTCAATCCAGTGCCCCCACATTCTCCTTGGGTTCTATAGCCGAGGACACGAAGCAATGGTTCCGCCTCTTTGCAGCCATTCACACGGATGTTTCCATCCGGTCCTGCTAGATCAGCGAGCTCCTTGGCTTGGCGAAAATAACGACGCAGCAAAATCAGGTACTCCGTCGCTCTTCTGGTCTGATAGCCATGGAGGACCACGTTGCGGGAAAGTATCGGCAATACCTCCGTCAGCGAAACCCTCTGACGCATACCGGCCATGCGCAAGAAAGATCGCAATGGCCCAGGAATGGTCACGCTGTTTTCCGATTCCGGGGAAGCTGCGCTCTGGTCCGAAGAGCTCAGTGGGGTCGCGGCGTGGGCATCTGCGGCAGCAGGAGTCTCGAAAAAGACGAAAACAAAAAAAAGCAACAGGAAGAAACGAAATCTCATAACTCACCTCTGTCCGCCTCCATAGGTAGGAGGGGTACAGCCACATCGAGTTAATCCAGGGAGTACAGCCTACCCCTCCGGTTCGACATAGCCAACCGCATTTTTCCGCAACGCATTTTCCAAGCCAATTTGCCAAACCTGGACTTTCCTCTGTCCTGCGAATCGACAATATTGACGCTATATAATAGGGGTTTGACAAAAATGCCTGGTGGCGCCCCCACTTCTGTAAACAAGTTGGTTCAAGAACGGGAAACAAGATTACCAAGATTACAGATCGAGTGGATGAACCCGATGGCGGCAGCAAGGGCCAATTTAGGAAGAAATTCGTGATGACGATGATCGTGCGTCGCATAGGGATTTCCGCAGTCGGCAGGCCGTGTTCAAGTTCCATTCATCGGAAGTTTTTGCCCCGGCGCCAGTAATCCATGTTCACTTTCGACTACGAAAGAACAAACACGGAAAGAATCGCAATCGACCCCGGCCAGGCGCGAAAGATATTCGGCCGCCAACTGCGCGGGAATGATGTCGGTCAGGAATTGCCATTGAGGAGGCCCCTCGGGAAGCTGGAATACCAAGTCTCCGGCATCTTCCGGCAGGGCATGACCAATCAGCATGACCGACGCGCCTAACTGCCGAAGGTCCCGGGCAACGGCCAGGTCCTCTTCGCGTAAATGCGTTTCGTTGATCCACACGCCAAAGCGTGAACCGTGCGTCACGATTTCTTGTGGACCGTGCCGAAAACTACCCGTGCCCATACTGGTCGCCGGCAGCTTCACGCCCTCTTCCCACAACAGCCCGGCTTCGTAGCAACTGCCGAGACTTGGCCCGCGCGCGAGAAAATAGTAGGGAGTACGTGGTTCGAACCAACGGCAGCCTTCCAATTGGTTTTGCCAAATACCGATCTGCTGGGCAGCTTCCCGTACGGTGCGCGACAGTGAGGTGGTCAATGCATCATCCAGATGGCCGAGCGTGGCGGAAGCCAGGATGCCCGCAGCCAGGCCTAAGGTTGAATATGTGTTGACGGAAATTCCATGATCGCGCTCGGCCGGCACGACGATTGCGATTTGTGATTCGCGGGCCAATGGCTCATCAACTGCATTCGTTACACCAATGACCATTGCCCCGCTGGCGCGCGCCTTGCGAACCAGACCAACGATCTCGACACTGCGGCCGGAGCGAGAAAGCACGAGCAAGATCGAATCCGGCGGTATCACTGCGAAGTGCAGGAGCTCAGAAGCGTCCAATAAATAGACAGGCCGGCCACCTGAGTGGAACAATGAGCCTGCACTCAAGGCTGCGTGCCAACTTGCTCCGATTCCTGTCACATAGATGTGGCGCGCTCCGCGGATTGCAGCCGCCGCTTCTTCGAGTGTTCCCCGCCCGTCGCCACAGAGATATTCAACCGCGCGCTGCAGTTCTGCCGGTTGTCGGAGAATGTCTTTCAGGAAATGAGTGGTCATCGCAATTACAGTTTTCCTTTACTGTGACTCTAGAAGCGTCGCGACTGGTGACGTTCCCCACGCCTCAGTAACCCAGATGGTATTTTCCTCCCGAACGACTGAGCACGTCCGTCGAGCAATTTCGCCCCGGGGGACACTGAATATCCTAGCAAGGACGGCCGACCGCTCGAGAGATGTGGCCTCCCGGAGGATAGTGCCCAGAGTTTTCCGGACACTTGTTGCACTAAGTCGGTTTGGTTTGACATTTCCAGAATATCTGATTAACTGGCGATTCATGTTGAACGTCCGCGGAACGTTGCCGTGCATTCTCGTCGAAAATTCCTAATTCAGGCAGGAGCCCTGGCCGTAGGCACCATGGGCACTTCTGCCCTCGCGGGAGGCGAGAATGAAACGGACTTGTCCGCGCCGGAGACGATAAGTCTGTGTGGCCAATGGGAGTTTCGGACTGATTCCGGAAACGTTGGCGAGGAGCAGCGTTGGTACGGAACTGATGAATTCATCAGTCCTTGGCGCGAGGTGCACGTCCCTCACAGTTGGCAAGTTGATTCCGCTTCTATCGACTATCGCGGTGTCGCCTGGTATCGGCGAAACTTCGACGCCCCTAGTGAATGGCAGAACTCTGCGATACGCATCGAATTTGAGGCAGTATTCCACACCGCCACAATTTGGGTAAATGGGAAATTGGCTGGAGAGCATGCGCGCAAGGGTTACACGGCGTTCGTGCTTGATATCACGCATCTGCTCCGCTGGGGAAGTTCCAACACCATCGCAGTGCGCGTTGATAATGCATTCAATAAAAACATGGTGCCCAGGGGACGTTCCAGTGATTGGGCGCATGACGGAGGTATCTATCGGCCGGCGCAACTGCTCATTACACCGAAAACCTTTGTAGAGCGCGTTGACATCGAAGCGTTCCCCGATCTCGCCAGCGGGGACGGAAAGCTAGCCCTCACCGCTGATCTCCGAAATACAAGTTCGAAGTCGTGGGTGGGACGATCCTTTTTTCGAATTATCGACGATGCGACTGGACAGACAGTGTTGACCAGTTCTGATACCCCGAGTCTCTCCATTAAGAGCGGCGCAACCCGGACAGCAAAATTTGAGGCCACACTGCCCAAAGCGAAGTTGTGGCATTTCGATCATCCGAATCTCTATCGGCTTATTTTTTCGATCGCCAGCGGACAGGAGACTCATCGACTTACAACGACATTCGGGGTCCGTAGACTAGAGGCTAAGCGCAGTAGTTTTTTCTTGAATGGCGAGCGCGTACGGCTGATGGGTGTCGAGCGCATGGCGGGGAGCAATCCGGAATTTGGAATGGCGGAGCCCAGCCAATGGATCACGCGCAATCATGACGACTTGAAACACCTGAATTGCGTCTTTACGCGGGTTCACTGGCCTCAAGATAAAAGAGTCCTCGACTACTGTGACCGACACGGCATTCTTATGCAGAGCGAAATTCCCGCATGGGGCCCAGACACTTTTGAAGGCATGGGAGCCGAACCAGATACCGATATCATGCAGAACGCTCTCGAGCAGTTGCGAGAGATGATCGCCCGTGACCGCAACCACCCTTCGGTGGTGATCTGGGGCCTTTGCAATGAGATCGGCGGGCAAAATCCTCCCGCGTATCAATTCGCAAGAAATCTGTTGAGTGAAGCGAAAAAGCTAGACCCCAATCGGCTTTGTGCCTATGCTTCGGACTCCTTGAGAGAAACTCCGGAACGAGACGCTGCCGGATTGATGGATATCATCGAAACGAATGAATATTACGGAAGCTGGTATCCGGGATCTGCGAAAGCAGTGGCAAAACATTTGGACCACCTTCACGCCGCATTTCCCGGCAAGCCCCTGGTCGTTTCCGAATATGGATACTGCGCCTGTGCTGACGACCGTCCGGAGGGTGACGCTCATAGAATCGAAATTCTGCGATCCCACAACGCGGTTATCCGTTCCAGGGATTTCGTGGCTGGCGCCATTTTCTTCTGTTACAACGATTACCGCACGCACGTCGGTGATCGCGGTGTGGGTGCGCTCATGCAGCGCGTCCACGGCGTTGTAGATCTCTGGGGAGTGCAAAAAACTTCTTACGACGTGCAGCGCCGTGAATCGAGTCCGGTCGAATCGCTAACCGTGGAACACCATTTGAATGACTTCCAACTGCGGCTGAAAAGCCGGCAAGACATTCCGATGCACGCCCTTCGGGGCTACAAGCTCACCGGAATTTTCTATGGCCAAGGCAACATTCCGGTTGAGCGACAAGTCATAGAACTTCCTGAAATCGCCTCCGGCGCGGAATCCACGGTCGATCTAACCTTCGGCCAATCGAGCGTACCGCTGCACATTAAATTTGAGGTTCTTCGACCCACAGGTTTTTCGGCGTATACCCTAGACTGGAAACCTTAGGTCCCGTTGATTATGCGAAGAATTCTCGTCTGTTTTATATGCTTTTTTCCTCTGCCGCTACATGCTGCGCAGCGTAACGCCCTCTCAGCCTGGTTCGTTGATTCGCTAGTGAAAGTCTTTCCTGATAGCCCGGCAGCAAAATCAAAAGTTGCAGTAGCTCTTGTATCAGCCCGCAATGGCCACACCAGTGTCCAGGTTGCGTTGCACTCCGAACTACACCAGGTGATCCACGTGCGCGTCATCTCTCCGCGCTTAGGAAACGCGGCACTTAAGGTCCAGGCTTACCGCGTAGGAACCGTGAACGTGAACTCGCACCCTACCGACACCCCCTTGGACGAAGTGGCGCGCCCGGAAGTGGGTCCCTATCCCGATCCCTTGTTTCCCCTCGGGAAAGAAATCGTCTTGGAAATATCCCGCACCGAGACATTGTGGCTTTCCCTATTCACCCCCGGGGACACGCGGCCTGGGATTTACCGAGGCCTGGTCGCGATCGACGCCGGGAAACAAAAGTTAAGGCTGCCCTTTAGCGTAGAAGTTTTCGCTGCGACTGTGCCGAAAAAACAGAAGCTCTGGGTGACAAATTGGTTCTGGTTCGAAAACGAGCTGATGGCGAAGCACTATCCTAAATTGAAGTCCGATCCGGATCGCTACTGGAGCGTATTGGAGAACATAGGGCAGACCATGGCCGACTACAAACAAAATGTTGTGTTTGTTCCGGTGCGCACTTTGGCTAAAGCGCAACTGGAAGACGGCGCCGTCAAATATGATTTTGGCTTAGTCGACCGCTGGATTGAGATCTTCACCAGAGCCGGGATGGCTCGCATGATCGAGGGCGGGCACTTGAGCGGACGGCTCGGCGGTGGATATGACTCGCCGTATGTGATCCCGACGGACCTGGTCGAAAACGGTCAGGTTGTGAGGAAGGATCTGCCGGCAGACGATCCGCTTGCAGAACAGAATCTTCGGGAGTTTTTGCGGCAGCTTCGGAATCACTTGGAACAGAAGGGCTGGCTCAGCCGTTATGTTCAGCACGTTCACGATGAACCCCATGGAGCAGAGATGCCTATCTACCGGCGCTTCGTCCATATTGCCAGCGAAGAACTGCCAGGCGTGCCGACACTCGACGCCATCAGCCTGCGCGAAGATATTTCCGCCCAGGAAGAGACCGCGATTTGGGTGCCTAAACTCGGCACATTCGATGATCGGCTCGATGCAATTGCAATGCATAAGGCGCGCGGAGGTCAAAGTTGGTACTACATTTGCCTGGATCCGCGTGGCAAATACCTTAATCGGTTTACCGACTTCCCCACGCTCAAGGTCCGGCTCCTGCCTTGGGTCGACTATCGGTATGGGCTTACGGGTTACCTACATTGGGGCGGGAATTTCTGGATGGATCGGCCGTTCGAGAACGTTCAACCAGATTGGGGTGGAGGGTTTGTGCTTCCCGCTGGCGACAACGCTATCGTATACCCTGACCCAGAACACGATGGAGTGTTCGCATCGATACGTCTGGAAGTGATGCGAGAGGGCATTGAGGATTACGAACTGCTTATGGAATCTGCTCGACGGGTGCCGGAACGCACGGACGCATTGGCCCGAACGGTAATGCCTACATTCACCGATTACGTACGCGATGCGACTCAGTTCCGAAAGTTCCAACGCGAGCTGCTTATGCTGGTGAGAGAGGCGCAAGGGGAATGAAGAGGTAGCAGCCACTGATCTCTGAGTTCGTCTCTGGCGAACAGTCTCCGTCAATCGATGACCTCACCGGACGGTTTCCTGAGACGAATGGTGGCGTTGCTGATCATCGGTCGTGCCCAGAAGCCAACGCTAAGCACAAACCCGAACGTAACGTAAAGAAATGCCAAGCCGCTCCGCAACCCAGCGTAGTCTCCGATGCGGCCAACGATCACCGGCACGATTGCTCCGCCCATAATTGCGGTACCTAAAATGCCCGAGAAAGAACCGTGGAACTCCAGGACGGAATTCAGCGCAAGCGACACCACGATAGGCCACATCACGGAAGCAAACAAGCCAATCACCGGAAAAGCGATCGCGGAAACCCTTGCGGGTCCAAACAAGGCTGCCGACAGAGAGAACAGAGCTCCCACACATGCGCCGATGAGGACTTTGCGGCTGTCGAATATTTTCAGCAGTAACATTCCGACGAGACAACCAGCTGTAAGCAGGCCCCAGAACCAGGAAACGGCTGCCGCGCCGGTGGTGTGGGGATCCAAACCGTGATACTCGTACAGAAAACTCGACATCCAATCGGCGGTTCCCTGTTCGCAGCCCACGTAAGCAAACATCGCTGCAAAGTAAAGCCACACAACTCTTTGACGCGCCAAGGTTCGGTACATTTTCCAAGATCCCACTTGCTCCTCCGCGGTGTGCTCCACCCTTGGGAACTTGGAAATGAGCAAAACGACCACCATCAACAGTGCGCAGACTGCGAAAATCCAGTACATCGAGGCCCACGGCAACTCCGCCGGAGTCAACCTTCGCAGCATGCGCAAAACTATATTTTGGTCCGGCGAAGGATTTTTCAGGTTCAGCACAAGATAAGAATAAATCCGTGGGCTAATAAAGGATGCGCTGCCGAAAACCAATTGGGCCAAAGTGGAATTAAATGCGTAGTTTTCTTCCCCGCCGGCGACCCGCAACAACGGATTGACGGCCACTTGCAGGACGGCCATACCCGCACCGATGGTGAAGTAGGAAATGATCGCTACGCGGTATCCCGGGAATAGCGCGAAACTCAGCGACCCCAGCGCCCCCGCTAAAAAGGCCAGCACCATTACAGGTTTTTCCGTGAATCGTTCCACCAGGAATCCGGCGGGGATGGACATTACTCCGTATGCAATGAAAAATGCGAACGCCAGAAACCCCGCGGCGGTCAGACTCACGTGAAAGCTGCGGATGATGTCCGGAACAATCGGACCCAGAATATTGGTCAGCATAGAGATGACAAAAAAAGTGAGGAAGACCAGACCGACTGTGTAGCGGCTTCTCGCCATGAACTGCCGTTCTCCTCATCGATTCAAGATGCTGTCGAATTCGCTGAATGTGTCTTGCAAACGCAGGTAACTCTTGAGGGCATGTCAGGAATCCCGGCCGACCTCGTCCTTAAACCGATGGTGCCAGACCCTCGCGGCGCCGATGAGATTGGCATCTTCTCCCAAGGAAGCCAGCGCCAATTCTGTTTTTTCATAGGGAACGAATCGGCAACCTTGGCGAATCACTTTGCGGATGCCATCCAAAAAAAGTGTGGCGCTCTTCATCACGCTGCCACCTAAAATGATCACATCGGGAACAAAAAGATTGACCAGATTGGCCAGACCGAGACCCAGGTAATAGGCTTCGTGCTCAACCGCCTGGCGAGCTAGCTCATCTCCCTGTTGCGCCAGTTGGCAAATCTGTTTTGCAGTGAGATCCGTGGGATAGCGTCGGTCAGTTGTTGCATTTCTCTCCAGCCATGCCACCATGGCTGGACCGGTCGCCAACGACTCCCAACAGCCTCGGAAACCGCAGGAGCAAAGCGGACCAGATGGGTCGACAACATGGTGACCAATTTCCGGATGAGCCATCTCTGCCCCGCGATAAATCTTTCCATCTAGGATGATCCCGCCTCCGATTCCTGTGCCCACCGTCACATACACCAATCGCGACTTGGCTTTTCCAGCACCCCAAGCTGCCTCTCCGAGCGCTGCCGCATCCCCGTCATTTTCCAGGGCCACGGTCACATTAAACGCTTGCGCCAGATCTTCCACCGGGTTGTTCCCTTGCCATCCGGGAAGAAAGTCAACATCACCAAAAGTGCCGCTCATTGGGTACACCATACCAGTGGACCCAATTCCGATGCCGGAGATTTCGACGCCGGCATCCCGCGCCGTTTGTCGCAGCATGCCGATAATTCGCTTGAGTCCGTTTGAATAGCCGCCTTGGGCGTCCGTTGGAGATTCCAGATTGGACAACACTTTCCCGGCGTCATCCACTATGCCGACTGCGATCTTTGTTCCGCCAATGTCAACGGCACCAATCACGATTTTTCCTTCCGGGCCTCGATTCGTTGTGTTCCGTAGTCACTGAGGACACGACGCTACTTCTGTCCCCAGCTGTCTCGCGCAACAACCCGAACTGGTCTTCCATAGTTATCAAGAAAAGTCGATCGTCCGTTGCAACTCGTTTGGTTGGCGAACAATATCGCGCAAGAAGCATTGGTCGTTTCGAAGGCGATGCGAGCCGATCCTAGCTACTTCTCCGCTGGCGTGATGATGATACTTCGATAAGCTACGTGCCCCTTTTCACTTCCTTGAAGATAGATGGGTCCCGGCAGTTGTTCGTGGCTATCCAGGGCGCCACCCGTGATGCCCGGAATTTCCTTGTTATCGATGACAGTTTGGCCATTTTGAACGACGGTGATCCACCGTCCGATCAGCGTAATATCGAAGCTCTGCCATTCTCCCGGTTTGCGCGGCAATTCCGGCGAAGGGGCCAGAAAACCGTAGACGCCGCCTGTATGATGACTCGGTGGTTCTTCGATGGAATCTGTCTCCACCTGAACTTCGTATCGGCCGCGCAGATAGATGCCGCTATTGGAGTTGGCATCGCATTTGAATTCGACATGCAACTTGAAGTCTTCAAACTTAGAATCGTTGATTAGTTCAGGGCCGTTTCCGGGAGTGATCAAGTTACCGTTTTCGACTTTCCACACTGTCGTACCAGGTCCTTCCATTTTCCATCCGGCCAGATCTTTTCCGTTAAACAACGGAATCGGCTTCCCCCAGCTCGGGGTACTGTTTTTCTTCAGGCCGGGCGCTCTTTGGCCCGTCCATCGCCAGGTCTTTCCGTCTGGCCCGGTCGTAGTTCCCGACAGTGTTTTCCCAACCAACGTAGCTTCGAAAATCATATCGGTGGGACTGGCTTCCTCGTCTTTGGGAGAAACGAAAGTGAGTCGTCCATCCGACAGTTCAACCCTGGGAAGCGGTCGTGCGTTTCCCCAGCGGCCCACCATGTCGGCTTTCAATTGTCCGCCTTCCTGGCGAAGTTCCAACCACGAGGGATATTCGCGATCTGGTGCCTTCAGCGTCAAGTCCCAGCGGCCCAGGAAGGCTTCCACGGATTCGGTTGATTTTCCAATTTGGGAATATCCCCTGGCGGCCAACAACAGGCAAGCCACCATTAGCAGCTTTACGATCCCTTGAAGCTTCATAGAATTTTCGATCCCTTCTCTTTGGAACGATCTTTGCCAACCCGCGCCTTAGGATTTAATGGTCTGCGAATCGGAATCCCAATATACAGGTGACTTGCGATAGTACGATTCGTTTGCCATGTGACATCCGAGCGCCGCGTTGTGACCGAACACGATGTCCTGCACCACCGGTTTCCGCGACCTGACGGCCTGGAAGAAATTCCAAAGGTGCGGCCGTAGATCGTCATAATCATTTCCGTGATAGCTTTCGCTCTTGGGCGTCGGCTCTTGCCCAGGTTTGGGGTCATGCTCCTCGTGCCACTGCTTGAAGTAGGCATTCTTCAAACGGCTCGGAAGTCCGTAGCAGTAATAGCTGGGAGCCAGGTCTACGCCCGCTTGCGGTGTGTAGCTCAGGCCAAATTCCGTAAGCTCAAGGATGCCCTTCGACCCCATAAACCGGGTAACTTCTGCAGTCTCGGTCCCAAGCGTCAACCGCATGTACACCGGAACATTTGCGTATTCGAACAAAACCGGATGCACATCGGGTGTGTTCCGCCCGTCCTTCCAGCGGTAAATGCCTCCAAAAGCGGACGCTCGTTTGGGAGCTTCATTGATTCCCAGAACAAATTGCATCCCGCTGAGCAAATGGACAAGCAGATCGCCCGCCAGACCCGTTCCATATTCCTTCCAACAACGCCAGCGCGCAAATAAATAAGGATCAAACGGCTTCTTCGGCGCTGTACCAAGCCACGTATCCCAATCCAGGTTCTCCGGAGACAAGTCTGCGGGCGGCGGATATTCCCAAGCCCCGGTAGGATCGTTGCGGCCCAAGCTTCCCTCGACAAGGCTAAGTTCGCCGATCACTCCGCTGGCATAAAGTTCTCTAGCTTTGGCGCACAAAACGGAACTCGTTCGCTGCGCACCAATCTGCACGATGCGATCCGTCTTCTTTGCGGCTGCGACCATAGCCACGCCGTCCGCAGGGCTGTGCGACATTGGCTTTTCGCAGTACACATCCTTACCCGCGCCCACGGCGTCCACTACCACCTGTTTATGCCAGTGGTCCGGAACCGCAATGATGATGGCGTCGATCTCTTTGTCGTCGAGCAATTCCTTGTACCGTCTGGTCGTCTTGATTGGTTTTCCGACAATCTCCCTGGCCAGTTCATGACGCCCATCGTAAAGATCGCATGCAGCCACGCACTCTACTCCGGGCAGCTGAATGGCAGTCGTGAGCAGCCCGGTGCCCTCCATGCCCACTCCCACAATTCCAAAGCGAACTCTGTCGCTGGCGGCGTTCATGCGAGGCAAAGCGATCAAAGGATCAGGATCCAACACAATGTAACTGCCGACCAGCGAAGCACCCGCTATCCCAGCGCTCCTCTGCAAAAACCCACGGCGCGAGAAACCAGTCTTGGTCATACGGCGATCTCCTTTGTCACTGTTCACAGCTTCACTCCTGGTCTGCGAAAACGATTTACCCGAATCAGTCAGGCGGCTCACGTCCCCAGAGCGTACCCCGTTCAGGGTCTGCGCAAGGATAACAAGTTAAGGTTATTTGGCTATCAAATAGGTTGAGTACTGTTGGTCCTCAATAGCAATAAACGGCAGCATGCGGATCGCACCGACGGAAGTTTCAACCTGCCATGACTGCGGCCCAGCTCTTTTAGCCGTTAGCAACTGTCGAGCCGTCACAAGCGGCGGCGCATCAGTGATGGCAAATAAAACCAATGGACCGCGCAGCAATGCCACTGTCTGCGCATGTTGCGCGTCGATCGCTTCCAGCCGCAATTTCATTGGCAATTCCATTTCGATGCGATCGCCATTTTTCCATACGCGGCGTATGTTTATGAACCTCCCCGCAACCTCGGCTGCGGGCACGGCCTTGCCATTGACGGAAATCGAAGCACGCTCCGCCCACGCTGGAATCCGTAAATGAATCGACAATTCTGCCGCCCTCGAAACATTCATGTCGAACTTCACCGCACCGTCAAACGGATAGTCACCGCTCTGCGTAAGGGAAACCTGCGTACCATTCTGCGTCCATCGCAGCATAGAAGGAATGTACAAATTCACGTACAGTCCGTCGGAATCGCAAAAGTAGGTGTTGATGCGGTAGTCGGCGGCTACTTGTGGCATCGTGCCGGAGCAACATGGCCAGCGCGCGTTATGGTAGACCTTGTGCCCGTGGAAATTGCAATCGGAGTAATAAAAAGTACTGCCGTCTGCCAGCAGCGGCTTCGCGCCCAACACCGTGTTGTACATCACGCGTTCCATACTGTCGCCATATCGCGAATCACGTGTAGCGCGAAGCAAATAGCGCGTCAATTTAAAGTGAGCATAGGAACCACAGGGGGTCTCAAAGCTGCTGTGAGTGTCGGTCAGGCTAGCAGCAACCTCTCCGCTATCTGGCGCGCGTAAGAACTCGTCTGGCCCCCATCCTCCGGTCGCGAAACTCTGCGCCGTCAACATTTCGAAGGCATTGCTGGCGGCTCGCAAATGTTTCGCGCTTCCCAGCGTCAAATACGCCTGCATCGCCGAACACAACGAATTTACATAACTATAGGCGTGCCTGCCTGCCAGCACGTTGCGGCCATCCGCCAGAGGTTCGTAATACTCATCATCGAGATACTGGGTTCCGAGCGACCGATACCGGTCGCCGGCGCCGCGTTGATACGCAATAAACAAATTTTCCGAAATCGTGTAAGACTCATCCCACGTATATCCTTCCGCAGGATTCTGGCGCCACCGTCGCCCATGCTCTACGGCCTTTCCAGGCAAATGGGGCAACGCAGTGTCGGTTGTCCGCTCCAGAATCGAAAAGGCGTCAGGATCCCCAACGTACTGGTGCGAATCCATCAGCCCGCAGACGAGTTTGTCGTAGCAATAAGCCGGGAAGCGATTCTTCTCGTAAAAGTCCCCCGAGATCGTCTGCGCATACAAGCGATTCAACCTCAGAACCTTATCTCGAGTCGCCGGAGAGCCGGTGATCGCATAAGCCCGTGCCAGCGCGGAAACCCACTGCCCAAAAGTGGCGGCTGGAGCGAAGCCCGCAACGACGGTGTTAGGGTCGTAGTCAGGATCGTAGCGATACCACCCGCCCAGATCCGCGCCCGACGATGGTTGCCCAGCCATCTGGCGAAATGGTTTCAGTAAACTGTCCTCGCTTAGTTCCATCAATACCGCGTGAGTCTCTTGCAGTTGTTTCTCGTGCAGTGGGCTGGTCAGTCTTACGTCGCCATAGGCGAACTCGTTAAGCGGCGGCTGCGTCGGAGGCGCTGTCGTCGCCGCTGGAAATCCCAAGTGAGTCACTGCGCCCGCACTCGCTAGCGACGTTGCTTGCACAAATCTTCTTCGCGAAATTCTGCCAGAAAAGTTCATACCATACATTCCTTATTGCTCCGAGAACGGGATTTGCCTAGGCAATTGCAGCTTATGATGCGCCAACGAAATGGCTCGGTTGCAAGTCGCTATCGGGCCGCCTCTCCCTGAGCCAGCGTGTATTTCCCTTGCAATCGAATCTTTGCACGATTGCGGCTAGTTTGGCGATCCCACGCTGATGCCACTGTACCAAGTTCATTTCCTTTCTCTTGCTTTTCATCCACAATCGCTCACCCAGTGATTCCAGCGCGGACGTTTCTGCAGCGATTTCGAACTCGTCTCAATGTGATATCGGCCGTCAACTCATGAGAAAATAGCAAGAATTCCGTTAGGGAAGAAGGACAATACCCCGGGGGAGCGTAAACCATTGGGCAGCTCAATCAAAGTATGTATCTGCGCAGGACTCTGGCTTTGCGCTGGTATTTCTCTTCCCGCTCAAGAGCAATCTCCAACCGGCATGGGAACGCAAAGTGGTACCAGCACCGGCGGAGCACACGCGCCCATCAAAGATGCACAGCAGAGACCCATCACAGCCGGTGGCTTCGTGAATGGAGCACCGGTCATCTTCATCGACACCACGCGCACCGCAGGGCTGGATAAATTTCATCACCGGTCGGGGTCACCTGAAAAACACGTAATCCTGGAAACTCCCGGCTCGGGAGTGGCGCTGCTGGACTATGACAATGACGGCTGGCTCGACATTTATCTTGTGAATGGATCGACCGAGGCCGCGTTCCGAGGAAAACAAGCAGCGCCCAAGGCCATGTTGCTGCACAACAATCACGACGGCACCTTTACCGACGTAACGGAAAAAGCGGGCGTCGCCAACGAAAGATGGGGTTTCGGAGTAGCGGTTGGCGACTACGACAATGATGGCTGGCCCGATATTTATGTCTCGAATTACGGAAAAAACCGGCTTTATCACAATAATCACGATGGAACCTTCACCGATGTAGCGGAAAAGGCCGCTGTCGCCCTGGGGACTTGGTCGACAGGGGCAACATGGGGCGATTACGACCACGACGGCTATCTGGATCTTTTCGTTCCAGGCTATGTAAAGTTCGACATGAACAATCAGCCTATTCCAGGAAAAAATGGTTTGCCGAAAGGATTCTGCCAGTTTCGCGGCGTCGAGGTGATGTGCGGCCCGCGAGGCCTGAACGGTGAATCCGATCACCTCTTCCACAACAATCGAGACGGAACGTTTACCGATGTAAGTGTTAAGGCTGGAGTGGCCGACCAACGCGGATACTACGGATTTTCGTCGGTTTTCGTAGATGTAGATGACGACGGCTGGGTCGACCTCGCGGTCGCCAACGATTCGGTTCCAAAGTATCTCTATCGCAACAAACACGACGGCACGTTCGAAGACATCAGCTACATATCCGGCTTTGCCTTGAATGACGAGGGACGCGAGCAAGCAGCTATGGGAATTGCCGTGGGAGACTACAACCGGGACGGTAAGATTGATTTCTACATCACGAATTTTTCGGATGATTACAACACTCTGTATCGGAATGAGGGCGATGCCAGCTTCCAGGACGTAAGCGCTCATGGCGATCTCGCGAATCCGACAATCCCTTTTCTGGGGTGGGGGACAGCTTTCCTGGATTTCGATAATGACGGCTTGCTCGATATTTTTGTGGCCAACGGCCACGTATATCCCGGCGTGGACAATGTGGACTGGGGCACCACCTACGCGCAGCGCCCGCTGCTGTTCCGAAATTTAAACGGCGACAAATTTCAGGAAGAGCCCGCTGCGACCGGAAGCGGGCTGGCTGTCGTGATTCCGGCGCGCGGTGCAGCCTTTGGGGATCTGTTCAATGACGGACACATTGATGTGGTGTTGAACAATATGGATACCACCCCCACGTTGTTGCGGAATGTCGTGAAGAACGACAATCACTGGATAACGTTTAAGCTGGTGGGCACCGGGAAAAGCCCCAAAGATGCCATCGGCACAAAAATATTCGTCACAGCGGGAGGGGCCAGGCAGCGCGGAGATGTATTTAGCGGCGGTAGCTATGCATCCAGTTCCGACCAGCGACTTCATTTTGGCCTGGGCAGCACCACAAAAGTCGACAAAGTGGAAATTCACTGGCCCAGCGGAACAAAGGAAGAACTTTCCGTGCCGCAAATTGACCACATTTATACCGTAGTGGAAGGCAAAGGCAGCGTTGAAAACTAGAGCGCCATCGAATGATTCAGGGTTGCCCGGGCTGCGCCGAAACCGATGAGAACTCGATTCCTGACTCTAGTTTGTATTGCCCTTTTCGTCAGCGGTTACTGTGTTGGGCAACAGCAGCCCGGTAAAAACGCAAATTCGCCGGCTACCGACGTCCCTGCCCATTTTGTCGATATTACCCAAAAAAGTGGTGTTTCCTTTCCCTATTTACCGTCGCACACAAGCAAAAAATATCTGCTTGAGACGATGGGAGCGGGGGTGGCGCTCTTTGACTACGACAATGATGGAAGGCTGGATATTTTTCTGGTCAACGGAACTCCGCTGGATGACCCCACGCCCAAGGGTACGATTCCCAAAAAGACCGAAGCTAAATATTGGAATCGCTTATATCACCAAAAGCAGGACGGAACTTTTGAAGACGTCACGCAGAAAGCAGGCTTGCAGGGCGAAGGCTATGGAATGGGTGTGGCCGTCGGCGACTATGACAATGATGGAAACGAAGATTTATATGTGACCGCTTATGGCAGCAACAAGCTATATCACAACAATGGCGACGGCACGTTCAGCGACGTGACGGAAAAAGCCGGAGTGAAAGGCTCCGGCTGGTCCACCAGCGCCGCATGGGTCGATCTGGATGGTGATGGCTATCTTGACTTGGTCGTCTTGCGATATCTCGAATGGGATTTTATCGACACATGGTGCGGTGAGCATAAGGAGGGCTATCGCGCCTATTGCCATCCCGACGCTTTCAATGCCGTTTCACCGCTGGTCTTTCACAACAACGGAAATGGCACGTTTACGGAAGTTGCCGCGAAGATTGGAATGAGCAAGCCGGGAAAAGGTTTGGGCATCGCCATCGCCGACTACGACCGAGACGGCTGGATTGATCTGTACGTGGCAAATGATTCCATGCTGGAGTTCCTCTATCACAATAAGGGCGACGGGACTTTCGAAGAGGTCGGCCTGCTCGCGGCCACGGCGGTCGACGGAGACGGCCGCACATTTGCTGGCATGGGTGTGGATTTTGCGGATTACAACAATGACGGATGGCCCGATCTGATCGTGACCGACTTGGCGAATCAGCGTTATGCGCTGTATGAAAACGACGGTAAAGGCTCATTCAACTATGCGAGTCAGACATCGGGAATAGGCAGAATGACAATCGGCCATTCCGGATGGGGAATCCGATTTTTCGACTACGACAACGACGGATGGAAGGACCTGTTGATCGCGCAGGGGCATGACTTGGACACGATTGAATTATCGAGCCCGAATCTGCGCTATCGCGAGCCGATGTTGATCGCACACAACAACAATGGGCAAGCATTCAAAGATGTGACGAGAGAATCTGGCAGTATATTTGAGCAAGCGTGGGTGGCGCGCGGCCTGGCGATCGGCGATCTGGACAACGATGGCAAGCTGGACGCGGTGGTGACCACAAACGACGGCCCCGTATATGTTTTGCACAATGAAACCAGCACGAACAACCATTGGTTGCTGCTGAAACTGACCGGACACAAAAGCAACCGCGATGCGATCGGCGCGGAAGTAAAGCTGACAACAAAAACTGGCTCACAATATGCAACCGTCACTACCGCCAGCAGCTATTTGTCATCCGGGGATAAACGGGTACATTTTGGATTGGGCAAAGAAACGTCTGGAACACTAGAGATACGCTGGCCAAGCGGGATACATCAGGTGCTGAAAGACGTTCCTGGGGACAAGATTTTGCAGATTGACGAACCGGCAGCGGGAAGTGCCGGACCGGCAGCTACTCCATGAGGCAGCAAAACAATTTTTCCGCATTCGCTCGCTCATATTGCGGTGCATGGCTACTACCGCTGTGCCTTGTATCTGTCTTTCCCCTCAGAGGACAGGAACAAGACCCATATGTGAAAGCTGTCGCGGCGTTCCAGCAACGGGAATATGGACGAGCAGCGGAACTATTTCAAAAGGCGGAGACGAATTCTCCTGGTATAACGGATTCTTTGCTGTACGAGGGAAAGTGCTATGTGCATCTGCAGCGCTTTGCGGAAGCGGAAAACACTTTGCGCCACTTCGTTGCTGCGAATCCTGGATCAGCGGATGCAATGTATTTGCTTGGATACGTGCTGAACAGAGAAAATAAACCGAAGGAATCGCTGGAAATCTACACGAAGGCAGCGGCGATAACACGGCCGTCGGGCGATGATTTAAAGGTTGTCGCGCTCGACTACGAGCTATTGAACGACAACTCGGATGCTATCCACTGGCTGGAACGCGCCGTTGCGCTGGAGGAAAAGAATACGGAGGCGTGGTACTTCCTCGGGAGGACTTACTACACCAGCGGGCGATTGCCGGAAGCACGGAGGGCCTTTGAAAAAGTACTGGAGTTGGATCCCCACAACGCGAAGGCCAAAAACAATCTCGGCTTGATCGAAGAATCCAGCGGGAAACTGGAGGAAGCGCTGGCGGCCTATCGAAATGCCATTGCGTGGCAGGGAGGAATAGAACACAAAAGCGAGCAGCCTTACTTGAATCTTGGCAGCTTGCTGATTACCGAGGAGCGGGCAGCGGAAGCGATTGCGCCGCTTCAAACGGCCGTTGCACTGGCGAGCGGAAATGCGCAGTGCAGACTGCGTCTGGGAACAGCGTACATGCGCGTCGGAAAACTGGCGGAAGCGCAGAAAGAATTGGAAGAAGCGGTGCGGCTCGATCCACAGGATGCGGTGGCGCATTACCAACTGGGACGGTACTACAAGGAAGTGAAGAAAATGGACGCGGCGCAGGCCGAGTTTCGGCGAGTGGCGGAACTACAAAGTAGAGCGGTCGAGGAACAGAAAAAGCCTCTCGAAAAATAATTTGCCGGGATTCTCGCAGCCGCCTTGAGTCTTCTCGAAGAGTGCCGAGTCGTGTTATCGCGATGAAATCTATCGCTTCCGCGCTGTTTTCCAAATGAACGTGGCGACGCTGCTGCCATTCAGGGTGTACACCGCGTATTTCCCTGCCCAAGCGATGTTAAACGTGAGTGGCTTCCTTGCACTGTTCAATACGAGAAGGACAACCGAGCCATCCGGATTTTGGAAAGCTACATCTTCCAGGCTGCTTTCGCCGAATGTATTGGATTCAATGCGGCGCGCGCCCGGCCGAACAAATTTACTGGCGTGGGCCAGTGCCGTGAAATCGACAGTAGGTTCAACTTCCGCGGAGGAGCCATTGTCGTTGATGGTGACCACACCTCGGCACTTATTGCAGCCTCCAAGGTAGGGCTTGTGATCCTGATCGAGGGCGAGATTCCAAAGGATGACACCGCGCGACCAGTGGCGCGTGGATTCGATAATGAGGCGCGTCTGTTCAACGAGTAGATTTCCATTTTGCCAGCCGCCGCCGGAGCATTCCGTCATCCAGATGGCTAAATTCGGAAAGCGATTGTGAAGTTCTTCTTGCGCCGCTGGATTACCGCCGTAGCAGTGGGTCGCGATGCCGGAAACATAGGTGGCCGCTTTCGGATCCTCGAGGATTTCGATTGCAAAGTGAATCAGGTCCCAGTTGTGATCGAAGATGAGGATTTTCGTTTTCAGGTTGGCACGGCGGAAGGCCGGGCCGAGAGCATCGCGAAGAAACGCCGCTTGTTCAGCAGCACTCATGCCCATGCCGGGATAATCGAGGGGAATATGCAAGGGTTCGTTTTGCATAGTGACCGCAAAAATTGGGACGCCCGCTTTTTCGTAGGCCTGGATGTACTGGACAAAATAATTTGCCAGCGGCTGATACGAGGTGAGAAGCAGCGAGCCTTGCAGCACCGATTGGGACGATTTCATCCAGGCGGGCGGCGACCAGGGCGAAGCAAATATTTTCATACCCGGATTGAACGTCAGCGCCTGGCGAAGCAGCGGAATAATGTACCGTTCATCATGCTGAACGGAGAAATTCTTGAGCGCGGGATCGGATTCACCTGAAGGGACATCGTCATACGTGTAGGATTCGAGCGCGAAATCGCTCGCTCCCATGGGTTGCCGAAGTAAGCTGAGGCCGATGCCCTTTTGCGGGTCGAAAAGTTTTTGTAGTAGATCGTTGCGCTGGGATTCGGTGAGTTTTGTGGAGAGCAGCCACGCGGAAGATTCGGTGAGCGAGGCGCCAAAGCCGTCGATGAGCTGGTAGCGGACAGTGGGATTGACGCTAATGGTGAGTTCGGGGGCACGCCGGACGCCGAACTGAATGGAGGGTTGCTCGATGGGCCCGGGTTTCGCTTCCTCGGAAGATATGTAGACCTCAACCGTTGTTGCGCTAACATTTGTTGCACTAACCTTCGTTGCGCCCTCCGTTGCATGCTTCGTTGGCGCTTGCGCGCCTTCCACCATGCTCACTGGGACCAACGCGAAGGTCAGAGCGATCGCGAGTGGAATTCGCCTCAAGCGCTGACTCCAATGCGAAATGCAAGATAGGCGAATCATTGCTGGTTCGGGGGAGAACCTGAGGAGGTCTCCGGCGCTACGGTATCGGAATCCTTTTGTTTCTCAAATTGTTTCATTCTTTTTTGAGAATTCTCGAGCTCTGCATCTTTGAATTGTTGGAACATCGCAAAAGCCTGCTGGGCTTCCTGGGTACGATGCACGCGGCGCAGAACAGTTCCCAGTTGATACCACGATTGTTCCAGGACATCCGGGTCCGAATCGGTTTTGGTCGCGCGCTGAAAATCCTCCACGGCAGCCGCATCATTCCCAAGCAGCATCTCTGCTCTCCCCAGATTGTAGTCGGCGTGGCGCAGTCCGGGCCGCGCACGCAAGGCGGCCTCAATCAGTTGTTTGCCTCGAGCGGCATCGCCGCGTTCCGTGGCAATCACGCCAAGTTTGTATCTGGCGGCAACGTTGTCGGGATCAATTTCGAGTTCCCTTTGAAATGCCTCTTCCGCTTCCTGCATCTTCCCCGCGCTTCGATATTCCGTTCCCAGCTCCTCATGGAGCCGGGGCTCATTCGGTGCGAGTTTGATGGCCGTGTTGTATTCAGCGATCGCATCCATGTGGCGTTCCGCGTCGGCATTGGCTTCGGCCAGGATCTGGCGCACTCGCCAAGATTTGGGATCCGCCTTGAACATACGCGCATAGCTGTCCTTTGAGACGAACAAGTGAGCCTGGCCGCGATGGTACAAAATATCCACGTCGTTGGGGGCCAGTTTTGCGGCTTTGTCCAGGGCATCCGCAGCACCGTCACCGTTCCCCTTCTCCAGCTCTATCACTCCGAGCCACATCCAGGCGTTGGCGTCTTTCGGGTAAGCGGTAGTCTCCTGCCGGACGGAAGCAGTGGCCGCATCGAGCTGGTTGGAGCGATATTGCGCGACGCCGAGAAACAGGTTCGCTCCGCGCAGATGTGGTTTCAATTGCAAAGCTTTTTTGAAGTTAGCCACGGCTTCTTGGTGATGTCCCTGCTCTTCTCGAACCAGCCCTAAATTTAAATACGCTTCCGCAAAAGTGGGAGCGTCCCTAGCGACGGCAGCGAAGCCGTCAGCTGCTTGCTGCAAATTCCCCTGCTTCATGGCCTCGGAGGCCTGCCGGAACTGTTGATCGATCGCCGGGGAGACCTGCGCGTTAAGAAATGCCGGTGAACCACAAGAGAGTAATAAAAGGAAGGCCGACACCGGTTTGCGGAACGAACGATTGAACCGGCTCAGCAACACCGCCAGATCACTTTTAAATTTAATAGAGTGTCGATTCATTCGGTCTCACGCAAATTTATGGTACACCGAAGAGCAAAACTTCAGCGCCGTTTTGAGACACACGGCGAATACGTAATTCTTAGTACTTATTGATAGATATTAACAAGCATTGGGTTTCGGTAGTTAGGAGTTGGAAGAAAACCCGAGACCCACCCTTTGCAAGAATCACAGGCGCAAAGGGCAGAGCCACCGTGGGGCGCCTCACTACCGCTGCTCAGAACTGGTAGCGGAGCGTGAATTGTATCTGGCGCACGGGGCTGACGACTGCAAAGTTGTTCTTGGGAGCCCCAAACGTGTTGTCCGTGACGCCCCCGTCGAGGGTGCCGAATACGTGGCGATTAAACGCATTGGGAATATCGACCTTGAAGATAATGGCATGATTTTCGTGGATGGTGGTGCGCTTGAGGATTCCGAAATCTTCGTTGAAGTAGTTCTGGCTTCGAACGTTGCCCAGGATTAACGGAGCGTTACCGTAGATGTAGCCACGTTGAGCAACGAGGCCAGGGGCGTTGGGATCCAGAAACGCAGCACAGTTGAAAAAGTTGTTGGTGCTATTGGGAGTAAATGTTCCGTTGGCATCATTGCGAGAGCAACCGCTATTGGCTCCAGATTGCAACGGATTGAACGAGCCATGATTGGTAGCCAGGATGGGCACTCCAGGTATAAGACTGTATCGGAAGGCTCCGTCAGTGACGTTTGGTACTGAGGTGCCATTTGTACTCAAAATGGTCGGAGTCCCGCTTTGGTAGCGGAGCACTCCCGTTACTTCCCAGCCGCCGAGGACTTTACTGGCAATCCCTTGACTGAAGTGTTTCTTCCCGGGTCCGGCTGGCAGCTCATAGAGGTAACTGATCACCAAGGTATGAGGTGTGTCCTGATAGCTGAGCGCCTTCTGGGATTTGGGATTGAACGGATTTTGAGCTGCGAACTCATTCGACGAAAAACCCGAAAACACCGGGATGGCACTGTCCGCATTGGTCAGGGTTTTTGAATACGTGTAGGACGCCAATAAATTCAGGCCATTGCGGAAGCGCCGCTCGAGTTTGGCCTGGAAAGAGTTATAGGTGGAAACCCCCAGATTCTCCAAGCAAGAGCACTTGCTGTTGTTGCTGCCCCCGACGTCAAGATATTGGGGAAAAGGCCGCAATAGCTGGCCGATTGTGTCTTGCCCATTGGGACCGTAGAGCGGTACGAACCAGCTCGGAACGGTAACTCCTAAGCCCGCGAGTATCGGAGCCGCAGCGCGATCGGTGACCGGAGTGGTGAGGGAATTCCCTAAAGAATAGTATCTCGGGTTGAGGGCGTTCACCTGGGCAATGTTGGTGTGCAGGTGATCACCCTTGATGCCCACATAGCCGAGGCTGAGAATCAGATCCGGCGCCAATTCTTTTTGTATTTCCAAGGTCCAATTCTGAGTCATGGCTGGCCGGCTGTAACTCGGAGCGATATAGCCCACATTCGTGCCGTTGAGCAGGGATGGGTCCGTGCTGTTCACAGGCGGCGGATAGCTGGGAAACCCGGCGGAGAGAGCCTGCACCGGAGTGAAACTATTGGGTGAGGTGAATGTCGGCTGGATCGAGGTTCCGCTACTGAATTGAATCTGTCCAGTGGGCAGATCGTCATAGAACAGGGCGGCGTAATAAATTGCGTAGCCTCCCCGAATTACGAAATTGCGAACGTGGCCAAACAGTTCTGTCGGAGCGTAGGCAAAACCGACGCGAGGACCAAAGTCCTTATAGTAGGTCAGCCCCTGGTTGGAAAACGCTCCGTAATGTAGAGCCCCTGGCAGGCCTCCCGCGGCAGGATTGGCCAGATTCAGATCCAGGCTGGATTGTAAATTGTGCGCTTCAGTGCGGGGCGAGTCTATGTCGTAGCGCAGCCCTAGGTTGATGGTCAGATCACGCCGGAGCTTGAAGTCATCCTGTACATAAGCTGCAAAATAATACGAATTCAAGCGCGGATTAGTGGCGCTGATGGACACCTGCTCCTTGTTGGGAAGGCCTAAAAGGAAGCTGGCGAACGGATCCCCGGTCGAACTGTCGTTCAATGCATAAGCGGTCTGGAAGTTGTTGAAGCTATAGTTAGGGGAGGTATTTCCGTTTGCGGCGAAGGAGTATTGATAGGCCCTCAATTCGACCCCAAAGTTGAAGGAATGCCGACCAGTGATCCAGGCTACGTTATCGACTCCGGCCAAACTATTGGGGACATGCCCGTTAAAGCTACCGCTGCTGAAACCCTGGTATCCAATCCCAAGCGGACTCCCGTTAAAGCTGAACTGCGGAAAGACCGGGCCGTGAGCGTTACCAATCCCCAAAGTCGCAGGCCAGTCCGTGCCATTGACGCTTTCCGCTTTGCTGAGGTTGTTGAGACGGTTCAAGCCGATCGTAAAGGTATTGAGTAAATTTGACGCGATGGTGTGGTCCCAGCCAAAACGCACGTAGTGAGTGAAGTTTGAATTGAAAAAATTTGGATCCAGCACTGGCGGCAACGTCGGTGTTCCGTTGAGATCCTCTTGATCGCGGCTGCTGTAGGAGAAGAAAAACTTATCATTCGTTCCCCAGTTCTGATCGATGCGGAAGGTCATGGTGGTGTCACGGATCAGATTCCTAGAGGCGAAAAGAAAATTGTTATTGAGGCCATTTAGGTTGGCCGAAGTAGGTGGGAGGTTGGGGCGAACCGTGAGGAAAGTGAGTACCTTTTGAGCGACGGGATCCAACGCTGTGGTGATTTTATTTCCAGGAAATGCAGTCCGGCACGGCACCGGTTTGCCAGCCACCGTGACCGTCTTGGTCGTGGAAGGATCAAAAATCTGGCCCTTCAGAACCGGCGTTCCATCGCAGGGATTGGTGGCTCCGGTAGGTGCACCCAGAAGTGCAGAAAAATCGCCGGTAAGTTCAGCAGGCGTAGGTAGCGTAGTAACGCTCGTTGTGCCTGGATTGTTCCTATATTGCTCCCAGGAGAAAAAGAAAAAGGTTTTGCCCTTTCCGTTATAAACCTTGGGAATCCGGACAGGCCCGCCCAAGCTACCGCCAAAGTCGTTTTGTCTATCGTTCGGTCTTTTCGCCCCGTTCGCGTTGTTATTCCACGAATTGGCGTCCAGCTTCTCATTGCGAAAGAGATCGAATGCCGTCCCATGATAGTCGCTGCCCCCGGACTTGGTGGCGAAGCTCTCGACACCCCCAGAGGTACGTCCGAATTGGGAGGTGAATGTGGAGGTCAAAACCTTAAATTCACTGAGGGCTTCGACGGAAGGGGCAGTCTGGTCAAATGCCGACCCACTGTCCGAACGCGTGGTGCTCACGCCATCGAGGAGGACTTCGGTCCCGAAGTTTTGGCCGCCCGTTAGCTTTGACTGAAAGATGCCTGCGGAGGCGGCGCCGTTCTGGTTTGTGCCCGGCCCTTGCGTGCCCGGAACGAGGAAAACGAAAGTTTCCGGGGATCGCAGGAAGCTCTGGCTGGTTGAATTCAGGGACAAGGGCAACTCTAGAATTTCCTTTGTGCCAACCACAGTGCCGATCTCCGAGGTTTCCGTTTGGATGCGAGGAGCGTCGGCAAGCACGGTCAAAGTTTCCTTCACGTTGCCCGGCTGGAGGGTGATGTCGAGTGACGAGGTGGTATTGATCTGCACAACCACACCCGTGGCTTCCGCTACCTTGAACCCCGGAGCGGTCACGGTAATGTTATAAGTGCCCAAGACTAAATTTGAGAAGCGATAGGCGCCGGTGGAGGTCGAAACGGTGTTATAGACCGAATGCGATTCCACACTAGTAGCCTGAACTTGTGCGTCGGCGACGGCCCCGCCGGAACTATCGATGATGGAACCAGAGATGGCTCCATTGTTTGTCTGAGCTGGCAGGGAGTGAACGGCGAATAGAATTAGAACTGCGAAAGAAAGTAAACGGCAGAACGCGATTGCAACAGAGGGCATTGCTCAGCCTCCAGGCCCGGCCATAAAGGGCGGGTCGACAGTTGCTGTCCGATAATCCCCACAGATCGCGCGGCACCGTGAACGTGGACAGTAGGAGAATAGAATCAGCCGACAAACGTTGTGCACGACTTAATGCAAGCGCCTAATGCCTAGCTGCACCAAGACAAACGTTTGTCCAAAAGAGTTACCAGAAATCACCCCAACATTTAGGTTATTTGGCACTATCGAATATAGTGTTGTCAAGCATAAATTTTTAGAATAGGTTTAGACAAACGATTGTCTGGGGGCAATTGGAAGGCGAAGAGGAGTTGAGGCAGGTTCCGCTCAGCAAGAGGAAGCAATCTCGCTGGCGGGATCCGGGTCAACATTGCTTCCAGTTCCTTCCTCTACGCGCTTTCCATTGATGGGAAATCCTTATGCGATCCTCAGATACCGAGAATCGAAAGCTGGTGATTTCCGAAGAACAATCGGATATGGCCTCGCGCAAGAAGAAGCTTACCGAGGACGACCGCCCGGTCAGCCTCAAAATTCTTGCTGATTATTTGGGGTTATGCCCGGCAACCGTGTCGGTGGTGCTCAATAATGTGCCAGGGCGCTCGATTCCGCAGGAAACTAGGGAGCGAGTCCGGGAAGCCGCACGCAAATTCAATTACCAACCGAGTTTATTAGCGCGTTCCCTCCGCAAGAAGCGGTCGTTTACTGTGGGTGTACTGGTCCCGGAGCTGAATGACGGCTATCACACGATGGTCATGAGCGGCATTGGCGATCACCTGATGCGAGAAGGCTACTTTTATTTCAGCGCGCATCACCGGCACAAACCGGACATGATCGAGGAATATCCGCGACTTTTAATGGGGCGTGGCGCGGAAGGAATAATCACCATCGATACGGCGTTGGAACATGAATTGCCGGTTCCGGTGGTGGCGGTGGCTGGGCATAAATCATTAAAAGGCGTGACCAACGTGCTGCTGGATCACAAGCGAGCGGCGGAATTGATCCTGCGGCATCTGGCAGAATTGGGGCACAAGCGGATCGCGTTCATGCGCGGGCAGCGGTTTAGCGCAGATTCATCCACGCGGTGGCAAAATATCGTGAGCGTGGCAAAAGGACTGAATATGCCGGTGCATCCAGAATTGACGTTTCAACTGGAGCGGGACATTTCTTCGCCGGAGCTGGGATATCCGGTGGTGCAGACACTGCTGCAGAATGGGCTGAAATTCACAGCCATCGTATCTTTTAATGATATGGCGGCGATTGGAGCGATTCGGGCTTTGCGCGATGCGAATTTGCGCGTGCCGGAAGATGTTTCGGTGATCGGGTTCGATGATATACAACTGGCGGCGTATCATACGCCACGACTGACAACCATCCGGCAGCCGCTACACGATATGGGCGTGAGCGCGGCGCGAATCCTGGTGCAACGGTTGCAAGGTTTCAAGGATTACCCTTCGGAGTTTGCTGTGACGCCGGAGCTGATTATTCGAGAGTCAACAGCTTCCGTGAACCCGAAGGCTCGGAGCCGCACGGGCAGTTAGAAATTTCCTGCTGCGCGGTTGATTACCAAGACCACTGACGGGTCCGAGGATCTAGTCCGCGAGAAGAGCCAGAGTCGCCATCTCTTTTAGTGCTATCTGATGTTTCTCTGCTACGTCTTTTTGTCTAGAACGCGAGTGAAGACATACGGAATTGCGCTATAAGGCGGCCATTCGGGCAGCCTCGTTTGCCTTGACTAGACTGTAGCAGCCGCCGAGGTCCGGGAGGAGGAACGAGCGCCGGCCCCATTGCCTTTCGACCAATTCCTGCGAAGCTCTTCTGCTCGCCGGATGACGCGGTCGATCACATGGTGTGAAACAAGCCCTGCAGGTTCAGCGTCCGCGGAATTACCTGTGGACGGGATCTCCAGCAACTGCAACTTTTCGAAGACGGGCTTCATGGCGCGAGCGGGGTTGCGCAAAAACTCCGAGCTGCGGATGCGAGTGAAGATCCAACCCATGCGTTCAAGCACGGCCTGCCGATCCATATCTTCAGGAAGCTTTTCGAGTGGGTGATAACGGTCCCCATCGCACTCAATGGCCAGACGCTTGCCATCGCCTTCGACGACCAGATCAATTCGGAACGTTCCAATCCTCCAGTGCGGGGTGACGCGATAGCCGGCGCTTGCGAGCCGCTTCATGACTTCTCGTTCGAAGCTCGATTGCGTGCGTTTTTCCTTCTCTTCCAACGCACGCATGAGGCGTGCAGGGTCTTCGCTATGTTCGATCAATTGCCGGCGGAGATCGTCGGCTTTCAAGTCGTTGTGCGGACTGAGCGAATGAATGATCCACATCTGGTCTCGGGCGCGGCTGGCGGCGACATTGAAACGCTGTTTGAAGAGCTCCTGATCCCGCAGGGAGAGAGAACCCCGCTCGGCGGTGTCGACCAGGGAGATGAATACCACGTCGCGCTCGTCTCCTTGGAATTGCGCGGCGTTTCCGCAG
>Ga0209526_10000260_pt1 | contig 33194 bp, 25 predicted proteins | sample JacPinW_OM2H0_M1_FD_188566 | JGI IMG/M metagenome (GOLD analysis project Ga0209526, IMG submission 188566) | Forest soil microbial communities from Algoma, Ontario, Canada - Jack Pine, Ontario site 1_JW_OM2H0_M1 (SPAdes) (version 2) | ecosystem: Environmental > Terrestrial > Soil > Boreal... | reverse complement strand
CAGGGCGTAATGTTGGAACACCGTGTTGACTCGCCGCCGGTATGGAGGAAGATTGTCCAGGCGCTCCTCGCCCATCAGAATTTCCCCCGAGTCCGCACTCTCAAAGCCAGCGATGATGCGCAGCAATGTAGTCTTGCCCGACCCGCTCTCGCCGAGGATCGTGAGAAACTCGCCCTCTGCAACTTGTAGCGAGATGTCGCGCAACACCGGATTTTTCCCGTACGATTTGGCAACATTGCGGACGCTGAGCAGCGGGGACGCCGAAGATGGCGTCGCGTCCGTGCTCGCGGGTTCACTTATAGTAGCCAATTTGTCCTTTAGCCTCGGGTAGCGCCGTTGTCTCGCCGGCTAGGGCGCACCCGCCGAGACAGGGAGGGGCTGTCACCACTGCTTCGAGGAGCAGCACTGTGCCCTACTGCGCTGCCTTCACCTCGTTCCATATCTCGTTGTACTTGGCCCGGCGCGGCACATTCTGCCAGAAATAAAGCCGCTTTTGATAGTTGTCCACGTCGTCAAGGTGCAGGCTCTTGATCTCATCCGGCCTCATGTGTTGTGCCGCCTGCGGGTTCGCCGGAGTATACCCGGTGATATCTGTGACCTTCTTCTGGGTCTGCGCCTCAACCATGTACTCCAGAAATTTGTGCGCCAGTTCCTTGTTTTCACTGCCCGCGGTGATCATCAGGTGATCGATCCAGCCGGTAGTGTTTTCTTTGGGAATGGTCTCACCGACGGGAAAGCTGATCTTGCGGAGCTGGTTGGTCATCAACGGCCAGCCCATGGCCGCGACAATCTCGTGATTCTGGAAGAGGTTGGTCAACTCGCCCCCGGTTGACCACATCTTGCGGATGTTCGGCTTCAGTTCCAGCAGCTTTTTCTTGACCGCTTCCAGTTGTTCATCGGTGAGGTTGTAAAGCCGGGAAGGATCAGGTTTGTCGAAACCCAGCACCTGCGCCGTCATGTAGACGGTGGGAAGATCGTCCCAGACCGAAATTTTGCCACGATACTTCGGGTCCCAAAGCACAGCCCAGCTCTCTGGAGGCTTGGGAAAAGCCGTAGTGTCGTAGATCAGCGGATCCGGTCCCCACATGAATGGCACGCCGTAAACTTGCCCTTGCACTCGCACCAAAGGCAGGGAAGTGAGTTGCGGTGAGAGTTGGCCGTAACTGGAAATCTGCGAAAGATCGAGCGGAATGGCCAAGCCGGCCAACGCTATTGATGTCGCAACGTCGCTCGAAGGGGAGATTACATCGTAAGTTCCGGCACTGCCGCCGCGCAACTTGGCGAGCAGCTCATCACTGGATCCCATGTAGGAAGCGGAAACCTTGCAGTGGTACTGTTCCTCGAAGCCGTGCACGAAGGACGGATCGGCATAGCCTTCCCACACCATCAGGTTCAGGGTGGGCGTCTTCCTGCTGCAAGAACCTAGTACAAGGATGACTGCAATCAGCCAAAGCGAGACCCCAGAACGCCGGATCACCACTTCACCTCCGCTGCGGCCGAAGCTGCCGGCCGCGGACCCTGGTACACCACTCTCCCGCCGACCATGGTTAACAACACTTCCGTATTTGCGACTTTGTTGGCTTCAATTTTGAAAACATCCTGAGAAAGCACGATCAGATCAGCCAGCTTTCCGGGCTCGAGCGAGCCTTCAGTCTTTTCGCGACGACCGGCAAAAGCGGCGTCCAAAGTATAGGCCTTGATGGTGTCTTCAAGGCTGATGCACTCCTCAGGAACGAAGCCGGCGGGAGGATTGCCTTCAGTCGTCTTCCGGGTCAGTGCATTCTGTACTCCCGGCCAGGGATTGAGCGTGACCACCGGCCAGTCGCTGCCAAATGCAAGAACTCCGCCGCTGCTCTCGATGCTGTCCCACACCCAAGCCCGTTGAGCGCGCTCCGGACCCACGTTTCGGGCCCATATACCCAGCGTATCTTCATCCGGATACGCATGCAGCGGCTGGAAGCTGGCAATGACTCCCAGTTTGCCAAAGCGGGGAATATCCTGCGCGGTGATCGTCTCAATGTGTTCGACCTGGGGACGTGCGTTGCGCGTGTGATTGGTCTCAGCTGCTTGCTGGCAGGCATCAAGGGCCAAACGGACGGCTTTGTCGCCAACCGCGTGAGAAAAAATCTGCAGCCCGCGGCGGTCGAGCTCCGCGATGGCTTGCTTGTATTTGACCGGCTCCCAGAACAGCTTCCCAATCTGCGTCGGATCGTCGCTGTAAGACGCACGCATGGCGGTGTGCGCCTCCACCACGCGATCGAGCATGGTTTTCACTACGCCGCCGGAAATCCACTCATCGTGATAGGCGCGGCGTGCCTGCTCGATCTTCTCGATCGCTTCGGGCGTCAATTCGGGCGGGGCGAGGAAATACGCGATATAGAACCGAACCGATAGTTGTTGCTGCTGCCGCAACTCGTTGTAGACGTCCAGCCACTCGAAATCCTGGCCCGCGCTATGTACTCGCACCAGCCCAAACTTGTTAGCCTCATGCATTGCCAGCCGCAGCGCCGCCAATCGTTGCTCATGGGTCGGCTTGGGCATGAGCTTAGCCACCAGGTCGCCGGCTGATTCCTTGAGTGCGCCGGTAGCCTCACCTTTGTCGTCACGCACAATTGTGCCGTTGGGAGGATCGGGTGTTTCCCGCGTGATTCCAGCCATCGTCAACGCTTTGCTGTTCGCCCACGAACTGTGGCCATCAAACGATTGAAGATAGACCGGGCGGTCGGGGACCACTGCGTCGAGGAACTTCTTGTCCGGCAGGACGGAAGGCCCGAACGTCGGATACGCCCAGCCCATGCCCGTAATCCATTCTTCCGAGGGATGGACCGCAGCATATTCCTTCACGCGCTTTTGTATCTCGGCGGCAGATTTGGTTCCGTTAAGATCCACCTGGGTCAGGCCCGGTGAACCATCCATGAAATGGATGTGGCAGTCAGTGAATCCCGGCAGAACCAACCTTCGTTCCGCGTCGATGATTTTTGTGGAAGTTCCGCGATAAGGTACGATCTCCTCGGCGCTACCCACGGCAAGAATCTTGTCTCCGCGAATAGCGATCGCTTCCGCCCAGGGCCGGCGTGCATTGACGGTGTAAATCCGAGCATTCACAATCATTGTATCCGCAACCGATTTTAAAGACACCGGTGAGGCGCTCGCCAACAGGCAAAGGACCGCAACACAGAAAAGCAAGCGGCAAAGCTTACCGTAAACCTTGGCGGACTTGCCCAAGATTCTTCCTTTCAGTTTTCCGCGCACCACAGGCGCAAGTTCCTAAAACGTCGGCGGAGTATTCACCCACAGCACCCAGGTCTCGCCGCGTCCCGGATTTTTCCAGCGATGCGGTGTGGTGCTCTCGAAATAAAAGCTATCGCCGGGCCGGAGCCAGTACTCTTCGTCTTCCAGCGAAATCTGCAATTCCCCCTGCAGGATGTACAAGAATTCCTCACCCTCGTGGGCGTAAGACTCTCCGCTTCCGGACTGGGGGGCGATGCGGAACAGGTGTGGCTCCATCACGGTGTTGCCCCAGGCCAGCAGTTCCATGCGCACTCCCGGACCAGCCTCCAGCACTTTGCGCTTGCCCGGCGTCACCAGGCGGATATTGAATTCTGCGGGATCGAAGAAATCGAGGATGTTGGTCTTGTAAAAACGCGCCAGCTTGCGCAGCGTAGAAACCGACGCGCTCATGTGAGAGCGTTCCAACGCGCTCAGGAATCCGAGGGAGATGCCCACCGCCTTGGCCACGTGTGCGAGAGAAAGCCCGCGCCGTATTCGCAACTGGCGCAGGCGCACGCCGATCGCCCTGGCGCCGCCGTCCGGTACTGAACGCACCTGGCCGTTGCGCTTAAGCAGTTGCATGATGGCGGGGGCATTCAACCCGCGTACTTTGCGCAGGAAGCGCGCCCGCTTCAGCAGCTTCACGTCTTCCGGCGCGTAAAGACGATATTTGCTGGCGGTGCGGCGCGGGCGGGTGAGACCGAGGCTTTCCCAAGAGCGAATGACGGAGGGAGAAACGCCGACCAGTCGCGCAACATCGCCGATTTTCAAGTAGGGTTTTCGCTCAGCCGGCTTCATCCCGAACCATCCGCCCAAGTGTATTGCCGATCCGGAGTAACGCTATTTTTTGCTTGACAGTCTGCGCAGGATGCCTCTAACCTTGCGCGATTATAGCAAGGTTTGCCTTGCGCGCAAGCTTGTGTTTTCAATTTCAAAACTTTCACCCTTAGCTTGGAGGTCCCCCATGCCGTCGTCTACAGCACGCTGGACGGCCCGCTGGCTGTTCGTCCTGGGTTGTCTTGCGAGTTCCACCCTCCTCCTGGCCCAAAGCACGGGCGGCAGAATCCTGGGCCGCGTCGCCGATCCGAGTGGCGCAGTTCTGGCCAATGTCAAGGTCACCCTGGTCAACGACGCGACCGGCGTCAGCCGTGACACCCAGACCAACGAGAACGGGGACTACACTTTTGTCGAAGTTGTGCCCGGCGGCTACCACATCGAGTTTGCCCAGGCCGGCTTCAAGAAGAATGTGCAGAAGAGTGTGATGGTCGAAGTGAACCAGGTGGTGACGCTGAATTCCATTCTGCAGCTGGGCGAGGCCAAAGAGACGGTAGAAGTAACCTCCGAAGCCCCCTTGGTGGACACGACGAGCACCCAGCTGGGCGCGGTAGTGAACGACCGTTCCGTTAACCAGCTTCCGCTCAACGCGCGTGACACTTACCAATTCCTCCAGCTCCAGCCCGGTGTGCAATCCCAGCTCGGTGGTAACGGTGACCTGTTTTACGGCAGCGACAACGCTGGTGCTGTCTCTGTCAATGGAGGTCGGGGCAGGTCCAACAATTTCAGTGTCAACGGTGGGGATGCGAACGATGCATTCGTGAACCTGCCCACCATACAGCCCGTGCCGGACGCCATTGAGGAATTCCGCGTCCTGACTAACACATTTGACGCTGAGTACGGCCGCAATTCGGGCGCAGTCGTTAACGTGATCACGAAATCGGGCACCAACCTATTTCATGGCAACGTTTACGAGTATTTCCGCAACAAGGTACTGAACGCGAAAGGCTATTTCGATACGGTTAAGCCTGATTTCAAGCAAAATCAGTTCGGCGGCACATTTGGCGGACCCATCAGAAAAGACCGCAGTTTCTTCTTCGTAACCTATGAAGGCCGCAGAATCCGGCAGGGCAAGTCCACGGACACAGTGGCGGTGCCGACCGACGCCGAGCGCGCCGGCGACTTTTCTGCCCTCGGCGCTTTGGGAGGCAACATCGTTGACCAGACGGTTGCCGACGTACTGAATGGCCGGCAAGGTTGCACCGCTGCAACCGGAGGACCACTTCCTGTCATCACCACCGGACCCTGGTCGAATGCATTTCCGAACGCCATTATCCCAACTGCTTGCCAGGACCCCGTCGCTTCGGACTTACTGCGCTTCGTACCCCACCTGTCGCCGGGTGCTTCATTTTTCCAGTCCGTTCCCACAGGTCGTGACCGCCAGGACCAGGTCACGGCGCGTATTGACCACCGGATTAATGACAAGCAGAGCCTCAGTTTTTATTACTACTTCACCGATGAGAGCCTGTTCCAGCCTTTGGCCTTCTTCCAGTTTGCTGGCGCAAATGTCCCCGGTTTCGGCAGCAATGTCGGCCAGCGTTTTCAGCAATACAACCTCAGCCATACCTGGACTCTTAGCAACAACGTAGTGAATGAGGCCCGCTTCACTTACATGCGGGAGGGGCAATTGACCTTTCAGCATCCAGAGCACACCAACAATGTTGCCGATTCCTGCAGTACACCGGCGGCTCAGGCCGTTTGCTTCAACGGGCATTCGGATTCTTCGGCTATTGAGGGCCTGGGTCTGCAAAAAATCGGAATCCTTCCGGCTCTCGGGCCGCAGCGTGAAGGTGTTCCGGATATTGCAGTCTCTGGAGGCTTCACCATCGGCAACAACTTTGAGGGCGAACTTCCCCAGGTAGGGAATTCCTTCCAATGGTCAGATAGCCTGACCAAGGTTAAAGGCAACCACACCTTCAAATTCGGCGCGGATGTCCGCCGGCAGCGCTTCGATCAAACTTTATATTTCGAGGTCAGCGGCTATTTTCAATACACCGGCACTGGACAGAACGACGTCATTCCAAGCGATGGTAATTTTTATCCCGACTATCTCTTGGGATTGCCGGATAACTATCAACAAGGCTCGGCACAACGCGAAAACGTGAGGGACACCGGACTCTATCTGTTCGCGCAGGACAGTTGGAAGATTCGTCCGAACTTGACCCTCAATTACGGTCTACGCTGGGAACTGGACACTATTCCCACCGACATTGGGCATCGCGTCCAGACCTTCCGCCCGGGGCGAAACACCAGCGTTTACCCTTGCCAGTTGTCCCCGCCGAGCGTTGCATTGCTGGGAACCTCGGATTGTACCTCGGTCTTTCCGACTGGACTCGTCGTTCCGGGGGACAAAGGTGTTCCCGCTGGACTGACACAAACCTATTATAAGGCCTTCGCCCCACGCATCGGAATCGCCTGGAGCCCTGGAGCTTCCGGCAAGACCAGCGTCCGGACTGGCTGGGGTCTCTTCTATAACCCGATCGAGCAGTTAGTGCTGGAGCAGTTCAGTGCGGAGCCACCTTTTGGGGTTAGCACCTTCGTTTCAAATCCATTCTTCAATACTCCCTTCTACACCCAGAGCGGACAGCAGTTTCCAAATGCCGGTGGAGTGGGCATCGTGAATCGGCACCCCGGAGACAGCGTGGATTGGTCTTTATTTCGACCGATCTTGCTGTTTGGCGAGTTCCAGCCTCATATGAGGACGCAATACTCGGCGCAGTACAACTTAACCATCCAGCGGGATTTGGGCAAAGACACGGTGCTACAAGTTGGATACGTCGGCTCCCAGGGACACCGGTTACTCGCCACTCACGAACTGAATTCCGCCAACCCGCAGACCTGTCTGGACCTCAACAATGTGGCGACCAATGTCACGTCTTTCGGTTCTTCCGCAAGCTGCAGTCCAGGAGCGGAGGACAATCAGTACTCCTTTACCGTCCCGCAAGGGCAAGTATTCCACATGCCCAACAGCCAAACGATTACAGGGGGGAGCAGTGGCACCAACCTGCAACTCGTGGGTCTAAGGCCATATTCTTCCCCAAACTGCGTTCCCACTACAGGGGTCGGCTGTCCGCCCGATAGCACTCCGGTTTTCTCCAACATCTATGCCCAGGACACGATAGCGAACTCAGCTTACAACTCTCTTCAGGCTAGCCTGGAGAAGCGATTCTCCCATGGTTTGCAAGCGGAAGTTGCCTACACCTTCAGCAAGTCGATCGATCAAGCGTCGAGCTTCGAAGAGATCCTGAATCCTTTCAACTTTGGGCGCACGCGCGGGCTGTCGCTATTCGATTCCCGTCACCGTCTGGTGCTCAGCTATTTCTGGGAACTGCCGGTCCGCAAGTTCTCCGGTTTCGCGGGTAAGGTGCTGAACAATTGGGCGATTTCGCAAATTACAACCTTCCAGAGCGGTTTCCCCATCCATATCGAATCGTTTGACGACACCGAACTTACTGCCAGCGTCGCCGGTTTCGCCTCCGCCGGTGAGCCGGACCTGATTGCTCCCTTCCGCAAACTGGACCCACACAAGACCGCCAACAACTTAGGTTTCGATCCCAACAGCTTCACCACCAATGGCACCGACAACGTCAACTCTCCGTCCTGCTCGACGCAAGTGGTGTTCGGCTGCTTTCAGCAGTCGCTGCTGGGCCGGTTCGGTAATTCGCCACGAACCATCTGCTGCGGCTCACGCACCAGCAACACCGATTTCTCGGTCCACAAGAACATTGCAGTGACGGAAGGAACTCGCTTCGAGCTCCGGGCTGAGTTCTTCAACATCTTTAACCACACCCAATTTTTCAATCCGGATGGAAGCACGACCGACGGCTCAGATTTCGGTCGTGTCAAACGTGCCCGCGAGCCAAGGCTGGTTCAATTTGCCTTGAAGTTTTTCTTCTAGCAAGAAGCCTGGGCAGCTTCGGCTATCCCGGCATTCTAATGGCCGCATCGGCCTGAGTTTTCCTGGAGACCTGGATGTACCCCGAACTGAAGAAAGAACTCGAGACCTTCGAGCACCGCACACCAAAATCCGCCGCAGCTCACAAGAAGAACCTCAAGCGCATTCCGCTGGGAGTGGCGAGCAATTATCGCGCTTACGATCCCTATCCGATTTTTGTGAAAGAGGGACAGGGCAGCAAGTTTCGTGATCTCGACGGCAACGAATACATCGACCACAACCTCTGTTTCGGCGCGCTCATGGCTGGTCACTGCCATCCCGCCGTCATGAAGGCGGTGGAAAAACGTCTCAGCGCGGGCACCATGTTCGGCATGCCCCACGATATGGAGTGGGAACTGGCGGAAGAAATCTGCCAGCGCTTCCCAGTCGAGATGGTGCGCTTCGGCAACAGCGGCACGGAGGCCACCATGCACGCCGTCCGCCTGGCACGCGCCGCCACCGATCGCGACAAGATCGTAAAATTTGAAGGCGGTTATCACGGCCTGCACGACGCTGCACTAGTCAGCGTGAAGCCCCACGCCCCGGAGTACGGCGATATCAACGCTCCCATTTCCGTGCCCGGCGGGCTCGGAGTGCCCAAAGCCAGCCTCGCCAACGTCGTGGTCGCGACATTTAACGATCTGGCAAGCGTCGAGCTTCGTTTCAAGCAGAACGCTGGTGAGATTGCTGCGATCATCCTTGAACCCATTCTGATGAACGTCGGCCTGTGCATGCCGCAGCCCGGCTTTCTCGAGGGCCTGCGCGACATTGCCACCCGGAACGGCGCATTGCTGATCTTCGATGAAGTGAAGACCGGCGCAAAGCTCGGCTGGGGTGGCGCCTCGGAATACTTTGGCGTGAAACCGGACATGATTTGTCTGGCGAAGTCCATCGGCGGTGGCCTGCCGCTGGCCGCATTTGGCACGCACAAGTCGGTGATGGACCTTATTTCGCAGCACAAGGTCTTCCACGGTGGCACCTACAACACGAATCCGGTTTCGATGGCTGCGGGCCTGGCGAACTTTCGCGAAGTCCTCACCCGCGAGAACTATGCGCATGTGGACAAGCTCAGCAAGAAGCTGACCGACGGCTACCGCAGGATCGTTGCCAACGCCGGGCTGCAGTCCTACGTTGCCAGCGCCGGCGCCAATGGCGCCCTGATGCTCTATCCGAAAGAGATCCGCAACTATCGCGATTGGGAAGCCATCGATATCGACCTGTGGCGCCACTACTGGTTCGCCATGGTCAATCGCGGCGTGATGGCGCAACCTTACTGGTGGGACGAACAGTGGACCATTTCCGTCCAGCACACCGAGGCTGATATCGACAAGCATCTGGCTGCGTTTGCGGATGTGGCTCCGGCACTGGCGAAAGCGCAGCAAGAGCATACGGCGGAGGTGGTGACGCACTAGGAAGCCAGCAAGGGGCGTCTGGGCCTACGTGTCCGGGGAACCAAGGAGCAGGTTTGTCTGCGAACGATCCTGAGGTCAAGCAGCCTCATCTCAAGCGCGTGCTCGGCCGCGCGGACTTGGTTCTGTTGTTCGTGGTGGCAATTTTCAACCTGAACGTGGTTCCGTCGATTGCTGCAAATGGCGGGGCCACGGTCTGGCTGTGGATCGTATCGCTACTATTGTTCTTCTGGCCGCAGGGCATTGCAGTCATCGAACTGGCCCATCGGTATCCCGGAGAAGGTGGCGTGTACCTTTGGGCCAAAGAAGTTTTTGGCGACTTCCACGGCTTCTTGTCAGGCTGGTGCTACTGGACGAACAATATGCTCTATGTGCCAACAGTGATGCTTTACTTCGTCGGCGTTTCGGTCTTTGTTCTGGGCCCGAACCACCAGGCTCTGGCGGACAATAAGATGTTTGCTCTGGTTGCGTCGCTGGTATTGTTGACCGTACTGGTCCTACTTAACATCGTGGGCTTGGGAGTAGGGAAATGGGTCAACAATCTGGGTGGCATGGGCACGGGCATTGCTGCGGCCACTCTGATTGGTTTGGGATTTGTCATCTGGTTGCGCTTCGGCACAAACGTGAGCGCAAGCGACTTTCGGATCCCGGCTAATCCTCGCTTCGTGTTCAATTCTTTTGGCGTGATCTGTTTTGGACTGGTCGGCTTGGAACTAGCCTCAGTCATGGGAGACGAGATCCAGGATCCGCAGCGCACCTTGCCTGGCGCGGTGGCCTGGGGTGGAGTGCTTTCCGGCTTGCTCTACATCGGAGCCACCCTTACCCTGCTGGTCGCGGTCAGCAAGGACGAAATCAGCGTACTGCAAGGGATCGTGCAGGCGGTGGGGCACATGGCGGAAAGAGTAGAAGCGGGTTGGATTGTGGCACCTTTCGCCCTGTTGCTTAGTCTTTCCATCGCCGGAATCGGCTCGGCCTGGCTGGGCGGCTCGGCGCGCATTCCTTTCGTTGCCGGTCTCGACTCATATATGCCGACATGGATGGCGAAGGTCCATCCGCGCTATGCAACTCCTTATGCCGCGCTCATTGTTCACGCCGCGGTTTCGATGGTTTTAATCGTGATGAACTTTGCCGGCGCCGGAGTGCAGGAGACATTTCAAAAAATGTTGTCCCTGGCGGTTGTGTTGCAGTTGATACCATTTCTTTATATGTTCGCAGCCCTGCTCAAGCTCGCCCTGAACGACACCACAGCTCAGGGACATTACAGCAAGACAACGCTTGTCCTAGCCGGTATCAGCGGCCTGGTTACGACGATGCTCGGAATAGCGCTGGTTTTCTTTCCCGCACAACAGATTACTTCGTTGTGGTTGTATGAAGTGTGGATGTTTGGTGGCACGATGTTCTTCATCGGGCTGGCCGCATTTTTCTTCTATGTGTATGGCCGCCGCAAAGTGCAAAAACAGGCGAACGATATAGGCGCGGGCGTCTCGCCCGGGCGGCCGAGCGGAGCGCGGCAATAATTCGATTCAGGTAGGAGGTCTTATGCCGGGCGGAGTGAAAACTGAGGTACGTGCTTATCAGCTCTATATCAACGGCGAGTGGGTCCAGGGCAAGTCGAACAGGACTTTCCCGGTCTACGATCCCGCCACCGAAGAAATAATCGCGCAAGCTCCTGACGCCAATGCTGACGACGTGAACCGCGCTGTCGCCGCCGCCAAAGCCGCCTTTGAGGATGGCCCATGGGCCACCACCACTGCTCAGGAACGCGGCCGCGTCTTATTCCGCCTCGCTGACAAGATTCGCCAAAACGTCGGCCTTCTCGCCGAGTTGGAATCTCGCAACACCGGCAAGCCGATCGTCGAAGCGGAATATGACATCAATGACGTCGCCACCTGTTTTGAGTATTACGGTGGCCTGGCCACAAAAGTCCTCGGATATGTAAACCCTGTTCCGGACAATGCCATGAGCCTCACGCTCAAGGAACCGATCGGAGTTGCGGGCCAGATCATTCCGTGGAACTATCCATTATTGATGGCTGCCTGGAAGCTGGCGCCGGCGCTCGCTGCCGGCTGTACGTGCGTACTGAAGCCAGCCGAGCAGACTCCCATTACTGCCCTAGAAATGGCAAATTGGCTCGCCGGTGTCGGCCTGCCGCCCGGTGTCGTCAACATAATCACCGGCTTCGGCGAGACCTGCGGTGCGCCCCTGGTGCAGCATCCCGACGTCAGTAAGATTGCGTTCACGGGCAGTGCCGCGGTCGGAAAAATCATCGTCAAGCAAGCCGCCGACACGGTCAAACGCGTGACTCTCGAACTCGGGGGTAAATCGCCCAACATTTTCTTCGCCGACACAGATTTCGAAGCCGCCATTGACGGAGCGCTCTTCGGCGTCTTTATCAACCAGGGCGAAGTCTGCTCCGCCGGCAGCCGTATCCTGGTACAGAAGCCGATTTACAAGAAGTTCGTCGATGCCATGACCGAGAAGGCTAAAAAGATCAAGCTGGGAGCACCTCTCGATCGTGACACGAAAATGGGCCCTCTGGTCAGCCGGGAACAATACGATCGGGTACGCTCCTACCAGGAAGTCGGAAAGAAGGAAGCCAAGCTCGCGACCGGCGGCGGACGCGCCGAGAAATTTTCCAAAGGCTATTACGTCGAGCCAACCATCTTCTACGATGTCGACAACAGTGCCCGCATCGCGCGCGAAGAAATCTTTGGACCGGTAGCTGCATTAATCCCGTTCGAGGACGAGAAAGACGCGGTGAACATCGCGAACGACTCGCCTTACGGACTTGCGGCGGCGGTCTGGACTCGCGATATTTTCAAAGCTCTCCGCACGGTGAAATCGCTGCGTGCGGGCATCGTTTGGGTCAACCACATGCAGCCCACTTACGTCGAAGCACCGTGGGGAGGATACAAGCAATCCGGCTTCGGACGCGAACTCGGCCCGTGGGGTATCGAAGAATATCTGGAAACCAAGCAGGTGCACATCAACCTGAACGAAGCCCCAATCGCCTGGTACTGAAAACTGAAAACCGAGAACTGAGAACTGAGAACTGAGAACTGAGAACTGAGAACTGAGAACTGAGAACTGAGAACTGAGAACTGGTCGTAGTCGTTGGTCGTTAATCATCGGTTTGACGATTGTGAAAGTGACTTTGTGACGACCACCGACCGACAAACAAATAGAGAACTCAGATGGGAACCATTCAACTACAAACCCCGATTCCCGGGCCTAAATCGAAAGCGCTCGCCGAGCGCCGCGCCAACGCCATACCCCGAGGTCTCTCGCATGGTACCCCTATCTACGTGGCGAAGGCCGAAGACGCATGGCACGAAGATGTAGACGGGAATCGCTATCTGGATTTCGCTGGTGGCATCGGCTGCCTCAATGTCGGACATCGCCGGCAGCCGGTAGTTTCCGCTATCAAGAATCAGCTCGATCGCTTTCTGCACACCTGTGTCCAGGTGACTCCGTACGAGAATTACGTGCGACTTGCCGAGCGAATGAACCAGGTCACGCCGGGAAAGTTTCCCAAGAAGACGCTATTCGTCAACACTGGCGCCGAGGCCGTAGAGAACGCTGTCAAGATCGCGCGTGCGCACACCGGTCGGTCGGGCATTATCGCCTTCGAGGATGCTTTTCACGGGCGTACCATGATGACGCTGGCGCTGACCAGCAAAACTCATCCTTACAAGGCTGGGTTCGCTCCCTTCCCGGGCGATGTCTATCGAATCCCCTATGCCTACTGCTATCGTTGCTCCTATTCCCTGGAGTATCCCGCTTGTGATCTGTTTTGTGCGCGCCACCTGGAAGACACATTCAAGCGCGTAGTTGCATCGGAAGATGTAGCTGCCGTCATTGCGGAGCCAGTTCTGGGCGAAGGCGGCTTTGTCGTTCCGCCTAAAGATTTTTTTCGAATATTGATCGATATCTGCCACAAGCATGGCGTGTTGTTCATCGCCGATGAAGTGCAGAGCGGCTTCGGCCGCACCGGCAGGCTGTTTGCCAGCGAATACTACGGCATCGAGCCGGATATTCTGGTGACCGCGAAGTCACTCGGAGGAGGCCTGCCCCTGGCCGGGATTACGGGACGCGCGGAAGTCATGGACGCGCCCGGCCCCGGCGGTCTGGGCGGTACGTTTGCCGGCAATCCGCTGTGCTGTGCCGCCGCCCTCGTCGTGCTGGATATTTTCGAGCGCGAAAATCTACTGGCCCGGGCTAATGAGTTGGGCGAGCATTTCCAGAAGCGGGGGCGGTCGTGGCAGAAGCGCTGGCCAATCGTCGGCGACATTCGGGGCCTGGGTGGAATGCAGGCGATTGAGTTGGTACAGTCACCGGACAAAAGGGAACCAGCCCCCCATGAAACCAAGCAGATCACTGAATACTGTTATGAGCATGGTCTGATCACAATTACGGCTGGGTCGTATGCCAACGTGGTGCGCATGCTGGCGCCGCTGGTAATCACTGACCAGCAGATGGACGAGGGTTTGGACGTGCTGGAATCCGCCTTGCAAATGGTGTATGAAAAGAAGGGCGCGGTCACCCAGCCAGTGTAGCGCGTGTGGTGCGGGCGACTCCTCCCGCGAGGCGGAGGGCAGGATGCCTTCCCGACAGCCGACCCCGAGGCCGGCGCTACAAGAATCTGGCGTCGCCACGAAACCCGCTACAATACTCAGTGAGACGAATTTTATGACTGTTGCCACCGATACGCTAACTAAAGTCCCCAACTATATTAACGGCCGCTGGATCGATTCTAAGGCCACGGAATGGCTCGATGTCACAAACCCGGCCACGGGAGAGGTAATCGCCCAGACTCCGCTTGCCGACGCTGCCGAGGTCGCCGCCGCTGTCGAGGCTGCTGCTGCCGCTTTTCCCGAATGGCGGCGCACGCCGCCGGAAGACCGCATCCAGCCACTTTTTAAGCTGAAGCAGCTTCTCGAAGATCACGTCGACGAACTCGGCCGCATCCTCACTCAGGAGAATGGCAAGACTCTCACCGAAGCCAAGGCCGAGTGGCGTCGCGCTATCGAAAACGTGGAGGTGGCTTGTGGGATTCCCATGATGATGCAGGGCTACAACCTTGAAGATGTGGCTCGCGGCATTGACGAGATCATGATCCGGCAACCGCTGGGTGTGGTTGCTGCGATCGTTCCCTTTAATTTTCCGGGGATGATTCCGTTTTGGTTTCTGCCCTACGCTATCGCCACCGGAAATACTTTCGTTTTGAAGCCGTCGGAGCGAGTGCCGCTTACCATGCGGAGGGCATTTGAATTGTTGGATCAGACCGGCCTGCCTAAAGGGGTGGTGAACCTGGTCAATGGCGGCAAGAGCGTGGTCAACGCGCTCCTCGATCATGCCAAGGTGCGGGCCATCAGTTTTGTCGGTTCCACACCCGTAGCTCGGTACGTGTATGCGCGCGCCGGTGAGAACGGAAAGCGCGCGCAATGCCAGGGCGGGGCCAAGAATCACGTCATTGTTCTGCCCGACGCCGACATGAAGATGACCACCCAGATCATCGGCGACAGCGCTTTTGGCTGCGCCGGGCAACGCTGCCTGGCCGTTTCGGTGGCAGTAACGATTGGTGAAGCGCAAAAAACTTTCCGCGATTCGATTGCCGAGGCGGCCGCGTCCCTGCGCGTGGGCAACGGTCTCGACGAGGGCGTCCAGATGGGCCCCGTAATCACACCGCAGAGCAAGGCCCGTGTCGAGTCCCTGATTGCCGCTGGCGAGAAACAGGGAGCAAAGGTTCTGCTCGACGGCCGCAACTCGAGAATCCCGAAGCATGAGGCGGGGAATTTTGTGAGGCCAACGATTCTCGACAATGTTCCCGCCACCAGCGAGCTGACCGAAACCGAAATCTTTGGCCCGGTTCTGAGTCTGGTCCATGCCAACGATATGGACGAAGCGCTTGCCTTTCTTGAGCGCAGTCCGTATGGCAATCAGGCCTCGCTTTTCACTTCTAGTGGCTCGGCGGCGCGCCGATTCCGCTACGACGCGCCTGCGGGCAACATCGGAATCAACATCGGCGTGGCCGCGCCCATGGCTTACTTCCCCTTCAGCGGTTGGAAAGACAGCTTCTTCGGCGTGCTCCACGCGCAGGGACGTGACGCTATCGAGTTTTATACGGAAAAGAAAATCGTGGTGGAGCGCTGGGCGAAAGAACACTCACGCAAGTTTTGAACTGCCAACGCCCAGTTAGGAATTCCCACGCCCGCCAGCCGAGCGAGGCTGGCAGAACCCGAGAGCTGCTCTAGCCGGAGGCGCCCGTGGTACGGCCGAGAGGAGATCAATGTCCGACACCGTCCAGAAATACAAAGACTACGTGATGACTGGCTTCATGAAGTCGGTCGTCCCCATCGTGATAGACAAGGCTAGCGGCGCAGTCGTCACCGACGTCAATGGCCGCGAGTATCTGGATTGCTTTGCCGGCATCTCGGTGGTCAACGCCGGCCACTGCAACCCCCACGTCGTCGCCGCGGCCAAAGCGCAGATGGAGAGGTTGGTCCACTGCTCGTCTTATATTTATCACGTGAAGCCCGTAGCCGACCTGGCGGAGAAGATTGCCCACATCGCACCTCGCGGGTTGACCAAGACGTTCTTCGGCAACAGCGGTGCCGAGGCCATCGAAGGCGCCATGAAGCTGGCTCGGCTCCACACCGGCAAGCATGAATTCATCGCGCTCCATGCCAGCTTTCACGGTCGAAGTTGGGGCGCCCTTAGTGTGACCGGCAACATGGGACGCAAGAAGCGCGGCGGTCCCTACGCTCCGGGTGTGACATTTGCACCGGCTCCCTATGCCTATCGCTCGCAATGGGCGAACAATCCCGAGGAGTGTGGCCGACAGTGCGGCAGGGCAATCGAAGATGTGATCCGTTTTACTACTTCCGACGACGTCGCTGCATTCATCGCGGAGCCGGTCATGGGCGAAGGCGGAATCATCGTTCCGCCGGCCAATTACTTCAAGGAAGTGAAGAAGGTTCTGGATGAGCGCGGCATCCTCTTTATTGCTGACGAAGTCCAGTCCGGCTTTGCCCGCACCGGCAGGATGTTCGCCATCGAATACTATGGCGTCGAACCGGACATTCTCGTGACCGCGAAGGGTATTGCCGATGGCTTTCCGCTGAGTGCATTTACCACTCGACCTGATATCGCGGCCGCCTTCAAGCCTGGCGATCATCTTTCTACCTTTGGCGGCAACCCGGTGTCCTGTGCTGCGGCGCTCGCCAACATCGAGTTCATAGAGAAGCAGAATCTCCCGGCCCGCGCTGCCGAGACCGGCAACTACGCCATGGCGAAGCTGCGCGAATTGCGGAAGCAGAACCCGCTCATCGGAGAAGTTCGTGGTCTGGGATTGATGATCGGCGTCGAGCTGGTCAAGGATGAAAAGCTTACGCCGGCAACCTCCGCAGCGGAAGCGATTCGTGATGGACTACTGCGCCAGGGGGTCCTGGTGGGCGTGGGCGGGGTTTACGGCAACGTGATTCGCTTCCAGCCGCCGCTGATCATCACTCGACCGCAAATTGATCGAGCCATCGACGCCTTCGCGGCAGCGTTGCAGGAAGTATCCCAACCCGCGCACGTCTAGTTCTAAAGTTTCGTGGACGCGTTTCGTTCCGCCAGCCTGTGTGATTCATGACCGCAAAGAAACCCGGGAAGGGCACGACCAGGATCCCGGATCGGACGGCTTGCCGCTGGGGAATCTTTTCCGGTGTCGGCGCAGGGATGAAGCAGCGTGCAATATGAGGCAAGAGATCCTCGAAGCCCAACCGCCCTGGAGGGCCAAAGCCTGCTTTCTTATGCGACTTCGATGGCACGGCTAAAAGCCGTGCCCTTCCCGTTAAGGGATTCTTCAGATTCCCCTTGGTCATCTTACCTGGACCTGCTCGCCAAGCGACAATGTGGTCAAAGAAATGGAGTCAGTTGTGGACCACATTGTCCAACTTTTCGAGGACAGGCCGGGGCCAACTTGTGCCCGGGCATCGAGTGCTTGCCTGGTTCTCTTCTTTTGTTTGCTTCCCATGTTTCTGAACGCGCAGATGGCTGACACTGAGCGGCCCGTTCCAATCCTTACTGGGAATGCAGGTTTCTTTACTAAAGTCAATGATGGCGCAGTCGATCTTGTTCCCTCGATCAATCCCGTGATCCTGGTGCCGTTGGGGGATCGCTGGCTGATCGAATCCAGAGCCGAGTTCAAAGGCGAGTTCGAACGCTCCGCGGGTGGCGGGCCTTACGGCGGGAAGGTGGAGCAGGAAGTTGACTATCTGCAGCTGGATTACATCGCTAACCCATACGTGACCGTTACAGCGGGACGATTCCTTACACCATTTGGCATCTACAACGAACGCCTCTACCCAATCTGGATCCGCAGCCTGCACCCGACGCCGTTGATCTTTCCCCTGGGTACGGGATCAAGTGATGGCGTGATGCTGCGTGGCGGATTCTCCCTCAACCCGAGAGTTAACTTGAACTACGCGGCTTATTTCTCCGCGCTGAGCACGGTGAACAAGTTCGAATCTGATCGCACCGCAGGCGGCCGCCTGGGGTTTTTCCTGCCTGGTCCGCGCATCGAGGCCGGCGTCACGGTTCAGAAGGAACTGCGACAGGAACGGGCCACTGCCTTTGGATTTCATTTTTCCTGGCAGCCGACGACGCTCCCACTTAATTTGCGCTCCGAGTATGCCCGATCACACGACGGGAGCGGTTACTGGATCGAGGCCGCCTACCGTCTGAGCCAAGTGCGATTTTGGCAGAAGGCGATGCGTCGGACTGAAGTTGTGGGACGGGCACAACAATTGTTCGCCGGACAGATTAGCAAGGATGAAGCTAAAGAGTACGGCTTATTCGACGTCAATACACGGCAGGGAGACTTGGGGCTGAACTACTACCTCCGGGATGGACTTAGAGCCTCGGCCAGCTACGGCCGGCGCTTCAATTCCGATGGCAACGTGAATCTGTGGACGATGGGGATGGCCTACCGTTTCGCCTTCCCTCTAGGGCGCGTAGGCCCACAATAATAATGAAGACAAAAATCACAATTCTGACCGCAATATTGATGTTGGTGTCCGTGGGATACGCCGCTGCTCCGCCTCGCAAGAGCGAAAGCGCGAACCCGGCTGCAGTACCCAGCGGCACCGAAGCCGATGTCATGCTCATCCATGGGGAGCAACGCTTTCGCGCTAACTGCGGCCGCTGCCATGCCGCTCCGCAGAAGTTTCCGCCGCGGATGATGGCCACGATTGTCCGCCATATGCGGGTTCGGGCCACCATCACGGATGAGGACATGCGCCTCGTCCTCTTTTACATAACGCAATAGCAGAGGTCAGCAAGCATGAGTAGCAGGGCACGGGTACATCTGTTTGGAATACTGTTGGCAGCTGGTGCAGTCTTGGATGGTCCGGTGGTGCGGGCTCATGTGCGCGTCATTGAAATAGTGGCGGACAAGGACAGCCGCTATAAATCTCCAGGCGGAAGCAAGCCGGAAATAATGTTGAAGGCGGGCGAGCGAATCGTTCTTCGGGTTACCGCCCGCAAAGCTAAATCCTTAAACCGGGACGGATCGATCCATGGTTTCACGCTGCTGCGTGCCAGAGACCGGTCAAAAGTGCCTGACTGGAACCTGCTGCTGCGGCCCGGCACGCAGGAGTTCCAGTTGACCGCGCCCAGCGAACCCGGCGAGTACGTTGTGGTGTGCACGGTAATTTGCAGCGAAGATCACGAGGGCATGAATATGAAACTGGCGGTCGTGCCATAGGTGGCCGTGCGATAGGCCATTGAGGAATTCGAATGAACAGGATTTTGGTCCGGGCGGGAAGCTGGGTATTGGCGACGGCCTTGCTTGCGCAGGGGGGAAATGAAAAGACGCGAAGCTTTCGTGGTGAGATTGCCGATACCCAGTGTGCTTTGAATGTCCACTCCCTGACCCGCTCCCACATCGAGATGCTGAAATCCAAATCAATGGGCGGTACGCCTGGCGCCTGCGCGACATATTGCGTCCACTACCTGGGAGGCGATTTTGTGCTGTCGTCGAAAGATGAGGTGTATCGTCTCGACAATCAGGAAAAAGCGCGTCCCCATGCAGGCCAGAAGGTAAAAATCACCGGCACTCTGCAATCAAAGAGTAAAACCATCCACGTGATCCAGATCGAGCCCGCGGATTAGGATTGGTCTGTGGGTGCTGCGGTTGGGTTCGGCTTCAGGTGACGGTTGACGTTTCCCACCGTGTGCCGTTCTTTTCTGCGCTTCCAAAATTACATATACGATCAGGATTCCCAGCTCCGGTTCGATCGGATGACGATAGCGGGAATGAGGAAAAACGGCATAGTACACAGCCGGGTAGCAGAGGACCAGCCAGAAAAACAGCCATGCTTTCGGCCTCCGCTTCCGCAGGACGCGTCCCAGGCCCCAGAAGGCCAGCACTGAGGACGCTAGGAATACTGAGTTCTTTAAAGGGGCCAGCGCCGGGATCTCCGACAATCGAGGAACTCCAGCCCAGTAGTAGATAAAGCGCTTCACGCTGAGGCCGGCGAAACGCGCGTAGTCCTCGCGAATGAAAGCAATCGCTTCCCGTTTGCGTTGGGCAACGTATGCGATCTCGCCCAACTGGCGATAGCGTCGCATCTCATAGACGTTTTGAGTGGGATGAAGATACTCCCTCCATGTTCCGTCGGCCCCGGGTCCATTCCCGATGCTCAGCTCGGCGCCGAAGTTTGAACGCAGAAATATTGGTTGTCCAAAAGTCCTGTAGTTCCGGGCCAGCCACGGCGTAATGCACGCGACCAGTACGGACGACGCCAGCACAACTCCAGCCAACGAAGACTTGCTGCGGTTCCAGCGCCGATACCACGCCCACAGTCCGGAAGCGGGCAGGAACGCGAGCAAGGAAGTGTTCGTAAGAGCTGCGATTCCCCAGAGCAGACCAAACTCCAGCCACGGCTTCAGCCCGTTTCTTTCTTCGAGGTCGAGGGTCAGCCAGAAAATAAGTGCGAGCAGTAGCGCAGCCAGACTCGTCTCCCACACCCACCGGGTGCACCAATACATTACGGAGGGCATCACCGCCCACAGCCAGGCTGTCCAGAGCGCAACTTTTTCACTGAAGCATCGTTTAGCGATCAGGAAAATGGGAATGCAGGTGAGCGCGGAGAAGAGGCTGTTGATCCCCAGCAGCACCAGCGCTGAAGCGCGTGTGTAAATCCCAAACAGCTTAAAAACTCCGGCAATAAGAAATGGATAAAGCGGCGGCTCCCAGGCCGTCGGTCCGGTGGTTTGGCTGAATGGACTGCTGAAACCCTGGCCCTGCGCGAGCGAGCGTCCAATCCGGCCCATTTCCCAGCCAAAGCTGAAGTTGTCATCCAGAGTCTTGAACTTGTACGTGTGAGCAACCACGATCCAGCCAAAGCGCAGAGCAAAAGCCAGGACCACCATCCAGAAGAAAGATGTGCGAGCCTTGCCCCACCAGCGATTGTAGGGGGCGGGCGGAGTGGCTGCTGTAGGGGGAGTAGTTGTAACGGCGTCAACCATGGCTTTGCCTGGCGGGATTCCAGGCAGTTCCATTTGTAGCTGATACACTTGAGAGCAGCAACATCAGAGTGGAGAGGGCCTATGGCCCAGTGGCAAAGAGGACCATACTCAGGCTTGACTATCTCGGCTTTTCTCGGCGGTAGCATAGCAGCTCCTTGCACTGGCATCGGCCAGCTCTTCGTTTCCTGAGGAGTGTGAAGCTGCTGGTGTGCCGGCAAACCAGGTTAGCTATCCACGACTTCATTGCGCTAATTCTGGGAGGAAGCTACCGATGACAGAGGTTACAGTCCTGTTTCTCGACGGAACTTTCTCCTCCACCGTTGTGGTTGACCAAAGCGCGCGCGGCCCACTCCGCGAACGGGGCGACGGCGCGGCCCCAGCTCGGCGCAGTCTCCGAAAGGCGGGCAGCGAATGAGCCCATCAGGCGACAGTTGCCGTCTCGCTGCTCGAAAAACCATTGTCGCCTTAGAGGATCGGGGGTGATCCAGTCCAACAAGAAAGCATCGATGTGAGGACGAACAGGCTCCATTAGATCGCAGGGCAAGCTATCGCGATTTGGTGTATCAACTTTGGTGTATCAACATGGAGAAATCCAAGACCGGAATCGAGCCCCAGCGCAGTTGCAGCAAGTCGAGCTTCCGATTCGAGCAGGGCATACAAGTAGTTCAAAATTGGGTTGGGAGGATTCGCGGCGAGGCGAGGTGATCCAGTCGCGGCGAAATACGAGCGCCAAAACTACGCGCCAGTGATCGTGGACCCTGCGCTCATCGTTTCTCGGAAGGTGATGCAATGTGCGCCACGCCGACCAGTAAGCGTAACCGGTTCGCGATTCGAGCAGGCGAATGGGTCCGGCGTCTCCGCCATGTCCAGTTCATGGCGAAAACGGCCAATCGCGTCGGCGCTTTTCCGTCAAGCAGCTTGTGGCGCGCGACCCGCTCCTGCCCAGCGAGTTTCCGGCTGATCGGTTCACGAGTGATCGGCAAAACTTGCCTTCGCGTTCGTTTCCCCCGGCGCACTTACCCAGCCAGCTGGACCTGAACAGGTTGATTAGGCGAAGTTTTTATCAAGCTGCCGTTCCATTATTGTCACTCTCACTGGGCTCGACTCGCCATGTCATACGATTCCGCCTGTGGCCTCACGCTGTCGCCAATGGTCGATTAGAATGGTCCAGACCGCTTGAAAGGACGGAACACATGTCTTCTCCGCAGCTCACGCCCGATCAAGCCAAATTCATTTTGGGTTTGGCACTGCCCACGCTCAAGACCGAACACCAGACCACCAAGCGGGTGATCGAAGCCATTCCCCTGGACAAAGGCGACTATCGCCCCGACGCCATTTCCAAGACCGCCTTGGAGCTTGCGTGGCACATTGTGGCAGCGGAAAAGCGCTTTCTGAGCGGAATACCCGCGGGCGCGTTTGATTTCAATCCGATTCACCGGCCGGAGTCGATTACAAACTCTGCGGGCATTGCCGCCTGGTTTGATGAGACCTTTGCCGCTAATCTACAGAAGCTCGAAGGGCTCAGCGGTGAGCCACTGGCCAGGATGATCGACTTCCGGGGCATGTTCCAGCTTCCCGCGGCCGCCTTTATACAGCTTGCGCTGAACCACACCATCCACCATCGAGGACAGCTTTCCATGTACCTGCGGCCCATGGGGTCCAAAGTGCCGTCGATCTACGGCGAGAGCTATGATGCCACGCATGCCCGGCTGGAGAAAGACGGCAAAGCGAGCTAGACCGAGCGTTGCCTCCCCGCTGTATGGAGGGATGTCGTCCAGGATGCTCGACCGAGTCAAGCATCTCCGAGTCAACGGCCCCTAGTCGCATAGCTGATAAAGTCAGGCGATTTAGACTCAGAACCCCGATTGTGCGTGTAATTGTGAGTGCAATTGCGATTTAAGCCAGTTATCGACGCAGTTTGCATCGTGCAGGGTCTTCGCGGGAGGGATGGGCTTCAGTTCACTCGATCCATTTCATCCTGGTCTTCGAAGAAGGGCTTCACGCCAAGAGGCACCCCTCGCGTCCCCGCCTCGGGGTGTCCGGATTTTCCCGCCTCCTATAGCTATTCCCGACCTGTCGTATTCCCGACCTGTCGTTGACACCCGTTTGGCCCACACCTAGACTGGAGAGTTGTTGCTCCCGCTTGTGCCTGGCGGGGACGCTTATATCACATCGGGAGATTGACACTCCATGGGTTGGCTGCAGAACAAGTTCGAAAAAAATTTCATGATTACCACCGTGGACTACGTGTTCAATTGGGCACGCAAGTCGGCGGTTTGGCCTATGACTTTTGGGCTGGCCTGTTGCGCCATCGAGATGATTGCTTCCTCGACGGCGCGCTTCGACATTGCCCGTTTCGGCTCAGAAGTGTTTCGTCCCAGTCCGCGGCAGAGCGACCTGATGATCGTGGCCGGCACCGTCACACTGAAGATGGCGCCGGTGGTCAAGCGGATCTACGACCAGATGCCCGATCCCAAGTGGGTGATCTCGATGGGGGCGTGCTCCTCGGTCGGTGGTCCGTTTAATACCTATGCGGTGCTGCAGGGTGTGGACAAGATTGTCCCGACGGATGTGTATGTGATTGGTTGCCCGCCGCGTCCGGAAAATTTGTTTTATGCGCTGCTCAAGTTGCAGGACAAGATTGATCAGATGTCGCTGGCCAAGCGCCCCACCGAGGTTCGGCTCGACCCGAACATGGTGGAGAATTTCAAGCGTCAGGTGATGATCGCGCAGACGTTGCAGCCTAGATAGCCTGGCAGCGTCAGCTTTCAGCAAGGCGCGCAGCCTAGCTTTGCTCGACTGTCGCATCTGGTCCGGTCCAATGAACTTCGTTAAGCTCACGACTCAATCTGAACTTCCTGCCGAGGGCGAGGCTAAGGAGTTTTCCCTGGGGGACAAAGTTGTCTGCGTTGCTAACGCGAACGGGACCATCTCTGCGATGGACAATGTCTGCCTGCACCGGGGCGGGCCGCTGGGACAGGGAGTGATTGAGGGCGACAAGTTGGTCTGCCCTTGGCACGGATGGCAGTGGGATCCCAAGACCGGGCAAGCCGCGCACAATGCAGCCGCGAGAGTGGCGGTCTATCCGGTGAAGATTGAGAATGGCGACGTTTTCGTTGACCTTGCCGTTTAGCCGGGCTGCGGTTTAGGAGCTGGCTACGCGTCCGAAGAGGAATTGAGTCCCGCCGCGACGCGCCGAGGGTTAGTTTCAGTCGTCCCTACTGGACAGGATGTTGTGCTATCCGTACCCAGCGATAAATCGCGGGGCTATTGTCAGCCGCCCTTTCGGGCGTCCTCTTCGTTTGGGCTCGACACTCCAGCTCGACAACTCTTTGTTCCAGTTGTTCGTCATCAAAATCTGTTCGCTGGCAGACTCTTCGGGCTGCATTAAAGACACGATTTTCAATCGGGCTTCAGCAGTTGCGTAAAAATTCGGGATAAGCACCCCCAGGGGCTGAAGCCCTCACTCATTTAAGAGCGCTGATTGAAGGCCGGCGGCCCGGCTCCAACCGAGCTAGGTGTTTCAGGATAGGGAAGGCGTCTCGGAAGTTCCCAGGGCGGTCCGGGCTAGCTTTTCTACTATCTGACCGATCCGCTCGGCGGTTCTGTCCTGGGCCGCGAGCCAGTCGAAGGTTTCGAAACTTGTAAGCATCTGGAGGATGTCGATCGCCTGGTCCTGCTCTCCCGGCGTGGGATGTCCGTAGTGGTCGGTCAGCCTGGCAACGATGATGCGCAATCCGTGCCGCCGGCGCTCATCGCGGGCGCGGATTCCCTTTTCGACGTCCGGGTCGACCGCGGCCATTCCGCGCAGCCGGCGAATCACCAGTCGGTCCGACGACCAGAAGCCGATAAAGGTGGCAATGAAAGCAGTAAGCGCACGGAGCGGGTCGGGAAGCTGGAAAGCGCCGGGGAGCAGGTGCATCTGCCCGCGTCTGGCTAAATGGTCGTACAGCGCTTCCAATAGTCCCAGCTTGGACGCGAACTGGTAATAAACCGTCATGCGGGCCACGTTCGCCTGCCGGGCGACCGCATCCATGCTGAACTCTGGAAGCCCCGCTTCTGCGGCAACCAGATCTCGAGCGGCGACGATGATTCGGGCTCGTGTCTGGTCGGTGGCGGCACGACGCTTACCTAAGTTGTAAGAACGAGGAGACATAGACCTGCTTGGTATTTCATCATACAGTATGTATAAATAAATTGCCTGGTTTGGTTCCGTCGGCCGGGGGCGGCAGAAAAGCGGCTTTCGATCCCCCAGCTTGAAGGAGTACTGTGGTGCGCTTTTGCCCCCTTGTAGGAACTGCTTCCACCATCGGCGCCGAGGCGGGTTGGCCATCGCGCGGTGTCACAGTGCCTGCTAGGCGTGCTTATGGCCATCTAACGCGCCATTTCTTATGGCGGCGACACGACATCGGGGCGGGCGATGCGACTGGTGAGGCATCGCAAAGTTTCGCTCACGTAAGGATTTGCCCGTCGCATACGAAGAAAAAATGGAGCAGATTTCCGGGGTGAATGCGGCCCCGCAAGAAGCGCGGCGAAGAAGGGAAATTCTGGCCGCGATGCGAGGCACGTAGTTGCTTGGAAATAGGTCGAGCGGTGCAAGCACAGTCAATTACGAGGCATACGTCCTGGACCGTCAGAGCAGTCTGGGGTGCGGTGATTTTCCTGGCATTGATTGGGATGGCTGCGACTGTGCGCAGGGCTATCGTTCTGTTCCATTCCCCGCAGATATCGGCTGCACGGTTTGCTCCGGTTGCCACGCTGGATGAGGGTTTTGCGCGGCATTTTGTATTGACGTTTGTGCATATTGTTCCCGGATTTCTGTTCATGGCGCTGGCGCCATTTCAATTTGTGCGTGGCCTTCGGAACAGACGGCCAAGACTGCACCGCTGGTCAGGCCGAATCGTAATCGCGTCGGGGCTGGTTATCGGCATCTCGGCCCTGGTCATGAGCTATCGGATGGCGATCGGGGGGCCGAATGAGACGGCGGCGACGACGCTGTTCGCGCTGCTCTTTCTTTTCTCGCTGACCAAGGCCCTTGTGCATATTCGGCGGCGCGAAATTGCAATGCATCGCGAGTGGATGATCCGTGCTTTCGGGATTGGACTCGGGATTGCAACGACGCGTCCGATCGTCGGTATGTTCTTTGCTATGCAGAGACTGTCACCGCGTGAGTTTTTCGGGATAGCTTTCTGGTTGGGATTCACGGTCACTCTGATCGCGGCAGAAGCATGGATCCATTACACTCAGCCAAGCCTGCGCGGGTCTCTGCCAGCTGGCAGCGTGGCGTCGCCGGATGCATAGCCGGTCAGTCGAGATCTTTGGCGAGCAGCGGATTCCTCCTGGTACTGATCAACCCAGATAATGCAAGAATTTTCCCGACTGATTGTCAAACCGAGGGAACACTTGATCTAAAGCCTTGTTCCCGAGATGCTGGTCGACGGCCTCGCCGAGCACGCGCCGAAAATCTGTGGTCACGGCAAGATCGCGGCCCTCGTACAGTTGTGACTGATCCAACCCTGGCCAGCGGCCGTATACTTTGCCCCCCCTCACGGAGCCACCCATCACGAACATCACGTTGGCGTGGCCGTGATCGGTGCCGCGGTTGCCGTTCTCGCGCGCGGTGCGCCCGAATTCCGACATTGTGACCATAACTGTATCTTCGGCCAGGTCTCCGAGGTCAGTCCAGAAAGCGCCGAGAGATTGCGAGAAGCCCCTCAGCACGTTTGCGATCTGGCCCTGAGTGCTGCCTTCATTGACGTGATGGTCCCATCCGCCTATATCGGCAAACGCCACTTGCACGCCCAGGTTGGCCTTGATGAGCTGGGCAAGTTGTTTGAGGCTGTCGCCAAAACCGCCGCGCGGATAATCTGCGCCGGCTGCCGGCTTGTATTTGGATGGCTCCGCCGACTTCAGCATCTTTACCGCTTCGAAAGTTTCCTGGCCGGTGCCATGCAGCACGGAGTCCACGGAGTTTGCATACATAGCTTCAAAAGTATTGGAGACAGGTACCGCGTTCGGATTACGACCTCCCACGCCGAAGTCATTGATGTTGTTCACTGCCACGGCGGGCTCGTGTCCGGAAAGAATTCGCGGCAGAGACGGCCCGAGGCCGATGGCGCGGAAGGCCGACTTGTCAGCCGGTTGCGGTAGAGAATGCAAGGTGCGATTCAACCACCCGTCCTCGGTAGCCTTGATGCCGGGCGTGCCGGACTCCATAAAGTCCTGCGCATCGAAGTGGGAACGACTCGGGTCGGGAGAGCCGACCGCATGCACAATAGCCAGATGGCGTTGGTTCCATAACGGCTGGAAGGCCGACATAGCCGGGTGGAGGCCGAAAAATCCGTCCAGATCAATCACCGCATTGCGTGGGATGTTGATGGACGGCCGCATGGCGTAATAAGCCTGCTCGCCGTGGGGAACCACGATATTGAGACCGTCGGCCGCGCCGCGCTGGAAGATGACCACAAGTCTTTTGTTCTCGATTCCGGATTCGACCGCACCGAAAGCGGCGCGCGTCAAGAAGGATGGAATCGCGGCAGTGCCGACGACGGCAAGGGTGCTATGCTTCAGAAACACGCGCCGTGTAATGGACACAAAATAGCTCCTCGCTGCCAGCCTAGCTGACGAACAACGAACAACGAACAACGAACGACCAGCCCCTATCTTCTCTGAAATTCTGGCGATCCCAGCAACAGGCCTTCGATCGCGCTCAGGTTTGGTGGGCGCGACGGCTTCCCTGACTGTGGCTGATTGGTCTTTACCTCGTTTGCTTTGGGATCGTTCATCTGCGCGGCGATTGTGTCGTGCGTCTGCCGGGACACGTCGCCTGCGAGCAAATTATCTTCCAGCGCCACCAAGGTTCTTTGCGGATCGTTGGGTGAACCGCTGGCACCAAGGATGCGATCGGAATCCACCTGCACGCCTTTCAGTTTTCCTGCTGTCAGTGTCAGCGCGAAATTCATTCGACCGAGGAGCGCCGACGAGTTCACCCAGGCATCTGCCTTCATGGAATAACCGGTCGGCGGCTGCATACCGTAGAGCGGCATGCCCAGGTTTTGAAGCTGCCGTGCAAGCGGCAAGGCATCGCTGACTTCGGCACCGCTGGCCCGCACTGCGGAAACTACAAACTCCAGCGGGGTTTTGACCTTGGCTCGGTACGACTCAGGAGCCCAAAACTCCGGCGCACGAAACATCGTCTTCAACACTTCGCGAATATCACCGTCTTTCTTCAGAAAGGTCTGCGCCATGCGGTCAACCAGGGCCTGTGGCGGATTGTCCGAAACGAAACGCATAGCCAGCTTCGTGGATATGAACTTGGCGGTGGAGGGGTGGCGCGCCAGAAGGTGCAGCACCTCGCGGCCTTCCTTCTCTCCACTTGATTTGATCCGATGCCCGAGCACGCTTTTGTCGCCGGGCTCGTGCATCCGTTCTTCGAAGCTGAAGCCACCGCCTTGCTTGGGCTGTTTCAAGGTCCAGCCGGTCCAGACGCGCGCCACCTCCGTGACATCTTTCTGCGTGTACCCACCATTCACGCCGAGCGTGTGCAGTTCCATGAGTTCGCGGCCATAGTTTTCATTCAGGCCGCTGCGCTTGCCCTTGGCTTGCTTAATCGCCACGGGACGCCGATTTCGAGGAGGTCTGTGCCAATTGTAATTGTTATAGCGCTTGGGGATGCCGTTGGCAAAATCCGAATTGGGTCCTACGCTCAGCCAGTTATCCAGATAAAATAACATAGCGGGACTTTGCGCCGTTGCTGCCAGCAGGTTCTCAAACTTGCCCATCGCATGAGCACGGATAACGTCTCGCTCGTAACTGGTAAGCAAATAGCGGTCGGCGCCCTTTCCCATAAACACATTAAAGTGATTGAACCAGAAATCGGTCATCTCTTCCTGCAGCTGACGGTCACTGTAGATGGCTCGTAGCAGTTTGCCCTCGACCAGTTCGTCACTCACCACCTGTTGAGGGTTGTTGAGGGACATGAGAGTTTCTTTCTGCTGCGGTTTCATCCCTTCCATGAACTCGTCACGTTTGTCGCCTTTCAGCGAAGTGCCGATCGCGCGTTGGTCTTCGGGCGACATCTTGAGAATTGCCTTCATGCGCTGGTCGGGCGGCAGATCCAAAAGGTCCTCTGCCTTGAGGTCGGCATAGAGACGGTCCTCGCGGCGGCGAGCTTGCTCTTCATCGCTCAGCTTGCCGGGTTTGCCTGATGTGGCGGTTGCTGCGGGATCAGCATTCGCGATCTCCTGCTTACGTTCCTGCTTTTCCTGGTAGCGCTGGAGCTGCGCTTCGTACACGGCGCGTCTGGCGGAATCGGAAGGAAGCGATTGCTTGCCTTCAGCGATCGCCTTAATCAGTTGCGGCGGCGGAAAGTTCTCGACGATTTCGCGTGTGTCCATGCGTAGTGTGCGAAACGGGGCGAGGCGGGCATCGAGAGCGTGATCGTCGATCTTGTCCGGATAGAGTTGTTGATCGATCCATTTGTCGACGCCCATCGCCGCTACACGCTTGACATCGCCGGGTCGCGGCCCGAAGGCCAGGCGATTGAGCGCGTGCAGCGCCCGTTTTTGCTGATTCGTCTCGACGACGGCAGAACCTCGCTTGTTCTTGCTGGCAAGCGCAAGTTGGACGCAGAAAGCAAGCCCGACCAGGAACACAGTCGCAAACGGGATGATTTGTCTTCGCAGCACACCCATGTTGAGTTCGTATCAGGCGGAAGACCGCTCAAGCATTATTAACCCGGAGTGGCAGAAAAGTTGCTGGCTCGGCGGTTACTCCCGGCCAATCTACAAGGCTTTGGGCCAGCGCCAGCTTCCCGGGCATGTTGGGTTTCCAATGTAACTACAGTCTGGATAAAGACTTCGCCTCGAGACTTACCGGCTATGTGAGGTACAAGCGACCGTGAGTGACTTTGTGTTGCAGTGTGGCGGCAAGCTGATCGATATCCCCGGCTGCGATGTTGACAGCCATGCGGTCTTCGAAAAATTTTATGCGGTTACTGCCGACGGCGTCGCGGCGGACCTGCACAAGAAGTCCATGAACCGCATTGGGGTCAAATTTTTGCGGAGACAGACGCACAATCTCGCTTAGCGTGCTGCCGACCGAGAGCGGTTCGCGATAAGGGCGTTCACTGGTCATGGCGTCAAAGGTGTCGGCCAAGCCAATGATCCGAACCGGAACAGCTACATCTTCCATCACCAGCCCGTCCGGATAGCCTGAGCCGTCACCGCGCTCGTGGTGCGAACGCACGATTTCGGGAATACGCGGCCAGGGGAACTGCACGCCGCTCACGATCTGATGGCCGACTACCGTGTGGTCGGCCATTTCGCGAAACTCTTCCGCATCCAAAGATGTGGGTTTTCCGAACAGACGTTTGTCCACTGCAACCTTACCGATGTCGTGTAGGTATCCGGCGGAACGCAAAGCGGCGACGTCGTTGGGCTCCATGCCCATCGCCTCTCCGATGGCGGCGGCATAACGTCCTACGCGCAGCGAGTGGCCGTGAATGTTCACATGCTTCACATCGATGGCGGCGGCGAAAGCTTCGAGCGCGGTGTCATAGAAGCCATGGAGAGATGCCAGCAAGCGCAGGTTCTCCGAAACCCGCTGCGCCAGAGTCTGCGACAGCACGTGATTCTGGATGGCAACCGCTACATAGTGGCACAGTAGATCGAGGGCCCCCAGTTCTTCGTCGTCGTACAGGGCGTCGGCCTCGCGTCGACCCAGGGCGACCATTCCCACAAGTTTGCCTCCGACCTTCAATGGAGCGATGCATCTGAAGAGCTCGGGAGCAACATTGCCATTCGAACTCAGAAAAAGTTCATAGGTGCTCGAGTTTAGGACGACCGGTCCGCGAGCAGAAATCAGGGCATGAACATGTTTGGGGAGCAATGGGATGATTGCGGGATCGGGCATTAAGGCGAAGCCTTCGGAGGCAAGCGAAGTGAGCATGGAAGGCTTGTCGCCGAAGGTGAAAAGCACAGCTTCGCGTGCGCCGCCAGCCTGCAGCAACGCCGAGACCATAACCCGTGCCGTCTGCGGAAACTCGCGCTCGGCCGTCATCTCGGGGCCGAGATCGGAGAGAGCTTCCACGGTTCGCAGCAGACGCCGCAAATTATTTTTCTGCACAGCCACGCCTGATGCGGGCAGAAAACCAGAGCAGAAAAAGAGTAACATGCGGCGAAACAGGGGTATATGCAAGTTGTTGGTTAGTTTGGTGCCGCAGAAGGGAGTGGCAATTAGCGCTTGGCATTTAGCGCTCCGCTCGGCTCTGGAAGCGCGGTAAGCCCGGTTCCGTGAGTTTCGGTCCGGCGAAATGGGTTAGAAGCGTGCTTGCAGCTCCGAAAAGTTCTCGACAATTAGCAACTGTCTCGGCGGCTCCGCGGAGCGAACTTCTTCATGTTCCAGCACCCAGGTTTTGTCATGCGGGACGAACACTGCGTTGAGCCCCGCGGCCAGGGCAGGATTGATGTCCGATTTGGGACTATTGCCGACCATCCAGGTGACATCTGCCAGCAAGCCGTATTTCGAAGTGACGGTGCGGTAGGTGGAGACATCTTTTTCGGACACAATCTCTACCACGGAAAAGTATTGCTTTAAACCCGAACGTTCGACTTTGCCGGTCTGTTCTGCAACTGCGCCCTTCGTCATCAAGATCAAGTGATGTCGCGTAGACAGATATTGCAGCGTTTCCGGCACGCCCGCCAGGACCTCGACGGGATGGCCGGCGATAGTATGGGCGAATCCACTGATGGTCTCGTGCAGGGCGGGGGTGAGCGGCTCAACTGCCAACCGCTCGAATGTTTCGACCAAAGAGTACGCGAAGCTGTGCAACCCGTAGCCGTGAGTGACGAGGGACTCACGTTCCACCTGGTTAAGGACCTCGCGTACTTGCTCAGGTGAGTATTCGTGATGATTCAGGAACGAGATAAAGTTCGCGATGGCGCGTTCAAAATAGATGTTGTTTTCCCACAGCGTATCGTCAGCATCGATAAGCAGGGTCTGCGCACTATTTGAATTCGCTTCGGCAGGCATCGTGAACCATGATAGCGGGGACGCTCTTCCTTGGCCAGAGGAGTTAGAACTGCTCTGCTAAGATTGCATGGATGAGCATACGGGTCCTGATTCCACTGCTGCTGTGTGCGCTAGTGATTTCTCCAACCTCAGCCCAGAACAAAAAAAGGCCCATGACCGGATCCGCGGCCAGGGGCACGGCTTCCGGTGGCATGACAGTTGCACCGGACCTCGCGCAACGGCTGGCAAAATTTCAGCAGGTGCAAATGCCGTTTCACTCTGCCGGGCTTAGCGCCCGCGAGAAGAAGATGGTTGAGAAGCTGGTGAATGCTTCCGGCTATCTGGAAAATATATTCTGGAGGCAGAGCGATCCCGAGGGCTTGACCCTCTACCAATCTTTGGCCAGCAGCAAGAGCAAGACAGACCAGCAACTGCGGCGCTACCTCCGGATCAACGCCTCGCGTTTCGACCTGCTCGAACAGAATCGACCATTTGTCGGCATCGCGCCCATGCCGCCGGGTCGGGGATTTTACCCCGAAGGTCTAACCCGTAAGCAGATCGAGCAATATGTGCAAGAGCATCCGGAAAAAAGAGACGAAATTTACAGTCCCACTACCGTCGTGCGTTGGCATGGTGATCAACTCGAGGGTCTGCCTTATCACATTGCCTACCGCTCGTTCTTAGAACCAGCAGCCAGGGATTTGCGTGAAGCGGCGAGCTTGAGCGCCGATCCGGCGTTCGCTAATTTCCTGCGCCTGCGGGCCGGTGCTTTGCTGAACGGCGACTATTTCAAGAGCGATTTGGCGTGGCTCGACTTGAAAGACCCAAAGTTCGATGTGATCTTCGCCCCGTACGAGACCTATACAGACGGCCTCCTCGGGGTAAAGGCTACCTACGGCGCCGCGGTACTGATGCGTAATGAAGAGGAGAGCCGCAAGCTGGCCGTGTTTCAAAAGTATGTTGCCGATATCCAGGACGCGCTGCCTCTGGCTTCGGAAGATCGACCCTCCAAGCGCGGCCTCGAAACCCCCATGGAGGTCATGAACACTCCTTACCGGGCCGCCGACCTGCGCCACGGATATCAGGCGGTGGCCGACAATTTGCCCAACGATCCGCGAGTGCATGAGCAGAAAGGCAGCAAGAAGATCTTTTTCAAGAACTTCATGGATGCGCGGGTGAACTACGTGATTCTGCCGCTCGCGCAATACATGATGCTGCCA
>Ga0209526_10000259_pt1 | contig 33210 bp, 35 predicted proteins | sample JacPinW_OM2H0_M1_FD_188566 | JGI IMG/M metagenome (GOLD analysis project Ga0209526, IMG submission 188566) | Forest soil microbial communities from Algoma, Ontario, Canada - Jack Pine, Ontario site 1_JW_OM2H0_M1 (SPAdes) (version 2) | ecosystem: Environmental > Terrestrial > Soil > Boreal... | reverse complement strand
ATGGCGGCGCGGCAGGCGCGGCCGTTCTTGCTGGAGCAGGGACAGCTGGCTTCTCTCCTAGTAGGAGCGCCCGAAACTCAACGCAGGCCTGTTCGACCGTGAGCGAGCGCACCTGAAAGCGGGGACTCATCTCCCCGCCTGCCCAGCCGGCGACAGCTTCCGCAATCGTCTCTCGCCTCGCAGCGGTGCGCGCGATGAAGAGGACGACCGGCGTGAAGCCGTCGGCGAAGTGCCTCGAGTAGTAGGTCGCCTTCCCCTGGGCGTCGGCGAAGCCGAGGATGAAGTGCGAGTAGCGCGCCAGCTTGGTCAGGGTAGCAGTCCTGTGCTGCGCGTTTCGTACCGTCGCGCTGCCGGTCTCGTATTCGATCAAGTAGCGACGCTTCCGGACTGCGTCTACGAGCAGCGCGTCGGGTTGCAGCCGCCGGTCGCGCGAGCGATCCTCTTCGAGAACGTACTCCGCGAAGGGCAGTTCCAGGTCCTCGCTCGGCACCCAGCGGAACGCCGTCGGCACGCGCGAGAAGTCGTCAGCAGGCCTGCCGCGCTGCGCGTTCCAGTCCGCACGTCGCGGCGCATCCGGCCTCTTCGTCAGCGCCACGTAGAGCTCGTTCACTCCCGTCGCGTGCTCGAGAAACTGCGACGCCACATCATGCCGAGGCACCTTCAGTCGCCGCCCCAGCACCTCCTCTGCCAGCCCATACCCAGAAGGCGTCAACGTCCAGACCTGCACCCGCCTGCCCTCTCCGTTCACGAACCAGAGCCTCTTCACCAGCGCTCTGCTGTTCCCCTCTCTGTCCGCCGGCTCCCCCAGCCTCGCCGACAGAACCGACTGCGCTCTCCCCCGAAACATCATCTCTGCAATTTGATCTGTTCTCAGATACCTCACCAACCCCAAATGCCCCACCAACTCCCGATCCCTTGCTGTCAACCTTCCCCTCCAGGAACCAACTTCTTTTTCCACCTCCGCCCCCGCCTCCCAATCACTGGCACTACCAACACCTTCCTCCACTCCTCCCAAAGGACCAACTGCTCCGGCCCCTCTATCCCGTCGTTGGGAGCGAGGGGCCGGAGCAGTTCGCCCGCCCATTCCGGGCGTGGGTGGAGGCGCCGTCCGGGTCGCGGATTCCTCAGTTATTGCGGGGGCGGAGGGCACGGCATCCTCATGGGGACGGTCCGACATCGGACGGCCACTTGCGGGCGATATCGGTTTCGCTTGTAGCATAGGACGTCTCCTTCGGACCATCGTTTGTACAACAGCGTCAGACAGTAGGTCGTAAGCTGATCGTGCGCGCGCCGCGATTGCGGTCCCGCCGAATCCGCGGCTCGGCGAGAAGACTCGGCCCAATACTTCTTGCATGAGCTGACGTGCGCATTGCGTAAGACACTATGTGTGTAGTAGCATCTTCTGAAGTCCGCGACAAGGAGAGCGCTCTGTCCGTCTCCGCCCACGCCAAGCCTTCGCCAACCGACGTCCGTCGAGGCTCTACAGCCGCGGCCTACAGAGCAGAGGAACATGGCTGAGTGGCGCTGCCCTTCCTGCGCGGCGGCGGCCGGCGCACCGGCGCTCTACCCGCCGGGCCCGGACGTCTACTGCGCGAGCTGCGGCCGCCCGCTCGACGCCCAGGAGCGCCTGGCCACCGCAGTCAGCGAGCTCGTGCGGCAACTCCCCCGCATCGGCGCTCCATCAGCAAACGATGAGACGTGCAGCGTGCCGGAGGCCGCCAAGCTCTTCCACACGACTGCCCGATAGCGTCTACGCGATGCACTCTCGTGGGCAGCTCCTAGAAACCATCGGGCCTGGCCGGCGTCTCGTCTGGCGCAAGTCCGACCTGCTAGAGTGCTCGGCCAAGCGTGTGTCATCGCCGGGCAGGAGAACAAGGCGATGACGATCCGAGTTGTTGAGCACGAAGGAGGTTGGCTGCAGGTGGACATCCGAGTGCGGCTGCCGGATGGCACCAGGTACCGCGAGCGCTCGAGGGCGCCCGTGCAGTCAAAGTCCGGCGCGAGGCGCTGGGCCGAGGAGCGCGAGCGGTACCTCGCCCTGAGCGGACCCAAACAGCCGAAGAAGGAGGTCCCGACGCTGGAGGACTTCGAGTCGCGGTTCATCTCCGAGCACGTGGAGGCGAACCAGCTCAAGCCGAGCACGGCGGCGAGCTACAAGTCGCGACTGAAAAATCACATCCGCCCGAATCTCGGGCGGCTCCGGCTGGACGAAATCGACAAGCAATCAGAACAGCGGCTCAAGGCCGCCATGAAGCAGTTCGATCCCGGAACGATTAATGACACCCTCGCAGTGCTCTCCCGTCTGCTCAACTGCGCAGCGGAATGGGGCGTGATCGGGTCGGCACCGCGGTTCGCGAAGCTGAAGACTCGTCAGACCGAAATCGAGTTCTTCGACTTCGACGACTTCGAGCGGCTGGTGGATGGCGCTCGCAAGGTGGACCCTGCTGTGCTCGCGTTCGTGCTGCTTGCTGGCTAGGCGGGGCTTCGGCGAGGCGAGATCATCGCGCTCGATCTGACCGACGCCGACTTCAGGCGCGGCCAGCTCACCATCGCCCGCTCCGACTGGTACGGCCAGATCGGCACGACCAAGGGAGGCAAGACGCGACGGGTCCCGATGACGACGCGCCTGGCTGCCGCCCTGCAGGCGATCAGGCACCTTCGAGGGTCGAGGATGCTCTACCAGCGCAACGGGGAGCCCGTCAGTGAGAACACCCTGAGGAGCTGGATGGAGCGCGCGGAGCGATCCGGTGGCCTTCCCGTGACCGGCCACATCCACCAGCTGCGGCACACGTTCTGCTCGCATCTCGCGATGCGTGGAGCCCCGGCGAAGGCGATTCAAGAGCTGGCTGGCCATGCGGACCTCTCGACGACGATGCGCTACATGCATCTGTCGCCGGCGTCGCTCAACCAGGCGATCCGGTTGCTCGAGCAGCGCGGTCTGGTCGGGGGCAATAGCGGGGCAACGAAGGGCGAAGAGAAACAGAACTGAAAGAAGTCTGGCAGGTTAGGTGGCGTCCCCACAGAGATTCGAAGACGAAAAACCACTAACCCAGTAGCCGGCGACGACGCACGCAAATCGTCGATCCGCTCGCAACTGGGGTGGATCTCCGAAGGGCCGCTTTCCACAGCACTCCCCACGATTCTTCCAACTTCCACCCGATTCTTGGAAGAATCGTGGAAGAATTTGGCCCGGGTCGCGGGTCGATGCTCCGGGCCGGCCACGCCCTGCCGGCCGTGACGAAAGTGACGCACGGATCAGGAACTCCCGCACGGCTGGGATGCGGTCGTTCGGGCTGCCGTGCGAAGAGCTAGCTCCGGCGGCGGCGGGAGCGATTCGCACTCCGCTCGGGGCCTGTCCGTCTCGGTTGCTCTCTAGTCCGGCGGCACCGGAGCCCCCTTTCCACCTTTCCCGGCGAGATGGACCAACGCGCCGCTCACAATGGAGCCAAGCGCGGTGCTGGCCCACCGCCGGTCATCGGCACTGGAAGTGGGCGAGACGACGATCACGTAGAGGCCGTAGGCGACCGCCACCAGGATGCCCGCCATCAGCAGAAGTCGGAACGTCTGCCGATACCGCTCGTGCAGGGCGTCGTCCTCCTGCAACTTCCGGCGGAGCTTGCCATCTTCCGCCTGCTCGTTCCGCCGGTGCGCCGAATCTTCTGGGTCACCGACGAGCGACAGGTCCTCGACCGTGAGCTTTCCGCGCAGGTCGAGCTTGTTGCATTTGTCTTCCAAGGGCCTGCTCCCACACCGGAGCAGGTCTTGACCCGCACCGGCAAACTAGACCGTGACAATCTCGGTCGAGAGCGGCTGTCCTTTTTCCGCGATGCCGAGTCGCTTGCCAGCGGCGCGAGCATCGACGGCCACTTCCATCAACGCGATGGCCCTCCGCAGAACTTCGCTCTTCGTGCCGCCGATCTTGTCGGCGAGATCTTCGAGCTTTTCGTTCAGTTCTTTGGAGACATCAAGGGACAGTCGCACTCGATCTTTCGTCTGACTCATCGTCTCTCCGAAGACCGCTCGTTAGGCGCGAGCAGCCAGGACGACGGGCGCGACCGATCCGTCGAGGGTGTGAAGCGTCTTGTGGAAGTCGCCATCGAACTCAAGCCGTCGCGCATTCTCGCGTCCGGCAAAGGCCGTACGGAAGATCTGGTTCGCCCACTTCAGGATGATTCGCACTCGCTGGGTGTAGGCCACCGCCAGCGCGAGAACTGCATCCGCCCAGAGGTCCTGCAAGAACCACTCAACCGCGAGATCCTCGATCTGCTGCAAGAACACCAAATCCAGGCAGCCCGAGCCCCAGTCCCGCTGGCCGGCATACCAATCGGCCGCAAACCAATCGACGTAGATCGGGCCGACAGGGCCCATCGTGGTCGCGAAAGCAGCGTCAAAGGTGCCGACGCCTTGCCACCATTCTAGGGTGGCGTAGGAAGGTTGGGTCGAGAAGTCGAGGAGGATCGGGGTCGCATAGATCGAGGCCCATCGCTCAATATCGGCCTGTCGCTCCCCAAGGGCCCGCCGGTAGGCACCCTCCAGGTACAAGGACGGCACGGAGTACGACTCGCCGTTGAACTGGACGGTCGGAATGACGCTCGCTAGCGGCGTCCACGACTCGTCCATGTACAAGAACGGCATGCCCATATCGACGAGGCTAACTTGCGGTGCCGTGGGCGTCAAGTGGAAAATACGTATTTTTTACGCATGGCCGTCAGAGGCGAGGGTCCACCGGCTCGCTTTCCAGGGCGAGGACGCCGAAGACGCACTCGTGGACGCGGCGCAGCGGCTCGCGGCGGACGAAGCGCTCCAGGCCTTCGATGCCGAGCGCGAACTCCCGCAGCGCCAGCGAGCGCTTCACGCCGAGGCCGCGCGAGCGCAGCCGGTCGAGGTTCGCCAGCACCGTGTACTCCGGGCCGTAGATGATCCGCAGGTACTCCGGCCCCCGGCACTTCACGGCCGGCTGCACCAGCCCGTGCGCGCCGCGCACGATGAAGGCGAGCGGCTTCACCACCATGCCCTCGCCACCGCGCGAGGTCAGGTCCTCCCACCAGCGCACAGCCTCGGTCACGGCCTCGGCCTCGTCGAGCGCAACCACGCGGTACGGCGTCGCGAGCAGGACCTTCGGGTCGGCCGCGCACACCTTCGCCAGAACCTGCATGTGCCAGTCGTGGTTCTTGTCGGTGTGGACCTTGCCCTCGGTCGCGAGCAGGTGGAACGGCGCCAGCTTCAGGTCGTCCACGGAGCGCACCGGCCAGCAGTACCGGCGGTACGCCTCGCGGTAGCGCTGCACGAGGCTCGTCCGCTCGCGCGTGTGGGGCAGGAGGTCGCCCAGGTCCATGCCCCTGGCGGCAGCCGCATCGAGGGCGGGAATGACCTCCGCGAGCGCCGAGCGTGAGGCGGCGCCCACGGCCGCGTACTGGTCGCGGATCAGATCCTGCGCCTTCACTGACCACGGCATCAACTCACAGTCCAGCAGCGCCCAGTCCGTGTTGTGCTCGGTCCAGAAGCCGCTGCCGTCGAGCGCGGCGCGCAGGCGGCCGAGAACTTCCGTCTCCACGTTCTTGTCGTTGAAGAAGGACCGGCCGGTACGCGTGACGATGGTGCCCGCCTCGCCTGTCGCCACGCCGAAGCGCGCCCTCGCGGCGTCCGCGTCGCGGCACGCGACGACCACCGCGCGCGAGCCCATGTGCTTCTCCTCGCACACGACCCGCAGCACGCCCTCGCGGCGGAAGTATCCGAACGCCTCTTCCGGGTGCTCCAGCAGGCCCGGCCGGCGCGAAGTCTCCGGCGGCGACATCGTGGGCGGCAGGTAGACGAGCCAGCGCGGGTTCGCCGCGAACCGGCTCATCACCTCAAGGGCGGCGGCCGAGTTCTCTTCGCGGACGGTCACGTTGCGGTAGAGGCGCGTCTCGATGATGCGCTTGCCGAACACGTCCGCGAGATCCAGCACGTCGTCGTTCTCGTGCTGGGCCGACAAGGTATCTTCTGGGACAGGCGCGACGAGCGGCTTCTTCGGCTCGCAGTACATCTTCGCGGCCGGCACCTGGACGATCTCGCGCTCCGGCCAGCGAAGCGCCGTGAGCTTCCCGCCGTACACGCAGCCGGTGTCGATGCAGATCGTGTTGTTCAGCCACTCCGCCTCGGGCACCGGCGTGTGGCCGTACACCACCGTCGCCCTGCCCCGGTATTCGCTGGCCCAGGGGTAGCGCACCGGCAGGCCGTACTCGTCCGTCTCGCCGGTCGTCTCGCCGTACAGCGCGAACTCGCGGACCTTGCCCGAGCCGCGCCCCTGAAGCGGCTCCTTCATGCCGGCGTGAGCGACGACGAGCTTCCCATCGTCGAGCACGTAGTGGGACACGAGGTCGTCGATGAACGTCGCCACCTCGTCGCGGAACTCCGGCGGCTCGCGGTCGAGTTGCTCCATCGTCTGCGCGAGCCCGTGGGTCAACTTCACGTCCTTGCCGCGCAGCTTCCGCAGCAGCTTCATCTCGTGGTTGCCCGGCACGCAGAGGGCCGTCTCGGCCTTCTCCATAGTCATGACCGTGCGGAGGACGCCGGGGATGTTCGGGCCGCGATCAACGAGGTCGCCCAGGAACACCACCTTGCGCCCCTGGCCGTGCCGGAAGACGCCAGCCTCGTCGCGCGCGTACCCGAGCTTCGCGAGCAAGGCCTCAAGCTCGTCCTGGCACCCGTGCACGTCACCGATCACGTCGAACGGCCCGTGGTCGAACTTCCGGTTGTTCCAGAGCGGCTCGCGGGTCACCTCCACCGCATCCACATCCTCGACCGACTGGAGCTTGAAGATGTGGCGGAACCCCTCGCGCTGGAGCGACCCCAGCGAGCGGTGCAACTGCTGCATCTGCTGCCGGATGACGTGCGGGCCGAAGCTTCGGTCGTCGCGCGTCTTGTTTCGGTCGTGGCAGACGCGCTCGGAGATGTCGAACACCACCGCGACGGGCAGGACGTGGAACTCCCGCGCGAGGGCGACAGCGTTCTTCCGCGCCTCCGGCTGCACATTCGTGGCGTCGAGCACGGTGAGCCGGCCGGCGGCGAGGCGCTTCTTCGCGATGTAGTACAGCACGTCGAAGGCATCGGTCGTGGCGGCCTGGTTGTTCTCGTCGTCGGACACGAGTCCACGGCACTCGTCGGACGAGAGCACCTCGGTGGGTTTGAAGTGCTTGCGCGCGAAGCTCGACTTGCCGCTGCCTGACGGCCCCATGAGGACGACGAGCGATAACTCCGGGAGGGTGATCTTCATCGGGCGAACACTGCCATCTGCGTCGGCGCGCCAAGCTGGTCATCGACTGGGCCAACAGGACCGAACCGAACGGTGTAGCCGAAGCGCACGGCCACGCCCTTGGCCCACGCCTCGAACTGCGCGCGCGTCCACTCGAAGCGGTGGTCCTTGTGCCGGAACTTGCCGGCGGGAAGGCCCGCGAACTTCACGTTGTACTCGGCGTTCGGCGTGGTGACCACGGCGGTGCCGGGCCGAGCGAACTCGAACAGCGTGCGCTCGAACGCCGCGAGGCGCGGCTCGTCTAGGTGCTCGATGACCTCGACCACGGCCGCCGCGTCGAAGCCGGTGAGGCGCTGGTCGCGATACAGCAGCGACCCGTGGAGTAGCCGGATGCGCTCGCGCTGCTTGTCGGGCAGCCGGCCGCCGATGCCGAGGCCCAGCTTCTCCTCCGCGATCTCCAGCGAACGCAGCGACACGTCCATGCCTACGATCTCGGTGAATTGCTTCTCCCCGAGCAATGCCTTGAGCAGCTTGCCCTCGCCGCAGCCCAGGTCGAGCACGCGCGCCGCGCCCGAATCTCGAAGTCCGGCGACGACGGCGACGCGGCGCTGCTCGTCGAGGCTGATGGGCCGTTCGAGTTCAGCCTCCTGCTCGACGCGGACGGGCTGTTCCGCGACCTCTTCCGGGTCCTCCTCGATCACGAGGCGTTCGAGCGCCGCGCGGGCGAGACTCCTCTGGTGCGCGAGGTAGCGGCGCGCGATGGCCTCCCGCTCCGGGTGCTTCTCCAGCCAGCCGGCGCCGTGGCGCAAGAGCTTCTCCACCTCGTCGTGGCCGACCCAGTAGTGCTTGTCGTCGTCGAGGACCGGCACCAGAACGTAGAGGTGCGTGAGCAAGTCCGCGAGGCGCTTCATCGCGCGCAAGGTGACGGTGAAGTACCGGCTCCCGCCCCAGTCGGGGTTCGCCTCGTCGAGGGCATGCTGGACCGCCGTGACCTCGTAGCCGAGCGGCTCGAACAGCCGGCGCAGGAAGTCCTCGCCGCCCCGGCACGGCAGCACCGAGATGCGGGCCTCCAGCGGGATGGCCTGCTGCGCGAGGTCGGGTCGGTCCTTGCTCCGGCCGCCGAGGGCCGAGCCCAGCACGCGCGCGATGGCGACGCTCAAGAACGACGAGGCGACGTAGGGCCGGTCGTTCACGTACTGCTCCAACGCCCCGCCCTCGCCGGCCGGCCCCTGGCGTCCACGGACGAGGCCCACGGGATCGACATCGAGCAGCAGCGCCGCCGTGCACCGCTCTGGCGACGCCTCCGGGTAGAAGACGTGCACCATCCCGAAGGCGAGGTCGAACGAGTGCAGCCGCGCCGGGTTCTTGGCGAGCAAGTACCCAAGATCCGTCGCGGGCGGCGTGGTGCTGGTGATCGTCAGGAGCATGTTCGACGGAGGCGAGTACCACGGCTTAGTGGGTAGGGACATCCACGGCGGTGCATGGCAACGTGCCAGCCATGGCAGACGGAATACCGACCATCGAGGAGCGAACCAACGCAGTCGCCGCCGTCATGTCCGACGGGTTCTCCCCGGGAATGTGGGCCGTGATCGCCCATCACCTCGACCCTCACTGTCGTTCCCCCGCCGGAGCCGGAGCCTGCTCGGCGTTGAACGGCATGCTGATGCGCTTTTGGGCAGCGGACAAAGCATCGGAGGACTTTCGCAACCTGTTCGCGGCACCGGGGGCAGACTTGAAGCTGCGCTGCGAGCAGGAGGCTGCCCACTTCGCCTTCTTCACCAACGTAGTCTCGACCGTGGAGTGCTTCTACTTCTGCTTCTTCTGGATCGGCGTGATCCTCAAGGCGCCGGGGTTTACCGACCAGCGCCCGCAGGACCTACGACTGCATCCCGAGGGGATCACGGAGATGTTCGAGTCCGCCTTCCCCACGGATCGCCTGCCCCGCGCTATGCGCAAGGTGGTGGAGGACGAGCACTGGAAGTCCGCCAAAGAGACACGCGATGCCATGTCGCACCGCGGGGCGCTTCCCCAGTACATCGACTCCAATTGGAAGGAACCCGTGCCGGCTCTATACGCGCCGATCTTCGTCACCCGCTCGCCAAAGGAGCATCCGAAGGAATGGGGACCGACCGACCACCCGCTGCAGAGAATGATCGTAGTCCATGCGTGGTTAGTCGGCGCGGCGACCGACCTGCTCATGTGGGGCTCGCAGTTCGTACACCATCACCTGCCCACGCCCGATGAAGAGCGAAGCGAGTAACTCCGCGACCGCGCGGTGATGGCCCTGCGGGCCGCGACGAATGCTTCCATGCGCGCGCCAACGCGGACAGGCTTCATTGACAGGGCGCGGACTTCGCCGCCACCGCAGCCTCCGCCTTCTCGGACGCCGCCTTGGCCGCGTCGTCGGCGGAGATGACGCCACTGGCCGCAAGCGCCTGCACCATGTACTGACGCCGCTTCGCGGCGACATCGGGATGGGCGACCGGATCGCAGCGGCTGGGGTTCTGCGGAATCCCGACGAGGAGCGCGATCTGCGCCGTGGACAGCGGCGCGGCGGAGCACCCGAAGTAGGCCCTCCTCGCACGGCCGATGCCGTAGGCATGCCGCCCGAAGTACGTGTCCGCCGCCAGCGCACGCTTGAGGGCATCGGCGCTCGCGGTGCGGCTCAACCACACTATGACCGCCATCTCCGCCACCGCACGACGGAGGTGATCTACGCGAGCGTCCGGGGGCCATGCCTGCGCTGCCCAGAGCCTTGCGACGCGCGCGACAGCATGAACGCCGGGGCGAGGATCTGCCCCGGGCTTGTACATGCGGAAGTAGTTCAAGGCCCAGAGTGGCGTCACGTCCGAACTAGTGGGCCGTTCCCCGGCTTCGAGCCAGAGCGCATCCAGTTCCAGCGGTGTGGCGTCTGTCGCTTCCGGGAGTTGGGGGCGGTTCGCGGGCAGGTAGACGCGATAGAGAAGCTCGAATCCCCAGATCGGGCTCGCCGCGATTACGAGCGCAACCACGATGATGACCTTTGCCCGGCGACTCACGTATCAAATGATACGACCTCCGGGCGGGCGGCGCCGAGTGGGCCGAGGCGTAGTCGTCCGGGCGCGATACAGTTCATTGCGATGGGCCACAAGGTCTCCTTCCCGTTCCCGCCATTGCCGAGGGGCGAGTTCCATCCTCGTCGGGACCTGGGCCACTGGCACGACCTCGTGCAACGGGACGTTGGGATCATCCGCTGGTTCATCCAAGACGAGATGGGGTTGAACTTCGAGGTGTCGCCGCTGAAGCAGGCCCTCGACATCTACGTCCAGGTGGATCGGAACGTCGTCGCCCCGGCGTTCGACGACATCCCCGTCGGGCGTAGGCAGCACGGGCTCCACTTCTCCGCGCAATTCGAGCGGCTGGCCTGGGCGGTCTGGGTCCTCTACGGCAACAAGGCCGTGGAGCGGATGGATGGGAGCTTCGTCCGGCGCGAGATCATGTCTACGGACTCGAAGGAGCGCGGCGCCGAACAGGTGCTGCCCGCCGGCGTGGGGACCATGGTGCTCGCGGCGCGGCTGGTACAAGCCGGTGGCGGGCGCGTCTGCCTGTACGGGAACCAAGTCGAGGGTCACGACATTCGGTGGGTCACCGACGACGGCGACCTCGTCCTCGTCGAGAGGAAGGATCGACCGTACGAACCGGGTCTCAACGACACGCCCGCGAGGCGCTCCCGCTGGATCATCGATAAGGTGAACGAGACGAAGATCCCGACCGAGGAACCGGAAGCGTTCCGCGTCTTGTCGGTCGGCTTCCAGTCTCTGGTGCGCAAGGTCGAGACGGAGGAGATGGACAAGCACTACGAGCGCGCCTTGCAGGAGGCGTTCAGCGACAAGCCGGAGTCGGATCTCCCGCACGTCGTGCTCATCGAGCATCTGGGCTTGGAACCGCGTGCCGGGGGGGAGCACAGCAACTTCTTCTCGCCGCAGCCGTTGAACCTCAGCCTCGACAAGATGGACGCCAAGCAGGAGCGCGTGTTGCGGCTGCTCGTTCGTGCTCTCGGTGCCGACCCTGGCTGATCGGCACGCGCAACGGGTCTGGAATGAAGGGCGGTCGCGGGCCGCATCCTCGATCCAGAACGAGAAGTCCACGTTACCTGCGGATGGGACCCTTTGACCGTAGCGAGGGGCCGGCTAGTACTATCCGCCACGCCCATGTGCACCTTCGTCCTCGGCACCTTGCCCGCGAGCGCGCCGCTGAAGAGCCTGGAGCGCGACTTCTTCCGGTTCACCGAGGTGAACGCCGGCAGCGTCGCCTCGGTGCTCCCGCCGGGCGAGTTGTTCGGCCGCATGACCGGCCGCCACTGCGACTGCGGCACCGCGCTCGGGATCGCCGCCAAGATGGACCGCATCGCCGAGCACAACCGCGAGAGCATCGAACACAAGCTCGACCGGCTTCAGCGGAAGGGCTGGAGTCGCACCCGCATCGAGCGCTGGCTCGCGCAGGTGGAAGCAGATCAAGATCGCCATGCCAAGGTGAAGGCGGACGGCGCTGCGGACAAGGCGCGCGTGTGGCGCGACTGGCTGCACCATGCTCTCGAAGTTGTCGGTGTCGAGCACGTAGGTCTGCTCGTGGACGACTACGATGGCCTGCTTGACGACGCCTACACCATCGACGAGAAGCCGGCGCCTTCCGTGCGTGAACTGCGAGTGGACGACGTGGACGAGGGCATCCTGGAGCGCGTGGAGAAGGGCGTTCTCTACCGCGTACGGCGGTAGCCAGACCGCTTACGCGGGTAACGCGCGTGCGAGCGATTCTTGACGTATACGACCGACATGGATCCGCCGCCTCCATGGGCTCATCTCGTACCGCTCCTCGGTGTCGCGGCGTGGGTGGGCGCGTCCGTCATCTACCGACGCATGCGCGGCAAGCCGCTTGTCTACGCCAAGCTGTCGGGCACGAAGTACCGGCAGACCAACGCCTCCGGCTACTCGCATAGGTCGTGGGTCGGCAGCCTCGGTGCAGCGCGCGGCGTTCTCGTTGTGCAGGTGACCGCCGACGAGTTGGACATCCACCCGTTCCCGCCGTTCAACTGGTTCTTCTTGCCCGAGATCTACGGGCTCGAATACCGCGTGCCGTTGTCGAGCGTGCGCTCGGCGGAGTTGCGGAAGCGGTTCTTCCGCGAGGCCGTGGACGTGGTGATCACGACGCCCGAGCGGGGCGACGAGAAGATCACATTGTATTTGGCGTACCCCGAGCAGTTCCTGGCCGCCCTCGGGGAGCGCGTCACCGGCAGACCTCCAGCTTGAGGATGTCGTTCTTGACGTAGGCGATGCGTACGTGCAGGCCGGGCTCGATGACGCCACCGTGCGACCGGCTCTGGTGATACCCGGCCGTCACCACGAAGTCGGAGTAGCGGAAGGGAACGCCCGCGACCTTGAAGCTCTCGTCGGCGTGGCCCGAGTATGGCTGCGGCACGAACTCCTCGACCTCGCCCTCAACGACCTGGAATCCACCCGCTGAGCGCGCCGCAAGGGCTCGCAGGTACGCGCCACCTGTACCGACGAGGGCGATCCCCGTCCAGAGCGTGGAGAAGACCACCATGAAGATCGTCCGCCAGTGGCGCTTGTTGTGCGGCGCGCTGCGTTCGTTGATGAGAAGCAGGATGCTGATCGCCATGAAGCCCATGCCGATGGCCGGGAACCACCAGTTCGTGTAGCCGTGGTTCGCCACGTCGAAGACCGGTTGAGGATTTTCGCACATGCTCGTCTCGCCGCGCGGCACTGTCGCACACCACATCGGCAGCGACGAAGCACCGGCCATCGCCATGGCGGGGTGGCCTTCAGCGGTAGTGCGGCGCGATCGACCGACCCAGCGCAGCGATGGGATTACCCAGAAGCTGGGACTGGACGCGCAGGGCCGCGACCGCGATGCAGCCGAAGCCGAGCACCGCCACCAGCAGCCACGCGATGCGCTTGATCGACACGCGCCGGCCGGGGTCTGCCGGTGCGCGCTTGGTGAGCGCCTCGCCGGCGTACTCCCCGAGCAGCATCAGCGGGACCCCGAGGAGCAACGCCAGCGTCCAGCCCACCCAGTCCCTGGGGCGAGCGGGCCACGTCTCTAAGATCACGATGCCGACGAGCATCGCGATCACGACGACCATCAAGAGGATGCCGCTGATCCTCGTCTTGACGGGCACCCTCACCGTGACACGTCGGCTCCGCAGCATCGACAGGATGATAACCACGTCGCAGAACACACACCGAGCGGTGTGTGTTTTCGCTTGCACCCGCCACGCAAGCAGTGATATATTTAATATATGAAACGCCGGGACGGGCAAAAGGTGGTTGGCTACATCCGCGTCAGCACCGACGAACAGCAGATCGGCCCCGAGGCGCAGCGCGAGGCACTCCGCCGCTACTGCGCGACCACTGGCTCGGTCCTGGTCGCGGTGCACGAGGACCTCGGGGTCTCCGGCGGCCTCGCTCTCGACAAGCGCCCTGGCCTCCTGGCAGCGCTGGCATCACTCGACGAGCACAAGGCCGGCGTGCTCCTGGTCGCGAAGCGCGACCGACTCGCGCGCGATGTCGTTGTCTCCGGCATGGTCGAGCGCCTCGTCGAACGTGTCGGCGGGAAGCTGCTGTCGGCGGACGGCACCGGGAACGGCGACGGCCCCGAGCACGCCCTGCTGCGCAACATCGTCGCTGCGTTCGCGGAGTACGAGCGCGCGCTGATCCGGGCGCGCACGAGAGCGGCGCTGGCCGTAAAGCGCGCGCGTTCGGAGCGCGTCGGACAGGTGCCGTTCGGGTACATCGTTGGCGCGGACGGCAAGCTCCTGCCCGATGCCAAGGAGCAGGCCGTCGTCGAGCGCATCAAGGACCTCCGCGCCCGGCGGCTGACTATAAAGAACATCACTGCCACGCTGAACCGCGAGGGGGCTCCGGCACGCGGCGGGCGGTGGCACGCGACGACCATCGCCCGTTTGCTACGCCGCGCTGCCTAGACAGCGGGCGTATCTTCGGTCCTGCTAATGGACCCCACGCACGAACTTCTCGAACGTGTCCCCGGCCTTCGCGAGCCCCTCGTGCTGCATCTCGGCGTGCCATGCAAGGAGCGCCCGCTTCATCGCGTCGAGCCCCACTGGCATGGGGGAGAAGTGCTTGACCCACAGGTCGATCTCACGGGGTGTTGTCGGCGCGCCATCACCCACGAAGATGCGCGCGGTGGTGACCATCTGGGCCGCCAGCTTTGCGTCGATGACCACCTTGGGGATCGACCAAAGCCTGGCGCGGTAGCAGTCGGTGTAGAAGGCGATCTGCTTCACCCCGTCGAGGATCATCGGGTGGTCAGCCTCGTCCGAGAACAGCGGCTTGAACTCGTCGAGGGAGCGCGCTCCACTGCGAGCGAGGTCGGGCAACATCCACATCGCGTTCTTCTTCGTGTGCGATCTGTAGCTCCGCCATGCAGCCGCGAGCGCATCGGGGTCATCCCCGGCCGTCGCGATCTGCCGAAGCACGGTAACCTTCCCCGATTCCTCGATAGACAGGATCGCGAGCGCGGCAGCCGAGGGATGGCGTTCCGCGTTCAGCAGCAGCGTCGCGTCCTCGACGAGACGGCGGGCGTTCTCGCGTGCGCTGTTGATGCCCGCAGCGACCTGTTCCGTGGTCAATGGACCCTTGTATCCAGGCTGCGCCATCGCTCCTTGGCCTCCCCGGCACGGGCTGTGCCGGGTTCGCCCCGTAGTATACGGGCGCTAGAGCACATCATGCCGATCACGCCGGAAACCCGAAGATGGTTCGAGCACTTCAACAAGCAGGGTTGGATCATCGACCGCAAGAAGGGCTGGATGTCCGATCTGAAGACCCTGACGCTCACGCGGGAACAGTTCGGAACGGTCCCCGAGAAGGTCCCGCTCTTCTGGATCAGGCTGCGGGGCGTAGTCGGTGAGCTACGGGATGAGGCCCGGCGGCAGCTTGACAGCCTCACCGAGGTCAGGAACCAGATTCCCGACGCGGCCTCGCGAGGCGAGAAGTTCGACCGCAACTACGACCTCATGAAGGCGCTCGTGCAGGCCCACGAACAACTCCGGCTCGCGCTTGACGAAGAAGAGGCAGTCCTCGTGGACTTCATGCGCCACGTCCACGCGCATCCGATGGTGGACTCGTATCTCTACCAACTGCGCGCGAAGGGAACCGCTCTGGATACGGAGTACCAACCACGTCTCCTCGACAAGAAGTACGACCGGGAGACGCTCTTGGGCATCGTCGAGAAGAAGTGCACGGAGCATGGTGGCGAGGAAGGTGCCGCCGCTGCTATCGCGGCGAAGATCGAGCCGCATGTCATCGCGGTGTGGAAGACCTCGCAGCCGCTATTCGAGCCCGACTAGATCGGCGAGGCGTTCGAGGTACAGCCATTCGCCGTCATCGCGCTCGAACACGTCGTATGCTCCGCCGAGCAGCATGATCTCGACCTCCAGGTCGTCCTGGAGGATCTGCTCCTCGCTCAGGCGGTCGGGGCCGTCCTCCAGGCGATACCGCGTACCCCGAGGGAGGCGCGCCCTGCCGCTGGGGAAGAGGTTCACCGCACACTCCCGGTCGTCTTCTTCGGCGCCATCGCAAGGAGCATCGCCCGCGCGGTCCAGAGCAGGTCGAGCGCATCCGCGAGCGATGCAGCCTGCTCCGGGTGCTCCGCCGTGAAGCGCTCGCACTGCTGCGCGACGAGGTGCAGGATCGCCTTCGACCCTGCGCGGAGCCACTCAGCGCGTGGCCCTTGCGGCTGCTCACCGCGCTCAAGCTGCTGGCGCAGGGCCTCGCGCTCCTGGGCGCCGCGCGCGAGGCGCTCCCGCAGGTCATCATCGAGTTCCGGGCGCATCAGCGTCCTCCTCGACGTTGGCATCGTCCGCGACGCTGGGCGCTCGGCCCGAGGCGCCTGGGCCAGCCTCGGGGAAGATGCGCACCGGCTCTTCGACCACGCGGACCCGTTCCCGCCGAGCCATCTCCAGCATGGCCATGGTCGCGTCGCTCGTCTCACCGTTGGGCGTGAACGACAAGAGCACCGCGCACGTCGCACTCCATCCGGCTCGCCCGAGCATGACGGCGTTCCGGGCGTAGTAGCTCGCTGGATGCGACACGTCCTGGCTCAACTCGACCAGCGCGACCGCGTACCGTCCCTGCCCGTTCACGATCAACTGCGAGGCGCGGAGCGCATCACAGAACTCCGGCGGCGCCTCGCCCAGGTGGCCGGGAAGGACGACGGTCAGCTTGAAGTTCCAGAAGTCGTTGTCGGCGTGCTTCATCTTCGCGCACGCGATGAAGGCCGCCGTGTCCACTCCCCTGGCACCGCCGATGATGACCTCGGCCGGCCGGTCGCGCAGGACCTCGACCATCTTCGAGAAGACGATCTTCCGGTCCTCCGGGTGGAGATTGCGCGGGCCGTTGATGACGACGCGCATACCGGCGAAGGAACCGTTCACACCTTTCTCCCGTGGCTCGAAGCACAACGGGCTCGCCGCCGCGAAGGCGCCGAACCCGTGGATACCATCGTACATGGTGTGCTGGTCGCCGTCGATCCCGTCCTGCGGGTACACGACTGCCCGGGGCCGTCGCCGCGCCAAAATCGACGCGGTGGTGCATGTCAGCGGCGCCTCCCTGGAAGTGGCCTTCCAAGGCTTCTGCTGGTGGTGCGTCTACTCCTCTCTACTGGCGCCCCTCCTCGGGCGTCCCGATGCTCGCCGCACCGGGGTACTGCCGACGCACTCCAGCCTCTTGCCGCACCCTCTTGCCCAACCAGATGCTGAATGGAAGGGAGGCAGATGCGTTGGGTTCAGCCCGGTTCGCCTGTCGCAGATGGGGTTTCTGGAGGGCCACTGGGGCCGGCCGATCACGCGCTCGTGGTGAAGATTGTCGGCGTCCAGGACGGAGCGGATGGTGTAGTCACGATGACATTTTGTCATGATGCACAGACACAAATGTCCTGCGACAACCTGACGCAGAGGCGGACGCCCGTAGACGCCGGAAGTACCCGTTAGCGCTCTGGGTAGAAGGAAGTCGAGAAGCCCGTGCTCCACTGACGGCCCATGCAGCATGTGTCGGGCCAGGAGATCAGGGCGCTCGCAACCCACGCAAGTGGACAAGATCCCGTTCGACCGCCAGCAGGCGGAGAAGTACGTCGAGGTGTTGTTCGGGTCGAAGGACGCGGTCGTGACGTTCCAGACGTTCTGGGACGACAAGACCAAGGAGAAGCAGCAGCCGCACCCGGGCTGGTTGCACGGCACGCTCTCGCAGCACTGGGAGACGCTGGCGGTCAGGAACGAGGCCGGCCACGGCATCTTCGTGATGATGAACGAGGGCGACGGCAAGGGCCGGAGCGGCCCGAACGTCGTCGCCGCCCGCTACATCTTCACCGACGACGACGAGAGCGTCTGCCGCGCGTACGACCAGGGCGCGCTGCCGACGATGGTCACGCGGTCGGCGCGCGGCCCGCACTCGTACTGGAAGTTGCAGAAGGGCGAGCCGCTGGCCGAGTTCACGCAGACGCAGAAGCACCTCGCCAACTACTTCAAGACGGACCCGGCGGTCAGCGACGTGGCGCGGGTGATGCGGGTCGCGGGGTTCTTCCACATGAAGAATCCGGCGAACCCGGTGCTGGTGGAAATCGTCGAGGCGCATCCTGAGCGCCAGTACACGATGGAGGACCTGCGCAACGTGTACGTCGTGGCCGAGCCCGAGTCGGTGCCGAAGAAGAAGAACTCGTCCAGCGTCGAGCACGCCAGGGCGTTCATCGAGACGCAGCCGCCGGCGATCCAGGGGAAGGGCGGCGACGCCCACACCTTCTCGATCTGCTGCACCGTCGTCCGGGGCTTCGACATCGAGGACGACGACGACGCGCTCATCGCGTTGGCCGACTGGAACAAGCGGTGCGAGCCGCCTTGGGCCGAAAACGACCTCCGCCGCAAGGTCGCCGACGCCCGCGTGAAGGGGCAGGAGCCGCTGGGCGGGCGCCTCGGCGGGAAGACCGACGACAACCCGTTCACGGGGTTCGGGGAGCGCAAGATGGTGCAGCATTGCGTACCGGTCCTCAACAAGCGGTTCGTGCTCCTGCGCCTCGCGGACGGCAGCGAGCGGCTCTTCTCCGTGAACGACAAGCGCGAGGTCGCCCTGCTCCAGAACGACACGCTGCTGGTCCAGGCCCTCCACGACCGCCTGAAGACGACGTTCGGCCGGCTGCCGCCGAAGGGGCTGCTGACCTCGGCCATCGGCTTGTGGATGCGCGAAACGAAGGTGATCACCGAGGAGCCTGAGCCCTTCTGCTTCAAGGCCGACCACCGCCTCTGCTTCCGCTACTTCGACTGGGAGCCCATGGCCGGCGAGTACGGCGCCTGGAAGGAGTTCCTCGACCGGCTCTCGGACCCCGGCGCGTTCATGGCTTTCGTCTGGTCGTGCTTCGAGAAGGACAACCGCAGCCGCCAGTACCTCTGGTTGCGCGGCAACGGCCAGGACGGCAAGAGCAGCATCCTCGGCGTGCTCCAGGAGGTGTTCGGGCCGGCGTCGGCGTCGTTGAACAACGCCCACATCAAGTCGCAGAGCCAGTTCTTGGGCTCGCTGGTCTACGGCAAGCGGCTCGTGACGTACCCCGACTGCAAGAACCAGCGGTTCGGCATGTCCGAGTTCGTGCGCAGCTTGACGAGCGGCGACCAGGTGCCCATCGAGTTCAAGCACAAGACGCCGTTCACGGCTCGGCTGTACGCGAAGCTGTTCGTGGCCAGCAACGCACCGCCGCAGATCGGCGGGGAGAAGGCCGACCAGTCCCGCATGATCTTCATCGAGGTCGCGGCCTCGAAGAGCACGGACGACCCGACCTGGACGACGCGGCTGCGCACCGAGTTGCCCGCGTTCTTGTGGGCCTGCAAGGTCGCCTACGCCGAGCGCTGCCCGAAGGGCGGTGACATCAGCATCTCCGACAAGAGCGAGGCGCTGAAGGCGAAGATCGCGGTCGAGTTCGAGGAGCGCTTCCACGACGTGTTCGAGGAGCGGTTCATCGCGGACCCGAACTGCGCGACGGAGGCGAAGTTCGTGTCCGCTGCGCTGCGGGCCGAGGGCCTCAACAACAACGAGATCGCCGACTTCAAGGCGTGGATGGCGCGCATGCACGGTGTCGTCTTCAAGCCCACGAACAAGGTCCGCCTCTACCGGGGCCTCCGGCTGAACACGGACCACCCGGACGCGGTGCTGACGGCGGCGGCCCTCGACGCGGCCAACGAGAAGTAGTGACGGAGTGACGAACGGTGACGGACTGGCTGATTCGTGGTCCGTCACCGTTGTCGCCCGAGGGTAACGGCTGGATCTGTGACGGAGGTGACGGAGGTAGTTACTGGTTGTTGTTGTTTTCTTCTCCTCCTGAGCCTGCCCATCCCCCCGCCGCCGGGATGGCCCCCTCCCCGAGGTCCTGGGGTGCGTCACCTTCGTCACCTCCGTCAACTCCGCCCTGACGGTCATGATCTGCCGTTAGGAGTTGAAGTGAAGGACGACGGTCCAGCGACCGACGATGCGTAGCGGACGCACCGTCGAGGCCAACATCCCCCCGGCGTCCTCGCCGTGCTCGTGGAGGTTGGCACCGCAGCAGTTCGACACCCACGTCGAGGAGCCGAAGGTGACTCCTCGGCGTGGGTCTGGTCGAACGCACCCCGATGCACGAGCACGCCATCGGCTCGCAATAGAGACAGGTAGACATCCGGGGAATCGGTTACCCCGGCCACTTCAAGCAAGACGTAGTTGCAGTCCCCGAGGAAGCAGGTCCACAGCACGATGTCGTCGTACCCGCTCGACTACTCCGCGATCATCCCGCCTGACCAGAACCAGAGCTTCATCCGCCCCAAGCAGGCCGAGGTCCGCGTGGCGATGCCCACCCCCGTGCCGGCGCCGGTCACGCCGAAGGTCGCCCCGACGACGGCGGCGGATGCGCCGGAGCGTACTCGTTCGCCCCAGAACCCGCTGGAGAAGCCGTACCTCACCATCGCGGATCTCGTGGTGGTCCTCCAGGCGCCGAGCGCCAAGGCCATCTATGCGATGTACGAACGCGGGCAGCTTCCGCGCTCCGTGCATCCCGGTCGTCGGATTCTCATCGCGCGGGATGAACTGTTACAGTTCCTCTCGCGTGCGTCGTCGTCGGCTCGAAGGATCCGGCGGTGATCAAGAAGGTAGTGCGACCCTGGAAGGGGCCGAAGTTCGACTGGCAGATCGATGTTCGCGTGCAGCTTGCGGATGGGACGTGGCGGCGCGCGAAGAGGGGCTTCAACGGCACGGAGAAGCAGGCCCAGAAGGAAGGCGACGAGATCGCCTTCGCCCTGCGCGACGATGCCGAGGAGCAGACCGTGACGGGCGAGAAGCCCAAGAAGGAGGTGCCGACGTTGGAGGGGTTCCAGTCCAGGTTCATTACGGAGCACCTGGAGGCGAACGACCTCAAGCCCACGACCATCGAGACGTACAAGTACCGCTTGCGCCTGCACCTGCTGCCCTGCCTCGGGAAGATGAAGCTCGACGAGATCGACTTCGCGGCGGTGCAGCAATTGAAGGCGTACATCAAGGCGAAGGCAGCGGCGAGGAAGAACGGCAAGTACAGCCCCGTTGCGGTGAACCACACGCTCGGGGTGCTCAGCAAGGTCCTCACGTTCGCGTTCGACATCGGGGTCATCGACAAGCTGACGTGGCGCTTCAAGACCGTGAAGTTGAAGACCACCACTCCCAAGATGGGCTTCTACGACTTCGCGGCATTCGCCGCGCTTGTCGAGGCCGCCACCGGGGTGGGCGCACACGAGCGTGCCCTCGTACTACTGGGGGGAGAGGCCGGTCTGCGTCGGGGTGAACTCGCCGCTCTCGACTGGAGCGACGTGAACCTCGCGAACAGCTTCGTGACCGTCAGCCGGACGTTGTTCAAGGGTCACGAGACAACGCCGAAGGGCGGCACGTCGCGGACGGTGCGAATGACGAAGAGGCTCGCTGCTGCACTCGTAGCCCTCAAGCCGAGCCCTCAAGCCACGGGACGGGTCCTGCGGCGGCCGGACGGCTCACCGCACACGGAGACGAGCATCAACGAGGTGATGCCGCGCATCACCAAGGAGGCCGGGCTCGCGATGTCGCGCAAGATCCACATCCTGCGCCACACGTTCTGCTCGCACCTCGCCATGCGCGGAGCGAAGGCCATCGAGATCATGGAGCTTGCGGGCCACACGGACATCCAGGTCACGCAGCGCTACATGCACCTGTCGCCGGAGATGAAGAACAGCGCGATCCGCCTCTTGGAGCAGCCGATCCCGGAGGCCGCGGCGTAGAAGTTGGGAAGAATCGTGGAAAAGCAGTCCGAAGCGTAGCTAAGTGCTGGAAAAGGTGGCGTCCCCACAGAGATTCGAACTCTGGTTACCGCCGTGAAAGGGCGGTGTCCTGGGCCTCTAGACGATGGGGACGTGGGTGTTATGTGGGTGTCAGGGGCGTCAAGCGCGGCGCACCCTAGCACGGCTCGTCGCGGGACGGGGGTCGTCACTTGCGGCCCCGCTGCTCGGCCTGGGACCGCGATTCCTCGGCGGCCAGGGCGATGGTGAGCAGCTTCTCGGCGGCGGCGGCTCGGGACACGGGGCGGGGCACGCCGGACTGGCGGGTGAGCCGGGCGGCGTAGCGGTCCAGCCGCTTGAGCAGCTCGGGGGAGAAGCGGAACGATGTGGACGGCGTGTTCGGCATGATGGTCGCGTAGTGTAGCACACGCGGCTACACTCGTCAACTTGAGGTGCTGGGAAAGTATCGGAGGCAAGCGCCCATCGACCTCGGGACTGAGATGGTCAGAAGATTAGATCTAACTCGGTGAATTTCATGTGCGCTACCCAGAGGGTAGATGGTGGCCCGCGCGCGCAAAAACCCCGGCCCACCCCCTCAACCTGGGAAAGCATGCTTCCATACGATCGTAAGACATGCGCCATCGCTCGTAAGTCGCGTGGTCCTCCGCTCGCCCTGACACCCACGTAACACCCACGGCGAGCGCTGCGGCGCCGTTCTCACTCCCAGGACGGCAGGCGCGGACACCTCCCGAGCAGGGCGCTTAACCCGACAGATCGGCTTAGCCGGACTGCGTAGCACTGTGCGCACCGCGCCGCGCAGTCCACTGTGAGGCGAGGAGGCGCATGGTTCGGCCACGCCTGAAGCATTGCAATCGGATTGGGCCATTGGGCGTAGTAGGGCTGGTCTGGTATGAATCGAGGATGCCAGCTTCCCGCACACTGATCGCGGTTCTTCTCTGCTGTGCCGCCGCGCGAGCCGAGGAGCTCCAGCCCGTCATCGCCCGGCCAGTCACGCTGCCGCAGGGCAAGCTCGAGCTGACCCTGCACGGCACGTATACGAATTGGGGCTCCAACCAGTCCGCGGGAGGCGGTTACTATTCGATGAGCGGAGAGACGCTCGCGCTAGGCGCCGACTTCGGCGCTACCGACCAGGTACAACTCGGGCTGGGGCTCGCGCTGCCCATCAATCCCGGAACCGGGTTCGGTTCCATCCTGGGCACCGCCGCTTTCGCGGTGGACAACGGGATCGCGCTGCGAACCGACGTAGGGGTCGAGAGAATCGGTGTCAACGGCGACACGACCTTCTTCATCTCCACCACCGTGACCCGCTACTTCGCCGGCGTCGGCGCGTCCGTCAAGGTTCCGATCAGCCCCACTATGGCCTTCGTCACGGGGCGCACTGGCGCTATCCATTTCGGCCATTTCAACAACATCGGTCAGAACGGGACCGGATTCTACGCCGGCGCCAGCGCATTGACCGAGGCCTCGTCCGACTTCCTCGTCTTGAGCGGCGGGAACAACGGCGGCAGCACCATCGTCGGGATCAATCTCCCTGCCGGCCTGCTCCTGCAAGCCGACCCGCATCTGGCTGTCACGTTGCAGGCTGGCTACTCGGCGGTGATTCAAAGGATCAACCCCGGGACCACTCAGGCATTGCACTTCATCCCCCTCGGGCTGGAAGCAGTCGTCTCTCCGACGCCGTTGATGGACATCGGCGCGCGCTTCTTCCTCGACGGCTACGTTGCCCAGTCGGGCGGCAGCAGCAGCGGCGGCCCCCGTTACTTCGATATGCGCGCGCTGATGCTGTGGTTCCGCATCCATGCCTAAGGACGGTCGTTCAGGCGCACGTGGCGACCGACAGTTTTGCGGTGTCCGCGCAAACGATCGCGCCGTCGATTAAATCCGGGCCTCACTGAAACCGCCCGACGCAATTTGATTCTAAACTTCGCTATTTCATTAAGAGGGTTAATGGTAGCCCCATTCGAGGTGAAAGAGAAGTGTACTGGGCCTTTAGACGATGGGGACGTCGGCGCGCCCGTTTAGCACAACTACATCCCGCTGTGCACGGTTCCGAGCTTCACCACTTCGAACGCACTGGCGGGAACGGTCTTCAGCTGATCCAGGTCCTGGATCGACCACCGCGAATCCTGCGCGCCGTCCACCGCCCAGAACTGAGCGTTCGCGTTGTCGGTGACGAACATGCCGTACTTCTGCAAGGCCCGCAGGACCGCCAGCGAAGCGCCATGAAAGCCCGAGACGTCGAAGTCCGCCCGCAGGCGCGCGCGCAAGCCCATGGGAGGAGCGAACTGCGCGTTCGTGCTCCCCGAGGAGTGCGTTGCCGGAGCGACGTACGCGTGCGCGGTCGCGCCCGAGATGAAAGACAGCGCGTGCCGGATCTCGCCCTGCTCCACCGCTTCGTCGTACCGCACGAGCCCAGGCAGGATGGGGAGACCGGACGCGGTCGCCGAGGTCCAGAGATCCGGCCGCGGGGCGCCGGTGACGAGGTCGAATACCGCGCCGGATTCGGCGTGATAGCCGGAGCCGGAAGCGAAGGTGTTGTACGTCTCGTAGATCTTGCACTCGCCCTGGACGAGCACGGTGGCGTGCCGATCCTCGTTCGCCTGGATGGACAGATCGTTCGGGAAGGGATACGGGCCAGGGTCGCTCTGCGAGGAGTAGAGGAACGACATCGGCACCCGCGGCTGCGCGGCCGGAACCACCACGAAGGGCTGGCCGTACGGCCCGCCGAAGTCGGGGTGCAGCCGGAGCGAGCCGGCGCCCATGTACGCCAGGTAATCGGCCGAGTCCGGGTCCACCGGCTCCCCCGAGATGTCGCGGTTCCATGGATTGTCCGCAGGGAATATCGGGCAGCCTGCGAGCGAGGGCCCGCTCGGTGGCGATGGGGGCGTGCCCGCGTCCGGCGCGCTCTGTCCCGCGTCCGCGGAGGCGATCGTTCCTCCGTCCTGCTCCTCTGTCGCGCTGACGAGCGAGCGGGCGGCCGGCCCTCCGCAGGAACAGAGGGCGAGAGTGAGTGCGGCAAGCTCTCGCATGTACGGATTAGAACGTCCGTAAGAGCCCGCTTCAACCGGGATTTCTACCCGCTGAACCGCGCGGTCTCGCCCTTCTTGCCGAAGATCCGGGCGCCAAGAACGCCGAGCTCGTAGCAGACCATCATCGGCAGCGCCATCAGCGCCAGGTTGAACGGATCTCCAGTGGGCGTGACGAATGCTGCGATGATCACGTTCACGATGATCGCGTGCCGGCGGTACTTGCTGAGGAACTTGTAATCGACCACGCCCATCATCGCGAACAGCGTCAGCACCATCGGCAGCTCGAAGATGATGGCGAAGGCCAGCAGCATCATCATCACCAGGCCGAGCTGCTCGTCCATCATCAGCACCGGCTTGATGTCCGGACCGGCCGTGTTGATCAGGAACTGGAACGCCGGCGGCAGGATCACCAGGTAGCAGAACGCGGCACCGGCAACGAAGAACACGGTGGCCGCCAGCACGAATGGCGCGATCTTGCGCCGCTCGCGGCGGTAGAGCCCCGGCGCGACGAACATCCAGATCTGCCAGAAGATGAAGGGCGAGGAGACGAAGAGCCCGGAGTACAGGCCGACCTTCAGGTAGATGATGAACGGCTCCACCGAAGACGCGAAGTGCAGCGCCCGTTCGCCCTCCGGCAGCGCCGCGAAAACCGGCTGCATCATGAAGTGGAAGATCTGCTGCGACCAGTAGTACGACGCGCCGAATCCGAGCATCAGCCAGATCAGCGCCCACTTCAGGCGCTTCCGCAGCTCCATCAGGTGATCGCGGAGCGAGAGCTGGACGTCGTCTTCCGGCGTTTCGGCCGTCGGAGCCGGCTTGGGGAGGAGCACCGGGCTCACGTCTTCGGTTCCTCGGCGGCGGCAGGCGGCGCTTCCGGCTGGCGCGGCACGCTGCCTTCGGGAACGACCAGCTTGAGCTGCGATTCGGCCGCGGCGCGGCGCGCGGCGGCTCGGGCGGCGGCCGGATCATCCGCCGGATTCGCTGGCGGCTCCAAAGCCCTCGCCGCCTCGTCCTTGGGCGCGTCGGGCGAGGGAGGCACGGGCGCGATCGCCTTCTGCGGCTGCTGGTCGAGATCGATGCGGGCGATCTCCGACTCGAACTGGCCCTTGATGTCGTCGGTAGCCTTCCGCAGCTCGCGCAGCCCCTTGCCGAGCGATTTCGCGAGCGAGGGCAACTGATCCGGACCCAGCAAGAGCAGCGCCAGGCCGAGGATGATGATGATCTCCGTCATCGAGAGGCCGCCGAGCATGGGGCCCTTTCTAACACTGCGGCGGCCTAGAGGCCGCCTTTCAGCATCTGGTCCGCCGCCTGCGCCGCGTTCGGCGCGGGCTTCGGCGGCGCCGGCTGGCCGGGCGTATTCGGGATTGAGCTGCCCTCGTCCGGCGGCTCGCTTCCTTTCAGATAAGCCTCGAGCACCGGCTGGCGGGTGTCCTCGGTGGCGCGCCTCCCGGTCTCGCCGTCGATGTTGATCCAGACGATGTTCTCACTGGGCGACTCGAACTCTCCCTGCGGCACTCCCTTGAGCGCCTTTTGCGTGTAGTCCAGCCAGATCGGCAGGGCGTAGTGGCCGCCGGTGGCGTACTTGTCCATCGGCGTCTCGTAGGTGTCGTAGCCCACCCAGACCCCGGTCACGAGCTCGCGCGTATACCCGAGGAACCAAGCGTCGAAGAGGTCGTTGGTCGTACCCGTCTTGCCGGCCACCGGTTTCCCGAGCGCGGCGGCGCGGCCCCCGGTCCCCGGCGGCTTGCAGACGGCCTGCATGAGCTGCTGGGTGAGGAAGGCCGTCTCCGGCGTCATCACCTGCTCCGGGACCTCGAAGAGCTTGGCATACCCGGAGGCCAGGCGATCGTCGAGCTCCGTCCAGGGATCGTAGAACGAGCTGTGATCCTCGAGGATGCGTTCGTCGCGGTCGAGGACGCGGCGCAGGTAGATCATCTTCGCTTTCTTCCCCAGCCGCGAGAAGGTGGCGAAGACGCCGGTCAGCTCGGACGGGATGACGCAGGAGGAGCCCAGCGCCATCGAGAGGTCCTCGTTGATCTTGGTGGAGAGGCCGAGGCTGTGCCCCCAGGCCGCGGCTGCCTTCACCCCGACCGCCTGCAGGGTCCGGATCGCCGGCGTGTTCATGGAGTGGAGGAAGGCCTGCCGCACCGGAATCTCGCCCCTGAACTCCTCTTCGTAGTTCTGCGGCTTCCAGCGCCGCCCGGTGGAGTCGTCGTCGGTGACGATGGGCGCGTCGAGCAGGATGGTGGAGGCCGTGAACCCGCGCTGCTCGATGGCGGCGCTGTAGATGACCGGCTTGAACGCCGACCCCGGCTGCCGGCACGCCTGGAAGGCGCGGTTGAACTCGCTCTTCTCGAAGTCGTATCCGCCGATCATAGCCACCACATAGCCGCTGTTCGGGTCGGTGCTGATCAAGGCGCCCTGGAGCTTCGGGTCCTGCTCCAGCGCCCAGACGCCCTTGGCCTCGGTGGCCCGCACCAGCACCACGTCGCCCGCCGAGAGGACGGGGCGCAGGGTGGTGATCTTGGTGTACTCGGAGTTCAGCTCCGGGTTCGGCTTGCGCGCCCAGGCGGCCTGCTCCAGCGGGATCGCGCCTTCCTGGTCGCCGACGCGGATCTTGGCCGACTCCTTCTCCACCGAGGTGATCAGCGCCGCGATCACCTCGTCGCGCTTGCCTTCGCCTTCGAGGAAGGCCTGCTCCTTCTTGGTGAAGTCGTCCCAATCCTTCTTCTTGAGATTGAGCAGCGGCCCGCGGAAGCCCTGGCGCTTGTCGGCCTCGATCACGCCCTTGATGGTCGCGGCGATGGCGTCGTGCTCGCGCTCGAGGTCCACGGTGGCGTACACCTTGAGACCGTCGTTGAGCAGCCGCTCGTTGCCGTACCGTGCCACCAGATCGCGGCGGATGTGCTCGGTGACGTAGGGCGAGGTCTCGCGGAAGATGTCCTGCACCGCGTAGACCTTGATGGGGGCGTCGTCCGCCTCCTTCCGCTCCTGCGCGGTGATCATCCCCTCCTCGAACATGCGCCGCAGCACATACGCCCTGCGCGCCTTCGCCCTCTCGGGATGCGCGAAGGGCGAGAACTGGCTGGGCGCCTGCGGCAGCCCGGCGATCAGCGCCATCTCCGGCAGGCTCAGCTCCCAGACGTTCTTGCGGAAGTAGTTCTCCGCCGCCGCCTGCACGCCGTAGCTGTGGTGACCGAGATAGACCTCGCTCAGGTACAGCCAGAGGATGTGCTCCTTGTCGAAGTTGTTCTCCAGCCGCCGGGTGAGGATGAACTCGCGCGCTTTGCGCCGCACGCCGGGCCAGCCCGACCGCACCCGGACGCTGCGCTCGCCCTCGACGGACGCCATGATCGCCTTGGCGGTCTGCTGCGAGAGCGTCGAGCCGCCCACGATGCGGTTGTGCTTCACGTACGTCTGATAAAGACCGCGCATCAGCCCGGTGAAGCTGACGCCGCCGTGCTCGAAGAAGTCCTTGTCCTCGCTGGCGATCACCGCCTGCTTCAGGCGCTTGGGGATGCGGTCGTAGGAAACGACCACCCGGCGCTCGTTGTAGAACTCACCCACCAGCTGCTCGTCGCCGCTCCAGACGGTGGTGACGATGGGCGGGCGGTAGTGGCGCGCCCATTCGATCGAAGGCAGTCCCCTGGCCAGCCAGATGTAGACCCCGAGGGCGGCAAGGGCCATCAGGCCCCCGAGAATGGACAGGGGGATGGCGATCAGCACCCACAGCTTCTTCCTGCCCGGCCCGCGGTCAGCGACGAGCCGCGTGTAGATCCGGCGAGTGAGGGATGGCTGTTCGTTGAGCATCGGTCGAGTCCTGCTTCCAAACATCAGAACCGGGGTGGTTCATCCTGGCAAGTTGCAAATGGCCTGGCGCTCGCTGAAGCCCGTTCAGGACGCCTGTGTTTTCCATCGGATGCCGGCCCGCGGCAAGCAATCCGCCAGCTCCTGGGGAAGGGGACTCTCGAAGGTCAGGCGTTTTTTCGTCAGCGGATGCGCCAGCGCCAGCCGGGCGCTGTGCAGAAACATGCGCCGGACACCCCATTGGCGCTGCGCGTTGCGGTTGAAGGGAAAGTCGCCGTACTTGCTGTCCCCGACCACCGGGTGGCCGATCGCCTCCAGGTGGCGCCGGATCTGGTGCGTGCGGCCGGTCTCGATGGTCACCTCGAGCAGCGTCGCCTCGGGCCCGCCGGCGAGCTTCTTCCAGTGGGTGAGCGCCGCCTGGAGGTTGACTCCCCGCTGCTGCTTCGAGGCGTAGGTCTGCTGGTGCTCGGCGAGGCGCAGGTCGATGCTGCCGCTCTCGCGCTGGAACCGGCCCTTGGCGAGCGCGAGATACGTCTTGTCGGCCTCGCCGGCGGTGAACATCTCGGTGAGGCGGACCATGGCCTGCCGTGTTTTCGCAACCACCACCACGCCGCTGGTCTCGCGATCGAGGCGGTGTGCCGGGCTGGGCTTGAACTCGCCCTCCGGCGTCTGAACCCCCTGGCGCGCCAGGTATGCCCGGACCTGGTCGACGAGCGTTTCGCCGGTGATGCCGGAGCCGGGATGGATGGCGAGCCCGGACGGCTTGTCGACCGCGAGGATGTGCTCGTCCTCGTACAGCACCTTGAAGTCCTGCCGGACGGCTTCCGGGGGCTTCGGAGGCGGAGGCTGCCCGGCCTGCAGCACGTGAACGGTGATCTCGTCGCCCGGCTGGAGAAGCTGCGCCACCTCCGCCCGCGCTCCGTTCACGCGGACCTTCTTCGTCCGGACCAGCTTGTAGAGATGGCTCAAGGGAAGGTTCTCCAGGCGCCTGCGGAGGAACTTGTCCAGCCGCTGCCCGGCAGCGTCCGTGCTCACCTTGAAGCCGAGCTTCATCGCGGCTGGCTCTCCGAAAACCGGGAGACGCGCCAGGTCCCATCCTGCTGGCGCGCGAGCACCACGTGTGCGCCGCGCTGCATCTCGCCCCCGCCCTGAGGCCGGATGTCCAGCTCGTAGTCAGCCTCGCGCTCGCCTCCATCGCCGGTGAGCGACTTGCGCTGGTAGTAGACACGGACCGGGCGCAGCTGCATGCCGGCGTTTCCCTGACGCGATTCCCGGGTGAGCTTCAGCTCGTCGTTCAGGCGCATGGAAGCCACGCCGGTGGTCAGCGGCAGCGCTCTGTCCTGGTCCGATTCCACGTAGTACCGATCGACGAACTTGTCCGCGACCGATCCGGCGTCCTTCATGCCCCCGCAGGCCAGCAGCACCAGCGGGACAGCGAGCGATCCGCGGTGCAGGCCCTTGCGGCGCATGAGGATTCGATCTTATCAGCCAGGCACGGAGGCGGCTTGGCAAAGATCTACACGCGTCGCGGGGACGACGGCTCGACAGGCCTCTTCGGCGGGCCGCGGGTGCGCAAGGACGACCTTCGCGTGTCCGCGTACGGCGATGTGGACGAGCTGAATTCGGCGCTCGGCGTCGCGCGCGAGGAAGTGCCGGAGGGCGATCTGCGCTCGCTGATCGACGCGCTGCAGAGCGAGCTGTTCACGCTCGGAGCGCAGCTCGCGACGCCGGATCCGGAAGCGGCGCCCAAGGAAGTGCCGCGGATCACGCCGCAGCAAGTCGAGCGGCTGGAGCGCGAGATCGACCGCCTCACCGAACAGCTCCCGCCGATGAAGAACTTCATCCTGCCTGGAGGCTCGCGCGCGGGGGCGGCGTTGCACTTGTGCCGCACCGTCTGCCGGCGCGCAGAGCGAAAACTGGTCGAGCTGGCGGAAGGCGCGCCGGTGCCACAGGAGGTGCTGGCGTATATGAACCGACTCTCCGACCTGCTCTTCGTGATGGCGCGCGCCGCCAATCTTCGCGCGGGCGGCCGCGAGATCCCCTGGGTGCCCACGAAATGAGGTTGTTCGACCTTGCAGACCTCGGGCCCCGGGAGTCGGTGCGGTTCACCGTCGGTCCAGGGCGCGAGGGATTCGCGGTCCGCGACGCGACCGGCGCGGTGCGGGCCTATCTGAATGTCTGCCCCCACCGCGCGCAGCCCGTGGACGTGGGCGACGGAAGGCTCTGGCTGCCCTCGGGAGAGATCGAGTGCCAGGCCCATGGGGCGCGGTTCAATCCGGCGACCGGGGCTTGCAACGGAGGTCCCTGCGACGGGCATCCGCTGACCCCGCTTCCCATCGAGGAGCGCGACGGGGCGGCCTGGCTACTTGAGCCGTTTCAGCACCGCTGAGGTGAACATCCGCGTGGTGGCCGAGCCGCCCAGGTCCGGCGTGACGGCTTCCTTCGCCGCGATGGCCTCGCGGATGGCGGTGCCCAACCGGTCGGCCGCGGTCCGCTCTCCGATGTGCTCGAGCAGCATCACCCCCGCGAGCATCACGGCGGTGGGGTTGGCGATGCCCTTGCCGGCGATGTCGGGCGCGGTGCCGTGCACGGCCTCGAAGATGGCCGCCTGCTTGCCGATGTTGGCGCCGGCGGTGAGACCGAGGCCGCCGATCAGGCCGCTGGTCAGGTCGCTGAGGATGTCGCCGAAGAGGTTGGTGGTGACGAGCACGTCGAACTGGTTCGGGTTCTTCACCAGCTGCATGGCGCAGTTGTCGACGATGATGTCCTTGAAGTCGACGTCGGGATGCTTGGCCGCGATGGCGCGGCCGGTCTCGAGGAAGAGTCCGCTGGTGCACTTGAGGATGTTCGCCTTGTGCACCAGCGTCAGGCGGCGCCGCTTGTTCTGCTTCACGTAATTGAACGCGTACTCGATGATCCGCTCGCTGCCCTTCCGGGTGATGATGGAGATGCTCTCGGCGGCGCTGCGCTCCTCGTCGACGAAGTGCTCCACCCCCGAGTACAGGCCCTGCGTGTTCTCGCGGATGACCACCAGATCCACGCCGGTGTACCGCGTCTCGACCCCGGCGAAGCTGCGGGCGGGGCGCACGTTGGCGTAGAGATCGAATTCCTTCCGCAGCGCGACGTTGACGCTGCGATAGCCCTCTCCCACGGGCGTGGCCAGCGGTCCTTTGAGCGCCAGCTTGTTGCGACGGATCGACTCCAGCGTCTCCGCCGGGATGGGCGTGCCGTGGGTGGGGACCGCGCTCGCGCCTGCCGCGGCGCGTTCCCATTGCAGCTTCGCCCCAGCGGCCTCAATCGCCTCGACGGCCGCGTTGACCACCTCGGGCCCGATGCCATCGCCGGGGATGAGGGTGACTGGAATCGACATGGGCCGCGGTTCTAGCCCCGCTGGGCGGCATGATCAAATTTGCGCGGGAACTTCGCGGCGAGGACCAGGAGGATCCCGATCCTGCCAGAGGCCCACGGCCAGCAGAATCATCTCCACAACCAGCAGACCGAGGCTGACACCGTGCAGCATGCCGAAACGGCCAGAAGCGGTCTCTCCGGCCGCGCGCATGGCCTGGATCGCGGGCGTGACCAGCAGCGAGGAACCCAGCGCGCAGAGCCCTGCGAGCAGGGGCGCGATGGCGGCCCGGCGGCGCCCGAGAATGATCGCACAGACCGCGGCCAGCGCCGTGAACGCGATGGTCCCGGCATCCAGGCGCGCCAGCATGCTGCCCACCAGATCGGCGGCGAGCTGCCGCCGGGGATGATCGCGAGGCAGGGCCGCCACCTCGCGCGGAAAGACGACCTGGGCGGCGACGGCCGCGAAAAAAAGCTGCGCGCCGAGCAGGCCGCCACAGCACAGACGATAGAGGAACCGCGCCATCCGGGCGTTTTGCGCTACGTTAGCCCCCGCATGCAAGGCGACATGGACATCGTCGACCCGCTGATCGACGACTATCTCACCCGCCTCGCGGGATCGCCGGATCCCGTCGAGGCGGAGATGCGGCGGTACGCGGACGAGCGCGACGGTTATCCCATCGTCGGGCAGACGCTCGGAACGCTCCTGGGCCAGCTCGCGATCCTGGTCAAAGCCCGCCGCATCTTCGAGGTGGGCAGCGGCTTCGGCTACTCGGCGTTCTGGCTGGCGCGGGCGCTCGAGCCGGGCGCCACCGTGACGTTGACCGACTTCAACCGTGAGAACCTGGACCGGGCGCGGGCGTGGCTCGCCAAGGCCGGCCTGCTCGACCGCTGCCGGATCGAGCCGGCGGGGGACGGCCTCGAGTCGCTGGCGCGCGCGGAAGCCGGCCTGGACATCGTGTTCCTCGACGGCGAGAAGGCCGAGTACCCCAAAGCGCTGGCGGTCGCGCTCCCCAAGCTGCGGCCGGGCGGGCTTCTGCTCGCCGACAACGTTCTCTGGGGCGGCGCCGTGGCACGGGGCGAGAGCGATGCGGCGACGGCCGGCCTGCGCGAGTACACTCGCCTCATCTTCGGGAGCGAAGGCCTGGTCTCGACCATCGTGCCGATCCGGGACGGCCTCGCCATCACGTTGAAGAGGTAGCGGGTGGACGTCACGGCCGCGCAGGTGAAAACGCGCGCGAGCGAGCTGGGGTTCGATCTTTGCGGGGTCGCGCGCGCGCACCCGCTGGCGCCGGAGCGGCTGGATCACTGGCTCTCGCGAGGCTGGGACGCGGGGCTCGGGTACGTGCGGGACCGCCGCGAGGAGCGCCTCGATCCGGGGCGGCTGGTCGAAGGTGCGCGCAGCGTGATCGTGGTGGCTGCGTCGTACGCGCCGTCGCCCGAGGATCCGCGGCCGGAGCCTGGAGAGCTGACGA
>Ga0209526_10000258_pt1 | contig 33380 bp, 38 predicted proteins | sample JacPinW_OM2H0_M1_FD_188566 | JGI IMG/M metagenome (GOLD analysis project Ga0209526, IMG submission 188566) | Forest soil microbial communities from Algoma, Ontario, Canada - Jack Pine, Ontario site 1_JW_OM2H0_M1 (SPAdes) (version 2) | ecosystem: Environmental > Terrestrial > Soil > Boreal... | reverse complement strand
GGTCAAGAAGAGGGTGCCCAGCGCGGCCGTCCCCAGTAGGAACTCGACGATCAGCGCGCCGAGCGCAAATGCGAGCGCCGTGCGGAATCTCGTTTCTTTCATCGATCCCGGATATCGCATCGAGGGTACCAGTCGCGGCGCCGACGAGTTCCGCTAACGTCATGGCCATGCGGATCGGCGTGATGATCGAAGGGCAGGAAGGGTTGACCTGGGATCGCTGGTTTCGCATCGCGGACAGAGTAGAGTCGCTGGGCCTCGACTCGCTCTGGCGCTCGGACCACTTCTTCAGTCTGATGGGCCACCCGGAGCGGCCCGCGTTGGAATGCTGGACCTCGCTCACCGCGCTGGCGCAGCGAACGCAGCGAATCGGGTTCGGACCGCTGGTCAGCCCGATGACCTTTCGCCACCCCGCGCTGCTCGCTCGCATGGCCTCGGCCGTCGACGGACTCTCGGCCGGCCGGCTGGTTCTCGGCGTCGGCGCCGGATGGAACGAGGCCGAGCACCAGGCCTACGGCATTACGCTTCCACCGCTCAAGGAACGGTTCGACCGCCTGGAAGAGGGCATCGCGGTGATCAAGGCGCTGTGGACCGGTGGCCCGGTCGATTTCGAGGGTCAGTACTACCGGCTGCGCGGCGCCGCCGCCTACCCGCGGCCGGTGCAGCAACCCGCACCGCCGCTTCTCATCGGCGGCGATGGCGAAGTCCGCCTGCTTCGCATCGTGGCGCGCGAGGCCGATGAGTGGAATAGTCACGCACCTGGGCCTGCGGCCTACCGTCTCAAGCGAGCCCGGCTGGAAGAGCACTGCCGGGCGGTTGGTCGCAGCCCTGATCAGATCCGGCGCTCGTGGATGGGGGGCGCCCTCATCGGTCGTGATGCCGCAGAGGTTCGCGAGAAGGGACGCTGGCACCAGTCGTTTCTCGCGGCGCTGGCGATGGTCGCGCCGGAGGCGGCGCCGGACGAGCTCCGCCGGCGGAGCTGGATCGTTGGGACACCGGATGAGGTCGCACCCCAGCTGGAGGAATTCGCGGCGCTTGGCGTTGAGCGCGTCATGTTCCAGTGGTACAACCTCGACGACCTCGACGGACTCGGCCTGCTGGCCCAAGTGAACCGCCCCTAGGAGGCAAACAATGGCAAACGCGAGCGACCCGATCAACACTGCCAAGGACGAGCTCGAGCGACACGTCGTCGACCCGCTTAGTCACGTCCCCCGCCTCGTGCTCTCGCAGCATGTTTCAGGCGACGGCCTTCTCGACCGCATCGCCGACTCGGTGAACCAACTGATCGGCTCCATGTACCTGTTCGTCCTGATCACCATTGGCATCGTGGTCTGGCTCTTCGCCGGTAATATCGTCGGCTTCGACAAGACACCATGGCCGCTGCTGCTTACCCTCCTCAATTTGCCGCAACTGTCGATCATGATCTCGCTGCAGGTGAGCGCCAACCGGGCGCTAGCAGCCAGCGATGCACGGGCGATCGCCGATCACGAGACGTTGCACGCGATCCACGAGCTGGCCAAGATGCAGATCCAGATCCTGGATGGACAAAATAAGGTTCTCGAGCTGTTGAAACTCGCACATCCCACGCCGACCGGATAGGTCCTCGATCCAGACGCGAAGGGCTGGCCTTAGCCGGAGCCGTAGTTGATCATGACGTTCTTGATCTGGGTGTAGCTCGCCAGCGCTTCGACACCCTGCTCCCGGCCAAAACCGCTGCGCTTGTAGCCCCCAAACGGCAAACCGATGCTTCCTTCCACGCTGTAGCCGTTGACCCGTACCTGGCCTGACTTGACGGCGGTGGCCACGGTCATCGCCTTGCTGAGATCTTTGGTCCAGACGCCCGTGACCAGCCCATAGGGCGTGCCGTTGGCGATGGCGATCGCCTCGTCGAGCGACTCGAAGGTCGTAACCGTAAGCACCGGGCCGAAGATCTCCTCCTGCTCGAGGGCAGATCCGCGCTCCACCCGGTCGAGCAGGGTTGGCTCGATAAAGTAGCCGGCCGCGAGCTCGGGGAGCTGAGAGCGGGCGCCGCCGGTGACCGCCGTCGCCCCGTCACGCGAACCCGCCGCGATGTAGCCGAGCACGCGCTGCATCTGGCGCTCGCTGACCACCGGCCCCATGTCGGGATTGTCGAGGCCCCGCCCCAGCCGAATCGCGCCGATGCGCTTCGCCAGCAGGTCGACCAAGCGGTCATGAGCCGATCGCTCGAGCAGAAGTCGGGTTGGCGCCGTGCACGTTTGCGCGGCGTTTTGCATCAGGATGCTGGCCGAGGATGCAGCGGCACGCTCGAGGTCCGCGTCAGCAAAGACCACGTTGGGGGACTTGCCACCGAGCTCGAGCGTCACCGGCACGACGTTGTCCGCGGCTGCCTTCATGATCGCGATGCCGGTCGGGACCGAGCCGGTGAAGGTGATGTGGTTGATGCCGGGATGCGATGCGAGCGCGGCTCCGGTTTCCCGTCCACCGGTCACGACGTTGAACACACCGGCTGGAATGCCCGCCTCGGCGGCCAGCTCGGCCAGGCGAACGATGCTCAACCCCGCCTCGGCCGCGGGTTTCGCCACGACCGCGTTTCCGGCAGCGAGGGCAGGCGCAATTCCCCGCGACGCGAGCCGGAGCGGGTAGTTCCAGGGCACGATCTGCGCGGAGATTCCCAGCGGCTCTCGAAGCGTGAAGTCGAGGAAGCCCTGCCCGAGCGGGATGCTCGAGCCGAACACCTTGTCCGCCACACCGGCGAAGAACTCGAAATAGCCGGCGGCGGCGGCCACGTCATCCTCGGCCTGGCGGAGCGGCTTGCCGACGTCCAGGCTTTCGAGTTCGGCCAGCTCTCGGGTGCGCTCACGCAGCAGGCTGGCCAGCCGGTTCAGCATGCGGACGCGCCGCACCGGCGGGAGCCCGGCCCAGCCCTGGTCCACCGCCTGCCGGGCCGCGGCCACGGCGGCATCAACGTCGGATTTGTCGCCGAGCGCTACGGTCGCGAAGACTTGCCCGAGGGCTGGATCGATGGCCTCGAGCGTCGCGCCCGATCGCGACCAGGTTCGCTGCCCGTCGATAAACATCCGACCGTCGACGGCACCCAGGGCCGTCCGGCTCGTGTCCGCCACCTCGTTAGCGTACTTGTGTCAGGGCGCGATCATCTGGGTAAATCAGATATGTATCGCGGTCGGGACAGCGGAGGAGCTCATCGGCATGCGCACCGTCGCAACCTATCTGACCGGTCGGCGGAACCTCGCCGGATCGGGGCTGGCCTTGCTGGCGGGCGCGCTGGTCCTGGTCGATCCGGTCGGCCTGCAAGGCATCGTGCTGGTGATTGGCTTCTACCTGGCCGGGGCATTGGCGGTGCGCGGCAATCCCAAAGTCCACCGGTTTGGATTCGACCCAATGCAGGTCCAGCGCTCCCTTTCGGAGGAGATCGCCGCCGTTGCTGGGCGCGTTCCGCCGGCCATCACGATCCGGATCCAGCGGATCGAGTTGACCATCCGCTCCGAGATCCTGCCGCGGCTCGATTGCCTCCCGCTCGGGGCGCCCGAGCTCTACCTGGTCGAGCGCACCGCGCGCGACTTCTTACCCACGGCGGTGGAGACCTATTTGCGCCTGCCAGGCGGGTACGCGTCCTCTCGCGGGGCCACCGCCTACCAGGTCCTGGTTGACCAGCTCGAGCTGCTCGAAGCGCAGATGCGTCGGGTCGCCGAAGTCGTCCATCGGGCAGATATGGACCGGCTGCTGGCGCATCGCCGATTCTTGGAGGATCGGTTCAACCGGCTGGACCTATCAGGATGACGTCGGGCGGCGAAGCGCGGGCCGCATCGAAACCGGCAGCAGCCGCCAGACCCCGAAGGCGAGCAGTAACAGCAGGATGAAGGGCAGCACGAACCCGCCGGCCACCAGCATCCCGCCGACGACGGCGACAAATGCCTGCCCCGCCGATCCGAGGGACTGTCCCAGGCCGCTGCGATCCCAGACGCTCGGCTGCACCGGCGCGGCCGCCACGGTGAACAGGCGAACGGTGATGGTCGAGTAGGTGGTCCGCTGGTCGAGGAAGCGGATGCGCCCCTCGATCTGTTCGATCTGCCCGGTGACGCCTGAAAGCTGGTTCTGGACCGCGATGCTGTCCTGAATGGACTGGGCGCGCCGCATCAGGTCGAGTAGGACCGCCTGCTGCGCCTGCTGGTTCTTGAGGCGCGACAGGAGGTCGACGTATTCGCCGCTGACGTCCTGGCTTACGACCTGGAGCTGGGTTGGCTTGCCGAGTTGGCGCAGCGCCGCGAGCGCGTCCGCGTAACTGGCGGCGGGGACGGCGATGACCACCGTACCGGAGTCGGTCTGCTGTCCGGTCTGATCCCCAACCTGCGAGCTGACGAGGTGACCGTTGAAGCGTCCGGCGACGACGACGGCCTGGTTGTAGCTGTCCCAGAAGGCGCCGGACTTGATCTGGATCCCGAGGGTTGCATCCAGGATGACCTTCTGGTCGCCCTGGGCGGTGAGGACGGCATTGCTGCTCGCGGGTGTTGCCGGGCCGAAGGAACCGGCGCCGGCCGACTTATCCTGGGTGGGCGAGTAGGCCGATGACCCCTGTGCCAGCCCGCCGCTCACCGAGTGGGCAGCCGGTGCCGGGCTATTGGTGGAGGCGGAGCCGCAGGCCGCGAGCAACCCGCTGAGACCTAGGATTCCGACGACCAGCGCCAGGCGAAGGGGCGGGAAAGTTTTCATGTCGAGGCTTAGACGCGAACCAGCAGGAAAAGTTCCCTCTGCCCGACGTAAGCTTGAACAGTGAGTCAGCCGGTCGACCTTTCGCCGCTGCAGCGCGAGCTCGATAACCTGCGCCTGCAGCTTTGCCACTGTGACAATGCGGGCACGTGTCTGGGGTGCCAGGGCGTCGAAATGCTCCGCCAGCAGGCATCGATGGTGGTATCCGCGGCCACCCAGCCGGTATTGCTGCAGGTTGCCCAGGAGACCCAGGCAAAGGAACTGGTCAAGCAGGTCCAGGAGATGCAGGAACGTCTGCTTCGTGACCCGGAGGCCGCCAAGGCCCTGGAAGAGTTACTGAAGTATTTTCAGGGGCCGACCGAAGAGACGAACCACTAAGGCCTCCGGCGGCTAGGCCGTCGCAGGCGCGGCCGTCACGACGACGCGCTGGGTGTCGACCCAGTTGGGCCAGCAGGTGAAGACGGTGAGCCGAACATCGTTGGTGGGCCGAAGGATCTGCACCGCTGTCGGGGCGACGATCGCCCGGGCCGTGACGTGGTAGACGACCGGGTCGCTTCCGGCCACGGCGACGTCTAACTCGTCCCCGATCGCCAGGTCCTTGAGCCGGCCGAAGATACTGCCTTCGATGTCGTCATGGCCGTAGAGCACCGCGTTGCCGCTGCCGATGGGGGAGGAGTTGGCGTAGTGGGTAATCGCGTAGCCCTTGGCGATCAGCATGTTGCCGCTGCCGTCGACGCCACGGTCGAAAATCTGGGCGTTCTTGATGCCCAGCTTGGGAATCGAGAGATAGGCGACGACCTGGCTTGGCCCGGCGCCGGTGTTGCCGGTCCCGGGGAGGAATTTCGGATGCTGATGGGGAGGGGAAAGGGGTTCGCCAAGGGCCGGGATGGGCTGGATGGCGACGTTGGACGAGCCCACACGAACGAGGCCGAGAGCCGGCAGCGAGGTGGCCATCAGAGCGAGACCGCCCGCAATCAGCAATCCGGCTATCAAGTTTCTACGCATCGCTACCATCATAGTCAGGCCAAATCGGGAGCCTGTCAAGAAAACAAGGGCGCCTGGCTTTACAGCCAGGCGCCCTCTAGTCGAAAAGTCTGCCTACGCGGCCTTGCGGGCAGCCGTACGGATATAGGCCTCGCGGACGGCCTTTGGGAACGACCAGCGCGGCTTCTTCGAGGCGGGCCGCGCCTTCAGCATGATCGACTCGCCGGTGAAGGGATTGGTGCCTTTCCCTGCCTTGCGGGCCTTGACGTCACGCGATGCCAGGGCGCCGATCTCCGGGAAGCGCACGCGCATACCGCGCGCCCCGGCCATAACGGCCGCCTCGAAAGCATCCTTGACGGCCCAGCTGAGGTCCGACTTCTTGACCTTGTGGCCCTTCTCGGTTAGGTTCTCGTGCACCAGGCTGACGAACGTCGACGCTGTCCATTTTTGCGTTTTCGGCATCGTGTCCTCCGTGTTGTAATCCGGTGGGCCAGGGGCCCTTTCGTGGGTTGCAAACGGGGGCGCGGCCGAAAACGTGCGTCTTTCCGCCGAAATTGCCAGAGAATGGGCCGGGATGCCTGACTTGCGCTTTGAATGCCGCCTCGAATCCGACCAGGAGGCATGCTTCATTCGCGTCCCACCCGAGGTGCTGACGACGCTTGGCCAGCGCAAGCGCGCACCGGTCAAGGTGACGATCAACGCCTATACCTACCGAACCACGATCGCGGTCTATGGCGGTAAGTCTTACATCGGGGTGCGGCGCGAGGTCCGGGAGGCGGCGGGCGTCGCCGCGGGTGACCAGCTCACGGTGGGTCTGGAATATGATGCCGAGCTGCGGACGGTAGACCTGCCCGAGGGGCTGCGGGCGGCCCTTCAGGCCGATGCCAGGGCCGCGGCAGCCTTCGAGAAGCTCTCCCACACGCGCAAGAAGGAGTTCGTGGAATGGGTGACCGGCGCGAAGCTGGCCGAGACGCAGCGACGACGCATGCTGCAGGCGATCCGGATGCTCCGGCGTCCGGCGCAACGCTAACGGGTCAGGCGGCTTTGCGCTGGCGCAGCTCGTAGGCGATCCGGTCGTCGAGCCGCCATTCCTCCTCGAGCGCGAGGATGTCTAGGAGCAGCTCCTCGTGGATGTCCTCGAGATCGCGGCGCCGCTCAATCCCCTCCGCATCCAGCGGCTTTGGAACGAGCGCCTCGAATTGCTCGGAGGCATCCATTGCTGAGTCACATCCTTCTAGCCTCCGTTCTAGCGCGACAGTATTAAGGCCGCATTAGCGATCCGCATTTCCTGCCATCCGCCGCAGCACTGTGCCGCGGACGTTACGGGTTCGTCTTACTCAGATGGGCGAGCGTTAGCCGGAGCCTTCAGCGCCTGTTCGCGGATCACCTTCTTATCGAATTTCCCCACGCTCGTCTTGGGGATCTCATCGACAAAGCGAACCTCGTCCGGCAGCCACCACTTCGCGACCAGTGGCGTGAGGAACTCGATGATCTCCGCCTGGGTGACGGCGCCTTTGAATTCGGGCTTGGCGACGACGTAGGCGACCGGCCGTTCCTGCCACTTCGGGTGCGGCACGCCGATCACGGCCGCCTCCAGCACCTTTGGATGGCCCATGATCGCTGACTCCAGTTCCACCGACGAGATCCATTCGCCACCGGACTTCACCAGGTCCTTGGTGCGGTCAACGATCTGCGCGTAACCCTCGGCATCGATGTTCGCCACGTCGCCGGTGCGGAGCCAGCCGTCTGCGGTGAAGCGTTCGGCGTCGACGCCGCGATAGTAGCTCGCCGTTACCCAGGGGCCGCGCACCTGGATCTCACCGACGCTCTTGCCATCCCACGGGACCGGTTCGCCGGTGTCCACGTTGGCGAGGCGTAGCTCGACGCCGGCGATCGGGAGTCCCGCCTTGAGCCGGACCTGCTTGCGATCGCTCTCCGGCGTGTAGCTTTTCATGGTGGCGACCGATGCGACCGGCGAGGTCTCGGTCATCCCCCAACCCTGGTTGGTGTCGATGCCGTGCCTGGTCAGGCCATCGTAAAGTCCGGCCGATAGAGCCGAGCCGCCGACGAACATGCGCAGCCCATCCAGGTTGGTCCCGGTTTTGTCCAGGTGTTGCAGCAACGCGATCCAGACGCTGGGAACGCCGGCGGTGAAGGTGACGGCTTCGTCGCGGAAGAGGTCGATCAGGCTGACCGGGTCCAAAAAGCGGTCGGGAAATACGAGCTTGGAGCCGAGCATCGTCGCCCCGTATGCGAGACCCCAGGCGTTCGCATGGAACATGGGCACGACGGGGAGAATGCTGTCCGACTCCGCCAGGCCGATGCCCCCGCCAATTGCGATGCCGAAGGAGTGCAGGACCGAGGAACGGTGACTGTAGATGACGCCCTTCGGCTTGCCGGTCGTGCCGGACGTATAGCACATTGCCGCCGCGTCCCGCTCATCCAGGTCCGGCCATGGATAGATGGTTGGGCGGTTGGCGATCAGCTCCTCGTAAGAGGCCATCGGCTTGAGCTCGCCGTTCGGTGACGGACCGTCGGTCATGACGACGAACTGCTTGACGCCATTGATTCGCGTGGCGATGCGTTGGAGCGCGGGCACCAGCGAGGCGTCGACGAAGATGACCTTATCCTCGGCGTCGTTGATGACGAACTCGAGGTGTTCCGGAAAAAGCCGCGGGTTCAACGTGTGCAGCACCGCCCCCGAGCAGGGCGCGGCGAAGTACAGCTCCAGGTGCCGGTAGTTGTTCCAGGCGAGGGTCCCCACCCGATCGCCCGGGCCCACGCCAAGCTCTTTCAGCGCGTGGGCCAGCTGAGCCACCCGCCGGCCGAATTCGGCGTAGGTGTAGCGGTGGCGCCCGGTCTCCCGCCGGGTCACGATCTCCTTGGCGGGGAAAAGGGTCGTCGAGCGCCAGAGGAAGTGCTGCAGCGTGAGCGGGAAATCGGGCATTGTGCTCCGCATCGGGATCCGCGCCTCCTTCAGCCGGCTAGCCGGCCGCCGTTTTTGGCCGTCGCAATACCACCCATGATATGCTTGATTTTGGGTGCTGTCAGCCCGGTCATGGCACGCCCGGACAACGCAAGCGGACCGGGGATAACTTTGCGAAGGAGCTAGCGGCAGACGTGGCGCAGAACGGAACGATCAAGCGATTGGTGATGGATCGCGGTTTTGGATTCTTGAGCGGCGAGGACGGCAAGGAGTACTTCTTCCACCGGTCGTCCGTCGAGGGCTCTTTCGAGGGGTTGCAAGAGGGGCAGAAGGTCAGCTTCGACGTCGAAGCATCAGCTCCCAAGGGGCCGCGGGCCTCGCGGGTGCGCGTCGCCTAAGACTCACTAACCCGGAATCCGAAAGGCCCGAGTCGTAAGCCCGGGCCTTTTTGTTTGCCGTCAGGGTTTGGTAGCGCGAATGAAGGCGCTAGCGATTTTCCCCGACCCCTCCGGCAGGCCCGCTTCGCCGGGACCGTAGGCGTTGGTGATTTCGATCTCGACGGCGTCGAAGCCGGCCGCGAGCACCGCGGCCCGATATTCCTCGACCGGGATGGTGCCGGCCACGCAGCCGGCCCAGGCGTCCATGGCCGACTTGACGTGTGCAGGCAGGGGCTCCACCTCAACCATGTCCGACACGGCGAACCGTCCGCCTGGCTTAAGAACCCGGAACGCCTCCTTCAGAACCGCGCTCTTGTCGGCGGCCAGGTTGATCACGCAGTTGGAGATGACGACGTCGACCGCCGCATCGGAGAGAGGAATCGCTTCGATCGTCCCCTTGAGGAATGTCGCGTTCTCAACCCCGGCCCGTGCCTTGTTCTCATTCGCCAGCAGCAGCATCTCGTCCGTCATGTCCACCCCGTAAGCGTGGCCGCCGGGGGCAACTCGTCGCGCCGACAGCAGCACGTCGAGACCGGCTCCACTGCCCAGATCCAGCACAACGTCACCGGCATGCAACTGCGCGAGCGCCGTCGGATTCCCGCACCCCAGGCTGGCGCCGAGAGAGAGTCCGAGGTCGGCGACCTCCGCTTTCGAGTATTCGTCTTCGCCGATAGGGCCGCTGATGGCATCCGATCCGCCGCAACAGCTCGAGTCGCAGCAGCTTCCGCCATCGCGGAGCTTGATCGCGGTCTGCGCATACTTCGCTCGGACGGACTCCCGAATCGTGTCCATGAAACCCTCCCCGGGAGCGATTGATATCTGTCGATGGGATGCTAGCAAACCCATAGACAGTTGTCAATGGAACTGCTAGAGTGCCACTGTGAAGGCCGTCCTACCGGAGCGCGTCAAAGGCGTCTGCTGCCCGCCGTCGATGCCGATGGCCCTCGCGAAAGTGGATCAGTCGGTGGAGGTCTTGAAGGCATTGGCGGATCCGACGCGTCTGCAAATGATCGGCATCCTGAAGAACTCGCCGGAGCCGGTCTGCATTTGCGACTTCACGGCGGCTTTCGATTTGAGCCAGCCGACGATTTCGCATCATATGGCGAAGCTGCGGGAGGCCGGGCTGGTCGACGTCAGCAAGGCCGGGATCTGGGCGTACTACCGCCTGGCCGGCCGCCTTGAGCCGAAGACCCGAGCGCTGCTCGACGTGCTGGTCTAGGGGCAATGGCGAAGGTCCTCTTCGTCTGCAAGCAAAACGCCGGGCGCTCGCAGATGAGCGACGCCCTCTTCCAGCGCGCATCCAACGGCCGGCATCAATCGCGCTCGGCGGGAACGCGGCCCGCGGAGCACGTTCATCCGGTGGTCGCCGACGCGATGCGCGAACTCGGCATCGATATCTCCGGCAACCACCCGCAGAAGCTCGCCGACGACCTGGCCCAATGGGCCGATCTTGTTGTCACCATGGGTTGCGGGGATGAGTGCCCGTACATCCCCGGGAAGCGATACATCGACTGGGATCTCACCGATCCCGCCGACAAATCGCTCGCTGATGTCCGCGCCATCCGCGATGACATCAGCACTCGCGTAAGCGACCTCGTGCGAGAACTCGACGGGCGCCCTGCGCCTAAGACAGTTAGTTCCGCTAACTAGGGGAGCCAGATCTCGGAGGCGGACTGGACGTCGGTGATCCACCAGCGTCCGTCGATATCGACGAGTGTGTAGTGGTAGTAGCCGAGGAAGCGATGGGTCGTGCGCCGTCCCAGGCCGACGCCCTTTTCCGCATCCGGGACCAGCCGGTAGATCCACTCTTCCTTGGTGGTCACGTTGACGTTCTGCGGGCTCGCCTCCAGGCCGTAGGCGGAGAGCTCGACCTTGCCGATCTGCAGGTACGCCGTGTAGGAAACGTCGAGTACCTCGCAGGTGATGTCGAGCCGGGCGGCAGGAAAGGATTCGAAATCGCCCGAGAGGTCATGAGCGACCTGCGAGAGCATCGGCTCCAGGTAGACCTCGCGCAATACGTCGGCGTCACGGTTGTTGTACGCCTGCTGGTTGAGCTTGATCGACCGCAGGACTGTGTCCTTGATCGCCGAGACGTTGAACGCGGTCTCGCGCTGCACGCCTAGAGGGTATCAAAGGCCAGAAGGCCATCCGATTCCGGACGAACTGGTGACGGTTGCGTAAAGCCTTGTGAAACCGGGCGCCACCCGTACGGGGGGCGACATCGTAGTGCGAAGCAATGCCCTCGATCCGCGTCAAATCAATGCGCACTGTGCCGAGAGAGGGCTTTACGACCAAACCGCACTCAACTTCCAGCTTCCGGACGCGCTTCAACTGGCGTCTCTGGGTGGTGCTGGGCGCCCTGACCGAACTCTTCCTCATCTATGTGGCGCGCTGGTGGGCGCCCTCGCCGGTCACCTACTTCCTGGCGGTGCTGTTTTTGCCGGTCATGGTGCTGACCGGCTTCTGGTCCTCCAAGTACTTCAAGTTGGTCCAGCTCAATCTCGAGCTCTCCAAGCGGGCCGACCAGAACCTCCAGGAGCTGAGCCACTTCTTCGAAACCGCGACCGCCGTCTCCAACCTCACCAGGCTGGGCGAAGACCTCGGGACGCTGACCCTGAAGCTGGCGGAGCTGCTCGATGTGGAGATGTGCGGCTTCTTCCTGTACCAGGAAGGCCTCGAGGCGTTGATCGCGCCCGCGGCGCCGTCCGGCATGCGGGAGAGCCGGCTCTTCAACCAGATGCGCCTCAACCAACTCCGCTTCAGCGCCAATGCTTCCACCCTGATCGGCCGGGTCTTTGTCACCCAGCTTCCGGTCATCGTCGCGGACTGCCTGCACGACATCGAGGCCGGACAGCTCCTACCGCAGACGTTCGGGTACCACGACCTGCTCCTCGTGCCGCTCGGCTCCGGTGGCCGGCCGCTTGGTGTCCTGATGCTCGCCAACAAGCGCAACGGCGAGTTCAGCGGCAACTACGACGTCAAGCTCGCCGCCTCGCTCGGGGCCGAGGTCGCGGTCTCGCTCGAAAACACCTTCCTGTTCGAGCAAACTCGCCAACAGGCGCTACGGCTCGACGCCTCGATGGAGATGCTGCGCCAGGTCTCACAAGCGCTGACGGCGACGACGGTGGGACCGTCTGCCCTGCTCCAGGGCGTCGCCCGGGCCGTGATCGGCGTCTCCGGGGCTGCCTCCTGTCTCATCACCTTGACCCAGTCCGGCAACCCGGCGCAGCAGGCGGTCGAGGTGGGGGAGGGCGCCGGCCCAGGACCCCAGGGAAACGCGCTGCCGCCGGCCCCTGGGCTGGTCACGCAGGTCGTGATCGAGCAGCGGCCCGTCTTCTCGGAGGACGTCCAACTCGATGGTCGTTTCCCGCTCGATCCGTTCGCCCAGCAAGCTGGCTGGCGGGCCGCCCTCGGACTCCCGATGTTCCTCGAGCGGGAGTTCGTGGGCACAGTGTCCGTCTACTTCCAGGACGTCCGCCCCTTCGACGCCACGTTGATGCAAGTGCTGCAGATCCTCGCCAACCAGGCGGCAGTCGCGCTCGATAATGCGCGGCGCTTCCAGCGAGAGCGCCAGACCATCGAGATGTTGCAGCGTGCCAACCTCGAATTGCAGGAAGCGGACCGGATGAAGTCCGAGTTTCTCACCAACATGTCGCACGAGCTGCGCACGCCGTTGAACGCGATCATCGGCTTCTCGGAGATCATCCGAACCACGCCTGAGCTGACGGAGGCGGAGCGCGGCGAGTTCGCCGAGACCATCCACAACAGTGGCCGCCGATTGCTGAAGTTGATCAACGACATCCTGGAACTCACGCATATCCAGGCCGGCCGGCTCGAACTGCATCCCGCGCCCTGTCTGCTGGCGGAAGCCGTCGATGCCGCCCTCTCGGAGAATGCCGCGGCCGCCAATCAGAAGGAGCTCACCGTCACCTCACAGGTGGACCGGGCGATGCAGGTCGTCTTCGACCCGCAAAGCCTCCGCCACATCGTCCACAACCTGGTCAACAACGCGATCAAATTCACGCCCCATCACGGCAGCGTGATCATCAGCGCCTCGGAGGGGGCGCCCGGCACCATCGTCGAAGTCCGTGACACCGGGATCGGCATCAAGCCGGAGGACCAGCAACGGCTCTTCGAGGAGTTCCGCCAGGTCGACGGCTCAACCTCGCGCGGTTACGAAGGCGTCGGTCTCGGGCTGGCCCTCTCGAAACGGCTGGTGGAGTTGCAGGGCGGCCAGATCTGGGTGGAAAGCGCGCCGGGACGAGGCAGTGTCTTCCGCTTCTTGATCCCACGCCTTCCGCTGCTGGCGGCCGGACCACAAGCGACCCTCCTGCAAGGGCCGCTTGGGAGGGTCGCGTGAGCGAGCAAGGCACGCCCCGTCGGATTCTGATCGCGGATGACGATCCGGAACGCCTGCGAACGAGCGTCGACCGACTGCAGCAGGAGGGCTTTACCGTGCTCTCCGCGCAGGACGGTCTCGAGGCGCTCGACCGCGCGCGCGAGGAACTGCCGGACGCGATCATCCTCAACCTGCTGCTGCGCCGCATCGACGGCCTCCGAGTGTGCGAAATCCTCAAGAGCAACCCGGCGACGACCAACATCCCCGTCCTGCTCACGGCGGGCGTGCACGTCGACGCCGATGAGGGGAAAAGAGCGCTCGCGGCCGGTGCCGACCGGTTTCTCAGCGACCTGAGCCCGCTGTCGACCGGCTCCGGTCGCGAAATCGGGGCGAACCAGGACCTGGTCCAGGCCGTGCGTACCATGCTCGGTGCTGAACCAGAGCTCGAAGAGCGCCCCATCCTGGTCGCGATCGACGACGATCCCGATAACCGCGCTTTCCTCACCAAGGCCGTCTCGAAGCAGGGCTTCGAGGTGGTGGCGGCGCCCAACGCCACCCAGGCGCGCCGGCTGCTGGACGGGCGCCGGCCAGCGCTGATCTTCCTCGACGTGCAGATGCCGGAGGAGAGTGGGCTGGCTCTCTTGCCCCAGATGCTGCGCGACTATCCGGAATCGGTCGTGGTCATGATGACGGCGTACGGCTCGGAACAGGTCGCTGCGGAGGCGCTGCGCGGGGGCGCCGACGACTACATCGCCAAACCCATCGACCTCCAGCGCTTACGGGCGCTGCTGGAGCGCAACCTCGAGAAGCAGCGTCTGCGCGCCGAACGGCAGAGCCTGGTGGAGCGGCTCAAGGATTCGAATCGATACCTGATGCGACAGCATGCCGCGCTGCGGCGCGCGGACGAAGAGATCCTCCAGATCAACCGGCAGCTGGAGCAGTCGAACCGGTACAAGTCCGAATTCCTGGCCAACATGTCGCATGAGCTGCGCACCCCGCTCAACGCCGTTCTCGGCTTCAGCGAAATCCTCCTCGACGCGACGATGAACCTGACGAGCGGTGAGCGCACCGAGTTCCTTCGCAACATCCACAGCAGCGGTCAGCACTTGCTCGGCCTGATCAACGACATCCTCGACCTGGCCAAGATCGAGGCCGGAAAGATGGAACTTCACACCGAAGAGATGCCGGTGGCAGAAGCCCTGCAGGAAGTCACATCGATCCTGGAACCGATGGCCCGCCAGCAGGGACTGCAGCTGACAACCGTCGGACTCGCCGACGTCGGCGTCATCAAGGCGGACCGCAGCAAGTTCAAGCAGGTCCTGTACAACCTGCTGTCGAACGCCGTCAAGTTCACCCCGCCTCCTGGCCAGATTACGGTCACGGTCAAGGATTCACCAGAACACCTCACGGTGTCCGTGCATGACACCGGCATCGGCATGAAAGAAGAGGACCTGCCCAAGCTCTTCCGCGAGTTCGAGCAGATCGACGGCTCCTACACCCGCCGCTACCAGGGGACGGGCCTGGGACTCGCGCTCTGCCGCCGCTTCGTGGAGATGCACGGCGGCCGAATCTGGGCGGAGAGCCACTTTGGCAAAGGCTCAACCTTTACCTTCACCATCCCACGGGATCCACGGCAGGCCGCCGCCACCGAGACCGGGGTGGACGATGGGGCGCAGACGGTCGAGTCCATGGAGCTGCCCCTGGTGCTCGTGGTCGAGGACGACCCGGCCAGCAGTCAGCGCCTGACGGCCGAGATCCAGGGGGTGGGCTTCCGGGTGGCGCACGCGGCCGATGGCAACGAGGCCGTCCGCAAGGCGATGGAGATCCTGCCCGACCTGATCGTGATCGAGACCGTCCTCCCGGTCAAGGACGGCTGGCAGGTGCTCACGGAGCTGCGGGCCCGAGCCGCCACCGCCGACGTTCCGGTCCTGGTGTGCTCGGTGACCAAGAACCAGCAGCTGATGACCGACTTCGGCGTGGTCGGCTACGTGGCCAAACCCTGGGCGACCAAGACCATGCAGGACGAGCTCCGCCGCGTCGGGCTGGGGATCAAGCGACGCCGCGACCGGGTCCGCGTGTTGCTCGTCCACCGGGAGCGGCGGGCGCTGGCGCCCCTCGCCACCGCCCTCGTGGAGGAGGGTTTTGAGGTGTTCCGGGCCCCCGGGCTGCAGGAGGCCCTCGAAAAGGCTCGGGCGGCGGCCCCCGACGTGGTCGTGCTGGCGCCCCCCGAGCCGGAGTGGGTCCTGGGCCTGCGCGGGCTGCCCGGACAGCCCGCCTTGCTGGCCCTGGGTGAAGTTTCACCGAGGGTGCCAGCGACGGCATGGAGCGGCGTTATACCTAACGGCCTCTCCGAGCCCGATGCCGTACTGCACGCCATCAAGGGCCTGGACATCGTTCAGAGGCGAAGGAGGACAGGGCGTGACCGGCGGCAAGGTCTTGATCGTCGAAGATAATCCGGTCAATCTCAGGTTGGCCCAGTTCCTCCTGGAAAAAAAGGGCTTTACCGTCCGCAAGGCGGGCAGCGGTGCCGAGTGCCTGGCGGAGATGGCCCGCGACCTTCCGGACATCGTTCTGATGGACATTCAGCTCCCCAGCGAGGATGGGCTGGCGGTCACGCGCAAAATCCGCTCCGACCCTCGCCTCGCCGGTGTCGTCGTGGTCGCGCTGACCGCCCATGCCATGGCCGGTGACCGGGAACGGATCCTGGCTGCCGGCTGCGACGGGTACATCCCGAAGCCCGTTGATCCACAAGGCCTGCCCGGGGAGGTTGCCCGCTACCTGCAGCAGGGGCGGCTGAAAGCGGCCTGATGAGCGAACATCCCGAGAAGCCATCCCGGACGGGTGAGCCCGCGTCCAAAGGCAGCCGGTCGTACCCGGAGATTCTTCAGCTCAACCAGGAGCTGTTCAAGAACCTTCAGGGTCTGATCGACGAAGACGAGGCCCGCAAGAGCGAACTCCTGGAAACGAAAAATGCCTACGAGATGGCGCAGGCGGAGATTGCCCGCCTGGAGCGGGAGCTTCGCCAGTCGAACGAACGAGAAGCCGACCGCGCGGAGGAGCTGAGGCAGCTGGAACAGGAGCGGGTTGACCAGCTGGGCGCCATGAGCGCGCACCTCGATGCCATGCGGTCCGCGGTCGAGCGCTACATGCAGCAGGGACGGAAAGCCGCCTGATGAGCCCCGAGGCACCCAAGGCGAAATCCTTCGCCGACATCCTGCAGCAGAACCAGGAGTTCATCGCGCACCTGCAGACGCTGCAGGACGACATGGGCGCGCAGCTGACCGAAAACGCCAAGGAGCTGGAACTGGTCAAACGCCAGCTCGAGGCCAAGCAGCAGGAGCTCGACGAGCTGCAGAACGCGCAGCTGCAGTGGGCGATGGACCGGCAGGCGCTCCTGGAGCAGCATGAATCGCTCAAGAAGGGCCACCAGAATCTCCAGCAAAACCACGACCGAAGCCAGGTCGAGCTCGGTCGCCTCAGGGATGAGCTTGCCCGCGGTAAGACGCGCGACGACGCGCGGGCGGTGGAGCGCCAGGCGCTGCTCGAGCAGCACGAGGCGCTGAAACAGAGCCATCTGGATCTACAGCAGGGCCACGATCGGGCCCAGGTCGAGCTGGCTCGCCTCAAGGATGACGTCGCCCGTGCCAAGGCGCGTGACGAAGAGCGCCGCGGCCAGCTCCGGCAGCTCGAGCAGGAGCGGATCGCGCTTACCCAGAAGTACGAGGCCGACCAGAAGAAGATCCGGGCCGATCTGAAGACCGCGCAGGACGACCTCGACAGCTTGCAGTCGTCGCAGCTGCAGTGGGCGATGGATCGCGAGACGCTGCTGAAAGATCGCGACACGGCGGTGGGGAAGCAGGCGCTGCTGGAGCAGGATTGGCAGAAGGCCCGCGCCGAGCTCACCCAGGACAAAGGTCGTTTGACGGATCTCACGGCGCAACTGCAGCAGCAGTTAAAAGCCGTCCAGGCCGAGCTCGAGCCGCTCAAAGCCGCCCGCGACAAGTGGCAAGCGGAGCGTCAGCGGCTGATCGCCGATGTTGCGCGGCTGGAGCAGGGCGGGCAGGAGGCCGAGGCCCAGTTCAAGGCCGACCGCCGGCTGCTGCAGGGCCAGCTCGAGGAAGCCCGCAAGAAGGGGGCCGACCTCGACAAGGCGGAGGCCGAGTTCCAGCGGGTCAGCGACGAGCGCTCGGCTCTCTTGAGCAAGGTCAAGGCGCTGGAGAAGGACTGGCAGATACGCGAGGCGTCGGTCGCCGAGGAAAAGGCGGCGTTGAAGAAACAGGCCAGCGACGCGACCACCAAGCTCGGCGCTGTGCTGCAGGACGCCGAGAAGCTCAAGGCGCTCCACGCCGACCTAGCCGGTGAGACGAGCCGCAAGGCGGAGGAGTGGACGGCACGAGAGCAGCGACTCACCTCGGAAAAGAACCAGCTCAAGGTCGACCTGGAGCGGGTCCAGGCGCAACTCTCCGACATGTCGTCGCAGACCAACGAGATGCATAGCCAGCGGGCGTCCGAGGCCAAGGAACTCGACCAAGCCTGGCAGCGGGAGAAGGCATCGCTCAAGGCGCAGCTCGAGGAGGCCCGTAAGGCCGCCGGGAGCGGGCCGCCGACCAGCCAGGTCCTGGCTCGGTACGAAGCTGAAAAGCGGGCCATGCAGGCGCAGCTGGACAGCCTTCGCAACGACCTGGCCGCGAGCGGCAAGCACAAGGACACGGCGCCGGCCCTGGCCCAGGCGAAGCGCGACTTCGAGGCCAAGTTCCGCGTCATCTACGACCAGAGTCACGACCTCAACTCACCGCTCAACGCGATCCTGGGCTTCAGCGAGATCCTGCTCGACGAGAAGGCCAACAAGACGACGCCGGAAGAGCGGCGCGAGTTCGTCGCCCATATCAACGAGAGCGGAAAGCGGCTCGTTGAACACATCCGCGAACTGATCGAGTTCGCCAAGCAGGAATCCGGTATCCAGGAACGCCCCGTGCAGATGGTGCCCCCGGTTGGCACCGGGACCAAGCCGCCCGTCATCCTGGTCGCCGACAACGACCCTGCGGTCAAGGAGCGGATCGAGCCCTTCCTCAGCCACGCCGGCTATGAGGTGGTGATTGCAGCCAGCGCCCAGGAGGCGCTGCGCAAGGCGGTTCAATTGCAGCCGCTCGCCGTCTTGATCGATACCCAGTTGCCTCCGAATGGCGGCAGCGGCCTGGTCTATGACTTGCGGCGCGAGTCGAAAACCAAGGACATCCCGATCGTGCTGACATCCAAGGTCAACAAGGAATCGCTCGCCTTCGACATCGGTCAAGCCGACTTCCTGACCAAGCCGATCGATCGTCAGCAGCTGCTGCAGATGATGGTGAAATTCGACCTGCTCGCCGACGGTAAGCGCGGCAAGAAGACGCCGTCATCGATCCTGATCGTGGACGATGACCCGCAGAACATCCGCTTGATCAAGGCGATGCTCAAGCCCTTCAACATCGACGTCATGGTCGCCGACGGCGGCAAGGCCGGCGTTGAGATGGCACTGAAGAAGAAGCCGGACCTCATCATCCTCGACCTGATGATGCCGGACGTCGATGGCTTCGAAGTCGTGTCTAAACTCAAAGAGGACCCCGCCGCCAGCCAGATTCCCATCCTTATCTATACGGCCAAAAACATCACGAGCGAGGACCGCGAGCGCCTCCAGGGGAACATCCAATCGATCATCCAGAAGGGCGACTTTGGGAAAGACCGCTTCCTCGAGATGATCAACAACCTCCAAACCAGCCAGGCCGCCTAGGACCGGAGGGCCGGCATGACTGCCCTCGATCGCCAGCTCGTCCGAATCCGCTTCGCAGCGCTCGCGCTTCCATTCGGCCTGCTGCTCTGGCTTCCCTGCGCGTCGGTGCCGGTCACCATCATCCTCGCTGGCCTGATGGCCGCCTACAACGGCATCGCGTTGCTCGCGATCCGCAGGCAGGCGGCGCTGCGGTTCGCGCGGCCGATGGCAGTCCTTCTCCTGATTCTCGACCACGCCGTCATCAGCGCTTGGATCCTCCTGTTCGCCAGCCCAGCGTCGAGCCTTCCCTACCTCCTCTATGCGCTCGTTGCCGCCGAAGCGGTCTTCCGGTTCGAGCTCTGGGGCGGTATCGCCACCAGCCTGTTCTTTACGAGCGGCGTCATCCTCTTCCAGACCAGCGACCTCGGGTTCGCCATCTCGGTCCGCGACTCCGTGCTCCGCGCGATCCCGACGGTCGCCGTCATCACCGGCCTCGGCGCGGCGGTCCGCGCCATGAACACCGAGATCAGGGGAACGCGGCGGCGGCTCGATCAGACCGAACAACTGCGCAACGTGCTGGGCGAGCTGGTCGGTCAGCTCGACGTGTCGCGGATGCTCAACACGGTGATCCGCTGCGGGATGGAGCTGCTGCAGATGGATTCCGGAGCGATCGTGCTTCTGGATGAAGATCGCGGCGTCTTCAGCTTGCGCGCCGCGGTGCGCCTCCCGGGGGCGGCCGAGGGCGAGGCGGTCTCCGTGGCCGACGGCATCGTTGGCCGGGTGGTGCGTGAGAAGCGTTTCGTCACGCTCACCGAGTCTCCATTGTTCGACTTGCCCGCGCTCAATGCGGCCGGCTACGCCCGCGCCTTCGGCTCTCCGGTGGTCCTGGAAGGCAAGGTCTTTGGCGTGCTGCACCTGCAGACCCGCGATGACCAGCGACGTCTGACGCGATGGGAGGAGGAGGCGCTGGAGGTCCTCTCCCAGCAGCTGGCCGTGGCTCTTCGCAATGTCCGCCTGTTCGAGGAAAGCGAGAAGCGCGCGCGACGGCTCGAGCTGCTGAACCAATCGATCGACCAGATGAACCAGAAGCTCTTCGAGCCCGAGTTGCTCGATGTCATCGCCACGGCGCTGACGGGCAGCCTGGGGTTCGCCGCCGCGCAGGCCTGGCTGCTGGAGCCGAGCGACGGTGCGCTCTGGCGGCGAGCCAGCCACCACACGACGGGCAGCCCGCCACCGGTTCCGGGACGGGTCGAGCGTGGAATGAGCGAGATCGGCCAGGTTGCCGAGCTGCGAGTGCCGATCGTGACCAACGACCCGGCGAACCATCGGCAGGTGGGCCTCAGTCCATGGATGAGCGAGGAGGGGATCCAGGCGTTCGCCGGCTTTCCGCTGGTCGTCGGTGACCAGTTGCTGGGCGTCCTCGCCGTCTACCACCGGCGCCCGCTGGACCGCAACACGATCGAGCTACTGACGCTGTTCGCGCAGCACGCCGCCACCGCGATCCAGGAGGCGCACCTCTTTCACCTCGCCACCGAGCAAACCGCGCGGCTTACCGCGCTCAACGTCGAGCTGCAGCGCGCCAACCAGCACAAGGCCGAGTTCCTCGCCAACATGAGCCACGAGCTGCGCACGCCGCTCAACTCGATCCTTGGCTTCTCGCAGTTACTGCTCGAAGGCGATGGCGGAGTTCTTACGGGCGACCAGCGGCAGGACGTGGACATCATCGCCCAGAACGGCCAGCACCTGCTGGCGTTGATCAACGACCTGCTGGATATCTCCAAGCTGGAGGCGGGGAAGGCGCAGTTGCACCGCGGCGAAGTCGAGGTCGAGCCGCTGATTTCGGAATGCGTCGAGAGCGTCAGGTCCCTGGCCAAGACCAAGAAGCTCGACCTGAGCGCGAGCGTCTCGGTCGAGGTGGGACGCGTCTTCGCCGACGGTCCGAAGCTCAAACAGGTGCTTTTGAACTTGCTCGGCAACGCCATCAAGTTCACCGAAACCGGCGGCGTGCGGGTGACCGCGGAGCGCCAGGGCGCGGAGCTGCGCGTCAGCGTGCGCGACACCGGCATCGGCGTCCCGGTTGAGGACACGGAGCGGATTTTCGAGAGCTTTCAGCAGGGGAAGAGCGGCATCAGCGGGAAGTATCAGGGCACCGGCCTCGGACTGGCGATCTGTCGCCAGCTGGTGGAAATGCATGGCGGCCGCATCTGGGTGAAAAGCACGCCCGGCCAGGGGAGCACGTTTTCCTTCACCATTCCGCAGCGGGCACTGCCCGACGCGATCGACCTGTCGAGCGCGGCCTAACGGGCCCCCACCCAACCTCCCCGCAAGCGGGGGAGGCGAATGGATCGTCTACCCGAGGAGCCCAGTGATCAACGCAATCGCGACCAACACCATCACGCCGGCGGCCGCGAACTGGAGCGGGCGCTCCGGGATCCACGCGCCCAGCCGGTTCCCCAGCACCACCGCGATCGCCGACACCGCCCACAGGGCCAGCGTCGCCGCCGTGAACACGATCAAGGGTTCGCGATATCGAGCCTGTAAGGCCGCGGTCGCCAGTTGCGAAAGGTCGCCCCACTCGGCGACGAACACCACCATGAATGCCGTGAGGAACGGACGGCGGTAGCGACGTTCCTCGCGTTCGACTTCCACCGCCTCCTGAGCGTCGGACTTCGCGAGGTTTTGCCGGACCAGGAGCCCCGCCATCACGAGAAAGAGAATGCCGGCGCCGATGCGGACCGGCTCGCGAGGGAAGAGCGCGAAGATCGAGCCGGCGGCCACGGCGACGAGGCTCTGGACCAGGAAGGCGGCGGCCGCACCAACGAAAACCGGGATTGGGCGGTGACGGGTGGCGAGCAACAGGGCCGCCAGCGCCGTCTTATCTGGCAGCTCGATCAGAAAGATGACGACGAAGACAGTGAATCCAAGACCCAGCGCGTGAGTCACGGGAGGAGTCTAGCGGCGCATCGAGCGCGCCCCGGCGTGGAAAGGCGCGCCGGTAAGGACGGCAGCTGGATTAGTGGAGCCAGAGGGGGAAGGAAAGCACGAAGACCAGCAAGCCAAGACCCAGGGTGCGCACGCTCATCCCGCCATTGCCAGGGGCTCTTGTCCGGCGGGATAGTTGACCTTGGCGCTGAAGCGATAGCCGACGCCGCGCTTGGTTTGGATGTACACGGGTTTGCTGGGGTTGGGCTCGATTTTGCTGCGCAGGCGCGAGATATGCACCCGCAGGCCCTCTTCGTAGGCTTCCTCGTCGCCCGCCCACGCCTTGGCGAGTAGCGTCTCGTTGGTCACGACCCGGCCGGCGTTGCGGACAAGGAGGAAGAGCAGCTTCGACTCGGTCGGCGTCAGCGTCACCTGCTGGCCTTTCACGCGAGCCCAGTGCTGCACGAAGTTGATCTGCAGATCCTGGTCGATGACGACCTCCGGCTGCTCGACGCCGGCGGCCTCGCCGTAGCGGCGCAGCACGCGCTGCACGCGAGCGACGAGCTCTTCCTTTTCAAAGGGCTTGACGATGTAGTCCTCGGCGTACATCTGGAGGCCTTCCACCTTGCTCTCCACCGCCGCGACCGCGCTCAGGATGACGATCGGGACATCGAGGTGGCTCTTGATGCGGCGGCACAGCTCGAAGCCGTCCATCTCCGGCATCATCAGGTCGACGACGACCAGGTGCGGGATTCCCTCATGGAGTTTGCGCAGCGCCTCGGGACCGCTGCCGGCGGTCATGACCTCGTAGCCCGCGTGCTCGAGGATGCGCTTTAAGATCTCGCGCGCCATGGCATCGTCGTCGACGATCAGAATCCGGTACCGGTTGACGATGTTTAACCCCTCTCTTCCGGCTGCCAACGCGCGCCGCGCTGCCGACCGGCCACCATGGATTTGGACCTGCGGCTGCTGGCTCAGGTCCGACTGGAGAGCCGGCAAAGATATATGGCCCTCGTCATGCATTTCCTTACGATTCCTCTTTACGATGTGATGACTCTTGTCGCGTCAGGGTCACATCCGCTGCGGCGCTACCCGGACTCGATCTCACCATAGAGAGGCTGGCTTACGACGCTTGTTACAAGCTCGTGCTGGCTCAAAGCCGGGACGAAAAGGGCGCGAGCGGCTAAAATTCTCCGTGCCCTTGCCCGGGTGGTGAAACTGGTAGACACGCAGCTTTGAGGGGGCTGTGAGCGCAAGCTTGTAAGGGTTCAAATCCCTTCCCGGGCAGAGCCCCTACCCACGTGAGCCTGAGCACCCTCTACCTGCGAATGCGCTACCGGCATCACCTCTTCGGTCCGGGCTTTGAGGGACCCTGGCGGCTTCGCATTCGCGGCCCCGGCCGGGTCAGCTTTGGCCGAGATGTCCGGGTGCGCAACACCTCCGGACGCACCGCCCTGTTGACCTTTGGATCGGAGGCGCGGATCGAAATCGGCGACCGGGTGGAAATCGACGGCGCCGGCCTGATGGCCGCCAGCGTCATCGAGGTGGGCGACGAGGCCATCATCGGGCCGTGCCTGGTGGTGGACACGGATTTTCACGCGGTCGGTCCCGCTCGTCGCCACGAGGGTGCGCCGGTGACCCGCCGGCCGATCCGGATTGGGCGCACCGCCTGGATCCAGGGCAAGGCCACGATTCTCAAAGGGGTATCGATAGGGGAGGGGGCGGTCGTTCGGTGGGGTGCGCTGGTTACCGCGGACGTCGCGCCGGGCGCGGTCGTGATGGGAAATCCGGCGGTTGAAGTGCCCGGCCGCTAGCTAGCGCGGCTCAGGCGCCGACGACTGCGCCCTGGATGTTGCAGTAGGTGTTGCGCACCTGATTGCCGAGAACGATCAGCGTGACGAGGATGACGATGACGACCAGGCACATGATCAGCGAGTACTCGACCAGCGCCTGGCCGCGTTCGCTGTCCCAGCCCATGAGGGCCCGGATCCGTGATGCGAGAATGGTGATCATTGCATTGCACTCAGGCATACGAGCGATCGCCGTATTCCGAGTATGAGCGTTATAACGGGAGACCAGCCAGCGAACAGACGGGTCGTTCCGCGATCGTGGCGGAATTGTGACCGAGGCCGGCGACCTGATCGAGGTCAGTCGGGACGGTTATCGAGCGCCCGAGCGCTGAACGAGGTAGGTGACGACCGCCAGATACTCCTCAGAATCGGCGGAGCCCACCCAGCGGGTGTCCTCGTTGGTGCGCCCGAAGAGGGCGAAGAGTTCGCTCAAGGTCAGCTTTTCAGACATTTTGATACCTGACTAATAGCTAATCTAACACGGATAGTATCACAAAGGGATGGCGGTCGCCCTCGTTAGCGGGCGTTGTTCCGCTGAACCAGATAAAGGACAACGGCCAGGTATTCTTGCGAATCCGCCGAGGCAACCCAGCGGGTATCCTCGGAATGGCGACCGAAAAGACTGAAAACGTCCGACATGGTGAGTCGCTGTGGCTCGTCCAGCATGTTCTCCGGGGCAGCTGGCCCCGATGAGGGTGAAACGACCCGCTTCGCGGGATCCTTTCACGCAGCGTGAAAAGATAGGCACGGACCGGAAGCGGTTCGTCGACGAAGACGGGGGATTGCGGTCCCGACGCTGGGTAGAATTTGGGCAGATCAGCAATGTTCATGCCCTTTTTCGACTGGCGGTACTTCGTCTTCGTCGGCCTTCCGCTCATCGTGCTCAGCTTCCTGGCGAGCAATTGGGTCAAGCGCACCTACCAGCGGTACTCGCAGGTTCGAAGTTCCAGCGGCTTGACCGGGGTTGACACCGCGCGGCGCATCCTCACGGGCGCCGGCTTGAGCGACGTCACGATCCAGGTGATCGACGGCGAACTCAGCGACAACTACGATCCGCGAACCAAAACGCTGAACCTCTCCAGGGAGGTCGCAACGGGAAATTCCGTGGCGGCCGAGGCGGTCGTCGCCCACGAGATCGGCCACGCCCAGCAGGACCGCCAGGGGTATTTCGCCATGCGGCTTCGCTCAGGGCTGGTGCCCGCCGCCAACCTGGGCTCGCAGGCCGGACTGCTGGTCGTGATCGCCGGCCTGGTGCTGTCGGCATTTACCGGGAGCACCGTCGGTTTCTACGTCGCAATCCTGGGACTCGGGCTGTTCGCCGCCGTGGTCGTCTTCCAGCTGGTGACGACGCCGGTTGAGCTCGATGCCAGCCGCCGTGCCCTTCGCTTGCTGGCGGAGAACGGCGCCATCGTCCCGGAGGAGCAGGAGGGCGTGCGGCGCATGCTTCGGGCCGCGGCCTTCACGTACTGGGTCGCCTTGTTCGGCGCCCTGCTGACCTTGCTCTATTACGCGTCACTCGTTTTCGGAAATCGCCGTAGCGACTGAGCGCGCGGCGTTCGCGGCCGCCGATCCGGCGGAGATCGGTAATCGGCTCGCCGTCGCCGGCGAGGCGCCGTACCGCGCTGACCAGGCCCGGCAATGGTTCTGGCAGCGGCTGGCCCCCTCGTTCAGTGCCATGCGCACGTTGCCGCCATCGGCGCGTCGCCAGCTGGAGGCGTCGTTTGTTTTCAGCACCGTGACACCCCATTTGAAGCGCGCGGCAGATCACGGCCAGACCGTAAAGTACCTCTTCAAACTGGGCGATGCCCGAACCATCGAGACGGTGGTAATGCATTACGAAGCCACGGCTCGGTCGCGAGCACGGACCACGATCTGCGTCAGCTCGCAGGTGGGGTGTCCGATCGGTTGCAGCTTTTGCGCCACCGGCCAATCGGGGTTCGATCGAAACCTCAGCGAAGCCGAGATTGTCGACCAGTTCCTCGCGGCCAGCCGGGACCTCGGTGAGAAACAGCGCTCGCTTACGAACGTGGTGTTCATGGGCATGGGGGAGCCCATGAACAACTACGCGGCGGTGGTGGGCGCGATCAGACGCTGGGCTCGTCCGGACACGCTCAACTTCAGCCCCCGGCGGGTCACGGTGTCGACCATCGGGCTGGTGCCGTTCATCGAACGCCTCAGCGCCGAGGGGCTGCCCGTCAACCTGGCCGTCTCCTTGCATGCACCGGACGACGAGCTGCGCAGCAGCATGGTTCCGGTGAACCGCAAGTATCCGATCGCCGCCATCGTCGGGGCGGCGCGGGCCCACGCGGAGCGCACCGGCCGGCGCACCAGCTATGAATACGTCTTGCTGCAGGGCGTCAACGACAGCGTCGAGCAGGCTCGGCGGCTGACCACGGTGATCGGTCACCGCCTCACCCATGTCAATTTGATCCCGATGAACCCGATCGACGGCAGCCCGCTCTCGCCACCGTCGAAGGCACGCGCGCAGGCTTTCCAGTCGGTGTTGCAGGCAGCGGGCATCTCGACCACCATCCGCGCCACGCGGGGACTGGACATCGACGCCGCGTGCGGCCAGCTGCGAGCCCGGCAGCTCGAGCCGGCGGCGCCCTCGCCCGCGTGATCCGCAAACCGCTCGCGGGGATCTTTTTCGACGCCGGCAACACCCTGCTGGTGGAGGAGCCGGGCAAGCATCTATGGGAGATGGCGATGACCCCGATCCCCGATGTGCTCGAGGTGTTGACGGCCCTCAAGCCGCATTACCGCCTGGGCGTCATCTCCAACACGGTCGGCTCGGGTGATGCCGAGCTTGCGGAGGCACTCGAAAAGGCAGGGATTCTCCGGCTGATCGACGCCATGGTCACCTCGCGCGATTTCGGGAAAGCAAAGCCCGATCCCGCGATCTACGCCGAAGGCGCCCGCCGGCTCGGCGTCCCGCTGAACGAGACCGTGATGGTCGGCGACCGGCTCGACACTGACGTCGCGGGCGCGCTGAACGCCGGGATCCCGGGGGTCTGGCTAAGGCATCCCGGAGCGGTCGCGATCCCCGGCATCGCGCCCACGCACGTCATCGACGGCCTTGCCGAGTTACCGGGGTGGCTTGACGCGACCTACGTCCAAGATCCTCGATGAAGGAACGGCGTGCAGGCGCCGATATACTCAAAGAGCAATGAAACGAGTCCTCGCCGCGCTGCTGACGATGCTGGCATTGGCCGCCTGTGCATCGCCGCTGGCGAAGGCGGAAACCCCGCAGCAGGCGCTCGACGCGGCCGCGCAGCGTTCCGGCCAGCTCAAATCGGCCAAGTTCGACCTCGCGGGCAACGTCAAGATGACCTTCCCCGCCGAGCTGGGTAAGCAGCTCGGGCAGAGTGGGGCCGCGGGCTCGATCGCGCTCGACATGAGCGGCACCGGCGAGGCACAGTTCCCCGATCGCTACCACGCGGTGGTCAACGTCAAGATGACCGGGCTGTCCCTGGCTACCGAAGTCGTCGTCGCGAATGGCAAGGCCTATGTGAAGAATCCGCTCAGCGGCAAGTGGCAAGTCTCGGATCAATCGGCCGGCATTACCGGGCAGCTCAGCCAACCAGATCCGCTCTCGTACGAGCAGCTGTTGAAGAACATCAAGTCGATCAAAGACCTGGGCGACACCACGGTCAACGGCACCGCCGTCCACCATTACCAGCTAGTCCCTGACAAGGACAAGCTGCTCGCCGCGATGGACAAGGCAGCGACCAAGAACCCGCAAGCGCTGGCGGCGATCAAGCAGGTGCTCGACAGCGGCACGATGACCGTCGAGGTTTGGTTCGGCAAGGACGATCACCTGGTGCGGCGGGTCAGCACCGATGCCGACTACACCATCAACCTGAACCAGTTGCTGGGCTCGCTGGGGGCCCCGACGTCCGGTAGCCAGTTGCCTGCCGGGTCGACCATTCACGCGATAGCGCACGTGGTCCTCAACTACCACGACTTCGACGCCCCCGTGACGATCAGCATCCCGACCGTCTCCTAGTGCTGATCGCCCCCTCGCTCCTATCGGCAGACTTCAGCCGGTTGGGAGAGGAAGTGGCCGCGCTCGAACAGGCCGGTGCCGACTGGGTGCACTTCGACGTGATGGACGGGCACTTCGTCCCTCCGATTACGATCGGGCCGCGCACGGTGGAGCACTGCCGGCGTTATGCGAAGCTGCCCTTCGACGTTCATCTGATGATCGAGAACCCGGAGCGCAGCATCGACGCCTTTCGCGACGCCGGCGCCAACACGATTTCGGTCCATGTGGAGGCCACCCGACACATCCATCGGGTCCTGGACAGCATTCGCCGTGCCGGGATGCGCCCCGGCGTCTGCCTCAACCCCGGCAGCCCGCTGGTGCTGGTCGAGCCGGTGCTGAAAGATGCCGACCTGCTAGTGATGATGTGCGTCAATCCGGGTTGGGGCGGCCAGAAGTTCATCGAGGGAAGCCCGGAGCGGATCAAGGCGGCGCGGGCGCTCCGTGACCGGCTCAACCCCAAGCTGGACATCGAAGTCGACGGCGGCGTGAACAAAGAGACTGGCCGGTTGTGCACCCAGAGTGGGGCCACGGTGCTGGTGGCGGGAAGCTTCGTCTACAGCCACCCCCAGGGGGCGAAGGCCGCCATCCAAGAGCTGCGGTAACTTCCGTCGTCCGCGCCGCGTTTGCCAATTGACTTCAAAATGCCTAAGGGCGTCACTGCGGCGTTGGCGGTCGGCCTGCTGATCGGGTTGAGCGGGTGCTCGGCACCTCCCCAAGCGGCAAAGCCTGTCCTGACGACGCCGACCCCGCTGCCGACATTAACCCCGCTTCCGCTGCAGACGCCGCAATCATCGCCAACTGTGCCACCGGGCCCACTCGCACCGATTCCGCCCAGGCCAACACCCTATCCGCGGCTACCAATACCCGCTGGCACCGCCCGCTGTCACACATCTCAGCTCGAGGTCGCCTTTATCAGCGCCGACGCGGCCATGAGCAAGGTGCTGAATAACTTCGACATGCGAAACCGCTCGCGCACGGCGTGCTGGGTTTACGGCTACGTCGGCTTCCAGCTTCTCGACAGCGCAGGACGCCCCCTACCACAAACAGTTGTCTGGACGACCGACACATTCTTCATCCGGTTTGACCCGCCCTCGCGGATCCTGCTCCCACCCGGGACCGCCGCCCTGGGTTCAAAGCAGGGGCCTGGACATGCCTTTTTCAACGTCGAAGCCGACGACTTCACCTGCCCCAACGACCAGTTCAAGGCCACGGTCAACCTGAAGATCTGGCCGCCGGACGAATATCAGGCCCTTGTGATACCGGCGAAACCCGGCGAATTCGGATTTATTTCCTGCAACGGCCTTGCGGTGCATCCACTACAGGTTCAGCCCCATCCCACGGCCGGCTAGGAAGGCGCCCGCGTTCCGCCTACTCGCTGGTTGGCATGTGCAGGTACATCGATTGGATGCCGACGCGGCCCGGACCGGTGAAACGGTTCCAGATCATGTTGCCACCGCCGCCGAAAATGCCGGTCTTCAGTCCGAACATCTGGACGTCCATCCGCACGCTTTCATCCCGGTAGATCCAGCCGCCGGGCTCGATATCGATCTGCTCGTTCTGGGCCAGCTCCTTCTCGAAGACGTTGCCGTAGCCGTGCAGCCAGAGCACGCCCTCCTGGTGTGAGGCGCTGAAGCGATCGACGAAGAACCCGGTCGAGCCCAGCAGCATATTGCTGACGCCCTTGACCCGGTTGAAGGTGTAGTCCAGGTTGCCGGTTGCCGCCAGGAATTGGTGTTCGCGAACCAGCACCGCCTTGCCGGGCATCAGGTGAAGCGGAAAGAGATGGCCGGCGCCGTCACGGGAAAACGCGATCTCGCCCGGACCCTGGGCCTCGGTGAGGAAGATCGGCATGCCTGCCACCATCCGCTTGAAGGCACCCTTCATCGCCCGAATGCCGATGTTGAGCTGTGGGTCTTTCCACAGCACCACGTGATGTTCGAAGTAGATGGGCACGCTCCCGTCGAGCCAGGTGTGTAAGACCGGCACCAGCTCGCCGTCGATCCGATAGCGGATTCCCGGGGCCTGGGCTTCCTCGAGCCTGGTCGGAAGGATCTGGGGTGGCTTCTGCATGGTGCTCTCCTCTTCGGCGGTGCCGTAAACTGATCGACCCGCCAGTTACTAGGTTGTGACGGCTGCGGTCCGGCGCTCCCTGCGGATCAACGGTCGATCACTCCCCGCCGACGTCCGTTTTGGCCGGGTGGCGCTGACGCTGGTGGTGAGTATCGCCCTCTTCCTGGTGGCCTTGCACGTCCCCGCCTTCATGACGTCAGGGGCCGACATGACCGACAGTACGCAACGGGAATATGCCGCCAACATCTGGCAGGAGTCGCAGACGAGCCTGGCGCTGGTGGCGATCGTCTTACCCTGGCTGCTCTACGCGCTGCTTTGGCAGGGTGCTCCCTGGGGTCGGCGCATCCTGCTGGCGATTGCCACGACCGGCGTGGTGGTGACTACCTGGTTTGCCGTGTTGAGCGCGCAGAGCTATACCGCGTTACCCAAGCAGGTCGTCGGCGTCGTCGAGCGGCTCCAGGGCCGGGTCATCGCCCTGCGGGGCGACGGCACCTATTACCTGGTGCTGTCGGACGCTGAGCTAAGTGCTGCTCATTCCTGGCTTCGTCCAGGAGCCAGCGTCGAGCTGTGGGTATCGCCTCGTGGCCACGCCGGTGCCGTTAGCGCCGTGACCGAGGTGGGCGGAAACTAGGCCGACTTGGCCTGCGTGCGCAAGCAGCGGGTACAAACCAATGCGGTCTGCGAACGGCCGTCGATCATGACCCGCGCCTTGTGCAGATTGGGCATGAAGCGACGCTTCGTGTGCACCTTCGAGTGGCTCACGTGATGCCCGTACTGGGGCCCTTTTCCGCAGATTGCGCAGCGTTGTGCCATGGTTTGGTTTGCTTGGGCGCCTCTCGGATCATCGCGTATGATTGAGGCGAAATCAGCGTCACATAGTAGCACACGATGGACTCAAAGACGAAGGCCAACCCCCAACGAACCGGGAAGCCACCGAGGACGCTGATCCAGGCCAGGGACCTCGGGCGGATCGAGGTGTCGCGCCATGTCGTCGCCACCATCGCCGGCCATGCCGCTGCTGGTTGCTATGGCGTGGTCGCCATGGCCGCCCGCGGACTGCGGGACGGCCTGGCGGAGCGGCTTCACCGCGATAAGGTCCATCGGGGCGTCGAGGTCGAGGTACGCGAGGACGGGATCGCCGTCTCGCTCTACGTGATCGTGGAGTACGGCACCCGGGTCTCGGAAGTCGCGCACAACCTCGGCAACGCGGTACGTTATTCGGTCGAGCGCACTCTCGGCCTCCCGGTGGTGGAAGTCAACGTCAACGTCCAGGGAATCCATGTCAGCGGGAGCGGCGGCAGCTGAGATCCAAAGCCTGACCGGCGCCGCGATCATGCCCATCATCGAATGCGACGGCCGTCTCTTCAAAGAGGCCCTGTTCGGCTCGTTGGCCTGGCTGACGGTCAACCGCGACGAAGTGGACGCGCTCAACGTCTTCCCGGTTCCTGACGGGGACACAGGCACCAACATGCTCCTCACCTTGCAATCGGCGGTCGACGAGATCCGCGACCTCGACGCCGCCGACCTTTCACTGATGGCGAAGCGGGCGAGTCACGGTGCCCTGATGGGCGCGCGTGGCAACTCGGGCGTCATCCTCTCGCAGATCTTCCGCGGCTTCAGTGTTGGCATCGGCACGAGTCCCGCGGTCGACGCTCGGGGGCTGGCACACGCCTTTAGCGTTGGGGCCGACGTGGCCTACCGGGCGGTGATCAAGCCGACCGAGGGCACCATGCTCTCGGTGGCGCGGGATTCGGCCCGGGGGGCCGAGGCGAAGGCCGCTACGAGTACCGACCTCACCGAGGTGGTGCGAGCCGCCTGTGTGGCGGCCGCGGAGGCGGTCGAACGGACCCCCGACCAGCTCCCGATTCTCAAGCAGGCGGGCGTGATCGACGCCGGGGGCTTCGGGCTGCAGCTCATTCTCGAAGGCTTCCTCAAGCGGATGACCGGCGAAGCGATCGCGACCTTCGAGCGCCCCGCGACCCAGCATGCTCGGCCCAAGCCGATCGAAGCGCCGACGATGGGCTGGGGCTACTGCACCGAGTTCATCATCAACGGCGCCGACCTGGCGGTGGACGACGTCCGCGCCGAGATCCTTCGCCATGGTGAGTCGGCCCTGGTCGTCGGGGACGACGCCGCGATCAAGGTCCACGTCCACACTCAGGAGCCGGCCGTGGTCATCAGCTATGCCAGCAGCGTGGGACGCTTGAGCCGATTGAAGGTCGACGATATGTCCGCCCAGCACCACCGGCTGCAGGGTGAGAGTATTCGCCGTCCCGCCAGCACCAAGCACCTGGCCCTGGTAGCGGTGGCCAGCGGCGACGGCTTCCGGCGAATCCTGGAAAGCCTGGGGGTCGACTCGGTGGTCAGTGGCGGCCAGACGATGAACCCGTCGGCCGAGGACATCCTGGCCGCGGTCGAGTCGGTGCCCTCCAGCGACGTCTTGCTGCTCCCCAACAACGGCAACGTGATCATGACCGCGCAACAGGTCGCGGAACTGACGAAGAAACACGTTCGCGTGGTCCCGTCGCGCAGCCTGCCGCAGGGCATCGCGGCGCTGTTCGCCTTCGATTTCAGCGCCGACCTGGCAGCCAACGCCACCGCCATGTCGCGAGCGCTCGGCTCCGTGCAAACCATCGAGGTGACGCGCGCGGTCCGGGCGAGCGAGGTGGACGGCTTGAAGATCGCGGAAAACGACGTCATCGGGCTGCTCGACGACCGGATCGTGGAGGCTGGTCCCTCACCCGAGAAGGTGGTCCAGGCCGTCCTCAAACGCATCGACGCGGCCAAGGTCGGCACGGTGACGATTTACGCCGGCGTCGATGCGGCGGAGAAGGAACGGGAAACCCTGCGCGGCTGGATCGTCAAACAGTTCCCGGCCGCGTCGGTCGAGGTGCAGTCCGGCGAGCAGGCCCTCTACCCATACGTGCTGGCGGTCGAGTGAGGGCCTTAGAACAGCTGCACGAGATTGGCGATCACGCCGAGCGCGGTGAGCCAGGCGGCGACGTGGTAGGCGTGCCAGACCAGCGGCTTCTGCCGGTACATCAACATCAGGATGGCGAGCAACACGGCGACCGCGGTGCCCTTAACCGCGTAGGCCGCCAGCTCCCCCTGGGTCGCGATCAGGGGCGCCATGATGCGGTTCAGCTCCTGGTGCTGCAGGGCGAGGCCGAGATGGGTGGTGAGGGAATCGAGCGCCTGGAAGCCGACAAACGCCGTGAGGATCATGAACTGATTGAGTCGTGAGTTGAGGCCGCCGCTCAGGCGCGCGCCGACGGCGACCTGTCCTGGGAGCGACATCGCACTATAGGTTTATCAATCTTTGCGACGCCCAACCTAACGAAACGCGCCCGTTGCCTG
>Ga0209526_10000257_pt1 | contig 33397 bp, 35 predicted proteins | sample JacPinW_OM2H0_M1_FD_188566 | JGI IMG/M metagenome (GOLD analysis project Ga0209526, IMG submission 188566) | Forest soil microbial communities from Algoma, Ontario, Canada - Jack Pine, Ontario site 1_JW_OM2H0_M1 (SPAdes) (version 2) | ecosystem: Environmental > Terrestrial > Soil > Boreal... | reverse complement strand
ATCACGATCACGGGCACGTCGGGATCGCCCCAGCATTTCACGACCACGACGCTCACGGTTCAGTGACCAACAATCATGAGCCTGCCGTTGTTCAAGACTCTACTTACTTGCACGTTATGCTTGGGTTGTCGGCCGCGAGCTTGAGACAGGCCTTATGCTGCTTTACCTGCCTCGCTGCATCGGCCAAGCTGTCACCTTCAACTGGCGAGATCGGTGCGGAGATAACTACCGTGTTGCGGGCAGCGCGAGCCTGTGCCTCTTGCGGAGTTTCCTGCGTAGCTAGAACCGGAGTTACAGTGGTTGCGGGCACAGTTTTTTCAGCTTGCACGGGCGGGCCGGCAGGTGACTTTGCTTGGGCAGCGATTCTGCCGTGCTGGGCCCAGTCAGAAAGTATCAAGCTGCAAGCATCCTTAGTGGCGTTGCTCACCGTCCGAGTGGTGTTAGAGCCGAGTACGTCCCCTATACGATTGGCCACCTGCATCTGATTATTGGTGCGTAGCAAGCCACGTTTCTGCTTGGACTCGCGGGCAAGCATCACGGTGTAGTCCGCCGAAGACTGATTCAAGGTGACCGTCATACCGGTGCATTCCTTTTGCAGGCCCTTTGTCACTTCCATACTCTCGTCGTGAGCGTCAATCGTGCTCTCGCCATGTCCTGTTCTAAGCCAGCGGTTACCGCCGCTGCTGGCGTTGGTGGACACGTTCTCGGTCCCCTTGCCAGCGACGAAAACTCTTGGTTTTTCTTGGGCCACAGTCAGCGTCGCCATCAGGAACACGAACATGATTAAAATCCGCTTCATAACTGTCTCCCTGGTAACCATATCGCTTCTTCTCAATCCGTAAACTTACGAAGGTGCCCCCCGCAGGGGGAGACCCACCTGATACCTAATACCACCCGACACCCAATTTAGAGGCGACTCCAGCCTTTTAGGCTAATCGCCCTGGCTCTGCTTCAAGTCTTGGCGGTCGCGAATGGTGCCGCCATCGCCGCCTTGTAGCGCAGGCGCAATGTATAGGCGTTGTAAGCAACGGTTACACCACCATTACTCCGCCCCATCTGGACGCGCGGTTTCAGTCCGTAGGCGGAGAAGGGATGGCGGAACAATGGCCCATCCGAAGTCCCTACTTCTCTCGCCCTTTCTCTCGTTCGACACGTATCTGTCTAGCAGACCCTGGAATCGCGCAACCTCCAAGTTCCGCTGCTGATCGAACTGAGCGGCCCAGGATTGTTGGTCGAGTCTCAGAGTGCAGCTTTTGGACGAGTGCAGTAGAATGTCGCCGCGCAACACGTTCGTTCTGCCCAAGGAGTGCCGACTATGTCCGATTCATTCGCGAAAGAAATCAGCCGCCGAGGATTCATGACAAAGGTCGGCCAAGGTCTGCTGGCGGCCAATTTTGCGGGAACGTTGTTGAGAGATGCGGCGGCGCAGCAGGTGCCAGACCCGCCCGGAAAGAAGTTGGGGTGGGCCATCGTTGGCCTGGGAAGTTTGTCGATCAACCAGATCCTACCTGCTTTCGCAAAATGCGAAAAATCGAAGGTGGTCGCGTTGGTCAGCGGCCATCCCGACAAGGCAAATAAGTTGGCACTGCGCTACGGCGTAAACGCCAAGAACCTATACAACTATCAGAACTACGACACGATCAAGGACAACCCTGAAGTCGACATCATCTATATTGTGCTGCCTAACGGGATGCACGCCGAATATACCATTCGCGGACATCAGGCCGGCAAGCATGTGCTCTCGGAAAAGCCCATGGCTAACACGCCCAGCGAGTGTCAGCAAATGATCGACGCCGGGCGCAAGGCTAACCGAAAACTGATGGTGGCGTACCGCTGCCGTTATGAGCCCTATAACCAGGAAGCGATCAGGATGGCGCGCGAACAGGAACTGGGGCCGATCAAGGTCATTCTGGCCGACCACGGGTTCAATATTGGCGACCCGAATCAGTGGCGGCTCAACCGACAACTTGCGGGAGGCGGATCGCTTATGGACATAGGCATCTACTCCTTGCAGGCGGCGCGTTACCTTTCCGGCGAGGAGCCCACCGAGATTGACGCAATGCTGTACAGCACGCCTGGAGACCCTCGCTTCAAGGAAGTCGAGGAGACGATAAATTTTCAACTGCGTTTCCCCAGCGGCGTGCTCGCGAATTGCACCTCCAGCTACGGCTATTCGGGACAGAACCGTTACCGTGTGGTGACCAATAAGGGCTGGTTCGAGATGGAGCCGGCGACCAGCTACAGCGGTCTACGCCTGCGAGTGCACCATGACAACACAACCGAAGAGCGATCTCTTCCCGAGCGCGACCACTTCGCGCTCGAGATGGACCACATGTCCAATTGCGTGATGGAGAATAAAGAGCCTCTGACGCCGGGCGAAGAAGGGCGGCGCGACTTGACCATCATGATGTCCATCTACGAAGCCGCAAGAACTCGCCAGACCGTGAAGCTGTGAAGGTGGTGCGGCCCATCGCGCTCTTCGGCTAGTGTCCTGGGCTCAAATCAAGAGTCCGCCTGCGCCATTGCTTCGCGTTCTTTTCTCAGAGTCTGGCAAGAGGGTCGTCAGCGCTATTACTCGATAGCAACACCAGAGGTCGCACACGCCATTGAGGCGCTGGGCGCCATCTCGACATCGGAAAAGTGCACGCCTTGCCGCGCGGACAAGGCGTTTCGCTATGCCCGCACCTGTTATGACCACCTTGCAGGTGAGCTGGCTGTCCAACTGGCGACGGCATTTGAGCGCAAGGGGCTGATGGTTCGACGACAGGAGCGGGTGTACGAGTTCACCAGGCGGGGAGAGGACGTGTGAAAGTCTCCTCCGCACTCGCCGAAAGGCACCCCATCTGGCTGTCGGGCGCTGTCTTGACCTTCCTAAGCAAAACTCCTTATGCCGGTTATAGGGCTGGTGATCGTGGTCGGAGTGCCGCTGTGGGTCTACATCACGAGGGGAAGGATTTCGGTCCCGTCCGAATTCGAATTCATTGTCGGGTTTGCCCTGATCGCCACGCCACTCCTGACCTGGCTCATCGTGCACTTGCAGCGTGTGGACTATTGTGGGCGGGAACTGGTTGTTCGGAACTACTGGCGTGATGCCCGTATCCCGCTCGAAAACATCGCAGCTGTCGAGCCGGTCTGGTGGTACAAGGGCCGCTTGGTTCGGATTCGCTTCCATCGCAAAACACCCTTCGGCTCTGTGGTCTACTACATCCCCAAGCGGGGACCAGTCCGGGCGATGGTTTCAGCCCCGGAAGAAGAGTTGAGAAGAGTCATCTCAACCATGACGTGATTTTCGCTGTGGTCGCACAACGGTTTCGGCGCGCCAAGCGACCATCTCGCGGAAACGAATCGGCCGAAGGAGGGTTCGTCAGGCGACACTGAGCCATCAAGGCGAGTTCTATTTCTTTCGAATCTCCGCCAACCGTTTCTTCAAGTACTCTCGATATTCCTGCTGCAGTTTGGGATCACGCGGGGAGCCATAAATCTCGCTTGACTTGTACTTTCCTTCGTCAAACTTCTTCTTTGTCCAGTCATCGTGAACGTGAATCTCGTCGGCCCGGTCGAGCAGCTCCTTCACCGCTTGGGGCGGCACGAAATAAACTCCCTCCCGGTCGCCGACCACAAGATCCCCCGGCATTACCGTGACCGCGCCGATTCGGATAGGAATATTTATTCCCGTAAGCATGACGTTCCCGATCGGGGTTGGATCGACAGAGCGGAAATAGGCAGGCATGTCGATTTGCGCAAGCCCGTCCAGATCCCGGATGCTCCCGTCCACCACCAGTCCCCCGCCTTTGGTGGCTTTCATGACGTAGTAGAACAGATTGTCGCCGACGATGGTTCCGTTTACCTTCTTGCCGAACAGATCGACCACCAGCACGTCGCCCGGCTGGAGCATGTCAATGGCGGTCTGGTTGGTGAGCCGCTCAAGGCCATGCGCTTTCGCCTTGGCCTTGGCGACGTCGTCCAGGTCGGAGCGCTCCGGCATGAACTGCACGGTAAAGGCACGCCCGACCAACGTCTTGCCGGGATGCAGAACCTGGAACCCATCGGCATACTGATTGTGGAATTCCTTCTCTTCGAGAACCGCCCAGACCTCCTCGGACGACAAACCGCGCGCCCGCTCAATCATGTCCTCCGGCACTTTTGGCCGCCCGTCCGGCGAACGCTCAAATGGGTTCTTGGCCGTGTAATCGATCAGATCCTGATTCGAGAAGGTAAACAGCTGCGCGTGGGCGGCGGTCGGAACCGGTAGCAGGACCATGCACGCAGCGATGGTTAGAATCGCTATCTGTTTGATTGCATTCGTTTCGACGATTTTAGTCATGGCTTATCTCCGGTATCCGTTCTCCCGTACCCGTTCGCCAGTCCCCCAGGACGGACTTGGCGCATCTCGCAAGAAAGTAGGGAAGCTCTGGCGCGCAGTAATAATACAGGTGCACTTCGCGCTCGTGCCCACGAAAAGTTCGCAATCACGGAGTCCGTCAAACCACTGCCGACGCAGCGGGGTAAATTCCTCGCTCAGAGACTCTGCAGTCAGATCGGAAAATCGTTGAATCGATCTCTATCAGGCACTAGTCTGCTTGCGACCCGCAGGATTCTTGGGCTCAATTCAGGGAAGTCATCGATAAGAAAGGACTGTCCATGAGCACATATGCCCGACCCTCGATGAATCGGCGTGATGTTCTGAAGACTTCGGCTGGAGTACTGGGAGCCGCTCTTTTGCTGGGAGATCCGGTGGAGGCGTATCCCAAGAATGTCAACACCAGCTCGAGTCCTTCCGCACTCAAGATTACCGACCTGCGCGTGGCGACGATCGTCAAGCCGGGACCGAGCCCCTGTCCCATCATTCGAATTGATACCAACCAGGGCGTTTATGGACTCGGAGAAGTTCGGGACGGTGCCAGCCCAACCTACGCTCTATTCCTGAAGAGCCGCATTCTGGGCGAGAATCCGTTGCAGCTCGACAAGATTTTTCGCAAGATCAAACAGTTCGGTGGCCACGCACGCCAGGGCGGAGGGGTGTGCGCCGTTGAGATGGCGTTGTGGGACATCGCTGGCAAGGTATACCACTCACCTGTGTATGCCATGCTGGGTGGGGGCAAGTTCCGCGACAAGATACGGGTCTATGCCGACACCACCGAATCCAAGGATCCCAAAATCTACGCTCAGCGCATGAAGGAGCGGAAAGAAGGGATGGGCATCACCTGGCTAAAAATGGACTTGGGAGTGGAGATGGTATCGGATACGCCCGGCACCGTCACAGCGCCATCCGACCTGAGCCAGTGGGAAACGACGCAGCTGGAGCATCCTTTCCTCGCCATGGAAGTCACCGATAAGGGCATCGCGATGCTCGAAGAATATGTTGCCGCCGTCCGGGATGCTGTGGGTATGGAAATCCCTCTTGCCATGGATCATCTCGGTCATCTGGGCGTGAAGTCGATCGTCCGGCTGGGCAAGGCATACGAAAAGTACAACCTTTCTTGGATGGAAGATGTGATTCCTTGGACGTATACAGACTTGTTAAAGCAGATTTCCGACCAGAGTCCCACCCCCATCCTTACCGGCGAGGATATCTACCTCAAAGAACCCTTCCGCCTCCTGTGCGAGAAGCACGCGGTCGGCAAGATTCATCCCGACCTGGCCACATCGGGAGGGATCCTGGAGACTCACAAGATCGGCGACATGGCCGAAGAATACGGCGTGCCCATGGCCATGCACTTTGCCGGGACGCCAGTCAGTGGCATGGCGAACGTGCACTGCGCCGCCGCGACACTCAATTTCCTGGCGCTCGAAAACCACTCTCTCGACGTTCCCTGGTGGTCCTCGATGGTAGAAGAGGGAGTGAAGATCCCAATCGTGGAACACGGTTGGATCAGGGTTCCAGAACGGCCAGGTCTCGGTGTAACTCTGAACGAGGATGTAGTGCGGCAGCACCTCGTCCCGGGCACCGGCTACTTTGAAGCCACTCCCCAGTGGGACCAAGAACGTTCCTGGGACCGGCTCTGGAGCCAGGGGCCGGCCCCCGAGAAGTTGAGTACTTCGGCATAACCGGACAGGCGCGCCGAGCGGGGTCGGGCCTCCCGAGGTTCAGATATGCGCTTATCTTTTATCCTTTAATCTTTATCTTTCAACTGCGGCCTCGGCCAGTTTTTGCAGTCGCTGAGTGACATTTAGCAGCGCGCGGCCATCGTGATACGCCGCCTTCCAGATTTGCCCTTTGCTAGTGTCGGCCGGGCGACCGTCTGGGTCGATCATCTCGTAGACCCCGTGGAATTGGGCATCGGTCTGATAATCCCTGATGAAGCGCCATTGCTGCTGGAAGGCCTTGAAGTAAATATCGGTCTCGTGGCCATACCTTTCGTGCATCAGCAACAGTGAGTTTAGGCCCTCCATCTGCACCCACCACTCTTTTAGCTTCGACTCCGGCCTGCCGAAGGTGGTGCCGTCCTGAAAGAAGCCGCCGTAGATTTCGTCCCATCCGTTGGCCAGGGCATGATCGACGAGTAATTTGGCCATGCGCTCGGTGCCGGGATCGTGGCCGTGTCCCAGCACGTCCTCGGCCTCCAACATGAGGTAGGCGGTCTCGACGTCATGCCCATAAGAATCATGGTCGGGAATGGCGCGCCAATCATTCGTAAAGTAGAGGTTCATTACTCCAGGCTGAACGCAAATCTTGTCCCGGGTGATCGCCAGCAACTCCTCTAAGCGCTGACCGAGCGTGTCGTCCTTCCACACTGCGTAAAGCTGCGTAAACGACTCTAACAAGTGGATGTGTGTGTTCATCGACTTGTAGCCGATCGGAAATTGAGCCAGCGGCACTCCCTCGAGCTTGACTGCCACCGGATTTCCCTCGACAACCTTGCCATCGCGCGTCAGCCATTCGAAGTATCCCCCGGCTTTTCGATCATGGGCGTGCTCATCCATCCAGCGAAAAGCCTTCTGCGCCAGCTCCAACGCCTCGAGATCATGTGTGGCCTGGTAGGCCGCTGCCGCCCCGTAGAGACCGAAGCTCATTCCGTAAAGCTCTTTGTGATCGCTGTAGAAAGGCGTGATCTGACCCTGGTCATCGAGACCCCAGAAGAAACCGCCATATTGCTTGTCCCACAGGACCTGGCTCAGAAATTCCTCGCCATGGTGCACGATGGGAAGGTACTGTTCTTTCAGGTCCGGTCGGCGCAGCACAATCTGGGCGGCGATCCAGGTCATGCGACCCTGAAATACTGAGAACTTTCCTGCACTCTTGAGGGGCTGCCAGTCTCGGGCAAAGTTGGAATAAAACCCACCGTGCTCGCGGTCAATGGTTCGAGGAAACCAAACCCCCAGAACGTCCCGGCGCAGCATTGCCTCGGTCTCGTCGGCGAACTTCAGATAAATCGCCTTACTCGGCGCAACGTAGGTGATCGGGTTAGGCTTGGCCGGCGGTGGGGATCGAGGAAACTGCGCCCCGGCGATGTGGGTCGAAATCACTCCCCCCAGTGTCAATGCGGAAATCATTCGCCTTCGCGACCGTGCCCTAGGTTTCCCCATCAGGACCTATGCCTCCCGAGTTTGCGCGGAAACCTGTGGCTCAGCCGACCCGCTCGGACCTTTAATATCCATGACCTACTTCTTCGCATTATCCGCGGTCTTCCAGTACGCCTGGTGTCCGTGATAGTCATCATCTGCCAGATTGGCGATGATCAGCCGCCTCAGTTGGAGCGGGTCCACCGCGCCCTGGTTTTTGTATGCGATTTCGCCATCGGGGCGGATCAACAGCGTGTACGGTACAGCTGCACTCCAGTCAGGATCGAAGGCAGCTAGTTGCGGGTAGATGTCCGTTGAGCTCAGGATGTGGTTTGTGTTGGTGGCGTGCTCATTTGTGAGCACTTTGAGCACAGCTGCCTGCTCGTCGGGATAGTTGATGCTGACCGTCACCAGATCAAATGCCCGGTGTCCGTACATCCGGTACATGGTTTCAAACTGAGGCAACTCCGCGCGACATGGAGCGCACCACGTCGCCCAAAAATCCACCAACAGTAGCTTGCCGGTGGAGTTTTTCCGGAGCGCTTTGAGGTCGTCGGCGCCCACCGGCTTGAGGCCCACCGGCTGCTTTTCGATTTCTTCCATCTCTTTGCGCCGACCTGCCTCTTTATAGAGCCATTTGGTCGAGCAGCCCACGGAGGGAGTCTTCGGAACGGCCACCGATCTGCCCCCCAAAAGGGCATCGATGGCGTCGCGGGCGTCGCGTTTGGTGACCAGAGGCTCGCGCATATTGTTATCCAGGCGCCCTTGGTAACGGAGCTTGCGGTCAGAGTCAAAGATGAACAGATGTGGCGTGGCCGTCGGCCCATACGCGGTCGAGACTCTTTGCGTCTCGCCGTCATACAAATAGGGAAAGTTGAAGTGCCGGTACTCGGCGCGAGTTTTCATGTCTTCGAGCGAATCCCCCACGTCGGTATACCCCATTTCGTTGAGGAGAACCGCTTCAGGATTGTTGGGCTCAATCGCCACTACGCCGACACCCTTGTCCCGATAGTCTTCCGTGATCCCCTTGATTCGCGTCTCGTAGAGTTGGGAGGTGGGACAATGATTGCAAATGAAGGCGATCACCAGTACCTTGCTGGTGGCGTAGTCTTTCAGACAATGAGTTTTGCCATCTACGCCAGGCAGACAGAAGTCCGGCGCGACCGAGCCGACGGCCAGAGTTGGCGGGTGCTCGTCATCGGCCATAGCAGGCGCGCATAGCAGTACCCACGCAACCAGGGACAACGGAACCAGGTGCGGCAGCCCGAGAAAAACGGCAGGCTTTAGATTCACGACCGCTCGACGGCGAGTCCCGGCATGAGATGAAGGCATGATTACCCTCTGCCCGACCTTCATATTGAAGGCCTCTGAAGTGACAACAATTCTAGCGGTTCAGCACCTAGGTTGAAATCCAGTACGCTCGCGACCGGCGGCTCCGAACCAGGGACAAGGGCCGGATAGCTGGAGAGCCCTCGCCAACTCTGGCGCCTATGGCGGAAGCCGGTGAACTGGCTGCCATACCCCACACATCGGAAGCGTCATTTCCCGGCAACTCTGGCTTTCCGCGATAGACTACTGGCGAATTGCTTTTTTTTGCTTCATTTTTCACCAGGTTCAGGCCGTCTCTACATGAGCGAAGAAAACCATAGAGGCATCCACTGGCTGGACACGCTCTGGCTGATCTTCCTGCTGGGTTTGGCCGTGTTGCCGCCGGTGCGGGAGCCCCACAAACAGCTAACATTGGTGGCCATTGGCCTCGTGCAGTTGGTCGAGACCAGAATAATCGCGCGTTGGCCGCAGCAGGGACGTTCAGCCGTCGTTCTCCTCAAGATTCTGTTGGCAACGGTTCTGATTAATCACACCGGCGAGCTGAGCATCAACAGCAGCTACTATCCGATTTATTACATTCCGATCGTGACGGCAGCCATTCACTTTGGTTCCTGGGGCACCCTGCTCTGGACCTTGCTGGCTTCGGCTGCGTACTGTTCGTATCTCTATCCCGCACTGCAGCAATATACGCTCACGCCGGGAGGCGCAGCCGAGTTGGCCATCCGGATCTTGTTCTTCTTTTTGGCGGCCATGCTCGTGAACCGGTTCGCACGAGAGAATCGCCGGCAAACCGCTCGCTATCAGCAAGTGGCCGAGCAGTTGACGGAAGCGAATCGCCAGCTTGAACGTGCCCAGGTAGAAGCACGGCGTTCTGAGAGGCTTGCAGCCCTGGGGCAGCTTTCCGCGGGTTTGGCGCACGAAATCCGCAATCCATTGGGCGTGATCAAAGGATCGGCAGAGACGCTCAACCGCAAACTCGGGAACTCCAATCCACTGGCCACGGAGCTGGCAGGATACATATCGAGCGAAGTGAACCGCGTGAGCTCCCTGGTCACCCGCTTTCTCGATTTTGCGCGGCCGCTGCGCACCGAAACCCGTTCGCAGCAGGTGACTGTGCTGCTCGATCAGGCGCTCAACTCCGTGGCGGAGCAGTGGCAGGGTGGGAAGGTCGCCTTGCAGCGTGAATATCACCGAGATTTGCCTCTTGTGCCTCTTGACGAGAACCTTTGCGAGCAGGCATTTGTGAATCTGGTCCAGAATGCGTACGAGGCCATGGGCAGTGAAGGAGGGACTTTTCGCGTGGAGGTTTCGGCAGTCCAGTCGAACGGCCGTCCGGGAGTGGAGATCCGGCTGAAGGACACCGGACCTGGCATCCCCAAGGAACTGCGCGAGCAGATCTTCAATCCTTTTGTGACCACCAAGAAAACCGGGACCGGGCTGGGACTGTCGATCGTCTCAAAGATTGTCGATGAGCATCACGGGACCATGCGGCTGGAGAAGCCAGAGGGGAACGGAGCCTGTTTCACGATCTTCTTCCCCGCAGAAGAAGAGGCTAGGGAGGGAGCTCGAGTTGAATGATGACCCCGAACGCGACCATTTTGATTGTCGAAGATGAAGCAAAGATGCGCCGCCTCCTCGAGCTCAATCTTGGAGACGACGGTTTCCAAACCTTGTCCGCAGAGGATGCGGCAACAGGTTTGAAGCTGCTGCAGAAGGGTTCGGTCGATCTGGTGCTTACAGATCTTAAGCTGCCGGGCATGAACGGCCTCGATTTTCTGCACGCGGTGAAGCGCTTTCGGGCCGCCCTGCCAGTCGTCGTGATGACGGCTTTCGGGACCGTGGAAACCGCTGTCGAAGCCATGAAAGCGGGTGCTAGCGATTACGTCTTGAAGCCTTTCTCCCTCGACGAAATGCGCATGGTGATCCACAAGGAGCTGGATGTGCACCGCTTGCGCGAAGAGAACCGCTCCCTGCGCGAGGCGCTCGAACAGCGCTATCAGCATCCCAACCTGGTCGCGCGCAGTGTGAAAATGCAGGAGGTTTTGGCCATGTTGGAACGAGTCGCGCCGACCAACTCGACCGTTCTACTGGGCGGAGAATCGGGCGTTGGCAAGGACCTGGTGGCGCGCGCGATCCACGAGAAGTCGCGGCGCGCATCCGGGCCCTTCATCAAAATCAACAGCGCTGCGATCCCGGAAAACCTGTTGGAAAGCGAACTCTTTGGTTACGAGAGGGGCGCTTTCACCGGTGCTACCGCCAGCAAACCCGGTAAGTTTGAACTAGCCGACAAGGGCACCTTGTTCCTGGATGAAATCGGCGATGTGCCACCAGCAACGCAGGTGAAGTTGCTGCGCGTTTTGCAGGAGCGTGAATTCGAACGGCTGGGCGGCACCCGGACCATCAAAGTAGACGTACGGCTGGTAGCAGCCACCAATCGAAACCTGCGCGCCGCGCTTGAGGACGGAACGTTCCGCGAGGATCTCTATTACCGCCTGAATGTTGTGCCCATTGATATTCCTCCGCTGCGGGAGCACAAGGAAGACATTCCCGATCTGCTGAACCTGTTCCTCTCGCGCCTGGCCGACGAATCGGCCAGGAAGATCAAGGGCATCTCGCCGGAAGCTGTGCGGGTCGTGATGGACTATCACTGGCCGGGAAATGTTCGCGAACTGCAGAACATCATCGAACGGGCATCGGCGTTGGCTCCCGGACCCGTACTGGAAGCGGCTGATATTCACCTTGATGCGCAGCCGAGCAAGCCGGCCGATTTCCCAGCCAGTTTTCTCCCTGAGGGCGTGACGCTCGAGCAGTGGGAAGACGAAATGATCCGCGAAGCTTTCCGCCGCGCTAATGGAAATAAGAGTCAGGCCGCGCGCATGCTGGGCCTCTCGCGCAACGCGCTGCGCTATCGGCTTGCGAAAATCGGCATCGCCGAGGAAGCGGAAAAGGAACACGCGGATTAACTTTCGGTGGTTGAAATCCACCACTTCCGGCTGAATTCGGCCACCATAACCCGACGATGCCCCCAGTACCGTTAGAGACTAGCTGCAATCAGCTGAAAAACCAAGGACTTGTAATGCATGCTCCAAGGCCATACTTGGCACCTCAGCTGCATGGTTAGAGGTGCGGCAGCCTTCTCCCCCAAGGCGTTCCGCAGGAGGTGGGGGCCATGAAAAACCGACTGGCTGTAAGAGTTGGGATATTGGCTGGGGTATTGACATTCATGACGCTGTTCGCGGTGGCCGGTGTCGAGGCGCAAGTCGCGCTTTCTTCCGGCGTCGCGCGCATCAGTCTGATCCACGGGGACGTTTCTACCGAGCGCGGCGATTCCGGCGATTGGTCCGCCGCAGCGCTGAACCAGCCGATCGTGAGTGGCGACAAGGTTTCGACGGGCGTCCGCTCCCGGGCTGAGGTGCAGCTCGACCACGCGAATATTCTGCGGCTCGGCGATGACACCCTGGCCACCGTCGCCGGCGTGTCGCGGACCCAGATTCAGGTCCAAGTCGAGCGCGGACTCGTCGACTACTCGGTTTTCAAGGGAACGGAAGCCGACGTCGAAATCGATACCTCGAATGTGGCCGTTCGCCCTTACCAGAAGGACGGAATTTATCGTGTTGAGGTGAACTCGAACGGTGAAACCCAGGTGGTTGTTCGCAAGGGAGAGGCGGAAGTCTCCACTCCCCAGGGCAGCACCCGCGTGGAGAAGGGTCAGATGGTCACGGTACGCGGCTCGGGAGACCAAGCTCAGTACAAAGTGGCCGAGGCGCCGTCGAAGGATGGTTGGGACTCATGGAACAGCGACCGTGATCGTACCATTCGCGACGCCGAGTCCTGGGGTCACACGAACCGCTACTACGTCGGTTCAGAAGAACTCGATTCTTATGGACGTTGGGTAACAGTGCCCGACTATGGTTCGGTCTGGTCACCAGTCGTTCCAGTGGATTGGGCGCCGTACCGCGCCGGTCGTTGGGTGTGGGAGCCGGGCTGGGGCTGGACCTGGGTTTCTTATGAACCCTGGGGTTGGGCGCCGTATCACTACGGCCGTTGGTTTGTTTACAGTGGCTCCTGGGTTTGGTGGCCTGGTCCAGTGTATCCGGCGTATCGGCCTCTTTGGGCGCCCGCATATGTGTCCTTCTTCGGCTTCGGCGACGGCGTCGGAGTAGGTTTCGCATTCGGTTCAGTCGGATGGTTGCCCGTAGGACCATGCGACCCGTTCTACCCCTGGTACGGGCGTTACCGTTCCCGCTTCAATCAGGTCAACGTCACTAACATTACGAACGTGACCAACATCACGAACATTCACAATGGACCGGGCCGGGGATTTCAGGGCGTCGCCCCACTTCGGGCCGGAGGTGGGTTTTCCAACTTGCGCCGGGCCACGATGGACGAGAGAGTGCGTCAAGGTATCTCAACCGTTCCGGCACAACACTTTGGCTCGGGACGATCCACTCCGGTGCCGGTGGACCGCGACGTCTTTCGTAGCGGGCGCATGATGGCCGGAAATCTTCCCGTCGTTCCGACGCGCGAGGCATTGTCGGCGAGTAACCGTCCCGCTGCTCCAGCTACACTCCAGCGCGGAGGCCAGCAACAGCACTTTTTCACGAAGTCCCAGCCGGTAGCCGCACCGCAGCCTTTCGAGAAACAGGCGGCGCAAGTGCAGCAGGCGATCCATCGTAGTGGTCAGTTCCAAACCAATGGCGAGCCGGGCAGGGCGTTGTCGAATGCCAAGTCCAACCAGAATCCTCCGGGAGGCATGGCCACGGACTCCGCACGCACTGCGGTCCCAAGACCGGATCCGGGTGTGCGCATGCCGACGGTTAATGGGCCAGGTTCCAGCGCCCAGCAGTCCGGAAGAGGCACTAACTCCACGGAAAACCAGGCCTGGCGGCGCTTCGGTTCAGCGGCGGGGCCAAACCGGAGTATCGGGCAGCCGCAAGCTCCAGCTCGGGGAACGTTATCTTTGCCGGCCCACAATGATGGGGCGGGAAAGCCAGCTGCTTCCGACGGCCAGGAGTGGCGCCGGTTCGGTGGTTCAGCTCCGGTCCAGCATGGCACGATGTCTCGGCCACCGGAACGCTCTTCGCCGCAAGCGGAGCCAAAGCCTCCGGGGAGAGAAAATTTGGCCCGGCCAGAATCCTCTGCAAATGAAGGAGGCTGGCGGCACTTCACGCCGCAGCCCCAGACAACCATCCAGGATTCTCCGCAGCGGACGAACAATGGCGATCGCAGCAATGGAAATCGTGCGGCGGAAGGTTCTTTTCCTGCCCGCAACGAGATCTCCCGCCCGGAGGGGGGGCCGGGTGGATGGCGCGGCCCCTCTCAGGAATCACCGCGCGGCCCCTCCCGGCCGCCTTTGGAGATGCGACAGCCTATCGTGACGCCGCGTGCCCCTGAGGGAAACGGAGCTCCGCCACGAGGTGGGGCCGGTTACCCCAACGGCGGCAGTCGTCCGCAGCCGTCAGGTGGCAGCGGGAATCATGGCGCATCGGGCACTCCGGAGCCCCACCCGACCGGCCCGGGACGCAGCCGCTAAAACTGCATGCCGCGACACTTCTTGCCACCGGCGATTTAGCCGGTGGCAAGTGAGTCGAATCCCTCCCGACGAACGAGTTCGGTCGCATATGTCCCACCTACCAGAAATGCGACCTCCCGATTTCCATGAAGATCTCTCCCCAACGTGGTCAGGCGGCATCCGCCATCCAGCGACGGACAGCTGGCTACCTTTTTCGCGCTTCAAGGGCTGGGAACCACAACTGTGAGCTGGTTTGAGTACTTGCTTTCTAAACCTCTGGGATCAACAGCGGTACTCACGTAGTAATACGTTGTTCCGCCTTGAACCGAGCTGTCGACGTAGCTCGTGTTGGCAGCCAGGGCCGGGGTTATTTTTGTGTATGGACCGCCCGGTTTCGCGCTGCGGTAGAGGTTGTATCCCGCAACCGCCGAGCTACTGGGATTCCAATAGAGACTCACGCTGTGCGACCCTGTGGCCGTGCCCAATCCCACCAGGGTCTCGAGCGTCGGTGTATTGGCGGCGTTGCTGATGAGGGAAATGCTCCCGGAGGCGGTACCGCTGCTCTGAGGCGTGAAGGTCAGGGTGAACGACACGTTCTGGCCGGCGGCGATCGTTTTGGGAACAGATAAACCGCCCAGACGGAACTCTGCGCTGGTGGAGGTTGCCGAAGAGACCGTCACGCTTGATTTTGCAGCAGTAAGAGTGACAGTCAGGGTCTTGCTGGTGCCCACAGTCACACTGCCAAAGTTCAAGGCTGTTGCACTGGGGATCAACTGACCTGCGGGGATGCTCGTTCCCGCCAGCGCGATAGTTAGGTTCCGATTGGAAGCATTCGAAACCACAGACACTCCTCCGCTGATGCGCCCAGCCACTGTTGGAGCAAGGATGACACCGAAAGTTACACTCTGTCCCCTATTCAGCGTCAAGGGCAGGCTTAAACCCGTTAGGCTGAACCCGGCACCGGTTATTCTGGCCTGCGAAATCGTAAGCGTCGAATTACCGGGGTTAGTCAATGTTTCATACCGAGTCTGGCTGCTACCCATCTGAATATTGCCAAAGCTGAGGCTCGATGGACTGAACGCGAGCGCTCGATTCCCGCCGCTTTCCCGCAACGAGGCCGAGTTTCGAACGCTGGCCGCTGATATCGAAAAGAGCGGAATCGTGAACACCACAATCAGGAGCCGGACATTATGTTGGGAGGATGGCATGACTCCAGTTTCGAACTCGTCTGTGCTGAATCATAGGTCCAGGTAGGGCATTCTCATACTCATAGGTTTGAAAACCTCTGCCTAATCACAAAGCCATGATGGCCTTGATGGTCAAGCCATGTGTGGCTGCACTCGGCCATCACACGGAAGAAATCTCTCTCTCTAAAGATTTTGGGAATGGATCTTTTTGGAATTCTGAAATTCAAACGAGGCGTCATCGAAGTTGGCCAAGGATTTTGCGTGAAGCGGATCGGCACTGGAAGGCGCGTCCGGGAAGACGTGCAAAATCCCTCACGAGGCTGCCGCCCAGCTTCGGGACGACGCCCGTTGTAGGTTCAGGCTGGCCGAACCGACCCACCGCGCCGCGTGCACAATGCTTGGCACTTTTTGGCTTTTCGCCTGTACACTCTGCGTATCCTCATATGTCCAAACTATCGCGACGCAAAATGATGAAGGGTGTTCTCTCCGGAGTCACCATCGCTTCTGTCCCACCCCTGTCGTGGTCAGACGAGAGCGTTCCGAGTCAGCGTAAAGGCCAAATCAGCCAGTCAGTGTCCCGTTGGTGTTACCGACAGATTCCGCTGGATAAGTTGTGCGCCTACGCGGCACAGATTGGTTTGAAGGCCGTCGATCTGCTGAATCCGGATGAATACGAGGTGCCTCGGCATTACGGCCTGGTCTGCAGCATGGGATACGCCGGAGGTGGCGAGATTGTCAGCGCCCTGAACCGAGTCCAGAATCACGCAAAGATTGAGGAAGGTTTTCGCAAATACATTCCCTTGGCTGCCAAGGCCGGGGTGCCCAACGTGATCACTTTTTCCGGAAACCGCGAGGGCATGTCCGACGACGAGGGCGCTAAGAATACAATTGCGGGGCTCAACCGCCTGAAGAAAATTGCCGAGGACCACGGCGTCACCATCTGCATGGAACTGCTGAACAGCAAGGTGGATCACAAAGATTACATGTGCGACCACACGGCTTGGGGAGTCCAGGTTGTGCAAGCGGTGAACTCACCGCAGGTCAAGCTGCTGTATGACATCTACCACATGCAGATCATGGAAGGAGACTTGGTTCGAACCATCCAGCAGAACATCCCGTGGCTCGGTCATTTCCATACCGGGGGCGTTCCCGGCCGGCACGAACTCGACAATTCGCAGGAGGTGCAGTGGGATGGAGTGATGCGCGGCATCGCTCGAGCCAACTTCCATGGCTATGTAGCGCATGAGTTCGTGCCCACGCGCGACCCGCTTACCTCCCTGCGAGAAGCGGTGGATTTGTGCGATGTCTAATGCTGATTCTTCGTGTCCCTAACTAATGTAACAGGCTCTAACCAAACCTCATTCTTACCGAGCGGCAAAAAGCCTTCGCATCACCAAGGTGCGGAAACCAAAAAGCCACTCACTACCGCCACGGCGGGTTCAGGTACGGGGACGATGTCGGTTGTGGGTGTTCCTCAGTAAGAGCAGCGAGTCTTTACCTCACGGGAACTGCAGTTCCAGAGCATAGATTTGCTGGATTCCGACGTCGCGCCTTACCCGGGGGGGACCCATCGTTGGCACCGTTCGAGAAGTCAACGACCAGGCTCATGGCGATAACATATCTCTTTTGTTGGAAGTGAGGTCTTGTTAGAGCCGCTAAAAAGATAACGACGAAGCATTCGGGCATAGCCAGTAGCAGAGGCCGCCTACGCCAACGCCTACCTGGGGCTTCGGCCTTGGGCGGACCCAGTTGTGCCCTCCTGGCGGCTGGCGGGGTTGTCGGATGGCACGGATATTTGCGGAACGATTTCATGCGTATCCATAAGCAGGGGAGCTACGATACGAAGTGCCTCGACTTGCCTCCTGACAGCTGCGAGCTGGAGTTCTTTCTCTTTTAAGATTTCAGTTACAAGTTTCATCCTGCATCCTCCTCAGAAATACATAAGAAACATCACCCATCTCGAGCAAATCCGTTGGGTGGGGTGTAGGCACTGATCGCCGTGCTCATGCCCAGTAACTAGTATGGCAGCTTTGATGCCATCGGTGACTACTTAAACGTAGCTCTGATCTTGGGAGTTCGAGACCGACCCGTAAGTAGTCGCGCAAGATCCTGCGCCTTGAGCGCAAAACTACTGCAGGCTCAACGGGACGTGCGGAAATGACTTGTGCGGTCCGGCTATTGCCCCGGATACATTGCGATTTCTGCACCCAACCCTGGCTGGGTATTGACCGAGGACATTTGTCAGGAGCAGACGGCTTGGCCGAGATGAAAACACAGGGGGTTTTCTCGACCGCACTGGCAGAAGGAACTGCGGATATCGGGGGGATTCAACTGGCCAGCCTGCTCGCCCTTCTTACTGCGCCTTTCCTGGCGGCACACACCTTTACGATTGGCAGCGGCCTCGATGCTCAGGAGCCCGGGCATGCAATGCACGAATGCCCTCGCTCGCGCGAGGGCATTCTCTCATCTACTGGTTAATTCCCAGCCCAGTGTTTTGAAACACTCTGCGGAGCGCGCCTTTTAGAGTCTTGGCAATTGACCCCCTTCCAGGGTTTAAGCTGCCTCGGCAAGTCGCTGAATGTGTCCGAGCTGAGTTAACAGTGTGTATTGATCGTAGTAACAGCCCCCCGACACGACCCGTCCCTGTTTGTCGAGCTGGCAGACCTCGCAGAACGGCACGGATATCCGACGGCCCGTGGGCGGTAGTGAACCCAACGGCCCGTCGTTAGTGCCTTCGACGGTAAACTGGGTGACAACAATGTCTCCCGCGTCAATGTACTTGGGATTAATGATTCGTCCATCCGAGAAGGCCTTCGCCCATGCTTCCGTCCATTCTCGGAACTTGTCCCGGGTGCTTAACGTGAGACTTCGGCCATGATCGGTGTAGACCAGGCCCTCGGCCGAGTCGCGGACCACGCCGTGGAAGTCACGGCGGTTCCAGCTCTCGTGTGCGGCACGAACTGTTTCTACGTTTTTCGTGCTCATGGATCCTCCTTCTTCGTTATGTAAGAAATGACTGGTGAACGGTTCCTCTGGGATCGGGCGGCGACTTATCGTAAACGAGATCGCACCTACGATAGAATCTGTCATGTTCTTGGTCAATGGCCCAATTTTGGTGCAGAAAAATCCGCGCCGCTGCGGTGAATACTAGATGAAAGCTCTGAACGCGAGTATCTTGGCATGGCAGGGAATGCCGGCAGGAATGGGCAGCACATCTTTTTCACAGCTCGCTTTACATAGCCCCGCATCCCAAACCGGAGATGTTCATGAGCAACATAGGGGATCATCGGGCGGTCGGAAGCTCCGCATCAGATACGGGTCGATACAGACACTCTGCCTGTACTAGTACCGAGACGTTTGAAAAGGGAAACATCCTCGCACTTTGCACCAATCGCAGTTGTCCCAACAAAGGGGCTAATTGGGTTCTCGAAGAGAAACTCACCTCAGCGGAGTCCGAAATGAAAAGACAACAAGAGGAAGATAAAGATAAGGAAGAACAGAAAGAAGAGGACGAGGAAACCGAAGGCTAATCGGAGTGAACTGCCGGTCGAACTCCATGAGGGGTTCGCCCATCACTCTGCACAATGTGGTCGCCTGAATGCCAATCCGGTGATACGCCTCCGGTTGGGACTTTCATTTAGGGTAACGTTAGCGCTTGCTCGCCTTCGTGAAGTGCCGATTTGCGACCTTTCCAGATCAGTTCGCCTGAGACTCCTGGGGGGAGTTTGATTTGTGCCTCGACTCGATTCGCGATGCGATTGTATTCTACCTCGACCATTCCTTTCGGGATTGGTAAAGCAGCTCGAACGTGCTTGAGCGGGCCCAAATGAGGTTCGACAAGGATGGTTCTAAATCCAGCGCTTTTCGGGCGAATTCCCGCCACGATGGTCAGCAGGTCGTAGTTAGGGTGGGCGCTCCACGCGTGTGAATCGGAACGCGTCGGCTCCGGCGACTCTGCCCAGGTGGTCAAACCCAGGGATAGCATATTCCTCCAAGGCCCGAGCAGCTGGAGGTACTGATCTCCCATCCCGGCATGCTCCAAGGCGCGGGCCAGATAAAAGCGAAAGTAGTAAGTGGCTGCGGTCAGGGGCGGAGGGGGCCGGCGCACAGCAAAGCCGGGATCACTGACGGAAAGAATTTTTGTGAGCACATATTTCTGCCGTTCGGAGGGAATGACGTCAAGCCAGACCCCGAGAATATTTGCGTGCTGGCTGTAATGCCGCTGTGCGGGAGTATCCGCAAGTAAGCCGTGTGGCCGGTTCCAGCACAGCTTGCGTATGGCTTGAGCTGCGCGGTTGGCGGCATCGCGGTAGGTTTCAGCTTGATGCGTATCTCCAAAGGCGCTCTCCATTTCCGCGGCGTAACGCAATGCCTCGACGAACTGCAGCGTGATAATCGTCGAGCCGCCGTTCTCATCCTGCGGCGGTATCCCGGAATCAAAGTCCTTACCCCAATCTACAAACGGCCACCACGGCAGCCGATCCAGCAAGCCGTCGTGCCGTTGCCGGCGAAGATACCAATCGAGCACCGTCCGCGTGCCAGGGAGCTGAGAACGGACAAACTCGGGAGCTCCTCGGTAAGTCCAAAAGTCGTGCACCATTCCGACCCAGAGTAAAGAAAAAGTGGGAATTATTTGTACCAAGGACGAGGGATAGCGGCTCTGGGTAAGGCCATCTGGGACGCGTGAATCGTTGAAGGCCTGAATAGCCTGGCGAGCCAGTCGGTCATCACCAGCTACAGTGTAGGAAATTAAAGCTTGTATCCGAGTATCGCCCAGGTACTGCAAGCGCTCCCAGTAGGGCGTGTCCATATAGGTATCATGCGCATCCAATCGGGCTGTCCTCCAGCCGATGTCCCAGATGCGGGTCAATGACGCGTCGTCGGCATGAAAGTATGCGGATTCGACAAACGGAAAGGCGGTGAACCACGTTTGCAGTGCCTCGACGTGCAAGGGCTGGTCCGCTGTTTGCACATCGAGTTGCAAGTACCGCCAGGTCCTCCAATTCAAGGACATGAATTGGCAACGAGCGGTGCCATCGGGCAGGAACTCATCCACGAGACCGCCAACATGTTTACCCTCGATTTGATCACGGTTTCCTTTCTCTTCCTTGTCGTCGACCAGCGCTTCAGCATAAGTCAGGCGAATGATTGAACCGAGGCCGCCGCTAACCCTGAGTCGCGGATATCCCGTGGTCAATTGCGAGCTATCAAGCAAGATCTCCGCCTTGGTATGGGCCGGGACAATGAACTCCTTTTCCGGAAATTCGGACGCCATTGCGATCCCTGCTGCCCGCACAACCCTTCCGGAAGAAACCAGCTTCATCTCCATCGGCGGAAGGGGATCGGAGACAAGCTGCCAATTGTTGGGAGAGTCGGTCTCACCTTTTCGCGCGCCGCGCCCCAGAGACACGGCTTTCATCCATGATCCCCTGAGACTGGAATCGCTGTTCCAAGACCAGTCGAAGGCCGCAGCATCGAGCCGTTCCCCAGGTTCGGCAGCATAGTAATCATGGATTTGTGGCCGCCGAGTCTCGATGCCCTTTTCTTGTTCTACTTCCCAACTGGCATCGGTCTCCGCGACCCGCTCAGTATCGCCTTCGCCGTGAACAAGAAGTCCCACACGGTCGCTCATCTGCGCAATTGCAGCATGCGTACCAAAGTTCCAAACGGTTGCGGCCAACACATTTCTTCCTGGACGCAGCAGTGGAGCGAGGTCGTAAGTTTCATATCTCCAATGCGCCAGGTCGCTGCGACTGGGCCCACTGCCCACGCGCTGCTGATTTACATAAAAGATGAATTGGTTATCGGCGCTTACGTCCACCACGAAGTGCACAGGCTGTTGCGAGAGCTCTATTACTTTGCGGAAGTGGAGCACGACTTCGTCCCGCTCAGGCACGCCTGCAGCCGTGACCCATTGCGCCCTCCAATGTTCGCTTTGACCCGCGGCGGAAAGTTGGACCACCGGTATGGCACTTGCCAAGATACCCGCGACGGCGACAGAAACTATGTTCTCTTTTCGCACGGAGAGAAAGTACATCAGAGAAAGTACATCTTAGATGAAAACTGCACTGCGCGGTTGGTCGACGAAAAGCAAACCACCACTGCGTTTCAGCGGTGTGTTTATGGTTGCGGGGGGAGTGAGTGCATCTCCGAAAGCCCGAAAACTCGGCAAAAGAGTTGAGGGTCTCTTCACCGGTAGCCCCGGCCTTCCAGACGCAGACATCCCAATTGCCGTGCTGCGCTTCGGAAAAGCCAACTTGAGCATAGACTGGGCCGACAAGAAGCGCACGAGTATCGAGCTGCCGAACTGAATCGGGGCAATGACATCCCTAGCACAATCACTGGCTCTGGCCAGCGTCGGAGCTGTTGCGGATCGTCGGCTCGCGTTTCCTGAGCTGATTGGTCGAATAAACTTCGCTTGCGTCCCGCGAGGCGCGGTACCACGGCCACTTTCCATGAAGAATGTTGGCCCCGCCCCGAACCGGATTCAGGGCACAGCGAGTCAGGTCAACCAGGAAGTGGTTACGGGTGGCACCTTCCACACGCCGAGCAATCTCCTTGTCGAGCAAGTCCTCTGTGAGTATCCAGGCAAAGCCGCCGGCCGGAGTCATCACAAGGTCAACTTGCCCCACTCCCGTCACGCAAGGTTTCTTTGTACAGGGCCAGGATCCGTCTTGGTTCCAGGGCGAGCGGGCGCGCGTCCCATATTTTTCGACGGTAAGCTCGCTGAGCGGTCCAATGTTCCATTGCGTACTGTAGGCCGCATTCCACAACAGCCCCTTAAACCGGCTCCACCAGTATGCCTTGGTGTTAGACAGCTCCAGCTTCGCTCCTTGAGGATCATTCTGGATTTGGATGTATCCCGTGAGCGCGCCCTGAATGGGATGGCCGACGTAGCTATAAAGCAACGGGTCACCATCGTCCCAACCTGAATGCACCCACGTCGAGAGCGACTGCTTGTAATCGCGCCAGTAATGATTGAAAGGCACTCCATTCTCGATCACTACCCAGCGGTAGTCGTCGTGCACCACGTACTCCTGCTCAATCGAGAGGAAGATAAAAGATTCAAGCAGAGCCCGACCCCAATGAAACCCCTGTTTTCCCAGGCTACCCGAAGGGGAAACGAATGTGCTGCCACCACCATCTGGTACGCCCGCTGCCGCGTTCCCGGAATGGTCCGCAAGCGATACACCGTGACCAGAAGCCCCAGTGGAAGCAGCATCATTTTTGCCCATACTGTTGTTGGCATGGCCAGTCAGGAAGGTGCAAGCCACAAGCGGGCTCTTGATCGAATCACAGCGAGATGAGGGAAGTTGGCAAACTCCCGTGATCGAGAACAGCAATATTGAAAGCACACATCCGAATGAACGCATGGGCTCCAGCCCCGTGGCGGCAAGCCGAGATTCGATGGCTATACCAGCGGAGCGGGTTGCATCGAGACTGGAAATTCAAATGGGCGCGTAGCCGCCCTTTTTCGCATACTTTTACGGACGTGTCGCTCCTCGCGCGGCGGTCGGTGATTCCGGTCGAGTGACGGCCGAAGGCAGAAGCATTCGGCGCGCTGAGGCCGACAAATCGAAGGATGCAAATGACAATCGACACGCGCCAGGTTGAATCAACACAACGACGTCGTTCTCGAAGGCGTGCTCGCTTTCGAAAAAGGTTTGAACACGAGCCGCCCGGCAGTGCTGATACTCCATGGGTGCGAAGGCCGCAGCGAAGCCCAAATCGATTTCGCTAAGAAACTGGCCGACTGGGGGTACGTGGGCTTTGCCAGTGATCTCTACGGCCAGGGCGTAGCCGGAACGAACTCCGGCGAGTGCCAAAAACTCAGCAGGTCATTCCTGTAAAACCGGGCAATGCTGCAAGATCGCCTGCTCCACCTTGTCGAGGTGGTGAAAGGCTTGCAGGAAGTTGAAGCCGATCGGATTGCTGCGACCGGTTCTGCTTCGGCGGCCTCTGCGCTCTGGACCTCGACCGGACAGGTGTGGATGTGCGAGGAGTCCCCAGTTTTTGTGTGTCCTGAGCCCACCTGGCAATACTACTGGCAACATCATTAAGGCCAAGGTCATTGTGTTTCACGGTTGGGACGATCCTTGTTGCGCCGCCCGAACACCTCATCGTTCTTGGCCGGGAACTTTCAGCCCGTGATGCTGACTGGCAAATTCAGGCTTACGGCAAAACTATGTCGGTTGGGTTAAAGAAATGTCAACAGAACGTGAAAATTCGTTGAATGACAAGATCCCGAGTCACGGCCGGACCGAATCGCGTGAGTACGCTCCTTCATCGTGAGAAAGCTCAGAACTCCAGCCGCGCCTGAAACGCGATCATTTCGGGGACTGGGAAGCCCAAAATTCGGATGATAGAAGTCACTCCAGAAGAAATCGGGACCACGCGGGGTAGTGCGCCCGAGTTTCCGAACTGGCAATGCTGTGGCTCGTCACTGCCGGAGCACTGGCCTGTGCTCGGATCAACAGCAGACACAAAGGCGTCTGGATTCAGCCACTGGATCGTGCCCGGTTGCGTCACGCCAGGGATGGGGTGACGCTCAGAGAGGACCCCGGGAACGACATTCGCGAACTTTCCGGTGTGCTCATCTCCGCATGTGTTCATCCAGGAATGCGAACACGTTGGGCTCCCAACTGCTCACGCCGAGATAGAGGAAGCCGTGTCCCTCTTCGGCCGTGTGCCCGACGGGCGGGTAGATCTGCAAGCGGTGCGGCTTGCCGAGCTGCTCGAAGCGCGCGTCCAGCGCTTTGCCCGCTGCGAGCGAGTAGTCGTTGGCGGCGTGAATGAACAAGACTGGCGCTGCGATACGGGCGCCGGCCTCAAGGAGCCGCGCTCGCAGCTGCGCCGAGCGGTCCCAGCTATAACCGGCGCCGGAGAAGACTACAACCGCTCGCAAGTTGGGCGCGCGCTCAGCCAATAACAATGTGAGCGAACCGCCGAACGAGTGTCCGATCACCGCGACATCGCGCGCATCGACCTTGGGCAGCGCCCGTAGGAACGCGAGCCCGGAAAGGGCAGCGCTCAACTCCCCGTTTTCCAGCAACCGCAGCTGCAGCGCGTTCCGAGCCTCCTGCCCGTGTGCGGCGAATTCGCTGTTCATCAGGTCGACGGCGTTGGCGCCCTGGTCCGCGGAGAGCCCCACGCCACGACGGAAGAGGTATAGGAACACATAGCCATGGCGAGCGAACACCGGTCCGAGCGCGTCAGCCTGCCGCTCGTAAGGTCCGAGCCGTTCCAGTTCTTCACGGGTGCGGCCGCTGCCGTGATTGAGCAGGACCGCGGGGAACGGTCCGCGGCCTTGCGGATACCAGAGCAGCGCGTGCAGGATGGCCGACTCGTTGTGCACTTCCACGGTTTCAGGCCGATCAGACGCCCGGCCCTCGGCGGTCAGCGCGAGCGTGGACGTAAGAACAAGCCCCGCGAGGATGAACACGTACGGCTTTACCATTTGTATGTCCTGTATTAGTCAATACTAGGGATTCGACTGTGGTCGTTGCAATGGCGCTCCTGAGGGTCGCCGAGTTTCTCGGTTGGCAGCAGAAGGTTCTTCCGGATGCGTTATGGGGCCGCCTCAAGGCAGAGGTCGTAATCTAGAGGTTCTGGCCGTTTCCCAAAGGCGATTAGCTGCGTGGAGATAGATATGGATAATCCACGCGATCTGGAAGCCCCTGGTCCCTTCGAGGCACGCTATCGGGTTCCCTGGAAACGATTACTCAACTCCGGCCGCGCCTGGAGGCGCTGTTCCAAGCATATCGGAAGCTCGACACTTTCGATGAAACCCGTCCGCTGTCGTCGTGGCTGTTCTCGTTTCGAGAAACGCCTGGCCGGAACGCGGACGGTTGATGAGGGGATCGACGTCCTGAAAGGATTCCTGATTCAGCGACTGTCCGACGTTCAAATTGACGCGCGTGTTCAGATGGCACTCGAACGAATCGAAGAATGCAGCTGGCAGATACGAATCGGGCAACTGGCCCGCGACTGTCAGGTTAGTCTTCGCCATCTGGATCGCCTCCTGTGCAATTGAGTAGGTTTTACTCCAAAGCGCCTGGCGAGGATTAGGCAGTTTCAGGCGCTGCTGCAGCACATGGAAACTTCGCCTTCTGTCTGCTCCGCAGGAGTGGCGGCAGAGCTCGGCCATTTCGATCAGGCCCATTTGGCCAATGAGGTTGCGTTTGTTCGCAGGCACGAGTCCAGGACGAATCGCTCCGCATCGCGTGGACGATTTTTCCAAGACACGGTGTGAATGAGTCTTATAAACTCGCCGTACCACATTCGCAGGCAAACTCTCAGACATGAAGCGGGCAGCCATCGGCGTTCGAATGCATTCTGGTTGGGGAGCGCTCGTGGCCGTCTCAAACAACGCCGGCACAGTAGAGGTAATTGAACGACGGCGCGTCGTTATCACTACCCCAGGAACCCCCGGAGCGAACCAGCCCTATCACTTTGCGGAGAATCTCGAACTTCCAGAGGCGGAGAAGTTTCTTGGGAACTGTTTTGCGACTTCAAAACGCCTCGCCTTGGCGGCTGTCCGGGATGTGGTAGGCGAACTGCGTGGTCGTCAATATCGTGTCGTAGGTTCGGCCGTCCTCCCAGCTTCAGGTCGCCCGCTGCCGCCTCTTTCAAAGATCCTCGCCTCACACGCCCTGATTCATGCGGCAGAAGGCGAATTCTTTCGCGAAGCCTTTTCGAAAGCATGCGAGGGTCTAGACCTTTCTGTCACCGGGTTTCGAGAGCGTAACCTCGACGAATGTGTCCAGGCAACGTTCGGCAAAGCGGCGACTCGGATGTGCCAACAAATTTCTACCTTTGGTCGTTCTCTCGGACCGCCCTGGACCAAGGATCAGAAAACGGCGGCACTTGCTGCGTTGGTAGTTCTGGCAAACAAGCAAAGGTGATTCCGCAAATCGTCGCTCTGAGGAGGGTTCCACCTTGGAGAAGAGCTGAGACCATGTAGCTCTTTAGGAAAGCCTTAGACATGACAAAAGCGGATATCTACCAGTTCATGGCAAAACAGAAACTTGGAGTGCTGGGGACCCTTTCTTCCGGTGGCAGCCCCCAGTCGGCCCTCGTGGGAATTTCGTGACTCCCGAATTGGAGATCATCTTCGAGACCGTCAAGAGTTCGCGCAAGTTTCAGAATCGGATGTCGAATTTCGGTTGTTCGTTCGTGGTTGGGGGGGCAGGCGAAATCACCGTGCAGCACGAGGGCGAAGCGCACCAACCCGAGGGAGCCGCGCTTGCGCACTACCAGGAAGTGTATTTCACCCAGATGTCCTGACGGGCCAGGCCGACTGAGCTGGCCCGGTATCACGTATTTCGTGGTCCGGCCGAACAGGCGTAACAAGAAGCGGCGTAGGAACTCATCGAGCGATAGGGTCAACAACTTGTGTTGGTTGTTGTCAGCGGAGTCGCGCCAACGAAAGGTGACTTTCTGGTCGGTCAAGGGGACGAGTCGATGGTTGGAGATGGCCACAGGAGGATGGGTGTAGCGGCCCAGATACTGGAGCACATACTCCCGGCCGCCGAAAGGTGGTTTGGAGTAGACCACCCAATCCTTTCTGAATAGTGGCCGCAGCCAGGAAGCGAAGATCTTGGGTTGAGCGAGGAGTGTCAGATCTCCAGAGAAGCGGAGCTGGTTATGTTGAAAGGCCGAGTTGAGACCGGCCACGAACTTGCCGCGAAACACGCGCCGGAGCAGCTGTATGGGAGAAAGAAGCGAGCGCGTGATCGAATCCAGTGAGTGTGATCGAGGGACAGCCCGCCAGCGGGGACGACGCAATGGACATAGGGGTGAAGCTCGAGCTTTTGGGTTCCAGGTGTGGAACACGCTGAAGAAGCCGATCTCGGCCCCGAGATGTCTGGGATGGCGGGCAACTTCGAGAAGTGCGGCGTCCGACTTCTCAGTATCCATGTCCCTGTTCCAGCCGCACCTTGCCACGAAACATGCGATACACAAAAACGAAGTAGCCGAAAGCGAGGCACATTCCCAACCCCCACCAAATGAGCCCCACGCGCAACGCATACTCGCCTGTGGCGGCATTGTAGATGGTGATGTCGCGTGCAGGATCACCGCTGGACGGCAGCAGGCTGGGATACAGCGCCGCAGCCACACCCGCCAGCATAGCCGCGATATATGCGCACGAACTCAAAAACGCAGCCTTCTCCTTCGCTCGCCGTTCGAAGACCCACATGGCGGCGAGGCTCACGGCAACCGCCAGCGGAATCACGTAGATCAGCGGATATTCGCTGAAGTTATGCATCGTCCGCGGACGCACGGCAGTGGTGACGGGCACGCCAAACGCGGTCAGTACGATCAGCAACGGCAGCAATCGGCGGGCAAGCTTGCGCGACTTTTCGTTCACCGCTCCTTCTGTCTTGAGCGCCACGTAAAGCGCCCCGTGGACTACAAGAGCGACCAGCGCAAGAACCGCCACGCCACAGGTGTACCAGTCGAGGATGCCGATGTCGGCGCCAGTCCGGAAGTTCGTCCACAGTGGCTCAAAGAAGAAATGATCCTCTCCCAAAGGGACGCCGCGCACCACGTTGCCAAGCGCTGCGCCGAAGAAGATCGCCAGCAACGTGCTCGATATCCCAAAGAATCCGTCGAACAGCGACCGCCACACCTGATTCTCGATATGCATGCGAAACTCGATTCCGATGCCGCGCAGCACCAGCAACCACAAAACTATGTTGAGCGGCAGGTAGAAGCCGCTGAAGCTGGAGGCATAGAGCAGAGGAAAGGCGAAATACAGCGTTCCACCGCCGGCAATCAGCCACACTTCATTGCCGTCCCACACCGGACCGATGGTGCGAATCACAGTGCGACGTTCTTCTTCGGTGCGTGCAATCAGCAGGTGCAACACTCCCGCGCCCAGATCGAAGCCGTCGAGCACGACATAAGCGGTGATCATGACGGCGACGAGCACAAACCATACCGGTTCCATTCACACCTCCTAAGTCGTAGTGATTGGCGCGCCCGAGCTCACGTCGCCGGCAGCGGCTAACGCCGGACCTTGCCCGATCTCCCGCTGTATGACGAAGAGAAATAGAATTCCCAGCACCAGATAGAGTCCCATATAGCCCAGCAGCGTGAACATGCTGTTGCCGGCAATGACATTGGTGGAATATCCCTGGTTGGTGCGTAGCAGCCCATAAACCAGCCAGGGCTGGCGTCCGACCTCCGCGGTAAGCCATCCAGCGGTGTTAGCGATGTAGGGGAACGGCACGCAGAGCAGGATGATCCAAAGCATCCACGGGCTTACATGCAGCTTTCTACGCCACAGCAGAAAGGCAGCAAGCGCCATCACGGCGACGAAAATTGTGCCCAGTCCGACCATCACGTGATAGCTGAAGTAAAGCAGCGGGATGTTGGTCGGCCACTGGTCTTTGGGAAATGCATTCAACCCATGGACCTCGGCCGTGGTCGTTCCGTAGACAAGAAAACTCAACACCTGGTTCGCGATGATGGGATTGTCGATCCGCTGATGTTCCTCATCCGGTTGACCAACAATGACGATGGGAGCACCAGTTTGCGACTTGAACAGCCCTTCCATGGCTGCCGTGGTCACTGGTTGGTTGCGCGCCATGTACTTGCCGTGCAAATCGCCACTGGGAAACACCTGCCAGAGGGAAGCGGCGATTCCGGCGACAACTCCCACCCGGAGAAAGATGCGCGCATGCTCCACGAACTCTTGCTGCAGCAAATAGAATGCGCCCACACCCGCCATCACGAATGCGCCTGTGACCACGGCTCCGCTCATGTTGTGTGCGTACTGAATCAGTGCCCACGGGTTGGTCAACAGCCCCCAGAAGCTAGAAACACTGAACCCTCCATTGGGCAGGCGCGTGTAGGCCACTGGATGCTGCATCCACGCGTCGGTCACGATGATGAAGAAGCCCGACAACCATGACCCGAGGAGCACAAGGAAGCCAGCCCACCAGTGCCCCCATTTCCCCAGGCGCTTTTCGCCGTACAGAAACAGCCCCAGGAACGCCGACTCCAGGAAGAAGGAAAATGTGCCTTCCATGGCCAGCGGCTGGCCGATAACGCCCCCGGTAAGGCGCGAGAACTGCGCCCAATTGGTGCCGAACTGAAATTCCATGGGGATGCCGGTGACGACACCCAGCGCGAAGTTGATGCCGAAGATCTTCGTCCAGAAGCGCACCGATTCATTGTAGGCTTCGTTGCCAGTGCGGATGGCGAGCGTCTTGAGCACGACGATCAGCGGCGCCAGGCCCATCGTCAGTTGCGGGAATAAGTAATGAAAGGTGATGGTGAAGGCAAAATGAATGCGGTGGAGAAACAGTGCGTCGTTCACGTTTGCTCCAGACCTGCGATTGTGGGTAGTTCGCAGAGCGTAACGTTTCTTAGCCGCAATTTCCTTTTTGACTTCAAAAACGTCACCCAGTTCATACACATCTCGCCTGCTCGCGACATCGTGAAACGATTTTTCATGGGGAGCACTCCCTTGGTCTGCCCTCCGTACCAGCGTTGCCGAAATTGCCGATTTTGGGGCCTACTTTTGCAACAGCTATCTTTACTAGCATAAGGCTTGCCGGAGAATCGTTGTGTAGTGCAAGGGATTCATGGCGTCCTCCGCGATCTAGCCATCTCAATCAATGGGCAATCCCCTGCCAGACTCGGATTCCACTTTAAGCTCCTGAATATAAACGCAACGGGAGAGCAACACCCTCGCCGCGAGAGCGACTCGAATGTGCGGCTTCGAGACGAAATCTTCGTGTCCGCACGTGGTCCCGATGTGCCGCATTCAATCCACACTTGGATGGGATTGTCCGGCCACTGACAGAGTCACGCGTGGACACGTAAACCGTGTTCCTTGGGATCGCACCCGAGTCGGGCTACTCTTCCACAACCGCTTAGGGAAGGGTAGCCGACCGCGTTGGAAACTTGAGGTCAGGGAGTTCCAGGCTCAAATTCGCGATCAATTGCGGTCAGGGAAAAGGGCACGCCCGGGGCGGTGCTTCCTCTGTCGAAGGTTGTTGCTGTATCGTTGATCGGAAAGTGCCGATAGTGATACGCAAGGAATTATGGTCTCCCGTATTCATCAGGTCGAGCAGCACAGATCGACGGTTCGAGGAATTGAGGTGATGACGCTCGTCTCCAATCATCACTTCCCACGTCATTCCCACGACCAGTTTGGCATCGGAGTGATAGCTTTTGGCGCCCAGCGTTCATGGAGCGGGGTTGGTCCCGTCAATGCCTCGGCTGGCGACGTCATCATGGCGAATCCTGGTGAGATGCACGACGGAGCGCCCTTGGATGGCAACCAGCGCGGGTGGCGGATGATCTATTTGGAACCAGCCCTGGTGGTCCGCGAAGTAGAAGAGGAGATCGTGGGCCAAGTCGAGATCGTGCGCCCAGTGGCGCGCGACCCGATCTTGGCTGGGCACTTCGCCCGACTGTTCGCCTGCCTCACCGCCTCCCAGCCAGATCGCCTTGCTGGAGAGGAGAACTTGCTTCGCTCTCTGATCTACCTCCTACGCCACCATGGGATGGCGCGCCCCTCGTCCGATGGCCCGTCCCCTTGCGTAGCCAGGGCGATCCGTCGCCTAGACTCTGCTCCGGACACGTCCGTGTCTCTGGCCGAGCTGGCTGCGCTGTCGCGTGTCAGCCGCTTCCAGCTCTTGCGAGGCTTCGCACGCGAAATAGGAATAACGCCGCATGCCTACCTTGTTCAGCGGCGCGTGCGCCTCGCACGGCAGCTCCTAGCTAATGGTCGAACGCCCGCCCAGGCAGCGCTACAGGCCGGCTTCGCAGACCAAAGTCACATGACCCGTGCTTTCGTCCGCCAACTCGGCATAACGCCGGGGCGCTATCGAGCGGCCATCGCCTGAGCCGAGGCCGGCACACGTGCAATTTCGTTCAAGACGCGATGGCTCCATTATGCGATTTGTGGAGGTGTACGAGCTTTCGTTGGCTACAGACGACCTGATCCAGGTCAGTACATTGATCCAGGGTGTCAGGGCCGGGAAGTAAGTAGATTCGCTGCCGTGAAGATCACGACTGTGATCGGATCCGCTGTGATAGGAATTCCGCCTTGAACCGTCACTTGACGAACTGTCACTCCGGCGTCAGCGGTGACGGTCCGCTATGCGCACATTAAATAGGAGATTCACTATGTTTTATGTTGCTCAGGTCAATATCGGTCGAATAAACGCTCCTCTCGGCGATCGTGTTATGGCCGGGTTTGTGGCACGGCTGGACGAAATCAATGCTCTAGCCGATAAAAGTCCTGGTTTTGTCTGGCGCCTGCAGACATCTGAAGGAAACGCAACTTACTTTCGACCCTACGATGATGATCGAATTCTTCTCAATATGTCAGTTTGGGAGACGATCGACGCACTAAACAATTACGTTTATCGAACGGCTCATGTGAAACTGCTGAGGCAGAGGCACCATTGGTTCGAGAAGTTTGCTGGAGCATACGCGGCGCTATGGTGGGTTCCCGCCGGTCACGTACCCAGCATCGACGAAGCGAAGAAACGTCTCGCTCACCTCGACAGTCACGGCTCAACCCAGTTCGCGTTTACATTCAAGACGGTTTTTCAGCTCGACGAGGAATTCCAGAAAGGGATTGACTGGTCATCTTTCCAGCCCTGCCCGGCGGTTTAACCGGGCGAACGCTTCGCATCACGATCCGACGTGCATCCTAGTCGTCGCCCGGTCCGAGCGAACGCCAGGTTGCAACATTCGGATTCGTAGTGGTCGGAATGGGAGTCAGCCTTGAGCGGCAATATTTGGCTCCCGAATCACGAGCACCACTGAAGTAATCCGCGAATTTACGGTTGGGCGGCGATTCGACCGGAATGCAAGGGCACGTCTCTACTGGGGCTCTGTGACGCCTGGTTCGAGTTGGCGTTGGTACGCGGCACTATCGAAGTGACCCTGCGACTCAGCAATGAGTCCATCTTCTCCGATCTTCCACACCTCGAAGCCGCTGATGCGAACCCGGTGCCCGGTTGCGCCTGGTCCGGTGTTGGTGCCGATAAGTGTCCAGTGGTAAACAGCGCGGTCGCCCTGCACGAGGATGTCGTCCATAAGTACCTGCAGATCTGGAAAGGCGCTCATGAATGCCTGAACAGCTTCAGTGATGGCGCGCGGCCCTATCGCCGGAGGTCCATCATTAATGCTGAGCGAGCCGTCCGGTGAATAGAAGGCAGCCACGCTCGCGGAGTCCTGGCTACACCATGCCGCAGTATAGCGCTGCCCGAAAGCGCACAGCTTGGCTGCTTCAGGCATCATCAGCTTCTCTCCTGCATTGCCGGCCCCGCGTGCAGCGTGCCACAGGCCCGGCGTCAGCGCGAATCATGTTCCTCCTCACCGGCGATTTCCATCCCTCGGGGTAAGACCTTCAAGGCAACGTACCGGTCCAACCGTGTGTCCGGGGCCTTGTAGACAACCCATCCTTCCGCCACCAATTTTCTCGTTAATACGGTACTGCGAGAGACTTCCGAGGAATGGATGGGAGTCGGCCATGGGTTGCGATGTTAAGGTCCACAGATTCCCAAGTCAACCTGACGTGGGAGTCAAGGCAGTCGGAGTAACCGGACGTATTACGGGCAAACCGTTAGTGATTTGGAAGAGCCCGCGACTGACGAGTCAGAATCGGCGCATACGTTTCGGAAGGCTGCCCCTTAAGATGTGGAACTAGGTTCTAATATCGAGGTGGAAGGATTTTTCATATCGCTCGACCGGATAGCCCTTCGCTTTCCAGCCTGCCAGTCCACCTTTAAGGAATTTTACTCGTAAGAAATGCATGGCTTGAGCTCGACGCAAGACCGCTCGGCTGGTTTTATCACTAGGACAGGTACAGTAAACGACCGAGTCCTTCTCTTTT
>Ga0209526_10000255_pt1 | contig 33488 bp, 34 predicted proteins | sample JacPinW_OM2H0_M1_FD_188566 | JGI IMG/M metagenome (GOLD analysis project Ga0209526, IMG submission 188566) | Forest soil microbial communities from Algoma, Ontario, Canada - Jack Pine, Ontario site 1_JW_OM2H0_M1 (SPAdes) (version 2) | ecosystem: Environmental > Terrestrial > Soil > Boreal... | reverse complement strand
ATGCCCGGTCGTCCACCGCCACGTCGCCGTCGCCGTCGCCGTCCACGCACACGACAACGTCAACGACGACGACCACGTCAATCGCTTAACTGAGCGAATATGAAGTGGCTAGCCCGCTCCTTTACTTCTTCGCCAGGTCCTCGGCGACGACCGCGAGGAACGTGTCCGCGTTCACGAACCCTTTGCCCCAGTCCTCCCAGGGCGCGAGCACCTTCTCCTTCTGCATCTGCTCGACCGTCTTGCCGGATGCGAGCCCCTTCCTCACGGCGGCGACGACCCCGTCCAGCATGCCGCGGTAGCTTCGCAGCTCGGCGACGCCGGTCACGGGTCCGTGTCCCGGGATGACCTTCGCGTCGGCAGGAATCTGGCCGAGGATCACGTCGAGTGATTCGATCAGTTTCGTGACACTCCCACCGCTCCCCAGGTCCACGAACGGGAACATGCCGGCGAAGTAGTCGTCGCCCATGTGCACGACGTTGCTCCGCATGAACCAGATCACGCTGTCGCCGTCGGTGTGTCCGATGCCGGGATGGATGGCGCGGATCTCCTCTCCGTTCCACCAGAGCGAGAGCCCTTGCTCGAACGTCACCACCGGCAGCGCCTTGCCCGTCACCGGCGGGAATTCGATGAACGGCGTCTTGCCTCCGGAGAGGAGGCGCTTGCGCACGTTCAAGTGGGCCATGATGGTCGCGGTTTCGGCGAAGACGGGGTTGCCGCCGGTGTGGTCGCCGTGCCAGTGCGTGTTGATCACGAAGCGCACCGGCCTGGGTGAGAGCTGCCTCAGCGCGGCCTGGATCTTCGGGGCGAGGGGCGCGAACTGGTCGTCGATGAGGGCCACGCCGTCGTCGCCGACGGTGGCGCCGATGTTCCCGCCCGATCCCGTCAGGACGTAGACGTTGCCGGCGACCTTGGTGGCCTTTACCTCGACCTTGGCGAAGTCCTGCTGCTGGGCGGAGATGCCGGCGGCGAAGAGGAGCGTCAGGGCGAATGCGCGCATGGCGCGGCAACATAGCAGGACGCTTGCTCCCCCGCCCGCCCTCCTGCACTAGCCACTCAACGAGAGGAGCGCACAGCTTCCGACCACCATGGAGCCATTGGCGCTGGCGATCGCGTTCGTTCTCGCACTCCTCGTCTTGTTGCGCAGACCTGGCGTGTTCTCGCCCGTGCCGCTGGCGGCGAGCGCGAGTCCCTGGCCGACCACCCCGGCTCCGGGCGACGAGGAAGAGCAGCTTCCCGAGACGGACCGAGCGCCGCGGCCGATCCTGCCCTGGGGAGTGGCCGCCGTGGCGGCGCTCCGGCTGGTGCTTCTGCTGACGTTGCACGCTTGAGCGCTTGATGCGCGTGCCGCCCCGGGTTATCTCGCACGGGTGACGGCGCCCATCGTCGCCATCGACGGTCCCGCCGGCGCGGGCAAGAGCACGGTCGCCCGCCAGCTCGCCAGCCGGCTGGGGTTCGCCATCATCGACACCGGCGCCATCTACCGGTCGGTCGCTCTCGCCGCGCGCCGCGCGGGCATTGCCTGGGACGACGACGAGGGCCTGCGCCGCTTGCTGGACGCCGGGCTGGGGCTGTCGTTCGACGGCGAGCGGGTGCTGCTTCGCGGCGAGGACGTGACCGAAGCCATCCGGGCGCCGGAGATCAGCCGCGGCGCCAGCGTCGTCTCCGCGCGGCCGGTCGTCCGCCAGAAGCTCCTGCAGCTCCAGCGGGACCTCGGCCACGCCGCGCCGCGAGGCGCAGTCCTGGAGGGACGCGACATCGGGACCGTAGTGTTCCCGGACGCGCAGGTGAAATTCTTCCTCACCGCATCGGACGCGGCGCGGGCGCAACGGCGGCACGCGGAGCTGGCCGAGAAGGGAATCCAGGTCCCGCTCGAGGAAGTGTTCGCCGATCAGCAGAGGCGTGACAAGGACGACACCGAACGGGCCATCGCTCCGCTGCGGCCGGCGCCCGACGCCGTCCGCGTCGACACCACCGGGCTCGATCTGGGCGAGGTCGTGGAGCGCTGTTTTCACGAAGCGTCCAGCCGCTTGAAGCATCTGATTTCCGGGCAGCCTTGACACTGCTCGGGGCGTTCTGTAGGGTCCGCCCCCGCTTCCAGGCGGAGGTTTCTTTTCCGCCGTTTGCCATCACTCCCCGTGGCAAGCGGCGCTGTCGTTTTCAGGGGGCGACGTGACAAGAATCGCAGGCAAACTTTTAAATGGCGAATCCGCACAGTGAACTGATCGGCGGCGAGGAAGACTTTGCCGCAATGCTCGAAGAGTCCTTCAAGGGGAAGGGCACCGCCAAAGGCGGCGAGCTGAAGGAGAACGAGATCGTCCGCGGCACCGTGGTCCAGGTCACCAAGGACTACGCAGTGGTGGACATCGGGTACAAGAGCGAGGGCCAGGTCCCCATCCAGGAGTTTGGCCTCGCCGAGGGCAAGCCCAACGTCAAGGTGGGCGACGCCGTGGAAGTGCTGCTCGAGTCGCGCGAGAACGACACGGGCATGGTCGTCCTCTCCAAGGAGAAGGCCGACAAGATGCGCATCTGGGACGAGATCTCCGCCGCGTGCGAGCGCGACGAGCTCGTCGAGGGGACCATCGTCGGGCGGGTGAAGGGCGGTCTCTCCGTCGACATCGGCGTGAAGGCGTTCCTTCCCGGCTCCCAGGTGGACCTCCGGCCGATCCGCAACCTCGACAAGCTGATCGGCGAGAAGTTCAAGTTCAAGGTCATCAAGTTCAACAAGAAGCGCGGCAACATCGTCCTCAGCCGGCGCGTCCTGCTCGAGAAGGAGCGGGAGACGCTGAAGAAGGACACCCTCCAGAAGCTCAAGGAGGGCGCCATCCTCACCGGGATCGTGAAGAACCTGACCGACTACGGCGCGTTCATCGACCTGGGCGGCATCGACGGCCTGCTCCACATCACCGACATGAGCTGGGGCCGCGTCGGGCACCCGAGCGAGATGCTCAACGTCGGCGATGAGCTGCGGGTGATCGTGCTCAAGTTCGACCCGGCCTCAGAGCGCGTCAGCCTGGGCCTCAAGCAGATCCAGGAGGATCCCTGGGCGCACGCGGCGGACAAGTACCCGCCGGGCACCCGGATCGGGGGCAAGGTGGTCAGCCTCACCGACTACGGCGCCTTCATCGAGATGGAGCCAGGAGTCGAAGGCCTGGTCCACATCAGCGAGATGAGCTGGACCAAGCGGGTCAAGCACCCCTCCAAGGTCATGGCCATCGGCGACCAGGTCAACGCGGTCGTCCTCGACGTCGACGCGAAGGCGAAGCGGATCAGCCTGGGGATGAAGCAGATCGAGCCGAACCCCTGGACGCTGCTCGAGGAGCAGTACCCCATCGGGTCGGTCATCCGCGGCCAGGTGCGCAACGTCACCGACTTCGGCATCTTCGTCGGTGTGCAGGAAGGGATCGACGGCCTCGTGCACGTGAGCGACATCTCCTGGACCCAGCGCATCAAGCACCCGGGCGATCTCTACAAGAAGGGCGACGAGGTCGAGGCGGTGGTGCTCAACATCGACGTGGAGAACGAGCGGTTCTCGCTCGGCATCAAGCAGCTCCATCCGGATCCATGGACGGAGTTGCCGACCAAGTACCCGATCGGCAGCCGCGTGAAGGGCAAGGTCACCAAGGTGGCCGACTTCGGCGCGTTCGTGGAGATCGAGCCCGGCATCGAAGGCCTGGTGCACGTCAGCGAGTTGCGCGACGAGCGGGTGGAGAACCCGCGCGACGTGGTGAAGGAAGGCGACGAGCTGGACGTGAAGGTCATCGACATGGACCCGCACGAGCGCAAGGTCGCGCTCTCGGTGAAGGCCGCGCTGCACGAGGGCGAGGACTACCGGGAGTACATGCGCAACCAGCAGGGCGGCCGCGCGTCGCTCGGCGACGTCTTCGGCGAGAAGCTGGGGCGGAAGGGCCGCGACCGATAACGCAGGGCACGAGGGGTCCGACTTCTGGACGAGCCTCGATCTGCGCTCAGTCGTACGTAATTTGCCGTACAAGAACGAGAGGGCGGGGGAACCGCGCGATAGTCATGCTTTGCGGTTCCGCCGCCCGCCCGTGCGCGCTTCCCCCCTTGGGGCGCGCTGACTCCAGGCATGTTCCACGCACTGGGGGGCCTGCGTCAATCCGTCCTATGCGACTTTCGTCGCAGGTGGGATGGCGGGGGGCGGGACGGGCTTCCGGCGCATGACGATGCCCAGCGCGAGGCCCACTACAACTCCGATCACCGTCCCCACCAGTTGGGTCACGACGAGCTTGTTCATCGCCCAGTTCACGGCGTCGGTGCAGTTGAAGGCCGAGGCGGCGCCGGAGGGGACCGGGGGTGTGTACCAATACGAGATCATCTTGGGGCCAAGCCAGGTGGCGAGGAGGCCGAAGATCAGCGCGCAGACCAGCGATGAGATGGTGACTCGTTTCATGCCCATACCCTATCAACTTTCATCCGGCTTCGAGTCCGCGGGCACCCGCGGCAGCGACCCGGTGGCAAGCGCGCGAAGGCGGCGAGAATCGGGCGGCCGTGCAAGCATCACCTTGACTTCGGAGCGAGTGCGCCTTTAATACGCCGCTTTCGCAGAGTCAGCCGTGGACGATCTCATCCTCAACGTCGATGCCCTCGAAGAGGCAAACCAGCCCTTCGAGGCGGACCTGACGCGCGAGTTTCTCGACAGCGTCCTCCGCGCTCCTCCGGCTACCGAGTTCCATGCCAGCGGCGCCTCGCACTTGCGAGGTGCGGCGACCAAGATGGGACGGGAAGTGCTGGTGCGCGCTAAATTCCGGGTGCCGCTCAGCGGCCCCTGCAAGCGCTGCCTCAAGCCCGTGCCGCTCGAAGAGGCTGTCGAGCTGACCCGGACGTACGTGCCGGAGAAGCAGGCGCATCCCACCGCCGAGCACAAGGGCGACGCCTCCGAAGGCAGCTTCGATCCCGAGCTCGTCGACGAGGACACCTACGCCGGCAAGGAGATCGATCTGCTGCCGGCGGTCCGGGAGCAGATCCTCCTGTACATTCCTTCCTCGCCGCTCTGCCGCGAGGATTGTCCCGGTCTCTGCCCCAGCTGCGGCAAGGATCTCAACGAAGGCGAGTGCGGCTGCGACCGCGCCGTCATGGACCCGCGCTGGGCGGCCCTGAAAGGCATCCAGCTCGAAAAGAAGAAGGAGAAGTGAGATGGGTGTCCCGAAGAAGCGAACCAGCCGCCAGAAGCGCGACCAGCGGCGGGCCCACTGGAAGGCGACCGCGCCGAACGTCGGCACCTGCCCCAACTGCGGCGAGCCGGTCCTCTCCCACCGGGCGTGCCCCAAGTGCGGCCAGTACCGCGGCAAGCAGGTGCAGCCCGGCGCGGAGGACTAGCCGCGGCCACCGCAGGCGGCCCCAGGCTGCGCTGGTGAAGTCACCATTCGCGTTCACATGATCGCACTCGACGCCATGGGGGGCGATCTCGCTCCCGCAGCCACGGTCGAGGGCGCCCTGCGCGCGCATCGCGAGCGCGGGCTGGAGGTCGTCCTGGTCGGCGGCGAGCAGCGCCTGCGCGCGGAGCTGAACCGGCTCGGCGCCGGCGACCACGAGCTGCGGATCCACCACGCCTCGGAAGTGGTGGAGATGGCCGAGCATCCGGGCCAGGCGCTGCGGCGAAAGAAGGACAGCTCGATCCGGGTCTGCTTCGACCTCTGCAAATCGGGCGCGGCGGCGGGCATGGTCTCCGCCGGCAACTCCGGTGCGGTCCTGGCCGGAGGGCTGTTCGTGCTCGGGCGGCTCGATCACGTGGACCGCCCCTGCATCGTCGGGTCGTTGCCCACGCTCGGCGGCTCCGGACGCGCGGTGCTGGTGGACATGGGCGCGAACGTCGATTGCACGCCGCTGCAGCTGGTCCAGTTCGCCCTGATGGGCGAGATCTATGCCCGCCGCGTCCTCGGCGTCCCGCAGCCCCGCGTCGGCGTGGTGGCCAATGGCGAGGAAGAAGGAAAGGGCACCGATCTCACCCGCGCCGCCGCGGCTGCCTTGCGCAAGCCCGAGAGCGGTGTCCGCTTCCAGGGGTACGTGGAAGGCAAGGACGTGTTCTCCGGCGACTTCGACGTCATCGCCACCGACGGGTTCACCGGCAACGTGCTCCTCAAGACGGCCGAGGGCGCGGTGTGGGCCTTCGGCCAGCTGCTCAAGCGCCAGATCCAGTCGAGCCGGGTAGCGACGGCCGCCGCTCTGCTGATGAAATCCCAGCTCGAGCAGGTGAAGCGGCGCGTCGACTACGAGGAGGTGGGGGGCGCTCCGCTGCTCGGCGTGCGCGGGGTGGCGATGATTGCCCACGGTCGATCCACCCATCGCGCCATCCTCAACGCCCTTTCCGGGGCGGAGGCGTTCGCCGGGCAGCATCTCGAGGAGGACCTGACCGCGGCTGCTCGGCGCGGAGAGGATCTCCTCGCGCAGCGTGCTGCATCTTGACGCGGCGCGCATCCGCTATACTGTCCGGCGCCTTTTCGCTGGAGAAGCACATGCAACGCTCGCGGATCATCGGAACTGGCTCCTACCTCCCCGTCCGGAAGGTCACCAACGACGATCTCGTGAAGGAGTTCGGGATCGACACCAGCGACGCTTGGATCCGGGAGCGGACCGGCATCGGCGCGCGGCGCATCGCCGCGGCCGACGAGGCCACCAGCGACATGGCCACGGCCGCCGCGCGCAAGGCGCTGGAGATGGCCGGCGTCCGGCCCGAGGAGCTGGACATGATCGTGATCGGGACCGTCACGCCCGACATGCCATTTCCCTCCGCCGCTACGTTGGTGCAGGCGAAGCTGGGCGCGACCAGGGCCGCCTGCTTCGACGTCACCGCGGCCTGCGCGGGCTCCATCTACGCGATCGCGATCGCCGACAGCTTCATCCGCACCGGCCAGGCAAAGCGCGTGCTGGCGATCGGCGCCGAGTTGCTCACCCGCATCACCGACTGGAAGGACCGTGCTTCCTGCGTGCTCTTCGGGGACGCGGCGGGCGCGATGGTGATCGCTCCCGAGACGCGCAAGGATCGCGGCATCCTCTCCACCCACCTGTACACCGACGGGACGCAGGCCGGCATCCTCAACATCCCCGGCGGCGGCAGCAAGAAGCCCTTCAGCCCCGAGGTGTGGGAGAAGCGCGAGCAGTTCATCCGGATGAACGGCCGCGAGGTGTACAAGACGGCGGTCCGGGTGCTCGAGGCGGCTTCACGCGAGGCCCTGGAGCGCAACGGATACAAACCGCGCGACGTGGACTACGTCATCGCGCACCAGGCGAACCTGCGCATTCTCGAGTCGGTGATGAAGCGGCTGGAGATCCCGCTGGAGAAGTGCGAGATCAACATCGACCAGGTGGGGAACACCTCGTCCGCCTCGGTCCCGCTCACGCTCGACCAGGCCAACCGGGCCGGCAAGCTGAAGGACGGCGACCTGATCCTGATGATGGCCATCGGAGGCGGAATGGCCTGGGGAAGCGGGCTCATGCGCTGGTAGGGGCGGAACCTCGTGGCGCAAGGTATCTGGAGAGTGAGTCGATGAAGCTCGCATTCGTGTTCCCTGGACAGGGGTCGCAGTACGTCGGCATGGGGCAGGCGCTCGCCGCGGCCTTTCCGGCCGCGCGGGGGGCGCTGGACGAGGCCGATGCGGCCCTGGGCGGCGGCCTGCTCAAGCTGATGTTCGAGGGACCGGAAGAGGAGTTGCGCAAGACGGCGAACACGCAGCCGGCGATCCTGGCGGCCTCCATCGCCGTCCACCGCGTGCTGGTGAAGGAGGCGGGCGGCGCTTTCAAGCTCCCGGCCTTCTACGCGGGGCACTCCCTCGGCGAATACTCGGCGCTGGTCGCGGCCGGGGCGATGTCGTTGCAGGACGGCGTTCGCGCTGTTCGTGCGCGGGGGACCTTCATGCAGGAGGCGGTCCCCGCCGGCGAAGGGGCCATGGCCGCGATCCTCGGCCTGGACCCGCAGCGCGTGAAGGAGGCCTGTGCCGAGGCGCGAGAGCAGGAGCCCGGCAGGGTGGTGGAGCCCGCCAATTACAACTCGCCCGAGCAGACGGTGATCGCGGGGCACGCGTCCGCGGTGGACCGCGCCATCGCGGCGTGCAAGGCCAAGGGCGCGAAGCGGGCGCTGCCCCTTCCGGTGAGCGCGCCCTTCCACTGCTCCTTGATGTCTCCGGTGCAGCCCAGGCTCACCGAGGTGCTGGCGCGGGTGCAGTTCAGGCGGCCCAACGCGCCGGTGATCGCCAACGCCACCGCCGAGCCGAACACCGATCCGGCGCGGATCGTGCCGCTGCTCTTGACGCAGGTCACCTCTCCGGTCCGCTGGGTGGAGACGGTGCAGAAGATGGCGCTCAACGGCGTGGACACCCTGATCGAGCTTGGGCCGGGGAAGGTCCTCTCCGGCCTCGCGCGGCGCATCGACAAGGGCCTCCGCACCTACTCGGTGGAAGATCCCGAAGGCCTCGCCGCGGTGGTCCGCGAGGTGTTCCAGTGAGGCTGTTCCCGCTCGCCGCGGTGCTCGCGTTGGCGGCATGCCAGGGCCAGGGCGAGCTGAAGAAGCAGATGCGGGACGACGCCTGCACGAAGAACCTCGATTGCGCCTACGGCCTCGAGTGCGTGCCCGCGGCGGGCGCGGACGGGGGGCCCGTCGCCGGCGCTGGACGCACCTGCCAGTTCCACTCCTTCGGCGACTGCGAGGGCGACGGCACGCAGCCGGGGCCCGACGGGCAGCCGCAATGCCTGCACTCGTACAAGTGCCGGGACGGCCATTGCACCGTGCAGTGCGCCGGCCATAAAGACTGCAGGGGAGGGGAAGTCTGCAAGGTCGGCATCTGCCAGAAGGGGGGCGCGGTGGCGAGCTGCTATGAAAACCGCGACTGCATCTACCCGGAAACCTGCTACTACGGACAGTGCGTGACGCCCCCGCCCGCCACGCGCTGCAGCAGCGACCTGGACTGCCCGGTGGGGAACCGGTGCATCAATGGCTTATGCCAGTAGAGGTTGTGACGCGCGCGGGCTTGCGAGCATGCAAAAGCGTGCTACAAGGCCGCGCCAGTTTTAGATCAGGGACCAGGAAAGGATCCGCCCATGTCCGTCGAGGCGAAGGTCAAGAGCATCATCGCGGAGCAGCTCGGGGTCGGAGAAGACGAGATCAAGGCGGAATCCGCCTTCATTGAAGACCTCGGCGCCGACTCCCTCGATATCGTCGAGCTGGTGATGGCGATGGAAGAGGAATTCGAGGTCGAGATCCCCGATGAGGAGGCCGAGCACATCAAGACGGTCCAGGACGCGGTGAACTTCATCAACGAGCACAAGAAATAGGTCGCAGATCATGCAGCGGGTCGAACGCAGAGTGGTGGTCACCGGGATCGGCCTCGTCACGCCCTTGGGGATCGGCACCAAGGAGTCGTGGGAGGCGGCCATTGCGGGAAAGTCCGGCGTGGGCCCCATCACGCGTTTCGACGTCAAGGACCTGCCCAGCCGGATCGCCGGCGAGGTCAAGGGCTTCGATCCCGCGCAGTTCATGGACAAGAAAGAGGCGCGCAGGAACGATCTCTTCATCCAGTTCGGCCTGGCCGCCACCGAGCTCGCTCTGAAGGACGCCGGCCTCCCCACCGACAAGCCGCTGGGCGAACGCGTCGGGGTGATCGTCGGCTCCGGCATGGGCGGTCTCGCGACGCTCGAGGAGACGCACCTCACGGCCGTGCAGAAGGGCCACCGGCGCGTGAGCCCGTTTTTCATCCCTTCCATCATCGTCAACCTCGTCGGCGGCCAGATCTCCATCCGCTATGGCGCCGCGGGCGTGAACTACGCGCCGGTCTCCGCCTGCGCGACCGGCAACCACGCGCTGGGCGAGTCGATGCGGCACCTGCAACATGGCGACGTGGACGTGATGATCAGCGGCGGCGCGGAAGCGACCATCACGCTGCTCGGCATCTCCGGCTTCACCTCCGCGCGCGCGCTCAGCGAGCGCAATGACCAGCCCGAAAAGGCCTCGCGCCCGTTCGACAAGGACCGCGACGGCTTCGTTCCCGGAGAGGGCGCGGGCATCCTCATTCTCGAAGAGCTCGAGCATGCCAAGCGGCGCGGCGCGCGCATCTACTGCGAGCTGACCGGCTATGCCGCCACGGCCGACGCTTTCCACATCACCCAGCCCAGCGGCAGCGGCGCGGAGCGGGCGATGAGGCTCTGCCTGCAGGACGCGGACCTCCGGCCGGAGGACGTGCAGTACGTGAACGCGCACGGCACCTCCACGCCGGTCGGCGACCTTGCGGAGGTCAAGGCCATCAAGAGGGTGTTCGGCGACTGGGCGAAGAAAGGCCTGATGGTCAGCTCCACCAAGAGCATGACCGGGCACCTGCTCGGCGCCGCCGGCGGCGTGGAGGCGGCGTTCAGCGCGCTCGCGCTGTACCACGGGATCATCCCGCCCACGATCAACGTCGACAACCAGGACCCGGAATGCGACGTCGACGTGGTGCCGAACCAGGCCCGCGAGATCCGGATCAAGACCGCGGTTTCGAACTCGTTCGGTTTCGGCGGCACCAATGCCGTCGTAGCGCTGCAGCGCTTCGGATGATAGAAGAGCGGGCCCAATGGCGCCCGCATCGATGGACAGGCCCCTCTCGGAAGTGGACCCCGAAGTCGCGCGACTGATCCGGGAGGAGACGAAGCGCCAGGCGGAAGGGCTGGAGCTGATCGCCAGCGAGAACTTCGTTTCCGAGGCGGTACTGGAAGCGCAGGGCTCGACGCTCACCAACAAGTACGCCGAAGGCCTTCCGGGAAAGCGCTACTACGGCGGCTGCGAGGTCGTGGACAAGGTCGAGCAGCTGGCCATCGATCGCGCCAAGGCGCTGTTCGGCGCCGAGCACGCCAACGTGCAGCCGCACGCCGGATCGCAGGCCAACATGGCCACCTACTTCGCGCTGCTCAGGCCGGGCGACCGGATCATGTCGCTCTCGCTGGCGCAGGGCGGCCACCTGACGCACGGATCGCCGGTGAACTTCTCCGGGAAGCTCTTCGAGATCCACCACTACGGTCTCGATCCCCGGACCGAGCTGATCGACTTCGACGCCGCCCGGAAGATGGCCCGTGAGGTACGGCCGCGGGCGGTGCTCTGCGGGGCCTCCGCCTATCCGCGAACGCTCGATTTCGTGAAGCTGCGCGAGATCGCCGAAGAGGCCGGCGCCCTGATGATCTGCGACATCGCGCACATCGCCGGAATGGTCGCGGTCGGGCTGCATCCTTCGCCGGTGCCGCTCGCCGACGCGGTGACCACCACCACCCACAAGACGCTGCGCGGTCCGCGCAGCGGGCTGATCCTCTGCAAGCAGCAGCACGCCAAGGCCGTCGATTCCAACGTGTTCCCCGGCATCCAGGGAGGCCCGCTCGAGCACATCATCGCCGCCAAGGCGGTCGCGTTCGGCGAGGCCCTCAAGGCGGACTTCAAGGACTACCAGCAGCGCATCCTCGACAACGCGCAGGCGCTGGCCGCCGGCCTGATCGAGGGCGGGCTGCGCCTGGTGGCCGGCGGGACGGACACGCACCTCATCCTCTGCGATCTCCGCTCCAAGAAGCTCACCGGCAAGGTGGCGGAAGCGGCGCTGCAGAGGGCGCACATCACCACCAACAAGAACATGATCCCGGGAGACCCGGAGAAGCCGTTCGTCACCAGCGGACTGCGGCTGGGCACGCCCGCGCTGACCACCCGCGGCATGCGCGTCCGCGACATGAAGCAGGTCGCGCGGCTGATCGTCCGCATCCTGGACCGGCCGGACGACGAGGCGGAGATCGGGCGCGTCCGCGGCGAGGTGCACGAGCTCGCCCGCCAATTCCCGCTCTACGCGAAGAGGCTCGCCTGACCCGTGAAGTGTCCGTTTTGCGCCGAGCCGGAGAACAAGGTCATCGACTCGCGCCTCTCCAACCAGGGCGCGGTCATCCGGCGCCGGAGGGAATGCCTGCGCTGCCAGCGGCGCTTCACCACCTACGAGCGGGTGGAGGAGATCCTCCCCATGGTGGTGAAGAAGGACGGGCGGCGCGAGGCGTTCGACCGGCAGAAGGTGCTCGACGGCCTGAAGCTCGCCTGCCAGAAGCGCCCCGTCGGCGCCGAGCAGCTCGAGGCGGTGGTGGACGGCATCGAGCGGCGGCTGCAAGAGATGGGCGAGAAGGAGGTGCCCAGCTCGGTGATCGGCGAATCGGTGATGCGCGAGCTGGCGCGGCTCGACGAAGTCGCCTACGTGCGGTTCGCCAGCGTGTACCGTTCGTTCAAGGACCTCGGGGAGTTCATGAGCGAGCTGAAGGAGCTGATCTCCGAGCGCAAGAGCGCGCCGAAGAAGTGACGTCCGAGGACTTCATGCGCCTCGCGCTGGCCGAGGCGGAGAAGGGCCGCGGGCGCACGCACCCCAACCCGGTGGTCGGCGCGCTGGTGGTGCGCAGGGGCCGCGTGATCGCCCGCGGCCATCACGAGAGGGCCGGCCTCCCCCATGCGGAAGTGAACGCGCTGCGCAGGGCCGGTGAACGCGCCCGCGGCGCCGACGTGTACGTGAGCCTCGAGCCCTGCAACCACCAAGGGCGCACGCCTCCCTGCACCGAGGCGCTGATCGCCGCCGGCGTGGGCCGCGTGTTCTTCGGGAGCCGCGACCCGAACCCCCGGGTGGACGGACACGGGGCGCGCCGGCTGCGGCGCGCGGGAATCGAGGTGCGCTCCGGGGTGCTCCAGGCGGCATGCGACGCTTCCAACGAACCCTGGTTCAAGTTCATCACCACCGGGATCCCCTGGGTGGTGCTCAAGGCGGCCGTGACCCTCGACGGAAAGCTGGCCCCCCGGAGCGGTGTCCGGCAATGGATCAGCTCGGAGCGCTCGCGGCGGCTCGTCCATCGCTGGCGCAACGAGCTGGATGCCGTGCTGGTCGGAGCGGGGACGGTGCGCGCCGACGATCCCTCGCTCACGGTCCGGGGCGTGGCGAACGGGAGAAACCCGCTCCGGGTCGTGTTAGGCAAGGTGCCGCGGCGCGCCCGGATCCTGCGCCAGCCCGGTGAGACCCTCGCCGAGGAAGGCCCGCTGCGCGCGGTGCTCCGCCGGCTGAGCCGTCGCGGGATCACCAGCGTCCTGGTCGAGGGTGGCGCCCGCGTGTACGGACAGTTCCTCGCCGGCGGGCTCTGGGACGAGCTGCGCCTGTTCGTGGCGCCGAAAGTCTTCGGCCCGCGGGCCCTTTCCTGGGTGGACGGCGTCCGCGGCTCGATCGAGGACCTGGAGGTCCGGTCGGTCGAGCGCGTCGGCGTCGACGCGCTCCTGATGCTGCGGCCTCTTAGTGGCGGCCGCCGTGGCCCCGGTGCCCGCCGCCGTGCCCCTCGAAATGGCGCGCCTGCCCGGTCGGGAACGCGCGCACGGGTTGCGCCGATCGCACGATGAACCGATTCTGGGCGGTCGGCACGGCCCAGCGGCGGATCGGGTGGGTGAAGTGCGCGTACGGCACCACCACCCAGCCGGGCCAGCGGCGCCCGTAGACGTATCCGCGGGGCCCGAGAGGAGACCAGCAGGCGTACCCGTTCACCCACCGCCAGGAGACCCATGCCGGCCCCCAGACGTAGCCCGGCACCCAGAACCAGCCGAAGCCTCCGCGCCATCCCCAGCGGCCGTAGTGGTAGACCGCCCAGCCCCAAGGAACGGGTGCGGCAAAGGACCAACCCCAGCCGGTGTTGACCCACCGGCCATCCGCGTAGGGCTGCCAGTCCGGTCCGACGCCGGCGGGGACCCAGACCCGGCCATACTCCGGCGCGTCCACCCACCGGCCGTACGGCGAAAGCTCCTGTTCGAACGCCCGCTGATCGGGCGCCCGTGGAGGCGGCTCCGCGGACAGTGGGACGGCCTCCAGGTCGTCTTCGGGGGGAGGCGGCGGCGGCTCGAAGCCGGTCATTTCGTCCTGGGCGTGCGCGGTTCGGAGGGGGACCGCCAGCGCGATCAGGGCGGCGAGCAGGAGGGGCATCCGGGTGGCGAGCTTCATGCTCGTTGGATGTTGGCGCCCGGCGGAGATTCAAGCAAGCGGCACCCTCGGCGCCGGTGTATACCGCCCTGGATGTTCACTGGGCTGATCGAGGACCTCGGGACGGTCGCCGCGGTCGAGCAGGTGCCCGAAGGTGTGCGCCTGTCGGTGCGGACTCGCCTGGACGGCCTCAGGCACGGGGCCAGTATCGCCGTCGACGGGGTGTGCCTGACCGCGCTGGAGCTCAAAGGCGACCGCTTCACGGCCGACGTCAGTCCCGAAACATTGGACCGAACCACCCTGGGCGAGCGGAAGGCCGGCGACCGGGTCAACCTCGAGCGTCCGCTGGCGCTCGGCGATCGGCTGGGGGGGCACCTCGTCCTCGGCCACGTGGACGGCGTCGGGGAGCTGGTCCGGCGAACGGGTGCGGGCGAAGGAGTCCGGATCGAGCTGCGGCTTCCCCAAGGGCTCGCTCCGCTCGTGGTTTCGAAGGGCTCGATCGCGCTCGACGGCACCTCGCTCACGGTCAACGAGCTGCTCGACCCCGACCAGGTGGCGCTCTTCCTCATTCCCGAGACGCTGCGCTCGACCACCTGGGGCATCAAACCCGCTGGGGCCAAGGTGAACGTCGAGGCGGACATCCTGGGCAAGCACGTCGCACGCCTGATGCAGTTCCGGACCTGAGGAGCAACGCTGTGGAAGAGAACATCGCCCGCGTCGAGAAAGCCCTCGAGGAGCTTCGCCGCGGCCGCATGGTGATCCTGGTCGACGACGCCGACCGCGAGAACGAAGGCGACCTCGTGCTTGCGGCCCAGTTCGTCACCCCGGAGGCCATCAACTTCATGGCCAAGCACGCGCGGGGGCTGATCTGCCTGTCGCTCACCGAGCAGCAGGTGAAGCAGCTCGGGCTGACCATGATGGTGAACGAGAACCAGAGCACGTACAGCACCGCTTTCACCGTCAGCGTCGAGGCCGCCGAGGGCGTCACCACCGGGATCAGCGCGCAAGACCGCGCGGTCACCGTGCGCGCCGCCATCAATCCCGACGCCCGGCCGGAGGACCTGGTGCGCCCCGGCCACGTGTTTCCCCTCCGGGCCCGCAAGGGCGGCGTCCTGGTGCGCGCCGGCCAGACCGAGGGCAGCGTGGATCTGTGCCGGCTCGCCGGCCTCACGCCCGCCGGGGTCATCTGCGAGGTGATGAACGACGACGGCACCATGGCGCGGATGCCCGACCTCGAGCGATTCGGCGCCCAGCACGGCCTGCACATCCTCGGCGTCGCCGACGTGATCCACTACCGGATGCAGCGCGAGTCGCTGGTCCGGCGCGGAGCGGAGGCGCGCGTCCCCACCGAGTTCGGCGGCGAGATGCGCTGCATCGCCTACGAGAACGACGTGGACAGCGCCCAGCACGTCGCCTTCGTGAAGGGGGCCTGGGAGCCCGACGAGCCGGTGCTGGTGCGGGTCCACTCCAAGTGCCTGACGGGCGACGTCTTCGGAAGCCGCCGTTGCGACTGCGGTCCGCAGCTGCACCGGGCCCTGCAGATGATCGACGAAGCGGGCAAGGGCGTGCTCGTCTATCTGGACCAGGAGGGGCGCGGCATCGGCCTGGTCAACAAGCTGCGCGCGTACAACCTGCAGGACGAGGGGCACGACACGGTCGAAGCCAACGTGAAGCTCGGCTTCAAGGCCGACCTGCGGGACTACGGCATCGGAGCGCAGATCCTCAGGGACGTCGGCGTGCGGAAGCTGAGGCTGATGACCAACAACCCGAAGAAGATCGACGGCCTGAAGAAGCTGTACGACCTTGAAGTAGTCGAGCGGGTGCCCATCGAGGCTGGGCTGTCGCGGGAAAACGAGGGGTACCTCATGTCGAAGCGGGACAAGATGGGGCACCTGCTCTCGCTGACGAAGAAGTAAGATGTACCCCGCATGAGCCTGGGAACGCCGCCCGATCGGGAATTGTCCGCGCAGGGAATGCGGTTCGCGATCGTGGCCACCCGCTGGAATCCGGAGATCGTCGACCAGCTCCTGCAGGGGGCGCAGCTGGCGCTCTCCCAGCGCAAGGCGGACGGCGTCGAGGTCCACCGATGCCCGGGCGCGTTCGAGCTGGGTCCGCTGGCGGCGCGCGTCGCCCGAAAGGGCGGCATCGACGGGATCGTCGCGCTCGGATGCCTGATCCGCGGCGGGACCGACCACTACCGCGTGCTCAGCGACGAGGTGGCGCGCGCGCTCGGAGCGCTGGCGATGGAGGGTGGAACCAACCCCCGCCCCCTGGCGGTCGCCTTCGGCGTGCTCACCTGCGAGACGCTGCAGCAGGCGCAGGAGCGCGCGGATCCACGCGGCGCGGACAAGGGCGGCGAGGCCGCGCTGGCGTGCATCGAGCAGGTCCATGCGTTGCGGGCCGCTGGAAAGGACTGAGTGGGATCGCGGACCAAAGCGCGCGAATGTGCCCTGCAGGCGCTGTACCAGCTCGACCTGAGCGGCGGGGACCCGCGCGACGCCGTCCGGGGCGTGCTCGCGCACTTCGAGGACGCCGATGAGGTCACCGGGCGCTTCGCCGATGAGCTGGTGCGCGGTGTCCAGTCGGAGCGCGGCCAGATCGACGCGATCATCCAGCAGAGCAGCACCCATTGGAAGCTGGAGCGCATGGCGCGGGTGGACCGCAACATCCTCCGGCTGGCGGTCTACGAGATCCTCCGCCGCGCCGACATCCCCCTGCGCGTCACCCTGAACGAGGCGATCGAGCTGGGCAAGAAGTTCGGGTCCGAGGAATCCTCCGCCTTCGTCAACGGCGTGCTGGATCGGATCGCCCACCTCGAGCTCCCCAACGCCACCCCCAAGCTGGAGAAAAAGGCCTGATGGAACTCACCTTCTTTCCCCTCACGCTCGACGCCATCGACCAGGCCGCGGCGGAATCGCTCTGCCTGTTCGTGGGCGCCGACGAGCGGCCGCTCACCGGTCTGGCCGGCCTGGTCGACTGGCGGCTCCTGGCGCGGCTGTCACGCCTGCTGCGCGGCGGCCAGATCACCGGCGACACCGGCGAGGCCGTTCTCACCTCGCCCGGAGCGCGCCTGGCCTTCCGCAAGATGTTCCTCTTCGGCATCGGACCTTCCGGGCAGACCGAGGAGCAGCTCCAGCAGCGCGTGGCGCAGGGGCTGCGCAAGCTCGCGGACGCTGGCGTCAGGGACGCCGCCCTGCAGCTGCCACCGCGGCTCTCGCCGGACGCGGGCGTCCGCACCCTGGTCGAGGAGATGCAGGGACCCGGCCGGGCGGTGGTGTTCGCGGCCGAGCCGCAGAGGATGATCGCGGCCCTCTCCAAGGTGTCGCGCGGCCAGGCCCGGATCGAGCAGCGCACCGTGAAGGTCCAGCCTCCCGCCCCCGCGTCGGGCGCGGCGCGGGAGATCCCCATCGCCCCTGCCATCGATTCCGAGGCGCCGGATGCCGAAGCAGGGGAACGAAAGCCGGCGGTGCCGCCGCCGCAGCGGTACGTGCCGATGCCGGCGAAGCAGAACGTGTTCAAGAAGAAAAAGAGGTGATCACGGCCCGCGGCGGATGCGGATGGCGATGTTGCGCCAGCGGGTCTCCTCGGCCAGCACGCGCCCGGCGGAAGACTCGACCAGGAGCTCGCGCTCCCCGGTCCACACCGTGCGCACCGGCACCGAGCCTGCGGCGATGAAGACGTCGAAGCGCGCCTCGAGGGGGGAGCCCGAGGGTCGCAGCGCGACATGGGTCGCGACCGTCAGGCCGCAGCGGACTTCGAAGACGTCCGCCTGCGAATGGCCATCGGGCGAACGGGACTGCCCGACGTCGCGCGACTCGCACTCCGCGGGCGCGGGCGCGCTGCGCCAGAACCAGAGGGTGGCGAACCCGATCGCGAGCATCAGCGCGGAGAGCCCCAGCAGCAGCCTCAAGGCGTGAGCCGCTCCATCATCCGCGGGAACGGGATGGTCTCGCGAACGTGGTGCAGCCCGCAGATCCACCCCACCGTCCGCTCCACCCCGAGGCCGAAGCCGGCGTGCGGGACGCTGCCGTACTTGCGCAGGTCCAGGTACCACTCGAAGGCCTCGAGCGGCAGCTTGTGCTCGAGGATGCCTTTCTTCAGGGTGTCGTAGTCGTCCTCGCGTTGCCCGCCGCCGACGATCTCGCCGTAGCCCTCGGGCGCGAGCACGTCCACTCCGAGCGCGACCTTGGGATCCTTCGGGTCCTTCTTGAAGTAGAAGGCCTTCATCTCCGCCGGGTAGCGGTGCACCATCACCGGGCGGTCGAACTGCTTGCAGAGGATCGTCTCCTCGTCGCCGCCGAGGTCGTCGCCCCAGCGGATCGGGTGACCCGCCTTCTGGATGGACTCGATCGCTTGCGTGTAGGTGATGCGGGGGAACGGCTTCTGCACGCGCCGGAGCGCCTCGACGTCGCGCTCCAGGACGGTCTTCAGCTCCTGCGCATGCTTGGACAGCACCGCCGCCACGATCTCCACGATGAAGTCCTCGGCGAGGTCCATGTCGCCCTCGAGATCCATGTAGGCGACCTCCGGCTCCACCATCCAGAACTCGGTCAGGTGCCGGCGCGTCTTGCTCTTCTCCGCCCGGAAGGTGGGGCCGAACACGTAAGCCTTGCCCACGGCCATGGCCGCCGCCTCGCCGTACAGCTGCCCCGACTGCGTCAGGTAGGCCTTGCCGAGGTCGAAGTACGGCACCTCGAACAGGGTGGAGGTCCCCTCGCAAGCGGCCGGAGTGAGGATGGGGGAGTCCACCAGGGTGAAGCCTCGCGAGTCGAAGTAGTCGCGGATGGCCTTGACGATGGTGTGCCGCACCCCGAGGATCACCCGCTGGCGCGAGGAGCGGAGCCAGAGGTGTCGCTGCTCCTGAAGAAAGCCGACGCCGTGCTCCTTCGGTTGGATGGGATACCCGGGCTCGCCCTGGAGCACGCGGAAGTCCGTGACGTGCAGCTCGTACCCCGCGGGACTGCGCGGGTCCTTCGCCACCTTGCCCCGCAGCTCGACGGAGGCCTCCTGCGGCGCTCTCTCTCCGGCCGCGAATACCGCCTCGGGCACGTCCTTCTTCGAGACCACGGCCTGGATGGTTCCGCTGCCGTCGCGGACCTGGAGGAAGTGGAGCTTGCCGCTCGAGCGCTTGCCTTGGAGCCAGCCGCGCAAGAGCACCTCGCGGCCATCGTGCGCGGCGATCTCGCGGATGTAGACCTGCTGCTCCATAGGGCGGCGGATACTATTGCCACGCTGCTCGCGCGTCGAGCACGAGGTGGTACATTCGACGACCCTTTCCGCACTCGAGCCCCCCCGATCTGCCGCACCGCGCTAGAATCGGTCCCTCGCAAGGAGAACCTCACCGTGCAGGACCGGTACGACCCGAAGTCGATCGAGCCACGCTGGCAGGAACACTGGGCAAAGAAAGACCTCTTTCGCGCGGGGGCGCGCCCCGGCGCCCCGAAGAAGTACGTCCTTGCGATGCTGCCGTACCCGTCGGGCGAAATGCACATGGGGCACGCGCGCGTGTACTGCATCACCGACGTGCTCGCCCGCTATGCGCGCAAGCGGGGCTTCGACGTCCTGCATCCGTTCGGTTGGGACTCTTTCGGCCTGCCCGCGGAGAACGCCGCCATCAAGGAAGGGGTCCATCCGGCGGAGCGGACTCCGCGCAACATCGCCTCGTTCAAGAGTGACGTGATCTCGCTCGGCATCTCGATCGACTGGTCCACCGAGCTCTCCACCTCCGATCCCGAGTACTACCGCTGGAACCAGTGGTTCTTCCTCCGCATGCTCGAGCGCGGCCTGGTCTACCGGCGGCGGGCGAAGGTCAACTTCTGCCCGAGCTGCAACACCGTCCTCGCCAACGAGCAGGTGGAAGAGGGCCGCTGCTGGCGCTGCGGGAGCGTGGTCGTCGAGCGGGAGATCCCGGAGTGGGCCTTCCGCATCACCGCCTACGCGGACAAGCTGCTCGAGGGGCTGAACCGCATCGACTGGCCTGAGCGCGTCGTCGCCATGCAGCGCAACTGGATCGGGCGCTCCGACGGCCTGGAGATCGACTTCGCCGTGAAGGGCGCCCGGAGGAAGACCTTCCGCGTCTTCACCACCCGGGCGGACACGATCTACGGCGCGACGTACATCGCGGCCGCTCCCGACCACCCGCTGGTGATGGATCTGGCGCCGGAGGCCAAGAAAGCCGAGTTGCAGGCGTTCGCCGAGAAGGTGCGCCGCGCCACCAAGGAGGTGGGGGAGGGCGCCCAGGCGGCGGAGAAGGAGGGCCTCGACACCGGTATCCGGGCGAAGAACCCGTTCACCGGCAAGGAGATCCCCGTCTGGGTCGCCAACTTCGTGCTCTCGGGCTACGGCACCGGCGCGGTGATGGCGGTGCCCGCGCACGACCAGCGCGACCATGAGTTCGCGCAGAAGTACGGGCTGCCGATCGTCCCGGTGGTGCGGCCCGCCGACGAGTCCGAGCCGCCCAAGGACAAGGCGTACACCGACTACGGCGTGCTCTTCGATTCGGGCGAGTTCTCCGGCATGCCTTCGGAGCAGGCCCGACTCGCCATCGCCGCGGAGGCGCAGCGGCGGGGAATCGGAAAGCCGGCGGTGAACTACCACCTGCGCGACTGGGGCGTGTCCCGGCAGCGCTACTGGGGAACGCCGATCCCGATCGTGTACTGCCCGAAGGACGACCCGGAGGGAAAGGGCATCCCGGTCCCGGACTCGCAGCTGCCGGTGGAGCTGCCGGACATCGACGTCAAGGAGGTGCTCACCGGCATGGGGGACCCGCCGCTCGCGAAGGTGGCCTCGTGGGTGAACACGGAGTGTCCCATCTGCGGTGGCCCGGCGCGCCGGGAGGCCGAGACGATGGACACCTTCGTCGATTCGGCCTGGTACTGGGCGCGCTATCTCGACCCGCACAACTCGCGCGAGCCGTTCTCGCGGGCGAAAGCGGACCGCTGGCTGCCGGTGGACGTGTACGTCGGCGGGCCCGAGCACGCCGTGTTGCACCTGCTCTACTTCCGCTTCTGGACCAAGGTGATGCAGGAGCTCGGGCTGTGCGGGATCGACGAGCCGGCGCAGAAGCTCGTCACCCAGGGGATCGTCAAGGGGCGCGACGGCGAGAAGATGTCGAAGAGCAAGGGCAACGTGGTCTCGCCCCGCGAGATCATCGAGGAGTTCGGCGCCGACACCGCGCGCCTGTTCATCCTCTTCGCCGCGCCGGCGGAGAAGGACATGGACTGGTCCGACGAGCAAGTGCAGGGGCAGCACCGCTTCCTCGGCCGCGTCTGGCGGCTCGTCCAGGCCAGCCTCCCCAGGATCGCGGGCGTGAAGGCGGGCGGAGCGCCGGACGAACTGAGGCGAAGGACCCACAAGACGATCCTGAAGGTGACGCAGCAGCTCGAGCGGCTTCAGTTCAACACGGCGATCTCGTCCTTGATGGAGCTGTCGAACGCGGCGATGGACTGGACGGGCGAGCCGGGCTCCCTGCGAGAGTCCCTCGAGGTGCTCGTGCAGCTGCTCTCGCCGCTTGCTCCGCACGTCGCCGAGGAGCTGTGGCGCGAGCTAGGACACGAAGCCGACGGGGTGGAGCTGGGGGTGTCGCCGTGGCCGGTGGCCGATCCTGCCCTGGTGATCGATGACGCCTACCAGATGGCGGTCCAGGTGAACGGCAAGCTGCGCGGCGAGGTGCAGGTGGCGGCGAGCGCCGACGACGCCGAGATTCGCGACATGGCCGCGCGAGATCCCAAGGTGGCGGGCTGGCTGCAAGGGAAGACCGTGAAGAAGGTGGTCGTGGTCCCCAAGCGGCTGGTGAACTTTGTCGTCGCTTGAGAGGAGGCGGCACCGCCCGGCAATCGGGCTGCTGCTCGCGGCCGCGCTGGGCTGCGGTTACGCGCCCGTGCGCGGCAAGGCGGCGCAGGGGCTGCGCGTCGCTCCCGTCAAGAACAACACCGCTCAGGCCGAGGCCGGGGGCATCTTCGCCTCCGAGCTGCGGCGCGAGCTGGCCGGACGAGGCCGCCTGGAGCCGGAAGGATCCAGCGCGCCGGAGCTGGCGGCGGAGCTGGTCGCGCTGCGGTCACTGCCCAGCGGGGTGGGTGCGGAAGGGGGAGCCGCGTCGTACCGGGTGGACGCCGAGCTGCGGGTGCGGGCCCCCGGGTACGAGGATGCGGTGGTCGGTGGCGAGGACTATTTGACCGGCGTGGACGTCCTCGGCACGGAAGCGAATCGCCGCGCTGCGCTGCGCAGGCTGGCGAGGGCTCTGGCTGCCGAGGCGATCGAACGCTACGAGGTCAACGAGCGCTTCAGCCGCTAGCCGCGGCTACAAACCAGGTCATGAGACGCGTTTACTGAGCCGGGGTCGCCTGCTGCGAGGCGGCCCTCGTCAACCGCGAGATGCGCCGCGCGGCCTGACCCTTGTGGATGACGCCCTTGGACGCCGCCTTGGCGATCTGGCGGACCGCGGCGGCGAGCTCCTGCTTGGTCTTCGCCGGATCGCCGGAGGCCGCCGCCTCGCGGAATTTGCGGACGCTGGTGCGCAGGGTGGAAAGGACGTGCGCGTTGCGGATTCGGTGCTTCTGCGCCTGCCGGTTCTGCTTCTCTGCCGAACGGGTATTGGCCACCGGGGACTCCAGGAAAAAAATGATTTTCTTTCTGCGGAAAGGCCGAGTCGGATAGCACCCGGGCCGTGCACTGTCAACGCAGGACGACGCTGAGGAAATTTGCCGAGGGACACAGGTTTTCCACTGGGGTGTTCAACGCATGCGGCCATTGGCCGCGGACTGTCACAATGGGGCGCCACCCTGTTTTCGCGGTGACTCAAGCTCTTGTCAGAGCAGGTGTTTTTCAACGGCGCCAAATATGTCAAATCGATGGCTGCCGCCCGCAGGATCATTTTCTTCCTTCAGCCGGCGTGAAATCCACAGGTTCTTCACAGCGGCGCCGAGAGCTGTGGGCAAGGGTCGGGAGGGCGCCTCAATTCGCGGACTTTTCGCGCTCCTTGGCTTCGTCCCAGAGAGCGTCCATTTCAGCGAGGGTGGACTCGCGCGGCGACTTCCCGCGCTCCGCCAGCTCGCGCTCGATGTGCTGGAAGCGGGATTCGAATCGCCGCAGCGCCCCGCGCAGGGCTTCCTCCGGGTGCGCTTTCACCCACCTGCCGAGGTTCGCCACCGCGAACAGCAGATCCCCCAGCTCCTGCTCGACCCGCTCGGGCACGCCGCCTTCCATCGCCTCCGCCAGCTCGTCCAGCTCCTCGCGAACCTTGGCGAGCACGGACCCGGCGTCGGGCCAATCGAAGCCGACGGCGCCGGCCTTCTCGGTCAGCCGCTCCGCCCGGACCAGCGCCGGCAGGGAGACCGGAACGCCCCCGATGGCGGATCGCGGTGACTCGCCCTTCTGCTTGCGCTCGTCCGCCTTGATCCGCTCCCAGTTCTTGACCACCTCGCGGGATCCGGAGACGGCGACGTCACCGAACACATGGGGATGGCGGCGTGTGAGCTTGTCGGAGATGGCGTCGCACACCTGCGCGAAGTCGAACTTCCCCTCCTCGCGCGCGATGCGGGCCTGGAAGACGACCTGGAACAAGAGGTCGCCCAGCTCTTCCTTGTGATGGCTGACGTCGCCGGCCTCGATGGCCTCGATCACCTCGTGGGCCTCTTCCAGGAGGTAGGGCGTGAGGGTGCGCAGGGTCTGCTCGCGGTCCCAAGGGCAGCCGCCCGGATCGCGGAGCTTGTCCATGATCTCGAGCAGCCGCCGAACAGCCCTTTCTGGCTCGGACATGGGCGGCGGCATACCACATCCACGCCGCGGAATTCCCGACGGAATCCTTGCTGGTCCGAACAGCCACCGTCTAGGATGGCAAGGTGACTTGCCGGGGGCGTTTCCTGCGCGCGCGCAGCGTGCTGATCGTCTGTGCCGCGGCTGCGCTCGCCGCGTCCGCCCCCGCGTCGGCCGAGGACGTTCCGGCCCCTCCGCTCCCGGGGATGTCCCCGCTGGCAGCGCCTGCATCGGGGACCAACCGGATCGTCGTCATGCCTTCGGAGAGAAGCGCCGACATCCAGGTACACTGGGCGGCCCGGCGCGAGCATGTCCGCGACCGCGACGAGCGGCGGGCGGACGACGAGGAGCAGCGGGTCCGCACGCTCCGGGAAGACCTCGCGATCGAGAACCTCTTCTCCATCGGCTCGGCCCTGGTGCGCGAAAGCCAGGCCGCCCTCGCGGCCGGCGCTCCCGCCCTCGCCCTGCAGCGCTGCAAGCTCGCCGTCGAGGTCGCTCCCGCGCTGGTGGCGGCGCACACCTGCCTCGCGCGGGCGCTGATGGCGGACAGCATCATCGCCGTCAAACCGGCGGTGCTGGCGCTGGTGGCGGCGGCGACGGCCGCGCTCAGCGACCCCCGCGCTTCCCGGGCGGCGCTCGCCAATCTCCTTTCGATGGTCTTCGTCGGCCTGCTGGTGACGACGCTCGGGTTCGCCGTGGTGGTGTTCCTCCGGTACGCGAATCTCTACGCGCACGACGTCCACCACCTCTTTCCGGGCGGCGTCAGGGGCTGGCAGACGCGCATGCTCGCCGCCCTGCTGCTGCTCCTGCCCGTCCTTCTCCAGATGGGTCCGATCCCACTCCTGTTCACCACCATGCTCGCCTTCGCCCTCTACGCGAGCACGGCGGAGGTGGCCATCTCCATCCTCCTGCTCGGTTGCCTGGCGGCTTCGCCTTACGCCGCCGAGCAGATCGGCCGGGTGGCGGCGTTCGGTGGCCCGGCGCTGGACGTCTGGCTGGTCGAGCACGGCGAAGGCACGGGATCCGAGATCGGGCGGTTGCAAAAGCGCTTCGAGTCGGGAAACGAGCTGGCGGTGGACTTCGCGCTGGCGCGCAAGGCGAAGCGCGACGGCGATCTGGCGGCCGCGGAGAAGCTCTACCTGCGCGCGCTGGAAGTCCAGGGCGCCAGCTCCGCGGGCCTGGCGATGGTGCGCAACAACCTCGGCAACGTCTACCTGCTGCAAGGGGATACCGCGAAGGCGATCGCGCAATACCAGCAGGCGGTCGACCTGAAGGAGGATCTCGCCGCACCCCACTTCAACGTCAGCCGCGCGCTGGCGATGGGCGGCGTGGAGACCCTGGAGAAGGTGCAGGCCGAACAGGGGCGCGCCCTCGCGCTGGATCGCGCCGGGGTCGAGGCCTTTACCGGCGGGCAGCTCCAGGCGAATCGCAAGTCCAACAAGTTCGTGATGGACGTTCCGCTCGATGCCGCTCAGCTGGAACCCCTCATCGAGGCGGAGCAGCGGGCGGCCGCCGCGGTGGGCGATGAGGTCCGCGTGCAGGTCGCCGGCGGCCTTCCGGATCCCCTCGGAAGCGCGATGCCGGTCGCCGCGGCGATCCTGTTGCTGGGACTGCACATGGCGCGCGGCAGGATCCGGCCCAGCGGCCGCTGCGACCGGTGCGGCAGGGAAGTCTGCAAGCGCTGCGATTCGGACGCCCGCCCGTCCGAAGGCTTGTGCGCGCAGTGCGTGAACGTCTTCATCCGCCGCACCGGGGTGGATCCCGCCGAGCGCGTGCGCAAGGAATTCGCGGTCGAGGCCTACCACCGCCGCAGGCGATTGCTGGAACGGGCCTTCGCGGTGCTTTCAGGCGCCGGCCAGGTGATGATGGGATATCCCATCCGCGGGTTCGTCTTCATGGCGGCGACGGCGTCGCTCTTGGCGAGCATGGTGTTCTGGCGCGGGATCGCGCACGATCCGCTGGCCGTGAACAGCGGCATCTCCTTCGCGCGGGTCGGGTTGACGTCGGCGGTCCTGATCGGGGTGTACGCAATCTGCCTGCGGGACCTGCTCGCCCGCCAACGCGCAGAGGAGGGGGCCTGAATGGCCCTCTCGGGGACGCTCAAGGACTTCGGCATCGCCGACATCCTCCAGCTCATCGGACACCAGACCAAGACCGGGCGGCTGACGTTGAAGACCGGCGCGCACGAGGTGGAGGTGTTCTTCGTCGAAGGCAACGTCGTGTTCGCCAGTGAGAAGGCGCGCGATTCCAAGGACCTTCTCGGCAGCCTGCTGCTGCGCGCGGAGCTGATCGGCAAGGACAAGCTCGACGAAGCGCTGGCCACGCAGCAGCGCACGCTCAAGCGCCTGGGCGACATCCTGATCGAGAGCGGCGCGGTGACGAAGGCGCGGTTCGCGCAGATGATGCGGCTGCAGACCACGGAGACCCTTTACAAGCTCTTCGCCTGGAAGAACGGCTCCTACGAGTTCTCGCAGGAGGACGTAGACCCTTCCAAGAGCACCTTCGAGCCCATCCGGGCCGAGAGCGTCCTCCTCGAAGGCTTCCGGCGCATGGACGAGTGGCCGGCCCTCAAGAAGAAGATCCCGTGGACCGCGGCCACCTTCGAAAGGCTCAAGGAGCTGGAGCTCGGCGATCTGCCCTCCACCGGCGAGATCCTCAAGGACGGCGAGGGCGATGAGGGTCATCCCGCCGCCCGCCACAAGCTCGTCTACAAGCTCGCGATGGCGGTCAAGACCGTGCAGCAGATCGCGGATGCCTCCCGGATGGGGGAGTTCGAGGCGCTCAAGGCGCTGCAACAGCTGGTCGAGTGGGAATACCTGAAGCTCGTCCCGCCGGCGCGCGGCGCCGCCGCTTTGGCCGAAGGCCTGCGGCAGGGACGGCGGACCACGATCTCCTGGGCGAAGGCATTCGTCAGGCTGGCGTTCTCGCTCGCGTTTTTCGGCGCCACGCTGGTTCTGGTGCGGATGGTGGCGCCGCGTCTCGGCGCGCCGCGGGGGGACACCCCGGCCCGGCGCGGCTCGGTGGCACGCCTGATCGCGCGCGACCAGGTGGCCCGGCTGGAGAGCGCGCTCGAACTGTACAGGACCGAGCACGGCGAATACCCGGCGGCGCTCCGCGCCCTGGTCGAGGGACAGCTCGTCACCGACCACGATCTCCGGTACCCGTGGAAAGAGCCGTATTACTACCGCCGGACCCAGCAGGGGTTTGTCTTGTTGCCGCCGCTTGATTAGATCAGCTGTACACACTTGGGGACACCATTGATTGGTGTCCCCGACCTTGGGTGAGGTGTCATTGGCAGAACCTTCCGCGCGACTGGAGCTGCTCGACAACGATGGTGCACGGACGCTCGCCGGCGGGCGGAGCGAGAACCTCAAGCTGATCGAGCAGAGGTTCGGAGTCCATATCGGACAACGCGGAAACGTCTTCCTCATCTCGGGCGAGCCGGGAAGGGTGGAGCTCGCGGAGAAGCTCCTCGCGGGCCTGACCGAGCTGATCCAGCGCAAGTACCCGCTGGGGCTCGAGGACGTGGAGCAGGCGAGCAAGGTGCTGCTCGCCGACGCCAACGCCGACCTGAAGGACATCTTCCTCGACACCGTCTACGTCACGAACCGCAACCGGCCGGTGACGCCGAAGGGCTTCAACCAGAAGGCGTACATCGACGCGATCCGCAAGCACGATATCGTCTTCGGGATCGGGCCCGCCGGCACCGGCAAGACCTACCTGGCGATGGCGATGGCGGTGGCGGCGCTGGTGGAGCGGCGCGTGAAGCGGATCGTGCTCTGCCGGCCCGCCGTGGAGGCGGGTGAGAAGCTGGGATTTTTGCCCGGCGACCTGGCCGAGAAGGTCAGCCCCTATCTGCGGCCGCTCTACGACGCCCTGCACGACCTGATGGACATCGATCGCGCGCAGGACCTGATCGAGCGCGGCACGGTCGAGGTGGCGCCGCTCGCCTTCATGCGCGGGCGCACGCTCAACGATGCCTTCGTGATCCTCGACGAGGCGCAGAACACCACCACCGAACAGATGAAGATGTTCCTCACCCGCCTGGGCTTCGGCTCCAAGGCGGTGATCACCGGCGACCGCACGCAGGTGGACCTGCCTTCCGGCAAGGCGTCCGGCATGATGGACGCCACGCAGATCCTCCAGGACGTCGAGGGGATCCGCTTCTGCGAGTTCACCGACCGCGACGTCGTGCGCCACCCGCTGGTCCAGGAGGTGGTGCGCGCCTACGATGCGGCGCAGGCCCGCCGCGAGGCCGACCAGGCCGCTGCGAAGAAGGCGCTGCCGGGTTAAAAGGGCGCATGCTGCCCGCCCTGCTGCTGATCGCCGCCGCCCACGGTCCGTTGAGCTTCATCGAGGACGACTACCCCAAGGCGCTGGCGGAGGCGCGCGCGCAGCACAAGCCGCTGTTCATCGACTTCTGGGCGACCTGGTGCCACTCGTGCCTCTCGATGCAACGGTTCGTGCTCAGCGATCCGGGGATGAAGCCGGTCGCCGAGGCGGTGGTCTGGAGCTCCGTCGAAACCGAACGGGAGCCGAACAAAGCGGTGGTGGAGAACTATCCCGTCGACGCCTGGCCGACGTTCCTGATCGTCGACCCCGACTCCGGCGTCGTCCTGGGACGCTTTCTCGGGTCAGGGACCGTACAGGACTTGCGGGCGTTCGTGCAGGACGGGGTGCGCGCGTACCGCGAGAAGGGCAGGCCGAGCGACCCGGCATGGGCAGCGCAACGCGAGGCGGATGCCGCGCGGAACCGCGGAGATCTAAAGACGACTGCCGACGCCTACGGGCGCGCGGTCCAGCTGAGCCAGGCGGACGATCCGCAGCGGCCGGAGCGGCTGAACCTGTACCTGTCGGCCTTGCTGAAGCGGAAGGACTACCGGACCTGCGTGCAGACGGGGCTTCGGGAAGCCCGCGGGACGCCGGACACGGCGCTCGGCACCGATTTCCAGGGCTACGCGTTCGCCTGCGCGGAGAACCTTCCCCAGGGAGATGCCGAGGCCGTGCGCATGCGGGAGGTCGGGACCGCCCGGCTGCGCGAGATCCTGGCGAAGCCCGACGCGCCGCTCGCCGCCGACGACCGGAGCGACGCGCTCGCCAACCTGGCCGAGATGCTGGACGTCGGGGGCAAGCACGCCGAGGCGGTCGCAGCCATGCAGGAGCGGGCGCGAATGCTGGACAAGGCCGCCGCGGCCGCGCCGGACGCGACCCTGGCGTCCACCTTCGACGCGCATCGCGTGGACACCTGGCTCTATCTCAAGCAGCCGGGCAAGGCCGAGCAGCTCCTCGCGCAGCGCGAGAAGGAGATGCCGCACGACTACAACCCGCCGGCGCGGCTCGCCCGGGTGCTGTTCGAGGAGAAGAAGCTGGCCGAGGCGGAAGCGGCCGTCGACCGGGCCCTGGCAAAGATGGAACGCGGCCAGCGGCGCGTCGCCGTGCTCGGGCTGAAGGCGAAGATCCTCCAGGCGGAAGAGAAGAGCACGGCCGCGGTGCTGCGCGAGCAGCTCGACGTGCTGCGCTCCTTGCCCAAGACCCAGAGGCGGCCCGAGCAGGAGGCGGAGATCGAGCGCAAGCTGGGGACCGCCAGCCGCTGAAACCTATGAAGGTTCCGTGTTTGCTGGCATAGTGCCCCCCGGCATGCAGGCAGGCGCACCTTCGCTTACATCGCGCATCCTTCGGTTCCGGAGAGTGCGCCTGGCGCTCGCCCTCGCGCTCCTCGCGGGCGTGGCCGTGAGCGCCGCCTTCCTGCTCACGCCCTCCCGCTTCACGCCGGCGATCCCCGGCGACGAGGCGCTCGGGACGCTCTTTTCCGGCACGCTGAAAGCGAACCGCGATTACGACGTCGCGGATCCCGACACCACGGCGGCCAAGCGCGAGGAAGCGGCGCGGTCGGCCTGGCCGGTGTACGACTTCGACGGAACTGCCGCGGAGACGCTGCAGCGGCGCGTCTCGGATGCCTTCGCCCGCGGCCGCGAGGCGATCGCGGTCTGGAGGCAGCAGAACCCGGCCCGGGCGGCGCGGCTTCAGTCCGACCGCAGGCTCGACGCGGAGAGCGCGCGTTTCCTGCTCTCCCAGCGCGACGAGTTCTGGAAAGCGCTGCAGGCGGTGCTCGACGACGATGCCTACCTCGAGCTGTCGCGCGCCGGGTTCGACCCGGCGGTCGAGCGCGCCGCGCTGCGGCTTGCCGGACTTGCCGGGTCGGGTTTCGTGGTGGAGGAGCGCGGACTTCTCGCCGCCGACCGGGAACGCGGCATCGTGGTCCGCACGCTGGGCCGACGGGGTGCGGGCGCCGAGCAGGTGGTGCGCGACATCGATCGCATCCAGGACCTGCAGCGGGCGCGCGAGGACGTCGACCGCATCGGGGGGGAGCAGCTCGGCGATCTGCCCCCGAGGCTGGCTCGCGCGGTCGCGCAGCTCGTCCGGCGCGCGCTCCGGCCGAATCTGGCTTACGACGACGCGGAGACGCGGCGCCTCCTGGAGGCCAAGCGGGCGCAGGTGAAGGACGTCCTGCTCCAGGTCCGCAAGGGCGAGAAGATCATCGGCGACGGCGAGCAGGTCACCAAGACGCACCTGCTCATCTTCCATGCGCTGCGCGCCGCCGGCCGGGCCAGCGAGGCGGACCAGGTGCGCTGGGGCGGTGGGCTCTTCGCCGCGCTGCTCTGCGCGGCAGTCTTCGAGTTCGGCCGGCGCAACCTGCGCAAGTTCCGGCCGCGCAGCCGCGACGTCTTCCTGCTCGCGGCCCTGATGGTCGGCCAGCTCTTCGTCGTCAAGGGCGGGCTTTCCGGCGCGGATGCCCTGCACGACATCGTCCGCGATCAGCTCCCGGTCCAGGTTTCCGCCTACGCCACCCAGGCGCTCCCCGCGGCTGTGCCGCTCGCCCTCGGATCGTTGCTGGTGCGCTTCCTGCTCACCAGCGAGGCGGCGCTGCTCTGGACTGCCGCCTTCGCTCCGCTGTGCGGCCTCCTCGCCGGCGGGTCGCTGCAGGTCGCGGTGGCGACGCTGGTCGGCGGCGTGGTCGCCGCGGACCGCATCGGACATGCGGGCAGCAAGAGCGCGGTGTTCCGCGCCGGCGCGTCCACCGGGCTCGCCACTGCCATCGTCTTCGCCACCTTCGCCATGTTCCAAGGCCACTTCTGGACCTGGGACACGCTGGCGACGGTGCTCGGCGCCGTGCTGGGAGGCGCGCTCATCCTCCCCATGCTCGCGCTGATCCTCTCCCCCTTGCTGGAGGCGTTGTTCGGCTACGTCACCGACGTCGAGCTCCTCAAGCTGGCCAACTTCAACCATCCCGTGCTCAAGGACCTGATCGTGCAGGCGCCCGGGACCTACCACCATGCCATCCTGATCGGGCAGCTCGTCGAGGCGGCTGCGCGGGAGATCGGCGCCAACCCGCTGCTCGCGCGCGTCGGCGCGTACTACCACGACATCGGCAAGGGGAAGAACCCGCTCTGTTTCGGCGAGAACCAGAAGGGCGAGAACCGCTTGGAGGGGCTGACGCCGCACGCCAGCGCTGAGATCATCCGGCGCCACGTGCGCGAGGGAGTCGAGCTCGCGCGCCAGGCCAAGCTGCCCAGGCAGGTGGTCGACTTCATCGAGCAGCACCATGGCACCCGTCTGATCGCCTATTTCTTCCACCGGGCCCGCGAGGACGCCGAGCGCGCCGGCGCGCCGTCGCCGCGCGAGGAGGAGTTCCGCTACTTCGGACCCAAGCCCCAGACCCGCGAGGCGGCGATGGTGATGATCGCGGGGATGGTGGTCGCCACCTCCCGGAACCTGGCGGACCCCACCGCTGAGAAGCTGCGCGCGCTGGTCGACCGCGCCATCCAGGCGGTGGTGGCGGAGGGGCAACTGGACCAGTGCGAGATCACGCTCCGCGATCTGGAGCAGATCGCCCGGAGCTTCGCGCTGTCGCTGGAGCGGATCTACACCGCCCGCAGCGACGCGCCGCCCGCCGCACCGCGCCTGCGCGTGCTGGAGCCCGAGCTCAAGCGAGCCTAGGAGCGCAGGCATGACGCGCGCTGCCGGGATCTCCCGCAACGTCGTCCTGCTCGGCGTGGTGTCGCTGCTCGCGGACGTGTCGAGCGACATGGTGATGCCGCTCTTGCCCGCGTTCCTTCTGACCCTGGGGGCGGATGCGGCGTTCATCGGGGTGGTCGAGGGAGTCGCGGAAGGGACCGCGGCGCTGCTCAAGTACGCGTCGGGGCGCTGGGCGGATCGCGTCCGGCGCCTGCTGCCGCTCGCGATCGCCGGATATGCTCTCGCCGTCCTCGCCAGGCCGTTCCTCGCCATCGCCCGGGCGCCCTGGCAGGTGCTCGTGATCCGCAGTCTCGACCGGGTAGGAAAGGGCATCCGGACCTCGCCGCGGGACAAGCTGCTCGCGGCGAGCGTGCCGCGCGAGCGCCTGGCCGAGGCATTTGCGTTCCACCGCGGCATGGACCACGCCGGCGCGGCCATCGGACCGCTGCTCGCTGCGGGACTGCTGCTCCTCTGGCCCGAGGACGTTCGGCGGGTCTTCCTGATGGCTGCGATCCCGGGGACGTTGGCGGTCCTGGCGCTCTTCGCCGTGCGCGAGCCGCCCCGCGAGAGCGCGGATGTCCCGCGGGAGGCGCCGGCAGGGGGCCGGGTGCCCGTGCCGCTGCTCAGCGCGATCGCGCTGTTCACGCTCGGCAACTCGACCGACGCGCTGCTGATCCTCCGCGCGCGGATGCTGGGAGTCCCGACCGTGCAGCTTCCCCTGCTCTGGGCGCTGCTCCACCTGGTGCGCACGCTCCTCTCCTGGCCAGCGGGCCGGGCAGCCGACAAGCTGGGCCGGCGCCGCTCCCTGCTCGCGGGATGGCTCTGGTACGCGATCTGCTACGCCGGCTTCGCGCTCGCCCGCGCGCCATGGCACGCTTGGATGCTGTTCGGCGCGTACGGCCTCGTCGCGGCGCTCACCGAAGGCACTGAGCGCGCGCTGATCGCGGACGCGGTGCCCGCCGGGGAGCGCGGCCGGGCGCTCGGGCTGTACAACCTGATCAGCGGCGCAGGCCTGCTCGCCGCGTCGGTGATCGCGGGGGAGGTCTGGCAGCGGGTCTCTCCGGCGGCGGCGCTGCTGCTCGGAGCGGGGTTGGCGGTGGCCGCCAGCGCCGTGCTCGCCGCGGGCGCGGGCCCGGCCGGGCGGGCGCCTGCCGTCTAGCTGCGGGCCGGTTCCGCTGTGGCCAGCTTCCTCTCATGCGCGTGAAGATGGGCCGTGTGATCCTGCTCGACTACATGGTCCGCATCGGGACGGGGCAGGTGGTGGAGAGCAGCGCGGGAAAGGCGCCGATCGAGTATCTCCACGGCGCCGGGCAGATCCTGCCCGCGCTGGAGCGCGCCCTCGAGGGTTTGCGCGAGGGTGACCAAGCTGCCTTCAGCATCCCGGCGGAGGATGCGTACGGCCAGCGCAAGGACGACAACGTCGTCTCGCTGCCGCGCGCCCTGTTTCCGAGCGACGTGAAGCTGGAGAAGGGTTTGTGCCTGTATGCCCGCGCGAGCGGCGGGCAGAGCTACCCCATCACGGTCAGGGACGTGAAGGAGGACATGGTGGTGGTGGACCTCAACCACCCGCTCGCGGGAGAGCGCCTCTTCTTCGAGGTGAGCATCCGCGGCGTCCGACCTGCCGGCAACCAGGAGCTCTTCGCGGGCAAGGCCGCGGAAGTCGAAGTGGTCTAGCCGCAATGCCGCTGAGTTAAGCGATTGACGTGGTCGTCGTCGTTGACGTTGTCGTGTGCGTGGACGGCGACGGCGACGGCGACGGCGACGTGGCGGTGGACG
>Ga0209526_10000254_pt1 | contig 33551 bp, 34 predicted proteins | sample JacPinW_OM2H0_M1_FD_188566 | JGI IMG/M metagenome (GOLD analysis project Ga0209526, IMG submission 188566) | Forest soil microbial communities from Algoma, Ontario, Canada - Jack Pine, Ontario site 1_JW_OM2H0_M1 (SPAdes) (version 2) | ecosystem: Environmental > Terrestrial > Soil > Boreal... | reverse complement strand
GGTCGAGACCCGCCGGCAGCCGGCGCAGCGGGAGCTTTTCCTCAGGTGGTGAGCAGGGCGCCAGCCGGCGGGACCGCTGCGGCCCAGGCCGCGGTCGGGCTGACCTGCTTCCGCCGGTGCTACCAGCCGCTTAGACTCTTCTGCCGGTGACCGCCCCCAATCTCAGTGTGGTAGTCGAGGACGCGGCCCGAGGCACCTCCAGGTGAGGGTTCTCGCCACGGGAGGCGCCGGCTTCATCGGCTCTCACCTCGTGGACGCGCTGCTGAAGCGAGGTGACGAGGTGATCGTGATCGACGACCTTTCCACGGGTTCCAGCCAGAACCTGAACCCGGACGCCGAATTCCACCAGCTGGATATCCGCTCGCGCCAGGCGGCTGAGCTGGTCCGGAGGCGGCGACCGAATGCCATAGTCCACCACGCCGCCCAGATGAGCGTCAGCCGCTCGGTCCGGGAGCCGGCGTTCGACGCCGACGTGAACCTGATGGGTTCGATCAACCTGCTGGAAGCCGCACGGCAGGCCGAGGCCCGCTTCATCTTCGCGTCGACCGGCGGCGCGCTGTACGGGGACGCTGACATACTGCCGACGCCGGAGACCTATCCCGCCTGGCCCGTATCTCCCTACGGCGTGAGCAAGCTCGCCTTCGAGCATTACCTCCACTGCTATGGCGTCCAGCACGGGCTCGGCTACACCGCTCTTCGCTACGCCAACGTCTACGGTCCGCGCCAGAACCCGCACGGCGAGGCCGGCGTGGTGGCCATCTTCTGCCTGAACTTGCTCTCGGCTGAGCCGCCGACCGTGAACGGCGACGGCAAGCAGACGCGCGACTTCATCCATGTGGCCGACGTGGTGCGGGCGAACCTCGCGGCTCTGGACAGCGACCAGCGCGGCCACTTCAACGTTGGCACCGGACGGCCCTGCGACATCAACACGCTCTTCGAGATGATCGAAGGGCGGATGGAGGTCTCCATCGGCAAGCGTCACGGGCCAGCCCGGCCCGGCGATCAGCGGACGTCGGTGCTGGACTCCTCGCTGATCGCCGAGAAGCTGGGCTGGCGGCCACAGATGAGTCTGGAAGCGGGCGTGGCCGACACGGTGGACTGGTTCCGCCGGTCCCAGGTTCCGCTCTGAGCGCCGAGGAGGCGATCGGCCGCTTCTTCCAGCGGCTCATGGAGCTGCGCCCGGTGGAGGCGACGTATCACGGGCTGCACCAGCTCGACCATCGAATGCCCGAGGGCAACGCTGCGTCGGTCGAGGCTGAGCTGGCGCTGCTGTCCAGCTTCGACGCCGAGCTGGCCGGGGAGCAGGACCTCGAGGGCGAGATCGCGCGCTACTACGTCGGCCTGACTCGTTTCCAGGCCGAGGAGATGAGGCTCTGGTCGCGCTTCCCGGACGCGCCGGATCAGATCGGCACCGGCATCTTTCTCCTCTTCGCCCGCGATTTCGCTCCCCTGGAGGAGCGCCTGCAGCCGATCGCAGCGCGACTGGAGGCGATCCCCGGGTACCTCGCCGCGAGCCGGGAGCGGCTGAGCGAGCCGGTCGAGCTCTGGACCAGGATTGCGGCAGAGACCGCGAGGGCGCTGCCTCATCTCTACGGCAGCGTGGTCGAGGCAGCGCCGGAGGGTCCCCTCAGGCGCCGCCTGGCGACTGCTGCCGAGGCGGCCACCGAAGCGACCAATGGTTTCGCCGCCTGGCTCGAAGAGGACGCGCTGCCCCGCTCCAGCCCGGATTGGGCTCTGGGCGAGGAAAAGTTGGAGCGCCTGCTCACGCTCCGCCGGTTGCCCGACCCGCCGGACACGATCCGCGCGCTCGGTGAAAACTACCTGGCGCAGTTCAAAGAGGAGCGGGCCGAGCTCCTCGCGCGGCACTGGCCGGGCCGCTCCCTGGAGGAAGTGAACGGCCTCGTGCGCTCTCAGCACGCCGCAAGCTTCGAGGGTGCCCTCGCGGAGTACAGGGACGTGATCGCCGCCGCCCGCCGGTTCGTGCTCGATGCCCGGCTCGCGAGCATCCCCGGAGCCGAGGAGCTGCGAGTGGAGCCGACGCCGGGATTCCTCCGCCCGGTCATCCCCTTCGCCGCGTACGAGCCGCCGGCGCGCTTCGAGACCCACCAGCTCGGCATCTACCTGGTAACGCCCCAGGAGAACGACCTGAGCGAGCACAACCACGCCGCCATCGTCAACACCTCGGTGCACGAGGCTTACCCCGGGCACCACCTGCAGTTCGCCTCCGCCAACCAGCATCCCTCGCTGGCTCGCCTGCTGAGCGCCGAGTACGCCACCGAGCTGGTCGAGGGCTGGGCCCACTACTGCGAACAGCTGATGTACGAGCAGGGCTTCGCGGCCGGGCCCGAGGTCCGCTTCGTTCAGCTCAACGACCTGATCTGGCGGGCCTGCCGGATCGTGCTCGACGTCGACCTCTCACGCGGCCGCATCAGCCCGGAGGAGGCGGTCGCCACGCTGGTCGACGAGGTTGCCATGGAGCCGGGCGCGGCAGCGGCCGAGGTCCGTCGCTACACCTACACCCCTGGTTACCAGCTCTCCTATCTGTACGGGCGGCACCTGCTCGGCAAGCTGAGGGAGGGGCGGCAGCGAGTGGAGGGCAAGGACTTCGAGCTCCGGGCCTTCCACGACCGGCTGCTCTACGGCGGAGCGCTCCCCGCCGCCTTCTGGCCCGCGCTCTTCTAGTGTCCCGGCTCAGCCAAGATCGCCGCTCTCCGCCAGGGTGGCGCCGGCGCGCTGCATGTCCTCGACCGCCCGCCGGCCGTCTCCCGGCTTCACCTCGACGGCGCCTATCGCGTCCTCCAGCACCACGACCTCGAATCCCTCCCCACGAGCGTCCAGGACAGAGGCCAGCACGCAGTAGTCCGTCGCCAGACCGGCGACGAAGAGACGGTGCACGCCTCGCCCTCGAAGCCAATCGGCGAGTCCGGTCCCCTGGAAGGCCGAGTAGGCCTCTTGATCCGGGTCCGTTCCCTTGCTGAACACGTGGTCCAGGCGGCTCTTGTCCAGGGCGGGGTAGAACTCGGCGCCCGGTGTCCCGGCCTGGCAATGGACGGGCCAGGGACCTCCGCGCGCCTGGAAGGAGACGTGGTCGGCGGGGTGCCAGTCCCGGCTGGCCACCACCACGGGCAGCCGCTCGGCAGCGCGGTTGACCGCCGGGAAGATGGCGTCGCCACCCGGCACGGCAAGCGTCCCGCCCGGGCAGAAATCGACCTGTGGATCGACCACGAGCAGCGCATCATCCGATTTGGGGCTCAAAGCCATGGGGGGTATTATTCGCCTCAGCCATGGACCTCACGCAGCCTGTCCTGCTGACCAACGAAGGCCTGGCCAAGCTGAAGCACGATCTCGGCATAGCGCTGGAGCGCCGCATCGAGGCCGCGGACCGGATGAAGGAGGCCGCCCAGCCGGGGGACATCGAGGACAACCCCGAGTACGAGCAGGCGAAAGAAGAGGTCACCCGCCTGGACGACCGCATCTACGAGCTGCAGGAGATGATCGGCCGCGCCCAGATCATCGAGGGCAAGCCCTCAAGCACGGCCCGGCCCGGCTCGACCATCGACGTCCTCGACGAGGACGGTGAGATCGTCACCTATCACCTGGTGGGCGCCGTGGAGGCGGACCCGGCCTCGGGGCGGATCTCAGTCGAATCACCGGTCGGCCGCGCCCTGGTAGGCAAGCGCCAGGGCGACCGCATCTCCGTGAGCGTCCCCGCCGGCACAGTAGAACTCACGGTCAAAGCAGTCCACTAGGACATTTCCCTCCCTCCGACCAACGAGACCAGGGGAGGGGGTTGAGACGCAGCCCTACATGGTTACGGCTAGTTCTGGCCAGTCGGCTACCAGGGCAGCTGCTACCTCGCGCATGGCGCGCTTCCAGCTCGAGGGCGCGTCGCGCCAGTCGAAGACGCCGCTGGCGAGGTGGCTGGCGGCCCGCTCGTTGGCCGGCAGCACGACCAAGCCCCGCGCCTGGGGGATGTAGGTCTCCAGCGCGCTGACGTCGAGCCGGGAGCCCGCCGTCGGCATCTTGTTGACCAGGAGATAGAGCGGCACTCCCTCCTGCCTGAGCAGGGTGGCCGCCTCCGCCACGATGCTTGCCGTCGCCGGCTCCGCGTCCGTGACGAGCACCACCTGGTCGGCCGTCTTCAGAGCCGCCTTCGAGGTCGGCTCGTGCAGGCCGGTGCCGCAGTCGAGCAGGATGGTTCCGACCATTTCCTGGAGGCGGCGGACCACCTTCTCGTAGGCGTCCTCGCCCAGACGGGCCATCCGAACCGGATCGACCGGAGACGGCAGCACCATCAGCCCGTGCGCCCCTCGCCCCAGGTTTCCATCCAGGGCCGTCACCGTCAGCTGGGGATCGTCCAGCACCTCCAGCAGGTCGTCGACGAACACCTCGTGGTTGGGCGCCAGCGAGCGACCCAGCGAGCCGAAGTCCGGATTGGTGTCGACGGCGACGATCCGGTCACGCCGCAGCATCGCGAAGAGCGCGCCCAGCAGGGCGGTGGTCGTGGTCTTGCCGACGCCGCCCTTGGGCGACATCACCGCTATGGTCACGCAGCGGCGCAGGAGAGGTTCCTGGATCACGCCCTCGAGGCGGTTCAGGTAGTCGGTCTCGCGCCAGCTCCAGCGCAGCCGCTGGGTGAGCGACGGCCGGTGGTGGATGGTCAGCCGATGGGGAGCGACACGGCCGTTGGGCGCTGCCTGGGGCGCCTCCTCCTGCTTTTCCGGGACCGAGGGCGCGTCCACCGCCGCCCGCGCCACCGCCTGCAGGCGAGTGCTGATGGTCAGGTCCGGGGGCAGGACCGAACGAGTCCTGGCCTGGGGTCCGACGTTGGGTGCCGCCGCCGGCCTGTTCTCACCGGCGGGGGCCGGGCCGGCCTCCAGCTGCTGCTGCCAGACGGTCAGGGGCTGCAAGGTCAACAGCGCGCCGTCGATCACCCCCTGCTGGGCGAGCGTGGTCTCGGTGGCGAAGGGGACGCTCCCTGCGTAGCCCACTCCCCAGGTGATCTTGTCCAGATCGTCACCGAGGTCCTGTCCACCCACCACCCGGATCAACTCGGGCAGCAGGTCGGCGACGGGTGACTCCGTCGGCACTTCAACGTTCAGGCGCCTGTCAGGCCCCTGGATTGCAACCAGGACGGTGTCCACGCTGACTTCGAACTGCTCTCTCACTGCTGGGTCACCTCTCGACCGCGGCCGCCGCGCTCCATAACCCCAATGGGCATCCCCAGGCAGGCCGCGACTGAAAGGCTCAGCGCACACTCGGGCCGAGCCGGGAAGCGTACCAAGCTGATCAGCTTATAGGCCTCGGCGCGGAACCGAAAGGGCAACATCGACTAGATCCGCCTCAACGCCTTCAGCGAGCGGGTGATGGCGGCACCGGTGTAGCTGTACGCGAGGTGGGGACGCGCGTAGCGGTCTCGAGCGGCCCAATATGCTTCGAACATGAATTCGGAGCGGGTACCAAACCGGACGGTCCCCGGGATGTTCTTTCGGCAGGCTGACCGGCTGGGCTCGCGGACGGTGCTCCGCCACCACCAGGGCGGCGAGTGGAAAGACGTCAGCTGGGCCGGCTTGGCGGAGCAGGTGACGAAGGTCGCTGCCGCGCTGGTGGAGGAGGGAGTCGCCCCCGGTGCCCGGGTCCTCTTGATGTCGGAGAACCGGCTCGAGTGGATCATCAGCGACCTCGCGATTATGACCGCGGGCGCCGTGACGGTCCCCATCTATCCGAGCACGGTGGCCAGGGTGGCGCAGCAGATCGCCGAGAACAGCCAGGCTATGCTGGCGATCGTCTCCGGTGAGGCGCTGGCCGGCCGCCTCCAGGTCAACCGAATGGTGCGCATGGATTCGGACCTTCCCGGCTGGCTGGAGAAGCAGCCGGCGGCTGCAGCGCTGGCCTCGGTGGAGGAGAGGGCGGCCGCCCTCTCGCCCGAGGACCTGGCCACCGTCGTCTACACCTCGGGGACCACCGGCGAGCCCAAGGGGGTCATGCTGCGGCATCGCAACCTGGTCGACATGACCCGAAGCTGCCTCGAGGTCTTCGACATCGGCGAGGAGGACGTGGACCTCTCCTTCCTACCGTATTCGCACGTGCTCGAGCGGATCAACGGCCTGTTCGTGATGATGGCGGCGGGGGGCAGCGCCTGGATCTCCCGGGGCATCGAGCGGCTGGCAGAAGACCTGCAGGAGTGCCGGCCCACGGTGCTGGTGGCGGTTCCTCGCGTCTACGAGAAGATGCACCAGAGGGTGATGGCCCAGGTAGCGCACGCCGCCCCCCACCGGCAGGCGCTCTTCCGCTGGGCCCTCCGGCAGGGGCGGCGCCGTTCCCGCAGCCAGTTCAGCCCGCTCTACCCGCTGGCCGACCGTCTGGTCCTCTCGACCCTGCGCCGCCGGCTGACCGGAGGCCGCCTGCGCTTCTTCGTGAGCGGCGGAGCGCCGCTCGGCCGGGAGGTCGAGGAGTTCTTCTGGTCGTTTGGAGTCAAGATCTTCAACGGCTGGGGTATGACCGAGACCTCGAGCGGGGCCACCTCCAACACGGAGCAGCGCCACAGGTTCGAGACGGTGGGCGTCCCACTGCCGGGCGTCGAGATCCGGATCGCCGGCGACGGGGAGGTCCTGGTGCAGAGCCCGGGCAACATGGCCGGCTACTTCCGCAACGAAGCAGCGACGGCGGAGGTCCTGGTGGACGGCTGGGTGCACAGCGGCGACATCGGGGAGCTGGACTCCGATGGCTTCCTGCGCATCACGGACCGCAAGAAGGACCTGATCAAGACCGCCGGCGGCAAGTTCGTGGCGCCTCAGCCGCTGGAGTCGCGCCTGCAGCAGGATGCCCTCATCGAACGCGCCGTCGTGATCGGTGACGAGCGTCCCTACGCAGTGGCCCTGATCGTGCCGGACTGGCGAGTCCTGAGCCGGGAGCTGAATCTGGTCGGAGAGCCGCAGTCGCTGCTCGAGGACGAGAGCGCGCGGGCGGCGGTTCAGCGACTGGTGGACGGCGTCAACGCCGACCTCGGGAGCTGGGAGCAGATCAAATCCTTCAAGCTCCTGCCACAAGACTTCTCGGAACAGCGGGGCGAGCTCACTCCGACGCTGAAAGTGAAGCGAAGAGCGGTCCAGGATAGGTACCGTGAGGAGATCGACGAGATGTACGAGGGCAAGGCCCGGCCTGCCCGGGCTTCCCACTGATGCCTGACCCCGTAGACCTCTCCGAGGTCCACGCCGCGCTGGACCGGCTCCGCCGGCAGCTGTGCCACTGCGGCATGCAGGGCGACTGCCTGGGCTGCCGGGGGACCGAGATGGTCCGTGCGCAGGTGGAGGCCGTGGCTTCCGCCGCCAGTCAGCCGATCCTCATGCAGGTCGCGCAGGAAGCGGCGATGAAGGACATGGCGTCCCAGTTCGAAGGGATGGCCGAGCGGCTGCTGAGCGACCCGGAGGTGAGGAAAGCGGCCGAGGCGATGCAGGAGCGCGTCATGTCCGACCCCGAAACCCGCCGCCTCCTGGAGGAGCTTATGCGGCGCCTGGGTCCGCCCCCCGAACAAGGCTAGACAAGAAGATTCCCTTCCCTCTGCGGCGAGGGAAGGGAATGGGGGGAAAGGAAGGTCGGCGGTTAGGGCGTCGCGCTTGGCGAGGGAGCCGCCTTGGGGCGCTTGGCGGGCTTGTCCCAGAGCGGGAGCGGGCCGGTCTTCAGCCGGTTGAGAACGTTGTCCTCCTGTTGCTGGGTGAGCTTGCCGGCCTTGACCTTGGCGTCCAGGTCACTCTTGACGGAGTTGACCAGGTTGTTCCGGAAAGTGGCCTCGTCCATGCCCTTGGAGGCCGCCACGTCCTTGACCGTCTTGCCGGAGGCCAGGTCCTGCCTCAGCTCCTGCTGGCTGATTCCCAGCACCTTTGCATAGGCGGGAAGCCCCGCGTGGGCCCGGGCGCCGCCCGGCCGCAGGCCGGCGAGAGCGCCTGAGCAGGTTTGCTTGCCAGACTGCCGGGCCTTGATGGCGTCCGCCTGCTGCTGAGTCAGGTCGCCCGCCTTGACCGCGTCGGCCAGGGTCTGGTCGAGGGCGCTGGACGCCGCCTTCTGGACGTCGGCCGGCTTCTTGCCCAGGTTGGAGGCCAGGTGGTTGATGAAGGAGTCACAGTAGGCCTGGCGCTTGGCCGCCGCACCGGGGCTGGGGCTGGCGCTGGGCTTGGTCGTGGTCGCCGCCAGCGTGTTGGCCTGCACGCCGCTGGCGGCCGCTGTAAGGGTGACGACGACGCCGGCCGCGACCAGCGCGCCGACGATTCCGAGGTAGAACTTTGGTGACCGATGAAGCATGCCCCGAGTATCGACTCGGTCCTGTCAACCTCGCTCCAGCGGCGGGTAAACCTTTTGTAATCGGTGGGCCTCTAGACTCCGGAGAGATGGAAGCACCAGCGCCAGCGGCGATGACAACCTCCGGCTGGTCCGGCCGGCACGCGGTCGAGCTCTACGTGCGCACGTACTCCACGATGCTGCAGAGCTCGGGCGAGATCAGGCTGGATTCCCTGGTCCACGCCCACCTCGGGATGGCCTCGGCGCTGCACCCGCTGGCCCGCAGTCCCCAGATGGACATGGGCGCCTTCATCTACGCCGTGCGCCGGCTGCCGGCTGCGCTCGCCAGAGCCCGCCGGGTCATCCTCGGCCAGAGCCCGCAGGGCTTTCGGGCTGTCCTGGGCGTCGACGTCTCCGGCTGGGAGCGGGTCAAGGCCCTCGCGCGCCGCCGCCCCTGGTACTACGACGGCGACGACACGCTGGCGGTCCTCATCGCCTCCCAGTCGGACATCGACGACCTGGTGCCCACGCTGGTCGCCTTCCAGATCGAGTGGAACAAGCTCCATCGAGCCCTGCGTGAGGTGGGCCTGGACTCGGAGCGCGCGCGGGAGGCGGCCCAGGCGACGGAGGCCGACTGGAATCGACTGCGGGCCGCCTGGGGGGCCGACTTCGAAGCCAACCTGGCTCGCGTGTACGAGGAGGAATGCCATCTCTCGCTCCGCATGATCGGCGGCTCCCACGTCGGCTACGCGCGCTCGGCCCAGCGCTGGTGGATCCCGATCCAGGCCGCCATGAACGACATGGGCCTGGCCGACGCGCAGGTCTACTTCGTGTCCTCCAACGTCCACAGCCTCGTCAACGTTCTCAGCGGGGTCGCCCGACAGTTCCAGGCGGAGATCGTCGAGCACGTCCGGGACAGCGACCCCGGCCTGCTGCGGGAGCTGGAGAAGCTGGAGTCGGGCGAGACGCCCGCCTCCCGCGAGAACTGGCTCTACTACGCGGCCCGCGCGCTGTTCGACGGACACCCCAACGCGGAGCAGCGGCGCGCCCAGCGGGCGGAGCTGGAGCGAAACGTCGGAATCCGGCACGTACCGCCCTCAGACATGGGCATCGACTCGGCGGCCCAGATCATCAAGCTCGCCGACCTCGATCCCAACTGCCTGGACAGCCGGATCGGAGAGGTCGACGCCGGGATTCTGCGAGCGTCCCGGTCCGCGATCGTCAACATCGACTACCCCCTGGGCCTGGCCAGCTACCACCTCCTTCGTCAGGTGGCGGAGGCGGTCCCCTGGCTGCTCGGCGTCTACGTGATGGGGAAGGCAGCCACTCTGAACGCGGACGTGGGTGATGTGATGATTCCCAACGTCGTCTTCAACGAGCACTCGGGCAACACGTACTGGCTGGACAACTCCTTCACGGCCGCCGACGTGCAGCCGCACCTGGTCTTCGGCTCCGCCCTGGACAACCAGCGCGCGGTCGCCGTCAGGGGCACCTTCCTGCAGAACCGCGACTACCTGGAGTTCTACTATCAGGGGCGGTACACGGTCGTCGAGATGGAGGCCGGTCCCTACCTGGACGCTTGCTTCGAGATCCAGCAGCCCGGCCGCTACCCGATGAACGAGAACGTGAACATGAGCAGGCCGGGATTCGACCTGGGAATCATCCACTACGCCTCGGACACGCCCTACACGCAGGCCCGCACCCTGGGCGCCCGCGGTCTCGACTACCGGGGCACGGACGCCACCTACGCCTCGGCCGTGGCCGTAGCCCGGCGGATCCTGGAGCAGGAAGGCGCCATCCGCGAGTGAGAGGAGCCGAGGTCGGATCGGATCCCATCAAAGACAAGGAGACCGTTCATGAACGAGGCTGAGGTCTTCGTGCTCGCCGACCGGGCGCTGAACCGCGTGGTCGCCCAGATCAGGGACGACCAGTGGGACATGGAGGTGCCGCCGAACTTCGCCCGGCGTCAGACCGACCGCAGACCGACCCTACGCGAGATCATCAACTACCACGCGTACGACGACGCCTGGGTGCCCGACATGCTGGCCGGCAAGACGATGGCCGAGGCCGGCATGGACAACTTCAAGGGCGACCTCCTTGCCGGCGATCCCAAAGGCAACTTCGAGGCCATCGTGGACAAGGCGACGGCTGCGGCGGAGGGGCTGGATGACTTCGAGCGCACGGTGCACTGCTCTTTCGGCGACTTCCCGGCACGCGAGTACCTCTGGCAGGCGAACGGTTTTCGCACGCTGCGTGCGCACGACATCGCCAGGATGATCGGCGCGGATCCGAGGCTGCCCGAGGAGCTGGTGCAGGGGGTGTGGGACGAGATCAGCCCGCGCGCTGAGGAGTTCCGGGCGATCGGGGTATTCGGCCCGGCCGTCCCTGTCCCGGACGACGCGCCCCTCCAGGACCGCCTCGTCGGCCTGACCGGCCGCGACCCGAACTAACGTCTTCCCTTCTCCCTCCCATGCGGGAGGGACATGACTATGGCGTCACTAGAAAGGCCGGATTCACTCCGGCCGTATGAGTTGTCACTTCCACGCGACTCCACAGCCCCACTTTGCGGAAGGGGGCTGGGGGGGAAACCTGTTTCCCCCGCATCGTTACCCTCCAGGACCGCCTCGTCGGCCTGACCGGCCGCGACCCCAGGTAGCAGGTACCCCTTCGCTACCCCCGTCGCGAGGGGGAGGGGACCTCGGGGTGCGGATGGTTGTGGTCGCTGGAGCCGTGCGTCTGGTCCTGGGGGCAGGGGTGGCAGGTCTCCAGCTGGATGGTGGTGTGGCCGACGCCGAAGCGATCGCAGAGCCGGGTCTCCAGCTCTCGGACCAGGTGCTCTCCGGCGGCCACCGACTGGGGCTCGACGACCAGGTGGGCGGAAAGCGCCGCGTGCTCGGGCGAGACCGTCCAGATGTGCAGGTCGTGGACCGAGACCACCCCCGGGCCGGCGAGCAGCTCCCGTTCGACCGCGGTCAGGTCCATCCCCCGCGGGGTGCCCTCGAGCAGGACGTGGAGGCTCTCGCGGGCGATACGCACGGCACCCAGGAGGATCAATACGCAGATGGCGAGCGAGATCAGCGGGTCTGCGTAGAGCCAACCTGTGAGCAGGATGATCAGCCCCGCCCCCACCACCCCGGCCGCCGAGCCCAGGTCCCCCAGCACGTGGAGCAGGGCGGCTCTCAGGTTGAGGTCGGATCCCGGGTGCCGGAGCGACCAGGCGACGTAGCCGTTGACGGCGATCGCGAGCAGCGCGGTCAGCACAACAGCACCGCCGGCCACCGGCTCCGGGTGCAGGAGGCGGCGCACAGCCTCCAGCGCGATCAGCCCGATAACCAGCACCAGCACCAGCGCGTTGGCCATCGCGGCCAGGATGCCGGCGCGATGGTAGCCGTAGGTCCGGCGGGCGTCCGCGGGCCGGCGCGACTGGGCCGCGGCGAACCATGCCAGCGCCAGCCCCAGGGCGTCGGCCGCGACGTGGCCGGCGTCCGCGAACAGGGCCAGCGAGCCTGACCACAAACCTCCGGCCAGCTCGATCGCGACAATGACAAGCGTGAGTGCCAGCGCCAGCCGCAGAGAACGATCAGCGGCTCCAGCCGCCCGCCTGCCTGATCTGTCGGGGCCGGCTTGACCCGGCGCTTGATGGACGTCGATGAATCCATCCTACCCACGCCCCGCAGCACCCTCTGCAATTTCGAGGTGAGAAAGCGATGAGGTTGAGCCTGGTGCCCCAGGAGCGCCGCTTCTTCGACCTGTTCAAGGAGCAGGGACGGCTGGTCAGCGAGAGCCTGACCGAGCTCTCCAAGAGCCTGCTGGAGGGCCGCTCCAGGCATCCCCGCTTGCGCGACCTCGAGCACCGCTGCGACGACGTCACGCGCGAGATCTACCTGCTGGTCAACCGCACCTTCGTCGCCCCCCTGGAACAGGAGGACATATTGACCCTGGCGGCCGCCCTGGACGACATCGTGGACCTGGCCGAGGAGCTCAGCGACAAGCTCGTCATCTACCGGGTGACACAGGTGACCGAGCCGGCGCGAGCCATCGGCGAATGCCTGGACAACGCCGGGACGGAGATCGCGCGAGCACTGGAGAAGCTGGAGGGGTACGAGGGGCTGGAGGCGCACCGGCTGGAGCTGCACCGGCTGGAGAACGAGGGCGACGCCATGTACCGGGAGGCGTTGGGACGCCTTTTCTCCGACAACCACATGCCGGCCACCGAGCTCATCAAGTGGAAGGACATCTACGACCTGCTCGAGCAGACCATGGACAAGTGCGAGCACGTGGCCAACGTGCTCAACACGATCGCCATCAAGAACGCCTGAGCGATGACCAATGCGCTGCTGGTCGCAGCGATAGTGGCTGCCCTGGTCTTCGACTTCACCAACGGCTTTCACGACACGGCCAATGCCATCGCCACCTCCATCTCGACCCGGGCCCTTTCACCAAGGATCGCGGTCCTGATGTCGGCGGTCTTCAACCTGATCGGCGCCCTGGTGACGGTCATCTTCTTCGGCAGCGCGGTGTCGAACACGATCGCCAAGCTGCTCGCCCAGCCCACCGTCGTGGTCATCATCGCGGCGCTCCTGGGCGCGACCGTATGGAACCTGGTCACCTGGTATGCCGGGCTTCCAAGCAGCTCGACCCACGCCTTCGTGGGCGGGCTGGTCGGTGCCGGGATCGCCGCCGCGGGGGGCTTCAACGGAGTGCGCTGGAGCGAGGTGGGGAAGGTGGTGACCTGGCTGGTCCTGTCGCCTCCGATCGGTTTCCTGGTCGCCGCGGCTCTCATGCTGGTGGTCTACGCGGCTGCCCGTAACAGCCGCCCGCACCCGCTCAACACCTACTTCCGGCGCGCCCAGATCCTGACCGGCGCCTTCGTCTCCTATTCACATGGCGCGAACGACGCACAGAAGTCGATGGCTGCGATGGCGATGGCGCTGCTGGCGACCGGCCATCTCACGAAGTTCACAGTGCCGATCTGGGTGGTGTTCCTGGCCGCGATCGCCATCGCCTTCGGGACCTACGCGGGCGGCTGGCGGATCATCCGCACGCTCGGATGGCGAATTTACAAGCTGGACCCGGCGACCGGCATGGGCGCGCAGCTGGCGGGGGCCGCCACCATCCAGGTGGCGACCGCCCTCGGCTTCCCGGTGAGCACGACCCACGTCATCACCGGGTCGGTGATGGGTGCCGGAGCGCCGCGCCGCCTGACCGCCGCCGGCTGGGGAGTGGGGGCAAACATCGTGACCGCCTGGGTCCTGACCATCCCCGCCGCAGCCACCATCAGCTGGGTCACGTTCGCCATCCTGCGCACGGCCCAGCTGGGCTGACGCGAGCTAGCGCCACCAGTCCTCGCCGCGCTCGAGGTAGGCCAGGAGCATGCCGTGCCGGAGGCCTTCGTGGCTGACGTGGACCCGGTCCAGGCCGTAGAAGTCGAGCAGCAGGAGGAGTATCTCCACCCCGCCGCGCAGCGCCCGGACGCGGGCCTCCGGCACCCCGGTGCGCCGGGCCACCGCCGCGGCGGGCTCCCTGTCCAGCCGCTCGACGGCGGTCAGCAGCGCCTCGGTGTCGAGCATGGTGGGTGGCCGCTGCGGCGAGATCACAAGCGGAAGGTTGGAGGCCGTGCCGCCTGTCATGACCAGCTTCTGCACATCGGCCTCGATCGCCCTCCGCACGACCGGAAGCGCCGCCGCCCGGAGCGCCTCACGCTCGCCCGGCCGCGGGGGATCGGAGAGGAAGCGAGCCGCGTACGAGCCCGAGCCGAGCTCGAGCGAGACCCAGCGGCGAATCTCCTCGCCCTCGGCGAGCACCAGCTCGGTGCTGGAGCCGCCCATGTCGACCATCAGCCAGCCGCGGCGGGCCGCGTGCCGGCTGGCCACGCCGCGAAAGGAGAGCTCCGCCTCCCGCTGCTCGCTGATCAGGCGGACCGGCACCCCGATCGCTGCGCTGGCCTGGGTCAGGAACCACTCGCCGTCTGCGGCTCGGCGGACGGCCGCCGTCGCGCCCGCTATAAGGTGCTCGTAGCCGTGCTCGCGGGCTCGCCCCAGGACCGAGTGGAGCGCGGCGATGGCCTCCTCCGCCTTGGTCTCGCCGATGCGGCCGGTCCGTCCCACCTCGGCACCCAGTTCGGGCATCTCCACGTAGTGGGCGACGTCCTTCAGCCGCCCCTGCACCGCGTCGGCGACGAGGGCGTGCACGGTGTTGCTGCCGACGTCCACCGCCGCCAGCCGCCTCCGGCCGGCCGCCTCCCCGTCCCCCGCCATCGCGCCTGTAAGTATGTCCAGGCGCCGCAGCCAAGGGAATCACGGCCGGCCGCCTGCTCATCTGCAAGGCCCGGGACGAGGAGCCTGGCTTCGTTGCGCGCTACGATCGGGCCATGGCAGACACCAGGGTCGAAACCCGGACCGAGCGCGACTCGATGGGAGAGATGGAGGTGCCCGCCGAGGCCCTCTACGGAGCTTCCACCCAGCGCGCGGTACTCAACTTCCCCATCTCGGGCCAGCGCTTTCCACGACGTTTCATCCGCGCCCAGGCGCTGATCAAGAAGGCGGCGGCCGAGGTGAACGCCGAGCTGGGCTTGCTCGACATGGACCGCGCGGCGGCGATCAGCGCGGCGGCCCAGGCGGTTGCCGACGGTGAGTACGACGAGCACTTCCCGATCGACGTCTATCAGACCGGCTCGGGCACCTCGACCAACACCAACTTCAACGAGGTCATCGCCAACCTCGCCACCCGGCGGCTGGGCGACGGCACCCGCGTGCACCCGAACGACGACGTCAACAAGTGCCAGTCCTCCAACGACACCATCCCGACCGCCATCCAGCTGGCGGCGGCAATGGCCATAGAGGAGGACCTCGTGCCCGGCCTGGAACGGCTGCGGGGGGCTCTTGCGGCCAAGGCCGCGGAGTTCATGCCGATCGTCAAGACGGGGCGGACCCATCTCCAGGACGCGACCCCGATCCGGCTCGGCCAGGAGTTCCAGGGCTACGCCGGCCAGCTCCAGGAGTCGCTCCGGCGCGCGCGCCAGGCGCGGGACGAGCTGCTCTCGGTCCCGCTCGGCGGCACCGCCGTTGGCACCGGGATCAACGCGCACCCTGACTTCGCCCGCCGGGCGGTCGAGCGCCTGGCCCAGCTCACCGGACTTCCGGTTCGGGAGACCGACAACCACTTCCACGCCCAGGCCTCGCTCGACGCTGTGGTCGCGGCCCACGGCGCGTTGCGCACCATCGCCTTGAGCCTCTGGAAGGTGGCCTCCGACATCCGTCTCATGGGGATGGGCCCGAGGGCCGGGATAGCCGAGCTGGCGCTGCCGGAGACCCAGCCCGGGAGCAGCATCATGCCCGGGAAGGTCAACCCGGTAATCGTCGAGTCGCTGATGATGGTCGTGGCCCGGGTGCTGGGCAACGATGCCACCGTTTCCTTCTGCCAGACCGGCAGCTTCCTGGAGCTGAACGTGATGATGCCGATGGCCGGCATCGCCCTTCTCGAATCCATCACCCTGCTTGCCACCTCCTCGGTCAACTTCGCGCAGCGGGCCGTGGAGGGCCTGCAGGCCACCGAAAGGGGCCCCCAGCTGGTCGAGCAGGGCCTGATGCTGGCCACCGCCTTCGCCCCCGTCATCGGCTACGACGAGACCGCCAAGATGGCCAAGGAGGCGCTCCGGAGCGGCCGCACGATCCGCGAGCTGGCCCGCGAGAGGGGCTTCAGCGAGGAAGAGCTGGACCGAATCATGGATCCCGCCAAGCTGACCCGGCCTGGCCTGGAGGCGGGCGCCGGCGGGGGCGGCTGAGGTCGCCGCGCCGCGCCGCCGGCGGTCCAGCGATGGCGCCCGGTAAGGACCCCCTCCCCGAAAGCTGGAGGGAATCCGATCCAGTTTGGGGGGTTCTCGGGGTTCGCCGGGCCGGCCGGTTGCCCGAGCGCGCGGACGTGCTGGTGATCGGAGGCGGCATCACCGGCGTCTCCCTCCTCTACTGGCTGCGGGGGCGCGCCCGTGCCGTCCTGGTCGAGCGCCACCACCTGGCGGCAGGCGCCAGCGGCCGCAACGCGGGCTTCCTGCTGGCCGGCGTGGCAGCCTGCTACGCGGAGGCAGTCCGCCGCTACGGCCGGCACAGGGCCAGAGAGACTTGGGCCTTCACCGCGGAGACGCACGACCTCCTGGCCGTGGCGCTCCAGGGCCGGGAGGTGGGCTACCGGCGGACGGGCAGCCAGCTTTTGCCGGCGAGTCAGGAGGAGGCGGCGGAGCTGGCGGCCTCGGCGGAGCTTCTGCGAGAGGACGGGTTCGAGGCGAGCTGGGACGGCGAGCGACTGCTCAACCCCCGCGACGGCGAGCTGGATCCGGTCCGGGCGGTCTCCGCGCTGGCCGAGCTGGCGCCGACCGGCTCGATCCGCGAGGGCGTGAAGGTGGAGGCGTTGGAGGCGTCACCGGGAGGGGTCCGCGTCTTCGCCGGCCCCGATGAGTGCCTGGCGGGCGCGGTCGTCCTGGCGACCAACGCGTACACGCCCCTGCTGCTTCCGGAGGTCGGGATCGCCCCGGTACGCGCCCAGATGTTGGCGACCGGTCCGGAGCGGCGCCGGCTGGTCGACATGCCCACCTACTCCGAGAGGGGGTTCCGCTACTGGCGTCAGCTGCCCGACGGCCGCCTCCTGGCGGGCGGCTTTCGGCACCACGCGCTGGAGGAGGAGGTCGGCTACGAGGCGGTCACCACGGCCAGGGTCCAGGGGCTGCTGGAGGGGGAGGTCAGGCGGCTGGGCGCGCAGGCGCCGATCGCCACCCGCTGGTCCGGGATCATGGGCTTCACCGAGACCGAGCTACCCGTCGTGGGCCCGGTCGCCGGACGGCCTGGCATCTGGGTGTGTGGCGGCTACAGCGGCCACGGCATGGGATTCGCCTTCCAGTGCGCGCGTCTCCTCGCCGACCGCCTGACGGGCCCTTCCCGAGAGACTCAGATGGGAAGCTCGAGCAGCACGACCGGCTCCCCCCAGTAGCCGACCAGGAGGCGGCCGGCCTCGCGGAACCCGAGCCCGCGGAAGAGCGCGGTCGCGTCCTCCAGCTTGGGGCTGACCTGAGCCCAGACCTTGGTCACACCCGCCCGCCGGGCACGCGCCACCGCGTGCTCGACGAGGGCGCGGCCCAGGCCGCGGCCCTGCAGGTCCGGATCGACAGCCAGTCGGTCGACGTGGCAGGTGCTGGTGGGAAAGCTGCACCGAACGGCGCCCACGAGCCTGCCGTCGTGGTTCGAGCGGTAGACCTCGAAGCCGCCGCCCAGCCAGGTCCTTATCTCCTCCACCGGCGGGACCTGGTCGGCCACCATGCGGGGATCGAGCCGGACGTCACACTCGGCCCAGGCTCGCCTATACAGCTCGGCGAGGGCGGCGGCGTCGGAGGCCACGGCGAGCGCTACGCGCGGGGTCTGGCGGAAGAAGCGCATCAGTTCGAGAACGGCAACCGCGCCGCGGAATCTTCGATCGCCCCCATCCTGCTAGGGTATCGCCCGCATGGACCTGGTCCAGAGGGCTCGGGACCTCTACAGCGCGGGCCTCATGCACGACGCCCTGGAAGCGGCGCAGGCGGCCTGCGATCGCGCGCCCAAGGATCCAGAGGCCTGGCGGTTGCTGGCCAGGGTCAGCCGCCATGTCGGGCTCACCGCTGCCAGTGACGATGCCTTCAGGCGGGCCGCGGCGCTGGCGCCGGGGCGCCCAGCGCCGTATCGCGTCACTCCACAGCGCTTCGCCGAGCTGCTGGCGGAAGCCCGTGAATCGCTCCCCTCCGACGCCCGGCGGAGAACGGAGGGGGTGGCGGTGCGGATCCAGCCCCTGCCGCCGGTGGATGAGATCCGTCAGGGTCTCGATCCCGACGCCCTCACGGTACGAAAGCGGCAGGACTCCAACGTGACCCTCACCGTCTTCCAGGTGAACCACGAGAACCGCAGCGCCAGCGAGAGCGAGCTGCGAACCCTGATCGCCAGATCCCTCACCCGAGGCTAGAACAGAGGGACCCATCGCTAGTGTCCTACGAGGGGGTCGCTCTGAACAGTCGGCTATCGTCAGCCCGTGGCGGATATCAAGGTCCGGCAGGAGGGCCGGGTGCTGGTGCTGACCGTGGACCGGCCCCAGGCGCGAAACGCGCTGGCCGGCTCGACGATGCAGGAGCTGGACGCCCACCTGGCTGATCTGGCCGATCGCACTGACATCCACTGCGCAGTCATCACCGGGGCCGGCGAGCGGGCCTTCATCGCCGGCGGAGACTTGAAGGAGCTGGAGTCGCAGCGAGACGAGGCCTTCGCCAGGCAGATGGCCGAAGCGATGCGGGCCTCGCTGGACCGGATCCCGTCGCTGCCCGTCCCGGTGATCGCTGCGATCAACGGAGCCGCCCTCGGCGGCGGCGCCGAGGTCGCCATCGCCTGCGACTTTCGGATCGCCTGCGATGACGCACGCATCGGCTTCACCCAGGCCCTGCTCGGCCTGATGCCCGCCTGGGGTGGCATCGAACGCCTGGCGGCGTCGACCGGCCGCAGCCGGGCGCTCTACCTGCTGACCACCGGCCGGACGCTCAGCGGAAGTGAGGCGGCGGCCTGGGGCGTGGTGGAGGAGTCCGCCCCGCGCTCTGAGTTCGACCGGCGCTGGCTGGAGCTGGCCCAGCAGGTAGCCCGCGCCCCCCGGCACGTTCTGGCCGGCATCAAGGCCGCCATGCAGGCGGCCCATCCCGGCAGCCGCCCCGACCTGGCGGGACCGGCCCTCGCCGACTTCGCCCGGGCCTGGGTCGATCCCCGGCACTGGGAGATGGCCGAGGCGCTGGAGCGGTCGCGCCAGGCGCGACGGGCACCAGGAGGCCAGGCCCCAGGCAGCTGACCGCCCGACCGGCTGTCCGCCAGTCGCGAGCGGTCTGATCGGCGATCGACCGACGGGAGACCGGAATACGATCGGCTGACCTCCCCGTGTTTGTACACGAGCCCTGCCTGGTCACACGCACAGGTTTAGCCGGGATCCGCCGATTCGCGGCGAGTCAGAGGATCAGGTTGAGGAGCCTGTCGGGTACGTAGACGACCCGCACCGGCGCCTTGCCGCCGAGGTGGCGGGCGACGTCGGGGTCAGCCAGCGCGGCCTGCACGGCCTCCGCCTCGACCAGCCCTGCGGCCACCCGGGGACGACCCCGCACCCTGCCGTTGACCTGCACCACGAGCGTGACCTCCGTCTCGGCCGGGGTGCTGCGGTCGGGAGCGGGCCATGTCTGGAGGTGAACCGAGCCCTCGCCTCCCTGCCGGTGCCAGAGCTCCTCCGCCAGGTGGGGAGCGAACGGTGCCAGGAGCAGGGTGTAGGTCCGGCGTGCCCCCGCCCACTCCTCGGCCGACATCCGGTCCTTCTGGTCGGCCAGCCAGCGGGCCAGCTCCATCAGCGCGGCGATGGCCGTGTTGAACTTGAGCCGCTCCAGGTCGCGCTGGACCCTGATGAGGGCCCGCTCCAGCGAAGCCATCTCGACACCGCCGGGGCCGGGATGGTGCTCGCCCGCCAGCAGGCCCCAGAGACGGCGCGTGAAGCGGACCATGCCCCTCAGCCCGGCCTCGCTGAACTCGCCGCCCTCCTGCCAGTCGCAGCTGAAGAGGAGGTACATGCGGAGGTTGTCCGCGCCCACCATCTCGATGGTCTGGTCGGGATTGACCACGTTGCCCCGGCTCTTGCTCATCTTCGCGCCCCCATAGACGATCTGCCCGTGCAGCCGGAGGCGGGGAAAAGGTTCCCGAAAGGGCAGCAGGGCCAGGTCGTACAGAACCCGGGTCAGGAAGCGCGCATAGAGGTGGTGCCGCGCCACGTGCTCGCGCCCGCCGAAGTAGATGTCGACGGGAAGCATGGTGGCGGTTCGCTCGGCGTCCCAGGGCCGGTCGTCGAAGTCTGTGGAGGGGTAGCGAAGGAAGTACCAGGCGGAGTCCAGGAATGTGTCGGAAACGTCGGTCTCCCGGCGGGCCGGCCCTCCGCAGAGCGGGCATCGGGTCTCCACGAAGCTCTTCACCGAGGCCAGCGGCGACAGGCCGGTACCGGTCGGCCGGAAGTCGTCGAGCTCCGGAAGGACCACTGGCAGCTGTTCGCTGGGGACCGGCACGGTCCCGCAGGAGGGGCAGTAGACGATCGGGATCGGCGGCCCCCAGTAGCGCTGGCGTGAGATCAGCCAGTCGTGGAGCCGGTAGCGGGTCGCCGGGCGGCCAATACCGGTTGACACCAGCCACTCCTCGATCAGCCGCCGGGCGGTCGGCGACTGGAGGCCGCTGAACTCGCCCGAGTCGACCAGCAACCCCTCGCCAGTCCAGGCCGCGTCGTCGCTCTGCTCATCAGAGCGGATGACCGGGAGGACGGAGAGGCCGTTCCGCCTGGCAAACTCCAGGTCGCGGGGATCGTGCGCCGGGACGCCCATCACCACACCGGTGCCGTAGCTGGCCACGACGTAGTCCGCGAGCAGGATGGGCAGCCGGCGGCCGTTGACCGGGTTTCGAGCGGAACGGGTCGACAGCTCGGCGGCCCGGGGATGATCGGGCGAGACGGCCAGGAAGGTCACGCCGAAGATGGTGTCGGCTCGGGTGGTGAAGGCCGTCAGCCGCTCTTCAGTGCCCTCCACCTCGAAGTCAACCTCGACCCCGCGCGAGCGTCCGATCCACTCCTCCTGGATGCGTTTCGCGCTCCGAGGCCAGTCCAGTCCACGCAGCCCTTGCAGCAGCTGGTCGGCATAGGCGGTGATCCTGAAGAACCACTGCTCCATGACCCGCTCCGTGACCGGCGTGCCGCACCGCTCGCAGCGGTCGCCCTCCAGCTGCTCACGGGCGAGCACTGTCAGGCAGGAGGGGCACCAGACGACGGGGGCCTTCTTGCGCACCGCAAGTCCTGCCTCGAAAAGCCGAAGGAAGATCCACTGCGTCCAGTGGTAATAGCCAGGGTCGCTGGTGGCGAGCCGGTTGCGCCAGGCCCAGGTCGCGCCCATGCGCCGCAGCTGCCTGCTGTAGTTGGCCATGGTGCGCGCCGTGAGCCGATCGGGCCTCTCGCCGACGCTAATGGCGTAGTTCTCCGTGTGGATGCCGAACGAATCGAAGCCGATGGGCTGGAAGACGGCCCTGCCGCACATCCGCTGGTAGCGGCCATAGGCGTCGGCACCCGAGTAGGTGAAGGCGTGCCCGACGTGCAGACCCTCGGCCGAGGGATAGGGGAACTCGACCAGGTTGTAGAGCTTGCGGTCGCGGGAAACGCCGTCGAGGTCGAGCTCGCCGAGGCCCTCGGCTTCCCAGCGAGCTTCCCATCTTTCCTCGATCTCTTTGAAGCGGTAATCCTCGACCAACAAAACCCTCCAGGACACTAGTCTCGCGGGTGTTTGTGCGGCATCATCAGTGTGATGATCAGGCGGCGCAGACAGAGCGACCTGAGCAGCGACCACTATCACGCGACGCTGAGCTATCCCGGGTATCCCGACGCCGACGAGGACGAGCCGTTCCCGGACCTCCCTGAGGCGCTGCTGCGAGCGGAAAGGCAGGCGGCCGGCCTGCGCGCCCACAGCTACCTGGTGGAGGAGACGGATTCAGGCAAGGATGAGGCGGGACTGATCCGCGAGTACTACGTCGGCGAGCCGGACGGCACTCCGATAGCCACGATCGAAGTGAGCCGCTGCCGCGAGGTCGGCCACCTGTAAGCAGAGGCGGAACCCCTTCGTCCCGCTTGCGGGGCGGGAGAGGAGTCCTTCAGCCTGCGTAGCCTGGGCCGGTTTCTGTGGCGGGGGTCAGCCATTGGTAGTCGGTTACGCGCCAGCCGCCGGGTTGCTGTTCCACGCGGCAGCTGACCAGGCCTGAGGCCTTGGTGCCGGGTGGGGCGAAGGTGCTCTGCATGGTGCTCCGGGTGCGGATGAGCACGTTGGCGCTGCGGCCGTTGAAGTCCTGCATCCAGACGTCGGGCTGGCCCCCGATCGAGGAGGCCTGGTACTGGGCGACGTCGGGCTCCGCGCTGCGCACTTTCTGGACCACCGGCTGCACCGCGACCGAGACCAGCCGGTGCTCCTGCACGTCCGGGTGGGCGTAGTCGTAGGTGGTCAGCGCGACGGCGAACTCCCTCGCCGTCGTCAGCGCCTCCGAACGGCCCTGCTCACCCTGACGCCCCTGCGTCCTGGCCCCGGCCAGCTGCACCAGCGCGACCAGGGCTATGAGCGCCAGCACCCCGATGGCGATGGTCTTGCCCACCTCCAGCGGCGTGCGCCCGACCAGGCGGCTCAGCACCCGAGTGACGGCCGCGCCGCCCTCAGCACCTGGCCATGCTGGGCGCCGGGTCGACAGGGGTGCCATTGACGCGCACCTCGAAGTGCGTGTGCGGCCCGGTCGAGTAGCCGGTGCTGTCCAGCAGCCCGATCGGCTGGTTGCGCTGGACCGCCTGACCGGTGCTGACCAGCCAGGTCTGCAGGTGACCGTAGCGCTCCAGACGGCCTCCGGGCGCGATCACGTCGACGTAGTTGCCGTAGCCCGTGAGCAGACCCAGGCTGTTCAGCTGCGCCTTGGCCGCCGAAACCTGGCCCCCCTCCGCGGAAAGGACCGGGGTCCCGGTCGGGGCGGCCAGGTCGACGCCGGCGTGAAAGTGCGCGTAGCCGAACAGCGCCGGCTCTCCAGCCAGGGAGCTGGGGCCGAACGGCTGCGTCACCACCGAGCCCGGGACCGGGCAGGCCAGCACTCCGGCGGCCAGCGGCGTCCCGGGCAGGCCTGTCACGTACTGACTGCTGACGGGCAGGTTGTTGCTGAGTCCGACACCCAGGGTCATCGCAACCAGCAGGATGGGGAGGATGAAGAGGACCGCCGTGAAGGCGGTTCCCATGGCGAGTAGAACTATCAGCAGGCGGAGATTCCTGGCGGCCAGCCGGGCGGTCCGCCGCCTCGCCACGCCCAGAGCGGCGCCACCGGCGGCCCTGCCGACGGCACCCATCGCCCTGGAGAACGCGGAGGGCGCGAGCGGAGCCGGGGCTGCCATCTGGCGGTGCCGTCAGCCGGTGCGTACCACCGGCTCGCTGGCGGCGGCTGGCCAGGGCACCGTCGTGTGCTCGTGCCCGCACTTGAAAGGCTCGGTGCAGTACAGCTCGTGCTCCGGCTCGTAGTCGACGGTCTGCATCGCCACGTGCGCCCCTGCCCCGGTCACCACGAGGCACTGCCCGCGCTGGGCACCCTGCAGATAGCGCCCCTCCGCCTCCGAGAGATGGAAGGTCTGCATGACTCGCTCGATGTGGTCCGGATGCTGCTTGTGAAGGATGGTGGTGGCCATGTTTGACAGGCTCGCCACTGACTCCGCCGAGGCCAGCATCTCCGACACGCTCTGTGAGATCAGGATCAGCTGGGTGTTCGAGTGGCGGGCGGTCCGCGCCATCTCGTCCACGAACTGCATGCCCTCGCGATGGCGGGCCAGTGACCAGAACTCGTCGATGCAGATCACCCGGCGGCGGAGCTGAGAGGTCATCCAGGTCCGGAGGTGGTTCAGGATCAGCCAGTAGACCAGCGGCAGCAGGTCGGCCTGTTCCTGCCGCACGACGCGAACGTCGAAGACAAGGAAGTCGTTGGCCAGGTTGACTGTGGTGCGCTGGTTGAAGAGAGCCGCGAGGTATCCGTTGGTGAAGCGATCGAGCCGCTCGGTCAGACTCTTGGCTGCCAGACGAGTGCGCTCCTCGTGGCCGTAGCGCTCCCAGAGCGCAGCCTGGAAGTCGCTGGTGATGGGCGCGGGCTGCCCCCAGCTGCTGGGGTCACCGGGATGGATTCCGACCCTCTGGTAGGCGGCGGTGATCCCGCCGTCCAGGAGCTGTACCTCCTCCTCTGGCAGGTAGCCGAGAGCGAGGCGCCAGAAGTTGATCAGCTGCGGGACCTTGGACTGGAACGGGTTGCGTCCCTCCTCCTGCGGCAGGTCCCAGATGTTGATCGTCTTGGAGCTGCCGAGGTAGACCGAGATGACCTCGCCCTCACAGTGCTGCGCCACCGGCCAGTACTCGCCGCGAGGGTCGATGACGGCCACCTTGGAGCCGGCGATCCACTCCTCCAGCACCTTTTCCTTCACGTTGTGGCTCTTGCCGTTGCCGCTCCAGCCGAGCACCAGCAGGTGGGGGTTGTCCCAGGTCCGCGGGTTGAGCACCAGCAGCGACTTGGCGGTCACCTCGGTGCCGACGACTCCGAAGAGGTAGCCCTCGGGCTCCACCTGGTCGGCGGCGTTGAAGGGGAAGGCCGCGGAGAGCGGCCGGGTCGAGATGCCCCTGGTCTGCTTGAGCAGGTCGGTGGCCTGCGGCAGCACGGAGTTGAAGGCCTGCTCCTCCCGGAAGTGGGCTCGCTGGGAGCGAAAGAAGAGACCGGCCAGCTGGCCCTCGATCGCCCGGGTGGCGCGCTCCAGCTCCTCCGGAGAGGACGCGTAGGGCGTGATGTAGAGCGCCAGCTGGAACCACTTCGACTTGTTGCGAAACTCCTCTTTGGCGTAGGCGATGTCCTCCAGCCGCTCCTGGAGGTCGCGCGCCGAGGGCGCGTCGTCGGCGACCGCCGCCAGGGTGCCGGCCAGCTCCCTCTCGTTGGCGTCGATCCGGCTGCGGGCCTGGTGGGGGTCGAGCGGGCGCAGATGCATCGAGACGTCCAGGTTGAAGTCGAGGCTGAGGACGTCCCGGAGCCAGTTCGCCGTCACCTCACGTGGGTAGTCCTGGAGGTAGATCGTGCGCAGGTAGACGTCGTCGCTGTTCTTGAAATGCAGGTGGTCGGGAGCCACCTGCAGCATTGCCGGCACCACCATCTCGCGGATCTCGGCGGTCCGCACGTCCAGGCTGACCTGGCTGCCCTCGCGCAGCGGCGCGACCTCGATGCGCGTCGTCGGCGCAGCGTCGGAGCGCATCTTCTGGAGGCGCGCCATCACGGGGTCGTAGGCGTAGTAGAAAAGCTCCTCGATCTCCGTCGACCGAAGCCGGCGGACGCGGATGCCGGCGCGGTGCAGGATGCGCGCCAGCTGGCGCTCCTTGGCGGCGAGCTGGGTGCTGATCTCCTCCATGGAGGGCTGCTTCAGAGCATCCCGGGCGGGCTGCCGGAATGGCACCACCATGTAGAAGCGCCGGTCCTTTATCTGCTTGTTGCGGGCGATGCTGGCGATCTTGGCCCTGTACTCCTGCAGCCGCTCCTCGCGCAGCTCGCGCTTGACGTCGGGCCAGTGCCGCTTCCAGCTCGCCAGGGTCTCGAAGTACTCGTCCGGCTCGTAGACGCGGCTGCGCACCAGGATCTGGATCGGATCGTTGAGATAGCTCAGCAGCTCGGCCATGATGTCGAGCAGCGCCACCTGTTCGAGCGGAGACTTCAGCTCGAAGTTGACGCCCGAGGCCTCCAGCACGATGCGCGCCCCGTGGCCCCGGACGAAGAGGAAACCGTTCTCGATCCGCTCGACCAGGAGGTGAGAGCGCGTGTCCTGGTTGCTGCCCAGTGGCGCCTGGCGCCTGCCCAGGCGGGACAGGAAATTCGGCATCAGGCGTCCTCCCCCTTGCGCTTCTCGACGGTAACCCGCAGGCGGTTGCGGGCCACATCGTGCTGGATGATCAGCACCTTGTCGTCGATCTGCATGCGCAGCCCGCTGGCCTCGGCCTCGATGGTGACGGGAAGATCGATGTCGTGCAGATTGCGTCGAATGGGCTCGGTGTCGGTGGTTGTGTCCACGACTGGAATGACCTCCTCTCGCAGATTGATGATGTTGTTCGACTGTTCGAGCTGCACGCCCTCAGACATGTTCACCGCCAGCTTGGCCATCCGGGAGAACCGGTAGCGGTCGACGATCATGGCCTCCCAGTGGCGTCCATCCGGCGTCCGGACGAAGGCCAGCAGCGCCGCCAGGTAGAGCGGCGTGAGTCCGATGGGCACCGCGAACAGCGGTCCCAGCGGCGGCAGGAGAAGACTGGCGAGCGCGAAGGAGCCGAGCAGTCCGATGATGAGCAGAGCTGCGGCGCGGACCGCGATGCGGCGGCCCGCGATGGTGATCGAGGTCTCCACCCGGTCGATGTCAGCTGTGATGTGGTAGATCTGAGGCGCGTCCGACCCCTTCACACCTTCCTCCCTTCCAGGCTGCTCATTAACGGCTTCTTATTCGCGACCAGAACTGGCCGCCGGCGGCTCGGAGCGGTTGATAGTTCACAGTGCGGTGCCATGTGTCCTGGGCGGCTGAGAGCGCCAGGTGCGGCTCCGCCATGGCGCGGAACAACGTCCCTGGCACCAGGATCATGAAGAACAGCATCGTGAAGATGAGGACCTCGTTGAAGATCGCCGCCGTCGAAGTCGCGGCCATCAGGACGAAGGTCGTGAAGATGAGGACGTTCACGAACTTCATGAAGATGATCGCGAGCAGCAGCCGGGCCCAGTAGATGACTATCCCGCGAGCGCCGGGCAGGATGCCCACCGCGAGCACGAAGGGCGCCAGCACGACCAGGACCCAGATCAGGATCAATCTGAGGAAGTAGAGAGCGAATAGAAAGATCAGCTCGAGCCCGATGACCAGGCCGATCAGCAGGACCGAGATGGCGGTCAGCAGCTGGTCCGTTTGCTGAATGGCGCTGGGGTTCTGAAGGCCCAGGTTCTGGAAGGCCGGCAGCGCGCGCAGCTCCACAGTGACCTGGTTGTTGATGGCCGACACCAGCGCGTTGTCTATGTCGATGACCTGGGTGATCAAAAAGAAGCTCCCCGCCATGAGGATCACCGTGGCGAAGAAGTAGACCAGGTTGCGAGGCAGGTCGTGACGCACACCGGTCGCTTCCCGGAACATCCAGAGCACTGCAGTGAGGGTGAACAGAAGCACCAGTAGAGAGCCCGTCGCTATGCCGAAGGAGATCCCCCACATCGAGCGCAGTCGGCTGTTGTCGACGACCAGGAGGGGGCCGAAGCTTGTGCTGCCCGCGAGGTCGTCGGTTCCGGTGACCATCGGGTTCCAGAGCTTTTCCATCTCCGACATGAGGAGCTGGTCCATGCCGTAGAGCAGACCGGCGATGGTCTGATAGACGAGCTTCTGTGGGTCCAGGCTGGGCAGCGTCGGCAGCTGCACCCCGCTGGAGGGCGAGGGGGAGGGGGAGGCCGCGGAGGAGGGCGTCGGAGAGGCCGTGGCGGCCAGAGCCGGCGCCGCCAGTCCGAGGGCCAGGGCAAGGGTCAGTGCGATTGCCAGGGCAAACGTCGCTTTTCCCGGCAAGAGATCTACCTGACGAAGCTGGCTGCCAGGTCGACGATGGGGCCCGCCAGGAAGCCGAGCAGCACACCGATCACGGCCGCCACCATCAGAGTCTTTCCTCGTTCCTGGCCGCCGGTCGTCCCTTCAATCATGAAAAAGGCGGCGCCGATGATGAAGGTCAGGATCCCGAGTGCGATCAGTATGCCGCGGATCCAGGCGGTGACTCGATCGATAGCAGTGCCTATCTGCTCCCCAGCCGCAAGAGCGGGCAAAGCGAACAGTAGCAACAACAGTGCGGCCAGCGCCGCGGAGGCAGTCAGCCTTGCAACGGTCCTTCCCATTATCCTCCTAAATCCCTACAGGATCCCCCCTTTCAGTCGGTAGGCAACTCACAATAGCCGAGTTGTGCACCCGACAGTATGTCGGAAAGTCGGCTCCTCTGAAAGCCGCGCTCTTCGGCGTCTGCTCCGCCATCTACCTCCCCAGCCATTCAAAGGCTCCCCGCATTAGCTGGAGTGCTCGATGCACCCATCCCCGCCCTGGGCTGTTTGACCCCGGGCGGTGGAGTATAGGCCAACATACCCGCCATGTAGAGCGGCCCGATCAGTGGGGATGAGTCCTCTCGATGCGGCTCAGGCGATGTGGATCGAGATGCGCCGGGAGAAAACCCCGACGTCGGGCTTCCAGAGGAGGACGGCTCCCTGGGTGCCTTCTCGGGGCGGCTGGAAGCAGAGCCTGACGGGTCCCTGCGTCGCTCCCCGCAGGACGCGAACGTCTCCCCAGTCGGGACAGTCGAGCTGGAAGATCGGGGAGCGGTCGACCCCGTCCGTCCCGCTCAGCTGGAAGTCCGACGGGCTGGTGTGCCGGTAGGAGACCGCCTCGAACGGGGTCTTGGCAGTCTTGTTGCGCAGCGTGAGGTCCATGGAAACCACGCCGCCGGCAGTCTGCAGGTTGGAGATGTCGGCCTCGAAACCCTGGGGAGCAGCGCACGGCGACGGCGCGCAGGGCGCCTGGTAGAAGGGGATCGACTGTTTGACACCCTCCAGCGAACCCGCCCCTGCAAAGAGGATGCCGACCAGCAGCAGCCCCAGCAGCACCACGATCAGAAGCCTCCCCAGCATCAGTCGAGCCTCATCCCTCCCCGCAGGGGGGAGGGGAATCTGCCCTTCTCCCGCACACCAAGATCGTAGCCCGCGCGGCGCGTGGAGGTGCGCAAGGGGCCGATGTCGGCTTAAATCGCGAGATGCGGAATCCATTTTTCCGCTTCGCGAGCCCGGGACTCCTCTTGAGCGCCGTGCTGGCCTACGGAACGCTGGGCTATATGTTCATCGAGCGCTGGGCCCCGCTCGACGCTTTCTTCATGACGCTGATCACGATCAGCACCGTCGGTTACGAGGAGGTCCATTCGCTGTCGAACATGGGCAAGCTCTTCAGCGCCTCCCTGATCCTTGGTGGCGTCGGCACGATGCTGTGGGTCTTCGGCGTCGTCACCGAGATCCTCAGCACCGGCGAACTTGCGAACTACCGGAGGTGGCGTTCTTTGGAAAACAAAAGACAGGCGCTGCGCAGCCATTTCATCATCTGCGGCTACGGCCGGATGGGCTCGCAAGTGGCCAAGGAGCTCGAGGCCAGTCACATCCAGACGGTGGTGATCGACAACAACCCGGAGGCCGTGATGAGGCTGCGCAACGAGAGCCGCGTCTTCGTGGAGGGGGACGCCGCCTCTGAGGAGGTGCTCCGGTCCGCCGGCATAGAGCGAGCCAGAGGCCTGATCTCGGCCGTCGACTCGGATGAGCGCGCGGTCTACATCGTGCTCGCGGCCAGAGCCCTCAACCCTGACCTCTACATACTCTCCCGCGCCGGCATGCCGGACTCCATCCGAAGGCTCGAGCTGGCGGGCGCTCAGCGTGTGATCTCGCCCTACCGTATGGCCGGCCACCAGCTTGTGCAGCTGGCGCTGCGGCCGAACTTTGTCAACGTGATGGAGACCTTGCTCCAGGGCGGCGTCGGAGTGCAGGAGATCACCATCCCGGGGGGATCTTCTGCGGTTGGCCGTACTCTCCAGGAGGCCGGCCTGCTGAGACCCGGTGGGGCGCATCTGCTCGCCCTGAGCCGGGCGTCGGGGGAGCTCCACGTAAACCCGCCCGCCGAGCTGGGCCTGGAGCGGGACGACGTGCTCATCGTCCTGGGTTCGGAACAGCAGCTGCAGGCGACCGCGCTGCTGCTGCAATAACGGCCCCGGACGCACGAAAGGGGCGAAAAAAATCCGCCCCTTTCGATCGCCGCCTTTCAGGCAGTTACTTGATCTGCTTCGACTGGCCCTTGTCGCCGCCGACCGGGATACGGACCGGTTGCGCCTTTGTGGCCTTGGGGACGGTGACGGTCAGAACGCCGTTTTCGAACTGGGCACTGATCCCGGACGCCTCGACCTCTTTGGGCAGCTCCAGCCTCCGGGCCCAGTGGCCCCAGGGGCGCTCCTGGCGGATCCAGCGGCCCTGTGTCTCGAAGGGCTCCGCCTGGGCGGCGATGGTGAGCATGCCCTCCTCGAAAGTCACGTCGACCTTCTCGGAAGGAACCCCCGGAACACTGGCGAAGATCAGGTACGCGTTCTCGGTCTCCAGGATGTCCACGGGGAGCGTGTAGGTGGGAGTGCCGTTCTCCTCGGCACGCCCCTGGCCCGGACCGACGAACTGGTCGAAGAGGCGATCCATGGCACGGGCGGCCCCCATTAGGTCGGCGTTTGGACCCCACCAGCGGATCGAAGTCATTTTTGCTGCACCTCCTGCAGGTAGTTGTGATGTGCCTTTCGCTTACCCACCCTCCGAGTGGCGCTAAACATCGTCTTCAGCGCTGTCTAGAGTGTTGCTCGTGGACGCCTACCGCACGCCGGAGGACCAGTTTCGGAACCTTCCCGGCTACCCCTTCGCGCCCAACTATTTCGATTGGGAGGGGCTGCGCCTGCATTTCCTCGACGAAGGCTCCGGGGCGCCGTTATTGCTCCTGCACGGTGAGCCCGACTGGTCCTACCTCTACCGGCGCATGGTCCCGATACTCGCCAGGCACCATCGCGTGATCGCCCCGGACTACGCGGGCTTCGGACGCTCCGACAAGCCGACTGATATCGGCTGGTACACCTACGACCGCCACGTCGCCTCGATCGAATCGCTGGTGGAGCACCTGGACCTGCGCGAGGCCACCGTGGTCGTCCAGGACTGGGGCGGCCCCATCGGGCTGAGAGCCGCGGTGGAGATGAAGGACCGCTTCGCGCGGCTGGTGGTGATGAACACGGGTCTCTTCAGCGGGGGCGACTGGCCCACCCCCGGCTTCCTCCGCTGGCGCGGCTTTGCGGAGCGGATGGGACTCGACCTGCCCATCGGCCGGGTGATGCAGAGCTCGGTGGTGCACCCGCTCGAGGAGGAGACCCTGGCGGCCTACGAGGCGCCCTGGCCCGTCCGGGAGTCCAAGGCGGGCGTGGCCGCCTTTCCGCTCCTGGTGCCGATCTCAGACCGCCACCCCAACGCGGCTGCCCTGGGCAGGGTGGCGGACAAGCTGGGCAGCTGGCAGGTCCCAGCGCTGGTGGCCTGGAGCGACCAGGATCCTGTCTTCACGCCCGCTCACGGCGAGGCCATGGCCCGGGCGCTGCCAGGAGCCGACGGTGTCTGGGTGGTTGAAGGTGCGGGCCACATGCTCCAGGAGGATCGCGGCGAGATGATCGCCGAAAAGGTCGTGGAGTGGCTGCGCCAGGGCGGCGACTGAACCCCCAGCTGGTCGCCGCCGCGTCGCTCTGCGTGGACGCGGCCCTGGTCCTGGCCAAGCTGACCACCGGCCTGCTCACCGGCAGCCTCGGCATGCTCAGCGAGGCGGCTCACTCCGCCCTCGACCTGGTCGCCTCGGGCTTTGCGCTGCTGGCCATACGCACCTCACGCAAACCGGCCGACCCCGAGCACCCCTACGGCCACGGCCGGGCCGAGAACCTGGCCGCCTTCGGCGAGGGAGTCATCCTGCTGGTGACCTCCGGCGGCATCGCCTACGAGGGGATACGGCGGCTCCTGGGAGAGCCCGCGCACGTCGACCCGGCCATCTACGCGATCGTGCTGCTCGCCGGGACCATGGTGCTGGAGCTGGGCCGCTACCTGACGCTGCGCTGGGCGGCTCGAAAGTGGGACAGCGCCGCCCTGGCGGCGGGCTCCCAGAACCGGCTGGCGGACATCTTCTCCTCGGGCGGCGTGCTGCTCGGTCTGATCGGCGTCCGCATGGGCTACCCATGGGCCGACGCGGTCGCGGCGCTGGTGGTGGCGGTAATCATCGCCCGGGCCGCCGGGCTGCTCACCTGGAGGTCTGGGGACATCCTGATCGACCGCGCGCCTCGCGGCGTCGAGGCCTCCTTGCGCGACGCCATCGCCGGCGTGCCCGGCGTGCGCGAGGTGAGGTCCGTCCGGGTACGCCGGTCAGGGCCGCGGATGCTGGGCGACGCGCGGGTGGCGGCCCGGCCCACCCTTACCGTGGAGGGCGCACAGGATCTGCGGAGCAGGGTCCTCGCCGCCGTCGGAGACACCCATCCCAGCCTCGATCTGGCGCTGGAGGTGGAGTCGCAGCCGGACGAGGCGAACCTGGTGGAACGCATCCATGCCGCCGCCGACCGCCAGGGGATCATTCGAGACCTGCACAACGTCACTGTCGAGAAGGAGGAGGACGGCCGCCTGCACCTCACCATGCACGCCAAGCTGCCCGGCGACATGACCCTCGACGCCGCCGCCGCCGCCACAGCGCAGCTGGAGAGCAACCTTCGCGGAGAGTTTCCCGACGTCTCCCGGGTTGACGTCCACCTGGAGCCGTTGGAGCCGGACCTGGTGAGCGGGGCGGACGTGACCAGACGGCGGGAGGACCTGGCGCAGCTGATCTGCGGGATCGTCGAGACGCACCCCAGCGTCGTTCGCTGCCGCGACGTGGAGCTGAGCGAGCGCGGTGAGCACCTGGTCGCCCATGTGGTCGCGCAGATGCCGGGAGGGATCTCCCTGGAGGATGCGCACCAGGTGGAGACGGAGCTGGAGGAGCGGATCCGAAGGGCGCTGCCCGAGCTCACAGACGTGGTCGCCCGGGCGACTCCCTGATTCGGACGTGCTGTAGGGTCGGTATGACGTGAGAGCAGGACGTCCGGACGACTACCGGGCTCTCTGCGCGATCTGGTCGGAGGAGGTGCGGCGGGGCGCCCGCGACTCCGTGCCGGATCGGAGCTGGCTGCAGCGGCAGATGGGTGACTTCGACTGGGAGGCACGGTCCCGAGCCCTGGAGAACGGGAGCGGCCCCCAGGGCTTCGTCCTGGTCTGGCACCGGGAGGGCATGGAAGGTACCGTCGCCCGACTGGAGACGGCCGCCCGGAGCGAGCCGGCCCGTTTGGAGCTGCTGGAGTGGGGCCTGCGCCTGAGCCGTGCCGCCGGTGCCTCGGCGGCCCAGGCCTGGCTGCCGGCCGACTACGACGCGGCCGCTCTGGCACCGCTCGGCCTGAGCCCGGTGCGGCCCTTCTGGCGTATGGACCGCCCGGACCTGGAGGGCGTTCCGGCGGCTCCGCTGGCCGCCGGGTACCGGCTGGCGGTGCCGGCCCAGCCCGGGGTGGCGGCCCAGACCTTCAACCAGGCCTTCGCCGACCACTGGAGGTTCTCGCCGGTGACCGCCGACCAGGTGCGTTCCTACGGCCAGCCGGCCGACCTGTGTCTGATCGCGATGACCGAGGACGACACGCCCGCAGCCATCGTCTGGTTCGCCCTGGAGGAGCACGACGCGGACACTCGGGCACAGCCGGTGGGTCTGGTGAACGTGGTCGGCACCGTTCCCGAGCACCGGCGCCAGGGGCTCGGGCTCGCGCTGACCGCCGAGGCCCTGCGCCGCCTCAACCGGCACGCCGCACGATCCGCCTCGCTCTACGTGGACGCCATGAACCCGACCAGGGCCTACGAGCTCTACCGCCGCCTGGGCTTCGAAGTCGCCTACCAATACCAAGTCTTCGAAGCCCGCTGGTAGCCGCAGCCCGCTGGTAGTTTCTTGACCCCTCCCCCTTGGGGGACAGAGCCCGGCGCGTCTCTAGAAAGGCCGGGTTCATCCCGGCCGTTTGAGTCCCGCAAATCGAC
>Ga0209526_10000253_pt1 | contig 33577 bp, 41 predicted proteins | sample JacPinW_OM2H0_M1_FD_188566 | JGI IMG/M metagenome (GOLD analysis project Ga0209526, IMG submission 188566) | Forest soil microbial communities from Algoma, Ontario, Canada - Jack Pine, Ontario site 1_JW_OM2H0_M1 (SPAdes) (version 2) | ecosystem: Environmental > Terrestrial > Soil > Boreal... | reverse complement strand
CTGCACGCCGCAGCAGGCCCGTGCGGGATTGGCCGAGAGCGCCGCTCGCTGCGCGGAAATGCTCGCTGAAGCGCTCGGCGGTTGTGGGGGCCGCGTCGAGAAGTTTCGCAGAGACGGCTGGGCTCGGCCTTGGCCGGTTGGCCTGGAAATGCTGTGCTACATGCTTTCTCACGAAGCCCACCATCGCGGGCAGGTGTGTATGGTCGCGCATCAGCTCGGATTCCCGTTGCCGAACGAGGTGGCGTACGGGATCTGGAATTGGGAAAAGCCGTGGAAAGAGTGCGGGTCGTCAGGCGGCCCCGGCTACGATTCTTAAGGATCGCTCAAGGGCACAGGCCGCCCGGGGATGGGCTGCGATGGTGGAGACATCGAGCCCCAGCCTTTGGGGTTGTTGTAGAAGCTCCGGGCGGGCGGCGGTCAGAAGCAGGCGCCCGGATCACCGTGTGGAAGGGGCGCTGCCGGAACGTGGCCCGAGCCATCACCACACACCGCTTCGGATTGTGGGCGGTTCTAGAAGCAGGTAGGGAATGGATTACGGCGCATCCGGAAGTTGAAACCGGGCGCAGTCCGCTAGCCACGGCCCGGAGGGCCTACTGAATCGGCCTTGCCCGGGCACACCCGCTTGTTGAAATACCTGGCGAGACGTGGATTCGAGATTCTTTTCGTAGCCAGTTTGGTTTCCCATTGGAGTATGAGCCTTTTCCTTTTTGAAACCAGTTGCAGTTTCAGCGGCTGCCTGTTCCGCCAGCCGCCACTGCATTGGGCGGTGTCCTCCCAACGGGCCCGCCGAAAATGCCTACACTCGCTAACGGGGAACGCCAGCTCTCCATTTCAGACTGAACCAACACACATTCCTGCGTAAAGAAGCCGGTTTAAAACGATCGCACTCCGCTTTCAACTGCTATTTCTTTGCCCAACAAAGCTGTCCCGGTCGGGAGGCCGTGAGCAAAAGCGCCAACTCCGCACAAGCCAGTTCACAACAATGCCAGCCTGGGGCGGGCTCGTTGTGGCGCTCGCGCTCAAACAGGTTGCAGCCGCGGTCCAGTGGGTAGAGCGGATAATGCGGAAAATTGATAACGTATTTTCCGGGCAAGTGATGGCAAAGACGAAATCAAAATCGAAGAGCAGACTTTTAAAAGGCTGGGTTGAGAGGATTACCAAATTCCTGGATGGCAGAAATCGGTTATGCCTGTCAGCCGCCAGGGCCGGTTTAGTCGCTTATATGGTCCGAAACGGAAACTTTGTACTCGTAGTGCACTAACCTCTCAGGCCGCTTTCAACCCGACGGCTTCGACGAGATTATCGAGTGCTTTGACGACAGCAAGGTACTGGCGGTCGAGTGAGCTGGTTTTTTCCGCGGGGACACGCTGATCAGCGGCAAAGGGCTCGAGAATGCCGGCGGTGAGGGGAGCATAAATTTTCTCAAACAGCTTCAGGAACAGCAGGCAAATCTGATAGCCGTGCGGCAGGAGTCGGTAACGGCGGGCATGAGGGATCCTTTCTACCAAGCCCTTGGCGCGCAACTTCCACAGGTCATAACGCAGGGAGGAGAGTTTGTAGTCGGCTGCCGAAAGCCGCAGCGCCGCGAGGACATGGGGATACAACTCGGCCGTGGTGAAGATGCCGTCCGAAGCCAGATAGCAGAAACGGACGAGCGCATGCATGATGGCCCGTTGCCGGGGATGATCGAGCTTCAGTCCAGGGACACGTTTTCCATGGGGCAGAAGTGTGGGCTGAGTTAGTTTTTGCAGTTGCCCACGATCGACGAAAGTCTCCAAGATGTCCTGCTGCACATCGAGATAACGGTCGATAAGGGGATTGAGTTTCTCTCGCAACTGAGGGAGGTTCTCCACTGCCTTGCCAACGCCGTAATCGGTGACATTGTTGGTGGCCGGTTCGGTGCGCAGCAGGCAGCGATCCCGGACGGGCCCCGCAGTCCTTGCAAGCAATGCGCTCGTGAGTGCGCTGTACGGCCCATAGCGAAGCATCCCATCCGCGTGCGTTCAGAGTCCTTTCCGGTCCGAGTAAAGATAGATGCCTACCGACTGCCCGGGAACGATGGCCGTCGCGCCTAACTTCGGGCACATCGCGATCGTCTGCACGGCCCAGGTTTTCATCCGGCGCCCATCCCACCTCGTAATCAGCATCGACACGCAAGATCCGTGACCCACATCTCCTGACTGAGACCCGGACCACCCAGAATTCGAGTCCTCGGAAAACACACTTGCATCCCCAAGGTGTGCGGCAATACCGTCCTCCGCCCTCTACTTAATCGAGCTCGCCACCGCGGAAAAGACATTGTTGGCATTCGAGCCGATCAGTCGTATGGAGCCCACTACGATCACGAGAATCACTGCAAGCATCACCGCATATTCCGCGATGTCCTGCCCGTCTTCAGCCTCCCATGCGCTGCGTAGAATTCTGACCATGTGCCCACCTCCTGAAATTTCTCAGTGCCAAAAAACGATAGTGAAGATCTCAGGGTGGGTAGCAGCAAGAAACCCGGAAGGCTCAACCTGGACGAAGTGGCTGGCGCTCACCCCAAAAGTGCACCAGATTTTGTGCTACCCGCAGAAGCTTGTCAAGCAAGACTGACGAGGATGAACAAAAAAACAGCAGCGGCCTGTCTCAATTTGATAAACACTGCCACTTGCCCTGGTAACGCCCACTCTCTATGTCAAGGAAGATGGCCGCTACACCAATCGCCGCGGCACGCTTGGACACTATGCGACCGTGCAGAGCACCATTAGTACATGGTTTCCGTCTCGGACATGTTGGAGCCGTACCACAAACAGTGGTGGGCTGAAAGGATCGCTTAGTCCAGTGAGCGATAGCCAAAAAAGCGCGCCCAGCGCGCCTATCTCCCTCAAACCCCAGGCAAAATCCGTGACCAGGTTTCAGCTCTCCGCGTTTTTCCGCAGACTTCGCCAGCTTGGAGAATCTTCTCCCATCGCTGCTGACGCCTGGGGAGCGGAAACGTTGCCGGTAAATATACCGCCTTGTGCGCACGTCCAAGTGTGCCCCGCTTGATGCGTTCCGAAGTTGTCTCACCGACTACAGCACCCAGTCCCGCTCCAGAGACCCTCGAATTCCAGATCCGCGTCGCCGCCGTCGAGTCCAGCGACTTGGAATTCGTGCCAGCGGTTTTCCGAAGCGCCAATATTTTTGCCACGACGAAGAAAATTCTCTGATGAGAAGGTGCTTAGTTGTAGTTGACGGATGATACTGCACAGCCGCGGCCGGTCGCCGCACGACCTGAGCCGAAGAGGCGTGACAAGAAATCACGGCTCGCGATTCATGCAGAGGTCCAACGAGGCGTTTACCCAATAGCTATAACTCCTAGGCCGGTGGCGAGTGTTGCCACTCCCTGGGCGACTAGTGGGGAATCTGAACGACACGGCCACGGCACATTGACGGAGAATGGTTACGTTAGGCATCGCTTTTGTGGAGAGCTTGGTCAATAAGGCGTTGAGATCCGGTCGGGCGATTCAGTTGCCACACATCGGACGGCAACGAAGGCTGGCGGGCATGAACGCGAATCCCGCGCGGAGCTGACCACGCGCTCTCATTCGCTTGGGCACGTTACCCAGCTGGTTCAGATCAAAAGTACGTGAAATTTCTCTGACTGACTGCCAGGTAGGCTGGCTCGCGTTGATCCGTTGTCGCGGCAGTCGACTGAGATTCGCAGATCTCGAAGATCGAGTCGAGTTTGGTGACTTTCAATACCTCCCTCACTTGTTGAGCGGGGTTCAAGAGCTTGAGATAAACACCAGCGGCTTGCAGCGAAACCAAAGCTCCGATTCCCGCAGCGTCGATTGCATCAACCTCGGTTAGGTCAAGAACAACATTCCGCGACTCCTGCTGCACAGCCGAGCACAAAATAGAGGTCTCATCACCACGTACAATTCTGCCCAGGCAGCGCAGAACTACGACCTCAGCGAAGTTTTCGACAGTTACCGTCAACATGCTTTTATTCTCCCGGAACTCGCAGTCTACAGGGCTTGCCCCATTGTAGGCGAATAAAAAGCGAATATAAATTTTTGGTGAACAAGGTCGCATTCGTCAGCAGACTTCTTGGTCCGCTCAACCCTTAGGCTCCGCGGCGGGCGGTCCGAATGGTCCGCAGCGTCCACGCATGCCTCGACGAAACTTTTCGCGCTCTTCGGGGGTCATCTGTTCCCATCGTTCCATCATGCGGCGACGCCAGTACATGTGCCGGCCAGGGTGGCCCCGGAATCCGCCAAAGAGGATCTTGCTAAGAACGAGAATGCCGACCGCTTGCCAGAAATTGATCAGATGCCAGCCAAAGAGAGTTGGCATTAGCCAATTCCACAGGCTCATGACCACAAAGCTAAACACGGTGACGAACAGTGCGGCAAACAGCACGAACTTCAGTCCCCGCGCAACCCAATGCCTTTTCATGTTTGTTGCCCTCATTCCTTCCTAAAATCGTCATAGATGGACTGGAGGCGCTCGCGGAGGTGCAGGACTGCGTAATGCTTACGTGAGAGCAGAGTGTTCACACTGACGCCAGTTTGTTCGGCCAGCTCTTTGAAGCTGTAACCCAGGAATTCGTGAGCCACGAACACTTCCCGCTGCTCTTCCGGGAGTTCGTCCAGCGCCATGTCCAGTCCCTCCAACAACACACTTCGTGCGTAGGCCGATTCGGGCCCAGCATCTGGCGAGGGAAGGAGGTCTTCCCACTGGAGATCCTCCCCGTCCACTGTCCTACCTGCTGGTTCACTTGACCCTTCCCGCTTCTTGGTGCGGAATAGGTCCGTGATCCGATTGCGGGCCACACGGAACAGCCAGGCGGTAACCTGCTCCACCGGCTTCATCATCCGGTACGCCTCGACGAGTTCGTAGAAGACTTCCTGCAGGATGTCTTCTGCGTCGCTCTGGTCGGCCACCCGTTTACGGATGAAGTTGCGAAGCCGAGGCTTCTCCCGCTCGATCGCTTCAGAGATCTGCTGGTCTTGCTGCGCCATCATCCACTGTTTTCTCAGCGCCTCGTCCATCTACCCTTATAGACGAATGAGCGAGAAGAATATTTTAGGAGCGTATCCGAATCGAGGTTGAACGATGGTGCGTTCAGCCGCATTGAGGGCAACAGCGTTTCAGGCTGTCGCAATATGGCGGCAAGAGTGGGATTCAAACCCATGCCGAAATGGCGACGAAAGTAATCGTCTGTACGGTCAGCCCGCTGCCGTTCTTCTGAGGGTGAAGGACTAATTTGGCGATTCGCACTATGCGTCGCTCCACTTCCGAGAAGATGATAGGCGTTGCTGTCATCCCTTCCTCCGTCAGACATCAGGGAACAGCCGGAACTGACAGTCTCTGCTTCAAATCTCCCAATTGCACTTCTCGAACCATGCGAAGTTGCGGAGATGTCGGATACGTTCAATATCGGGGTAACGTGTTGGTGGGGCGGAAAAATAACATGGCCATCAAAGCAGCGCCTGAATTTCATCCGCTAAGCCGTCTCCAGGGTCAGGAGGCCAGCGGAGACGCTGCGATGAAGCCAAGCTACCGGTCCGTGGCTCTGCCTATGCCGACGAGAGTAACTGCTCCCCATCATGCGAGTCCTGTCGCTCTTTCCAGTGCATGGCCTGGGCAATGCAGATGACGTGAAGCATGATGAGTAGGGGAACCGCGAATGTCGGAATCGTGCTCATCGGCAGCACTGTCATGACCGCAGTCGCGACTTCGTGAGGACTAATCAGCCTAGCAAGGGTCCCCAAGGTAACCGCCATGACCAGATCGAAGATCCCCAGGATCTGCCAGAAGATAAAGGCTCTCCGGCGTCTGAAGTTCGCAAGCTTAATGGCTGCCAGGGGTGCTGTTGCTCCTATGGCGATGTCGCCCCAGCCTGCAGGCAGTGCGAAAACGCCTGGCAGAAGTCCGGCAGCATAGAGGACGAGGAACGTGAATCCAGCAATCCTCCAGGACTGCACAAAAGTCAAAGTGCGCGGGTTTAAAGACAATGCGAACTGCCGAAACCCCGACGATGTTGCAAACCAGAACAGGAACACAACGATTGGGCTCAGTGCCGCTAGACCAAGCGGAAGCGGCGGAAGGCTAGGATCAGTCTTGAATACATGCAGAGCAGAAGCCGAGAGCGCAAGGACGAACCATGCGCCGATAAGGCCGACGGTGAGTTTTCCATAACTTGTGTTGTTCATGACAAATCTCCTCGTTTCGTGGTCAGGGCGGTAACTTCGTTGGCTAGCTTCAAAAGGTCCTGCCAGCGCTTGTCTCCGAGCTGGCGCCCCAACTGCGCTTGCGCCTTTTCCCAGAGGGGAAGCGCGTGGTTGAATTGATAGCGGCCGGCTTTGGCCAGACGCAGCAAGCGTTCTCGCCGGTCCATGCCACGGCGCTCCGCGATCCACCCCTCCCGGCCTATGATTCGCAGCGTGCGTGTGAGGGTCGTGCTATCCATGGCAAGGATCCGCCCCACCTCACCTTGGGATACCTCCCCGGCTCGCGATAGCACCTGCAGAATCGTGAATTGGGTGACTCGCAGACCCAAAGGACGGAGCGCCTCGTCATACAACTGAGTGAGTGCCCGCGACGCCCGGCGAAGATTCGCGCACATGCAAGAGAGGTCCGGGAGCTCATGAAGGGTATCGTCCATACCCACGATAGATGTATATACATATTATGCGGATTCAAAACCTAACAAGAACATCGGGCAGAACATCGTCGGCAGCGGAGGGGTTCTTCGGGAAATGCCCGATGGCGTCACCCTCGCCAAACGTCGTAACCTAGAGGATTGGCTGCGTATAGATAGATATTTCTGAAGTTTGGGTCGTGGATTTTGCTGGTTGCGAATTGGGAAGGCAAGAACGGCGAGCCTTTGAGGCTCGCCGCTTGGCCGCCAGCGGAATCTCTGGCTGCTGGATGCTAGTTACTTGGGGAGCTCGTATTCGCCCTCGACTTCGTAGGTAGCGGAACCGTCAGGCGCACCTTCGCCTTTGTACGTGCCCTTGCCTTTGACCCCCTTCAGCTTTCCAGTACCGCCCGTGAAACTCCACGCGCCGTTAGCACTCTCGACCGCGCCGTCCTTCAGTGTCGAGGAGCCTTGTATCCGCACATACATCTTGTCGCCATTGGCCATAGTACCGACAACGTAGCCGTGCCCTTGGCTCTTGTTGCCATGGACCTCATCGAAGTTGGTACCGAGGTCCTCCTTTGTCTGGGTTCCCGCAATGTCCATGGGTTTGGTCCAGGTGCACTTGCCTTTGCTGATCATGAGCGAGTGACCGGGATGGTCTCCTACCTCAAGCGCATGCTGTTCGTCTGACTTTCCGCATTGCACGGTACCGGAAATCTTGGTCTGGGCCAGCGATACTGTTGCAAATGCGATTAGGCTAAGGCATATCGACATGGTTTTGAATCGCATAGACACCTCCTGGCAGAAAACTTCGGGCCGCAGTATAGCACCGCCCTGGATGGGTGGCTGGCCACCGAGGAGATGCGACGCGAGGTCTTGGATTTTGCGTGCTGGGTCTCGGATTTCTCCTGAGGTCTGGGTCACGGATTTTGCGTGACTGTATTGCCAAAAAGCCCGATGTGGTTGGGCTTTTTGTGCCATCGGTCACTGGACTAGGCGATTCTTTCAGCCCACCACTGTTTGTGGTACGGCTGCAAGTTGTCCGAGACGGAAACCATGTACAAATGCCCGCTGCTTTGCACCGTCGCATAATAGCCAAGCGTGCCGCAGCGATTGGTATAGCGGCCATCTTCCTTGACATTAGCACCTGGGTGATACCAAGGCGTCCGCGACTTCTTCTGGTGTAGGAGTGTCGTTCGTGTGGGATATGGAAATCATGTGGTAGTGACCGGCGTCCCAAACGGTCATGCAGTAGCTGAAACGTAGTGCGTGCCCGGATCGTACCTGTAAAATTCGCTGAGCTCGGGATCATGCGGCCCCCGTGAAGGGTCAAAACGGTTGGGTGGTCGACAAGCGAGACCCTGTGCAGATTGCACATGGAGAATGTCGCAGTCCTTCGCAGCATCCCGCACGCCCAGGAATTGTGGTTGAGCTCCCGCTGCCACTTTGATGGGTCATTGCGAGTGCTCGTAGAGCCAGGGGCGTCCGGCGTTTACCGTTGATTCGCGATTGACAAACACCACCACGTCGAACCGTGCTTCATTAAGACTTTGGCGAGGTGAGCTACAAACAGCTCCGTTCCGCCATAATCGGCCGGTGGAACTGCGATGAAGGGCGCCACGATAAGCTGCGATTTTCAAGCACATTCCTCTCTGGAACTAGGATTACTTCCGATCAGGCAGAGGCGCATGAGGTTGTGCATTAGGTTCTACGTGGTGCACCGCCTGCACGAACACATAAGACATTAGCACCGCCAAAATGCCAAGCCCGATGCATAGCATCGCTGCGCTACTGCGTTTGCCGCTTCGGTTCACATCCATGCAGGATCCACCCAGGTTGGTCTCTCTGACTATAGGTAGTCGCATTTGGAGTTCACATCCGCTCTTGACTGTATTCCTTTGAGAAAAGTTCCGTAAACTCGCGCCTAACTTATCCGGGAGGCAATCGCCGACCAACCACCCCTGCCTCCGCTTCATCTCAACCGGTCGCATAAGTCAATGGAGGACTTTTGCGTGGGTCGGCGGTTTCACCGTGTTCTATGTCGCGGGCGGATTGAGTCACCTCGTCCAAGGAGTCAAAAAATGAGACCTTTTGCAACATTTTTCGTACTGGCTGCTTTGCTCTTAAGTGTGGCGTGCTCGCATCGTGACAATGTTTCGTATAAAGATGACGTCAAGAAGGCCTTGGACCAGGCCGAGCTGAAAGACGTGACCGTCTCTGAGGATAAGGACAAGAACACGATCACTCTCGGAGGAACGGTGCACTCCGACGAAGCAAAGGCCAAAGCTGGCGATGTGGCTAAGGCGCGCCGCGAATATCCGGATCATCGCGAACGAAATTAGTGTCCAACCTGTTGGTTCCGGTTCAGAAGCAAAGGACGTTACTTCGAATCTAGATGACGCTATCGAGAAAAACTATAAGGCAGGCCTGATTGCCAGCGGTCTGGATAAACAACACATTCGGTTTAAAGCGAAGAATGGCGTGCTAACTCTGACTGGAACCGTTAAGAATGCAAACGAGCGACAGCAGGCCGAAAAACTTGCTGCTGGAATTCCCCACACACAGCAAGTGCTGAATCAAATCGAGGTGCGGCGCTAGAAAGAGTAACGAAGTCAGAAAAGGACCTATTTATGGACGAAAAGAACAAAAACCGCTGTGGACACCCCGGTTGCAGTTGTATGGCGCCGAAAGATAGTAAGTATTGCAGCCCACATTGCGAAACAGTCAAAACGGGCGCGGAAATTTCCTGTCAGTGTGGGCATCCGCAGTGCGCTGGAAAAATTGGCTGAGAGAACAAAGCACCGAGCTAGTCAACATCTGGATGATTGTCCCCCAGGTGGCGGCCCGGATCGCTTTTTCCAGAGGAGGATTTAGAAAATGAGCCTTGAAACGATTTTGATTATGGTCCTTGTCCTGTTCTTGCTTGGCGGGGGCGGTTGGTACTATGGGCGAGGTTAACTCGCCAAGAGGATTAGATCCACGGGAACAAACTTTGAAAATGAAATGACACGTCCATACACCCCAGAATCGTTTAAGCAGAAGTCTTAGTCTGGTTACGAAATAGCGCAGCTTGCCTGCGATTTTGGTGGCTGATGAGGAGATGACGTGTTGGGGGAGATGGTCGGATTTTAGGAGGTCGGGAATGTTTACCATACACAATTGGGTTGTTTTGGTCTTGTTGTCGCCGTGCTCATAATTTTCAGTCCCCGAAGCTCAGCGCAAACAATTTCGTGCTCTTCCGACGATGGTCGCCGGCATTATTGTGCAGCCGATACGCGAGGCCGAGCTCGGCTGGTGCAGCAGCGTAGTGATTCTCCCTGCCGTGAAGGTTACAGCTGGGGCTCAGATCGCAGGGGTGTTTGGGTAGATCACGGCTGCCGGGCGGATTTTGCTGTAGAAGAACGCAGAGGTGGCTGGGGCGGCTGGGGTGAGGATCACGACCGTGACCATGATCGTGACTGGGATCGTGATCGCGACCGGGTATGAGCAAGATCAAGTAATCTCCTGCGCATCCGATGATATGCATCGCCACTATTGCCAGGCGGACACGCGCGGCGGGGTGCGACTGTTAAAGCAACATAGCGACTCTTCATGCCGAGAAGGCCGCAGTTGGGGTTATGATCGTCGGGGCATTTGGGTGGACCACGGTTGCCGAGCTGATTTCCAGGTCGGCCGTTAGGTCTCCGGCTAAGTGTCAAGTTTCTTGAACTTCGTTAGGGACGAAGTGCGATCTCTAGTTGCGATCCAAACCGCAGAGGCCGAACGGCAGCCGCCTTTTTGGCTGGTTGGAGGCAGTGAGATTAAGGCGAGAGTCCGGAGTACAAAAGCATTTCCGGACAAAACAGGTCACTGTTTGTTCAGGCTGACAAGGGTGCCGACGACACTAAGGTCGATCAATTGCTCCGGACGATTCTAAGGGCACAGATCCCGAACTAGGCCGCAACACATGAAATCCATGACTCCTCCCGACGGCGTGTATCTCTGCTCTCTGGAACTCGAACTGCGAAGCTCGCAACAGTTCGTTCGGACGGCCGCCCTCACGTCGCACCGGTTTGGTTCGACTTGGACGGTTGCAAGCCGCTATATGCACCAAATTTACAATCCGTGTCTTGCGGGAACTGGGGTCACGGGAGTCCGTTGTCAGCCCAACCCAGCTGCCCGCGCACCGTTCCCCAACAATCAGATTCCCCAGAACGCTCTAGATCCTGCGGCGCTCAATGTGCTGGGGCTTTTCCCCGCAACACCTAACGTTGCAGGGACGACCAACCAGTTTCTTTTCAACCCAGTAGCAAAAAACAACCAAGACTCTTTCGACATTAGGCTCGACCACCAACTGACGACGAGCAACAGCTTTTTCGCTTTCTTCAGTTTTGGCAACGTTGATTCAGTCCACCCCGACCCCTTGCCAGGTCTTGCAGGTGGAGGAGCATTTTCCGGACACATCAAGAACAAGGCCAAAGCGTTCGGGGTGAGCGATGTCCATGCGTTTTCCGCCTCAAAGGTGAATGAGTTCAAGCTCGGATATACGCGGTACGAAGTGAATGCTGTGCAGAATTTTTCCGATCAGACCGTGTCCGAGAACCTGGGCATTGCAGGAATCAATGACCCCAACAACCAGATCGCAACCGGCGGCCTGACGAACATCAATATCTCCGGCCTTTCGTCTCTGGGAAATATCTGCTGTTTCCCGGAGTTCCTGACCGAGAACAATTATCAGGTGCTGGATGCTTTTACCTACATTTGGGGCCACCACGTTCTCAAGATCGGCGGCGACCTCAAGATGCGCAAGCACGGATTCTTTCAGGCGCTGAATCCCACCGGGGTAATGAACTTCCATCAACAATTCACGGCCGATCTGAATAACTCCAGTCAGCAGACGGGAAACGCTCTGGCAACGTTTGAACTCGGCTACCCAAGTTTTGCGGCCCGTGACCAGCAGAAGCAGCCCTACGGGATGAGCTGGTGGGAGATCAGCGGATATCTCATGGATGACTTTCGGGCTTCGCCGAAACTCACTTTGAATCTTGGTTTGCGGTATGACGTGTTTACTCCGCTGGTCGAAGACCATGACCGCTTGGCGAATTTTGACTTCGGCACAGGCCTCTTTGTTTCACCCCAGATGCCGGGAGTGAGCCGTTCCGGCAACGTTGTCAAAGATCTTAACAACTTTGCTCCTCGCGCCGGTTTCGCGTACACACCAGGGAGCGACAGCAAGACCGTCGTACGTGGAGGATTCGGAATCTTCTACAGTCTGCAGGCAAATCAGAATGACACAGAATTGGCTTACAACCACACGGGATTGTTCTTCAGCCAGAGCATCAACAACCCGGCCGAGTACTCCCAATGGGCAGCTCTCGACCGGTGTGTTTCCTGCGCCAGTCTATCCGACAATCCAAAATCCGGCGGGGCGAACCAGCGCGGCTCCATTCAACAACCGAACGCCTTACATTGAAGAATGGAATTTCAACATCGAACGGGCTCTAGTCAAGGAGATGGTGTTGCAGGTCGCCTACGTTGGGACGCATGGCGTGAAGTTGGCTTTCTTGAGCAACCTGAACCAGCCGATACAGCCTCTGGACAGCAACTTTTCGGACAGCACTGGCAATTTCGGACGTCCGTATTTCAACACTGTCCCAGATGTAGCGGGCATTCGCACTGAAAGTCACGCATACGCGTCCATCGCTCACGCCTTGCAGGTGAAGCTCGAAAAGAGATTCTCTTCAGGCTGGAGTATGTTGAACGCGTACACCTGGCAGCACACCCTCGGACAAACGGAAGAGAACGAGTTTCTCGAGCCGCAGGATACCCACAATCCGCAGGGCGAGCGTGCGGACAACAGTCCTGACTACCGCCACCAGTTCAGTTCGGCTTGGTCGTACGAATTGCCCATTGGGCCAGCCAAGCGCTTTCTGAACAACGCCGGTTCCGCTCGCTGGGTGTTTGGAGGATGGCAACTAAACGGCATCATCTCAGCGCACACCGGACAAGCCGTGACTCCTCTGCTGTCGTCTGATTTCTCGAACACAGGATCGGGTGCATACCGGCCGGATGTAATTGGTGACCCCTACAAAGCAGGACCGGTGCCGTCCAATCCGGATTCAAGCTGCGCCCAGACGATTTCACAAGGCGGCCGTGCTGCGGATCCTGTTCACACGCTTGCGACCTGGTACAACCCGTGCGCTTTTGCGATTCCCGTGCTAGCACCGGGACAAACGTTTGCTCACCTGTTCGGGAAAGCACGGCGGGGCAGCTTGCGTGGACCAGGAGCCTATAACCTTGATCTGTCCCTGTTCAAAGACTTCAAGTTCAGCGAAACGCTCAACCTGCAGTTCCGTGCCGAAGCCTTCAACCTCTTCAACCATCCGCAGTTTGCGACTCCGGCCAATACCGTGGATGTTGCCGGATTCTCAGGACAGATCACGAGCTCGGGTCGTGCACGTGAGCTTCAGCTCGCGCTGAAGCTCACGTTCTAGAATGGCTGCTGATTCGCTTGGCGGAATCACAGAAGGCGAGGCTTCATGAATGCGACAAGAAACAACGGAAGGTCTCGTGATCACAACCCATTGGCGCTCTTGCTAGCCCTGGTTTGTCTATGTGTGTGCGGTGCAACCGCCGAAACGGCCAAACAGTCAAAACCCAAAGAGCAATCCTCGGTGCGGCAGGATTCCGGCACACGGCTCCCGGCAGTGTATCTCGATGGCAACTACTTCTCTCGCGTTGGCCGTCGCTTCATTCCCGTGGGTGCAAACTGGGTGCCGGCGAAGGCGGCGATGCAGTGGCCTACGCAGTGGGACCCGAAGGCAATCGAGGAAGATTTCGCGCGCATGCACGCACTCGGCTTCAACACGATTCGTCTCGACTTCGTATGGGCCTGGATTGAGCCTCGCCCCGGCGACTACAACCCTGAAGCGTTTCGCGCGATCGATTTCCTGATCTCATTGGCTCATCGCTATCACATCTACTTGCATCCATGTCTTCTGATCGGCGGGGAAGTCGGCGAGGCGTATTGGGATGTGCCATACCGTCAAGGGAGGCATCCGCATTCCGATCCGGACATGTTGCGGCTCGAGACCGATCACGTAGCCGAGCTGGCACGCCGCTACGGAAAAGAAACCGCGATCCTCGGGTGGGACTTGACCGACGAACCTCCGTTTTGGATTGCTGCCGACAGTACCAGCGATGCGATGGCCATCAATTGGACGCGGCTGCTTTCCTGGTCCATCCGACGCCATGATGTGTTGCATCCGATTGTGGTCGGAACCAGCATGGAGGATGTCGGCCGCGGCCCATTCCGCCCTGACACCATCCGCGAAGAGGTGGATTTCTTCAGCGTTCACCCCTACTCCATCTATTCTTCTAAGCTCTTTCCCGATGCCATGCTTTCCGAACGCGGAACGTACGGATCGGCCTTCGAAGCCGCACTTTCTGGCAGCGCTGGTCATCCGGTGATGGTGCAAGAGATCGGAGCTTCAAGCGCCCAATATGATCCCGATCAAATTGCAAAGTTCCTGCGCACGAGCCTCTACTCCGGGTTGGGGGCCGGGGCAAACGGATTCCTGATCTGGTGCTATAGCGACGCAGCGCCCGAGCAGTTCCACAAGGTTCCCTACTTGCGCTCTCCACATGAAACCCAATTCGGCCTGACGACGTGGGATGGTAAAGAGCGGGCGTCAGCAAAGATGTTTGAGGAGTTTGAAAACATTGTTGTGAAGCTCGATCTCACCGGAATCGAACCGGCTCCCGCCGAGGCCGGGATCATCGTTCCGTACGAGTGGTCAAAACCGCATGGTGATTTCTCGCACTTCGGCCTCACCGGCGCGGAAGTTGTTCCCTACACCTCGACGGACGAAGGCGCCAATGTGGCGGGACAATCGCAGCCGAATGTCAGCGAGGAGAACGGCTGGATCACCGGTTCGTGGCTGTCGTCGTTTGTCCTCGCGCGCCGTGCTGGTATGAAAGCAGATTTCCCGCGGGAGTATGGGGACTGGCAGAAACATCCGTTGCTGTTGATGCCTTCGCCGTTAACCAGCACGAACAGTTTTCTGGTGCATGTGCATGCGGATTTTTGGGAGAGAGCAAAGCAATACGTGTCACAGGGAGGTTCCCTGTACGCGTCAGTCGGTGCGGATGCAGCCATCCCGGAAATGGAATCGCTGTTTGGGGCAGCGCTCGTCGATGCGAACCCCAAAGACGATGTCATTCTGAAAGTGGTCACTCCGTTCGGCAATCTGAAAGTGGGAGATACCTTCCATTACACCGTGCCTACCGCCTCGCAGCGCTCGTGGGGCGCGATTCTCGCGGTCAAGGGCGGCACCGTCATTGCAGTTGACCAGGACGACAGGCCCGCCCTGGTTGCCAACAGTCTGGGTTTAGGCAAGACACTGTTGGGCGCGTATCCCTTGGAAAACTATCTGGCAAACGTGCCGGCGGCGTTCGAAAAACCCGAAAACACTCACCGTATCTACCAAGCCTTGGGCGAATGGGTCGGGGTGAAGCCACTTTTTCGAAGCAACCAGCCTTCGGTAGAGGTCACGACGTTGAGCGGCGGAGCTCGCGGATACGCGGTTGTGACAAATCACGCTGCCCAACCGCAAAGTGTGACGGTCACGGGGTCCGTGCCCCTGCGTATGGTTACCAGAATTACGCCCCTAGGGACAGCGCAAGTACAAGTCACAGGCTCCGTATTCAAAGTTGATATAGGAGCCTATGAAGGCGCCGTTTTCGAGTGGAAGTAGTGGGTAGCGCAAGACGAGAGAACGGAAAGGCGGACCCGTTGATCGGAGCGGTTGTTATCGGCGCGACAAAGATAGCCGTACGGATTGTCGACGATGATGGGAAAGTTCTGGCTTGCATGGAGTGCCCGACCTGGCTATTCCCACGCGCTTGGAAACATTACGGAAATGCTTCGAAGCACAGCACAGATGGCAAACCTGCAGATCACCGGCATCGGAATCGGATCCACGGGGCCCGTGTACTCGCTTACCGGCGAGATCGGGAATTTCTTTCCGCATTGGAGAGGGGAGAACCCCGTCAGAGACTTGAGCCAAATCTTCGCCGTGAAGGTCGCAATGGACAACGACGCCGAATGCGGCAGCTCTTGGAGAATCAGGCTGGGGTGCGGGTTTCGAGGAATCTCTGGCGGCGGGTCCACCCATGGTCGCGTGGTTGGATAGCCAGGCTCGCGCGGGCGACGCTCCGCGCGGCAAGTTAACTGCAAAGCGAATCTGCGAGCTTGCGGTTGAGGGTGACGAGTTGGCTATACGAGTGGTGGAGACGGAGACCTACTACTACTACCTCGGCCTCGGTCTGCCCAACCTGGTCACCTTGTTCACGCCGGACGTAATCGTTCTGGGTGGCGGCGTGATGAAGAGCGCCAACCTTTTCTTGGATGGTATTCACCGAATCATCCGTGAAAGCTGCGGTTTCGTTCCCTCCGAAAGAACAGAACTGACTCGGGCTTCTCTGGGAGAAGACGCCAACCTCATCGGCGCGGCAAGGGTGTGGCATAACCGATTTGCCGGAAGAGGAGCACAGCGTGCCTGCTGACTTCAAAGTGATCGAGGGTGAGTACCTGCGGGGCATCCTGAATCAGCCCCAGGCGCTCGAAAACACGCTCGTGGCCCTTGACCGACCAAAAGAAATGCAACGTCTGGCTTTGCAATTGGGCAAAGGCAAGTTTCAGCGGATCGTCCTGACCGGCATGGGTTCTTCACGCGCTCCATCCCTTGAACTTGCAGCTGATCAGTCATGGTTTTACGGCCATCATGGTGGAGACCTCCGAGTTAGTCCATTACAAGAATCGCTTCTTCGACCCGAAGACGCTGATTGTCGCGGTGTCGCAATCCGGACACAGCGCCGAGATGCTGCGGCTGGCAGAAGTCAATCGCAAACGTTCGGCTGTGATCGCAGTGACCAACACGCCGGAGAGCCCTCTCGTGGAACATGCCACCGCCGCTTTGTTCACGCAGGCGGGAGTCGAGTTTTCGGTATCGTGCAAGACCTACGTTACCGCCCTGATGGCGCTGAAGTGGCTGGGAGATGTTCTGTGCCAACGCGACGTAAAGCAGAGCCGCCGGGAACTGAAACATGCCGCTCGCGCGGTCGCTGCCTATCTAGCGGATTGGAAGGAATATGTGCTCAGTCTCGCTAAGGACCTGAGCGACATTCGCTATTTGTTCTTCGTGGGACGCGGGGAGTCCTTGGCTGCGGTCGGTACTGGCGCGCTCATCATAAAAGAGTCGGACCATTTTCACGCAGAAGGGATGAGTAGTGCCACCTTCCGGCATGGCCCTTTCGAGATGCTTGGCGAGGAAACATTTGTCCTTGTGTTCTCTGGCGACGCGAGGACTCGGGACCTCAGCCTCCGATTACTCAACGACATTCAACAGCAAGGCGGCAGGGCCGAACTCGTGGGGGAAGACGCATCGCCAGAGTGTTTTCGGGTGGCAGACCACAGCGGCATTCGCCCCATTCTCGAAATCCTGCCGGTTCAGATGATGACTCTTGCTCTCGCGGCGCGCGCGGGACGCGAAGCGGGAAAGTTTGAACTAGCAACAAAGGTCACAACCACGGAGTAACGGTCGAGACAACCCTCATGGCACGAAGCCGCTACATGGTCGGTCTGGTCTTCTTGGTCTTTTTTGTGATGTCGTTCTTGACCAATATCCTGGGCCCGATCGTCCCGGATATCATTAGCAGTTTCCAAGTGAGCCTCGCGGCGGCAGCCCTCTTGCCATTCTCCTTTTTTATAGCCTATGGCGTGATGTCCATTCCCGCCGGCTTCTGGGTCGAGAAACATTCCGAAAAGCCCGTGATGATTGCGGCATTGCTGGCCGGAATGCTTGGCTCGCTGAGCTTTGCGCTTCTTCCTGCCTATTCCGTCGCGATTGTCTCGCTCTTTGTCATAGGGGCGGGCATGGCGACGCTGCAAGTGGCCATCAACCCACTGCTGCGCGTGGCCGGTGGAGAAGAACACTTCGCCTTTAACTCTGCATTCGCGCAGCTGATCTTCGGCTCGGCATCGTTTATCAGCCCGAGAATCTATTCCTATTTGGTGGAAGGTCTCGGAGCCCGTTCCAAAGCGGACAATCTGCTGCTGCGCGTACTCGGCCGCCTCACCCCCCCCGACCTTCCTTGGGCTTCGATGTACTGGATCTTCGCCGTCTCCACCGTGCTCATGATCGTGGTTCTGGTTTTCACGCGATTTCCACAAGTGCAGCGCAAGGAAGATGAAAGAGCGGGCTCGCTGCGAATGTATGGCGATCTGCTCCGCAAGCCGATTGTGTGGTTCTTTTTCCTCAGCGTGTTTGCCTATGTTGGCTCGGAGCAGGGAACGGCAAACTGGATCTCGGAATTTCTGGCGAAGTACCACAGTTATGACCCGCACACTACCGGCGCGACAGCGGTCTCTTGGTTCTGGGGACTACTGACAGCTGGGTGCCTTATCGGTATGGGGCTGCTGAAGATTTTTGACAGCCGCAAAATATTGATCGCTTTTGCGATGCTCGCCCTGTTCTGCTTGAGCGCTGCGCTGTTTGGATCGGCGCAAGTGGCTCTGTATGCATTTCCCGGAGTCGGTCTCTTCGCTTCCATCATGTGGCCGGTTCTCGTTTCCCTCGCGCTGAATTCTGTTTCTGAGCACCACGGACCGTTTGCGGGCATTCTGAGCACCGGGATCATGGGTGGCGCCGTCGTTCCGGTCATCATTGGACGTATTGGTGATCACTTTGGTCTGCGCGCCGGACTCTGCTTTCTCTATTTCACCTTTGGGTGTGTGCTCACCGTCGGTTTCTGGGCGAAGCCCATCATTACTAACGCCACTGTCAACTTGAAAAGGAAGACTGTCGCTGAAGCGACTACCTAAACAAAGTAAAGCGAGGGAACAAAACGATGTCGGCACCAAGTTACTATCGCAACTTCCTTCTGGCGATCATGGCATTTGCCGCCGTGTGTGTGTCCGCTCAAACCGCTGCAGACCACAAGGATGCCATGAAGGTGCCGTATCTCAAGCTCACCACGCCGCGCCGGGTGTTGCCCGACGCCCAAGCCTGGGAAGGCAACGAGTTTCCCCACACCATGAGCGTGCTGGAGATGAAGCGCGGTGGGTTCCGATACTGGGGTTGGTACGGACTGAATGAAGGGCGTGGCATGGGTCTGGCGCGAAGCAACGATCTGGTGAACTGGACGAAGTTCGAGGGCAATCCCTTGTGGAAGAATGCGCGCTGGCCTTCGGTAGTGGCGAAGGCAGACCCGATGCACAAGAACACTCTCTATTTCGCCATCACTCGCGAATACGACACGACCAGCAGCCACGTTGTGCTGGCTTCTTCGGAGGACGGAATTCACTTAAAGGAGGAAAAAGTCCTCGTCCCGGGCGTACCGAACCAGCGCAATCAGAATCCGAATCTGTTCCGCGATCCGCGCTCGGGCCGCTTCTACCTGACTTTCTATCGCGGCAATGATCATGATCATTTCGAACTCATCAGCAAGAGCGGGAAGAGGGTACAGGAATTGGACAGCGCCCCGGAAAAGATCTTGACCACGACCACCGACACCATCGCCGCTCCAACGCTGCTCTACATCAAGCACGCTAAGGGTCCAGCCGGCAAGAAAACGGGGATGTATTTCTTGGCGACCGAGGTCTATCCGCACCGCTACACCACAGACCCCGAAGGCGAATGGCAAGTCAAAGTGTTCGTTGCAGCTTCTCCGGATGGCGACTTTCAGGAGGTCGAAGGAAATCCGATCATGCGCGGACAGAGAGCGTGCCTGTTTCAGCACATTTTTAACGGCCGCTTTTATGGATACGACTGTCATCTACAGGCAGCCGACAAATGGGTGCTGGAGGAAGTAGAGGCGCCTCTGCCTTAAGCAACGGCGGTCTTGCGACCGCATTGATGATCGCCTAGAGAGCAACAAAAAAGCCGCCTTGCGCGGACAGAGAAGCACTTTTTTGCAAACTAGGGAGAAGAATAAATGTTGACAACGACTCGGTTCGCGTTGGATTGTCTGTTCGTTAGCGTTCTAGCCCTTGTGCTGGGCCCCTCTGCCATGGCTCAGAGCGCGAATGATGGTTCCGTGCTTGACGTGGTGACTGACACCACGGGAGCCGCGATTCCCAGTGCCAGCGTGTCGCTGCGCAACTCACAGAAAGGCAACACGCTTTCCGCGACTACTGATGCTGCGGGCAATTTACGTGTTTCCGGTCGTTCCTGCCGGCGAGTATGAGCTAACAGCCTCCAAGAATGGATTCAAACAATACGTGCGCTCTGCCTTTGCCGTGCATGCTTCGGAGCATTTGCGTCTGGATGCGGCGCTTGCGGTGGGCGCCACTACGGAGGTCTTGACAGGAAATACATGAATGATCTAGCGAATCGACCTGAGCGAGGTCGAATTTAGCTAAGGCGCCAAACAGGTTTCGATATGGGATTTCGGATGTGTCGGTCGGCATGGCAGGGCGTTTCTTTTAAGCAAGAGAGGCGAGTGGACCTTGAAGATTGAAAAGGATTGCAGAGACAACGATTCGTCTGATTGGTCACTTTCAATCGGAGCACGTCGGGGAATTGAAAAAGCAACTCGAGCAAAACGGACCCCTGTTTATTCTGGACTTGAAAGAAGTGACGATCGTGGATGTGGAGGTGGTTCGGTTCTTGGGGGAGCGTAAGGCCGACGGAGTGAAGATCGTGCGTTGCTCGCCATACATACGAAAGTGGATGGCTCGGGAACGAAGACCCTAAGACTGAGCGAGGTGCCGGCGACAAGCAGTACGTTTCGGTGACACCGAAGGATGTGCCGAGTGTCAGCAACTCAACCCACGAAAGATTCGTCCCGGTTGGGACAAAGGCGAGATTCGCAGATCGTGGCCAGGAAACGCTACGGCGGGAAAGTCCGCCTGGCCCAGGAGGTCCTTTATGGGAGCTTGTTTCGGAGGGAACGAACGATTCGGGTCCGGTGATCAAGAGCCTAATCAGCGCAGACTCGAGCAGGTCATAAGCTACAGTCCTGCTCTGGAATCAGCCTATCGCGAGATCGCCGAATTAAAAGACAAGCTCGCCCAGGAAAAACTGTAGTTGGAAGATGAAATTCGTGGCGAGCTGGACTTTGAAGGAATTGTGGGACAGAGTTCGGCTCTCCGCCATGTTTTGAATCTCGTGGAAACCGTGGCTCCCAGCGACTCGACCGTGTTGCTTCTGGGCGAAACCGGCACGGGAAAGGAATTGATTGCGCGCGCGATCCATGAACGGAGCCGGCGTAAGGAGCGAACCTTTGTAAAACTCAACTGCGCTGCGATTCCTTCTGGACTGCTCGAGAGTGAGCTTTTTGGACATGAACGAGGCGCCTTCACCGGCGCGATTGCCCAGAAGATTGGCCGCCTCGAACTGGCCGACCAGGGCTCGCTCTTCCTGGATGAGGTCGGGGATATTCCAATCGAGAGCCAGCCCAAATTGCTGCGAGCTTTGCAGGAACGTGAGTTTGAGAGGCTGGGCAGCAACCGGACCAAGAGGGTCGATGTGCGGCTAGTGGCGGCGACCAATCGCGATCTCGAACAAATGATGGAGAATCGCGAGTTCCGCAGCGACTTGTACTATCGCTTGAATGTGTTTCCGATCCGCATCCCACCTTTGCGCGAACGCCCGGAGGATATCCCGCTGCTGGTCCGCTACTTCACACAGAAATACGGCCGCCGCATGCAGAAACAGATCGAATCTATTCCCGCTGCGGCTATGAGGAAGCTCCTGCGTTGGCCATTGGCCGGGGAATATTCGTGAGCTGGAAAACTTCATCGAGCGTTCGGTGATCCTTACCCACGGCTCGGCGCTGCAAGCTCCGATTGCTGAACTGAGCAACAACGGCAGGGAACGCGCCGGTGGTGGGCACGCGCGAAGCCAACGAACACGATGAGATGGTCCGCGTCCGGAAAGTCACAAGCGGGTGAGTGGGCGGCCCCGACGGTGCCGCAGCACGCATGGACATCAAACGAACGACGCTGATCTCACGCATGAAGAAGTTGGGCATCGACCCGCGCGAGTATCGTGACCCTGTATCAAGCAGGCCTTGTTGAAAAGCCTCCCACCCGGGAGCGTTTTCGGTCGACGCTCGGGGTTTTCGGAGGGCGGGAGGTTATCATCTCCAGAAATCAGCATAACAGTGACATCTGACTTTTTCGTTCCACGATGGCACGGCTGCAAAGCTCGGAAATTCCCCACCAAACCCTTGAGTCAAGATGGCGAGCCCGGCATAGACAAGCGCCGGTTCGAAGTCTCGCCGTTGAGGCGAGCATCAGCGAAAGAGGACGCCCCGTATCGGCTTCTTCGCGTTCAATACGCACGACCTCTGTCCCTCCCCCCTCTATCGCATGCTCGCAAAAGATCTAAGCCGACTCTTTCAGCTCAGACGGGAACGTAATAACCTTTCCGCGTTGCTCCTGAGGTACCCACTTCACTTTCGGTTTAAAACGCGCGGGGATGTAAAACTCAATCACCTGTGCCATAACATTCTCCGATCATCTGAACTACCTTTTGGTCCTATCGTTCCACCCACGCTGAGAGAAGTAGCAAGCAGAGTTCCAAGCTGAATCTGCTAAAGAAGGGACGAGAAAGACATCGGTCTGAGGCGAGAGTTGGCAGGACTTTGGGAATGTCGAACACTCGAAAAGAGTTGTGACGGTGGCTGTTTAGACTCGAAATCTTCGCAAGAGCAGTGCACAAGTAGAAGGCAAACGACGTTCCTCGCTCACTCTTCTGAAGATTCAAGATTCCTGACTACTTAGCAATTTCTCACGCCGAGAGAGTCCGCCGATTCAATGGGTTGCGTTGGCACACCACTTGCATTATCCCTCGACAACGAAACCAAAAAACATGACTGAAAACCTGAACAGAAAGAGGAGGAACAAGCGATGTCAATCTTGGTCGTCAAGCCGCCCACTCTGCAGAAACAAGTGCTCTTGAACGGTTCAGTGTGACACCTTCCAAGTGCTCGTCAAGGTGCACTTTAGGCGACCGACTGGTCGCATAAACCGCTCCAGTATAAGATAAATGAAACCGATCGGTCTCATCGTACATCGAATGTGAAGTGGAGCGAGACGGGGGACTCAGGTGGACGTCGGCGCAGGCCACCCGTGATTGCTATCTGATCAGCCGCTGTGACCTTAATGCTCGTGCTGTCCTCCACGAGTCACACTCACCGCCGACCCGCGACAGCGTAAAAGCCCATGCGCGGCCCGCATTTCGAGAATCCTCGTTGATCCAGATTGCTCGAACCAAGCGTTGAAACGCTTTTTAAGGAGCGCCCGAGCAGAGAAACCTTGCTGGGCAGCTGTTTTCGCGCCTCTTGCGCTTTTCGGCTGTGCAGACTGTGCAGGATGGCGGGCATCGACCTGGGAACCATCTCGGTGCCCCACTATCAAGCACACCTTCTGAACTCTCCCGCCTAAGGAGCCTCCTCTGTTTTTCTTGGACTTTAGCTCCTCGGCTGTCACCAATTGTCGATGAGTGTCGAGAGTGCTCTCGACATTTCTCGACACCTTTCCGACTGCTCTTCCGTGCTCCATTCAAGCGCATTTCAAAGTCAATCACATAGCGCAGCAGGGGTTTGGCACGCGTGTTGCTTTCGGATCTAGCGATGGCGCGAAAGGGGCAAAGTGATTTGGACCGCGGCGGTCCTTGCATCCAGATGGAGCTGGCTTTGCCCAGCGAAGTACCTGCAATCTCGCCCTTTGTAGACAAGCTTATGCTCTTGATCAAAAAGTGCCGATGTGCTCCTGGAAACGGGACTGACATTGAAATCGCGTTGCGCGAGGCACTGGAGAATGCCGTCATTCACGGAAATCATAAAGACCCTCGCAAGCATGCCGCTGCGAAGCCGAGGAGGAAGTTTCGATCATCGTCAGAGACGAAGGACAAGGATTTGACAGCAATGCGGTACCGGACCCTACCGCCCCAGGGGCTATTGAATCAAGTCATGGCCGTGGAATCTACCTGATGAAGGCACTAATGGATGAAGTTCGCTTTGAACAAAGTGGCGCCGTTGTTCATATGCGAAAGAAGTCCGGCAACACCCAACCTGACCGGCCGAAGGAGTTGTGATGAAGGCCATAATACGCAGCCTCGTAGTCGTAGTCAGTCTGGCAGGTGCCAGCGTCTTTGCGGCAGATACAAAAGGCGAGACCGGCACGGTGCAGGGAGTGGTGTTTACTGCCGACGCGGATGGAGGCCGCTCAGTTGTGCCTGGCGCGAAAGTCTCTTTGACCGGACTCGCCAACAGGGAAACGGAAGCTGACATCGCTGGCAAATATGTCTTCAACGCCCTTCCAACTGGATCTTACAACCTCAAGGCACAAGCTCCTGGAATGGTCGCGATCGGGACAGTCGTGGTCACGGCAGGAGCCGTATCGGAGTCGCCGCTGGAGATGAGAGTGGATGCGGTGTCGGAGTCGACTACGGTAACAGCAACTGCGGACACCGTCGGAACGCAAGGACAAGCAGGAAGCAATACTGTCGGTGAATCGGCAGTCAAGGACATGCCGAATGTGAATGAGCGTTTCGAAAGCTTGCTTCCTCTGGTGCCAGGCGTGGTCCGCGGCCCGGACGGACGCATAAACATGAAGGGGGCGCGTTCATCACAGAACGGGTCTCTTGTGAATAGTGCCGACGTGACCGATCCGGCTACTGGTGCAACCGCAATCAACCTCCCTATCGACGTAATTTCGAGCGTCGAAGTCCTGTCTACTCCCTATGACCCAGAATATGGCAAGTTCACTGGCGCGGTGTCGAAAGTCGAAACCCGCTTGGGAAACTTCAACAAGTTCCACGTGTCAGCTCAGAACTTGATTCCACGCCTTCGTGTGCGAGACGGCTCAATTATGGGGATTGGGGCGGTGACTCCCCGCGTAACACTCTCCGGGCCGATCGCGAAAGACCGGATTGCTTTCACTCAGTCTTTCGACTATCGCTTTGTGCGAACGCCTGTAAACAGTTTGCCGCAGCTTCAGCGTGACACGAAGCTCGAGGGTTTTGATTCCTACACCCAAGTCGATTTGAATATCAGTCCCAAGCAGACAGCGACCGCTTCATTCGCGATCTTCCCGCAAAAACTCGACTACTTTGGGCTCAATACGTTCACCCCGCAGGAAGCCACGCCCAACCTGCACCAGCGTGGATATCAAACATATGTCCAAGATCGATACGTTACCGATTCGGCCAACCTGCTGACCTCACAGCTGAGTTTCAGGCGATTTGATGCTGACGTACTACCGAATAGTGCAGCTCCATACGAGCTGCTGGTGGAAACCACCGAGGGCGGGTTCTTTAATCACCAACACCGCGAAACTTCTCGCGTGGAATGGCAAGAAATCTTCCAGTCTCATCCTCACCATTTATATGGATCTCACGAACTGAAGGCTGGAATAGACTTCGCGCATAGCTCCTACGATGGCCGCGAACAGTTTCTGCCGGTGGACATTGTCGGTGTTGCGGGCCACCCCCTGCAACGAATTCAGTTCGGCCCTCCCTCCAGCTTCTCGATAAATCAGAATGAGACCGCCTGGTTCGTGGGAGACAAGTGGACGCTTTCTAACCGGTTCACGTTTGACTTGGGACTCCGATTCGACCGCGATTCTGTCACGGACTCGGTCAATACAGCGCCGCGTGCTGGTTTGGTGTTCGCATTGACCGGCGATGGGAAAACATTGCTCAAAGCCGGAGCCGGCCTGTTCTACGACCGGATCCCCCTCAATATTCCGGCCTTTCCCAATCTCGCCGGGCGCACAGTCGTCGGACTCGATCCTTTCGGGCAGGTTCTTAGCTGGACAACTTACGCCAATGTCGTCTCGGGCGGGTTGCGAAATCCGCGCAGCGAAGTCTGGAACCTCGAACTCGATCGTAAGATCCTCAGCAACTTACTCCTCCGCGTCTCTTATCAACAGCGCAACACGGTGCACGATTTTGTGCTGACGCCACTTGCATTGGGACAAACAGGCTTCCTCTCCCTGGCCAACCGTGGAAGCAACTTCTATCGCGAGTTTCAGGTGACCGGACGGTACCAAATAGGCCACAACACTTTGAACGCGTCGTATGTCCGCTCTAGGGCTGATGGAGACCTAAACGATTTCACCCAATTCTTTGGAAACAATCCGCAGGCCGTGATCCAGCCGAACCAACGTGGTCGTCTGCCCTTCGACGCCCCGAATCGATTCCTCGCCTGGGGCGAGCTTGCGGCACCCTGGAAATTGACTGTGGCGCCTGTGTTGGACGTGCACACCGGTTTTCCGTACTCGTTAGTGAACGACTCGCGCCAATTTATCGGTCTCCGCAACGAGCGGCGATTCCCCCGGTTCATTTCGACCGACATTCAAGTCCTTAGGGAGATCCGACTGCCTATTAAGGAACGTCACGCGGGGGTTGGTTTTGGAGTGTTCAACATTTTCAATCGCTCCAATCCCCGCGACGTGCAGAACGATATCGACAGCTATCGTTTCGGCCAGTTCTTTAACGGTCCCGGCCGCACATTTCGAGGGAAGTTCGTCCTGGAGTTCTAGACATGAATATCGCCATGAAAACTGCGCTTTCAACTTTCTTGATTGTGCTTTCCGTGGGGGCGGTTGGAGTTGCCCAGACCGACGATGCTCTTCCAACCGCAGATGACGTAGTCGACAAGATGATTCAACTGGACAGCCAGCGCCACGCGAAGCTCAAGGGCTATACCGCGACCCGCCATTACCTTGCTGTCAACAAGCATCGCAGAGCAGAGATGCTGGTGTGGGTCGCTTCTGCAAGTGACGGAGTTAAGCAGTTCACCATTCTTTCCGAAGACGGATCCCACTCCATCCGCAAGCACGTATTTTTTAAGATGCTGAACGAGGAGGCGGCAGCATCCCGGCGAGGGACCCGCGAAAGCACGCGTATCACACCCGCAAACTACGATTTCCAGGTCATCGGACAAGATGCTGTGGATGGGCGGCCAGCGTATGTGCTTCGTGTCACTCCCAAGGCCGAGAACAAATACCTCATCGACGGCAAGATTTGGGTTGACGCGACAGACTACTCGATCGTGCGCATTGAGGGACGTCCGGCACGGAACCCGTCCTTCTGGACCCGTAGCGTTCATTTCGTTCACACATACCAAAAGGTTGGTCCTTTCTGGCTAGCGGCCTCGACTGAGTCCGTGAGCGAGATCCGCATATTCGGCACAGCGGAATTGACGATCGAGAACTCGGGCTACACGCTAAATCCTCCGTACATCCTCACGACCGACATCGATCGTGAGGCGAGGTTAGCCCCATGATGAGAGGTCATCGTTGGGAAACCCCACAACGTTTCTTACGTAGGAAGGTGATGTATGAAAAAAGTAAATCAATGTCTCATTCTCGCTGCTGGTAACGGGACGCGGCTGAGGCCAGTATCTGCCGGCCTTCCCAAGCCCCTAGTGCAGTTTCGTGGTAGGCCTATCCTAGAGCACGTTATTCTCAGAGCCCGCGAAGCCGGTATCGACAACTTCGTAATTGTCGTCGGGTATCGCTCCGACGTGATTCGTCGCTGGTTTAACAGCCGATGGGTTGGCAACGTTTCAATGACCCTTGTCGAGAATCCCGACTATCACAAAAACAACGGTATTTCCGTCCTGAAAGCTAAAGATGAAATCCACGAGAGCTTCCTGCTATTGATGGCAGACCACATCTTTGAGCCCGAAACGGCAAAGATGCTGATGGAGCAGCCGCTCGCCCCGAGTGAGGTCATTCTCGCAGTGGATCCCCAGATTGACCGCGTGTTTGACCTGGACGATGCAACCAAGGTTCGACGCGAAGGCGATCGTATCGTGGATATCGGCAAGGAAATCGCGAGCTACGACGCACTCGATACCGGAATGTTCCTGTGCAGTCCGGTGCTGTTTGACAAACTCGAATCAGCAATCAGGGATGGAAACTGCTCGCTTTCCGATGGCATGCGCCAGCTGGCCCGGGAGCGACATCTGCGTGCCTTCGAGATCGGCAAGGCTCACTGGCAAGACGTTGACACACCCGAGGCCCTGGCCCATGCAGATAGCATTTACGATGGATATTTCTGCCGCGAGCCGATCGGCGTGAGGTTGGCCAGTATCTAGGATCGCAATGAGAACGCGACTACCACTCCGGCTGCTTGTAGGTGTGTTTGGGGTCTTACTTCTGACATACCTGGTGCGGCGAGCCGGTCCTGCCAAGCTCCTCGAGAGTTTCGCTACTCTGGGCTGGGGGCTGGCGCTGGTCATTGGTCTGGGTGGAGTTTCGCACCTCGTGAAAACTTGGGCGTGGCGGCTCACACTTCTCGACGAGAAGTATCAAGCTTCCTTCCCGCGCATGTTCGGACTACGGCTGGCCTCAGAAGCGGTTGGGCAGCTCGGCGGCCTCGCACAGCTGTTCGGTGAAACCTTGCGAGTCTCCCTTCTGAGCCCGGCGATACAGCTCGACAGCGGGATTGCATCCGTAGCGCTTGACCGGGCATTTTTCGTCCTTAGCGCAGCGGTGGTAAGCATAGTCGGTTTGGTAGCCGTGCTGCTCGTCCTGCCGCTGCCCCACACACTGTCGCTTTATGCAGGTCTGTTTGTAGTCACGCTCGTAGGAGTCGTTCTTGTGACCGCGCTAGCGGTGCAAAAACGTTGGCCAGTGTTTTCGGGGATGGCACAGATCCTGGGCCGTATCCGGTATTTCAGCGGCTGGATGGAACGCGAACGTTCGCTGATTCATTCCGTCGAAAACAAGCTGCATAATTTTTATCACCATACACCGGTAGCGTTTTGGGGCAGTTTCGCTCTGAATCTGGCATGCCACGGTGCGGCGGTGTTGGAGGTGTACCTCGTCCTGTGGCTCATGGGTGCTAAGATCGGCCTCTTCTCTGCATTGACAATCGAAGCGTTAACCAAGCTGGTGAATATCGCGGGAACATTCAATCCAGGAAACGTCGGAACGTACGAAGGTGGAAACATGCTCATCGTAAAGATGTTCGGCCTAAGCGGCACCGCCGGCTTGACTCTGGCATTCACTCGACGATTCCGAGCTATCTTCTGGGCCGCAGTTGGCGGCCTCTGGCTGGTTGCGCTGTCCAAGTCTAGAAAGCAAAGCAATTCCGACGACACAACTCTCGCCGCGATTCAAGTTTGGCAAGAACCGATGCCGTCACTCGAACCTCAGAAAAGGGTGCGTTGCCCGGACGCTCACACACTGCCGTTATTCTTGCGAACAAGCGGCATGGCGGTGTCAGTTTCGGATCAGCAATTCTTCAGGTTGGCGCTCTTCCCGTTTTGCTCCGAGCCATTTTGGGAGCACAAAAAGCAGGTGCTGCACGAATCGTCGTTGTCGTCGACCGACTAAGAGAGCCCTGGGTACTGCACGACTTGCTGAAAACTAGGCGTCTTCCTCGGTGCGTTGAGTGGTTTGAATTCAGCGCCGGAGAGACGTCTCTCCCTGCGCTCCTAGGGCAAGTCGCTCGCGAAGTGGAGGGTCATCTCGTACTGATAGCCGGGGACAGGACATATCATCCGTCTTTGCATCGGCGTGCAAGCGAATGGAATGCAGCAGGCGACGCTTTGGCCCTGATGACCGGCAACCAGCTGGTCGGCATGTATGCTCTCTCTCGAGATATGTCCATCGATCTAGGGAACCACAGTCCTTCGAACGTCGTATCTGTCGAGGAACTGCATGCCTGGCTTACCTTGACCCATTCAGTCGAGTGCGAGCCAGTGCAGGAAGACAAGTGGCAGCGCATTCTCACGCCGCAACAGCGCCTCTTGGCAGAGCACAAGCTGGACCACTGGCTCGTCAAACCCACCGACGGCATTTTCGCAAGAATGAATCGCGGAATCTCCGTACCCATCAGCCGCCAACTCATTCGATTTCCGATCACACCCAACATGGTCAGTTTATTTACCCTAGGTGTCAGTTTCATTTCCGGCGTGTTCTATGCGCGTGGTGGTTATTGGAATATGCTGGTGGGCGCGATTCTGTCGGTGTCTGCAAGCATTCTCGACGGATGTGACGGTGAGATCGCTCGCTTGAAACTTCAGGAATCCGATTTCGGCTGCTGGTTGGAAACGGTTTGCGACTACCTTTATTATTTGTTTATCTTCGCGGGTATGGCGATAGGTTTTTTCAGTAGCTCGGGCCAGCGGTCTTACCTGGTTTGGGGTGGGCTGCTGTTTTTAGGTGCAATTGCGAGCTTCCTCACCATCGGGCTCCAGCGACATCAGCTAACCACCGGACGCCCTGAACAATACCTGGGAATCTGGCAGACGCAGGCAGACCGTCGACAGTCGAACCCTTTGTTGTACGTCGGCCGGAATTTTGAGTTCGTCATCCGGCGCTGCTTTTTGCCCTATGCTCTTTTGTTTTTCGCCCTTTTCAACATCACGAAGGTAGCTTTCATTCTCTCCGCAGTGGGCGCCAACGTGGTCTGGCCCATCGCTCTTTATTCTTACCGCACTTTTGCTGCGGTCCAGACATCAACTGTAGTCAACCCTGCTCCTTCTGCTTAGGTGGGGGGGTGTGGTCTAGCGGTTGGCTCTGACTTTAGTTATGGATTGGCCGAACATTTCTCCTCAACTCCCTGCAGCCGCAGCAGCGTGACCGTCCCCATGCAAGAGATCATTACAGGCAACTTTGCGCCCTTCCGCTGGGTGATTTCCCCGCCCAACTCGATCCGCGTAGTCGACTGGAACATCGACCGGGGCTTGCGTCTGCAGGGGATCGTAGATTTCCTAAAGGATATGAACGCGGATGTTCTGGTCCTCCAGGAAGTCGATATCAATGCACGCCGGACGCACCGCCTGAACATAGCTGAAGAGATCGCCCGGAAGCTGCAGATGAACTATGCGTTCGGGCGAGAGTTTGAGGAATTAACCCAAGGCTCTAGGGCTTCGCCCGCCTACCACGGGCAGGCCACTCTGTCGCGCTGGAGCATTTCCAGTCCACGCGTGATCCGATTCAAAAAACAGTCGAACTTTTGGCGGCCACATTGGTTTCTGCCACGGGTCGAGCCTTTTCAGGAGAGACTTGGGGGACGAATCGCGCTGGTTGCGGAGATCAGTGTCCCAGGATGCAACCTTGTGACATACAACCTTCATCTGGAAAGCCGTGCGAATGATGAGTTGCGAATTTCGCAGATGGACGAGGTTCTGTCTGATTCAGCGCGTTATGGTCCGCAGTGCATGCTGGTTGTGGCAGGCGACTTGAACTTGGACGCGTCGAAACACGGTACAGCAATGACATTGGCACGGGCAGGTCTCCGAAACGCCGTAGGCGCGGTGCCCACACCCACCACACCACCGCGTCGCCTTTTCGAACAGGGACGACAGATAGACTGGGCGTTCGTGCGCGGCCCGATTCAGACAGACGATGGGCAGGTACACAAACGTATTCACTCATCGGATCATTATCCACTATCGTTCAGTTTGATTCAGCTTGGTGTGTCTCATCTTTAGATCGACTAGTGTCGTAACACTCGATATTTGTCGAAACACATGTCGAGGCCCTCGACAACACCGCTGGCTGTCGTGTGCTTGACTGCGGGCAACCTGCAATCACTCAACCACTTCGCGTTCAGGCGGTTGTAGTCATGACTTTGGCACCTCCCATGCCTATATCTCAGCCACAACGATACTCTCCAAAAAGACGGTTCGTATCCGTCTGAGGCACCGTCGACTACAGCGTCGCGGGCGCACCGATCGGATCTTACCGCGATCTACAAGATGGATACGCGGGGATGAGGGCACGTCGGGTAGCATCACTTCCTTCGCCAAGCATATGTGGAGCCTGCCACTCATTAGGACGGCTCGGACAGACTTTTTCTCGACACACCCCGGTCGCGCTGAACAGGGTCTAAACGTTCACTACAACGCGCCCGGGCCTTTCATGACGAGCTAGTGCGTACGCCGAAAGGATGGCGCGTCCGGTTCAGGCGGCTTGAGGTCCACTTTGTTGATGCTCTCCAGATCGCCACACCCGCTTGAGTTCTGGCTTGCGCCTCCCAGCATCCCGTTGATGGCAGGAACGATCCAGAGCGACGCCAGGGTCCAGCGCTGAACCGGAACTCAAGTCCGGCCTGGAGCAGGTATCCACGCCCTCTTTTCCATGGCAAACGTCAAGCGGCTAGCATCACACCGCGCAGTGTGTAATAAAATGACCGCGATATTCCTCGCGGCCGGCCCCTGGAGGCTTCAATGCGATTGCTCCGATCATCTAGACCTCAGTTGTCTGCGATCGTCGTGCTCGCCGCACTGGGCGTCGTCAGCTCAATGGTCTCGGCTGTCTCGGCTCAAAACCAGCCCGGTCCTGGCAAAGAAGCTAAGAGCGCACCCTGCTCGCACGATGACAGCGGATTGACGTTGCCCCCCGGCTTTTGCGCGACCGTATTTGCTGACGGCATTGGTCACGCTCGCCACATGGTGGTGGGGCCGAGCGGAGTCGTTTACGTCAACACTTGGTCGGGGAACTACTACGACTTCGATAAGCCACATGAAGGCGGATTTCTGGTAGCCCTGCAAGACAAGGCGGGAACTGGAAAGGCGGACGTAATTGAGCGTTTCGGTGAAACCGTCCAGACTGGAGCCGGCGGCACGGGCATCGGCATGTATAAGGGATCGATTTATGCGGAGATCAATGATCGAATCGTGCGATATTCCCTTCCTTCGGGCGCGCCCGTGCCGCAGAATCCGCCTGAAGCCATCGTTTCCGGATTGCCTCTCGGCGGCGACCATCCGATGCATCCATTCATTATCAGTAAAGAAGGATCAATGTATGTGGATGTTGCCTCCGCGACCAATTCCTGCCAACCGCAAAACCGGCAACCCAAAATACCCGGCGCAAACCCGTGCACCGAACTGGAGACCCGTGGCGGCATATGGCGCTACGACGCGAACAAGATGAACCAGACATTTTCGCCGGGCGATCGGTTCGCGACGGGAATTCGCAACGGCGAAGGCTTTGCGATTGACTCCACGGGTCGCTTGTTTGTCACCCAGCACGGGCGAGACCAACTGCATTCTAATTGGCCCGATCTATACGAACCCTCCGAGGAAGCCACGCTGCCGGCTGAAGAATTGATGCTCTTGAAGGAGGGCGGCGACTATGGCTGGCCGGAATGCTATTACGACGGTGTGCAGAAAAAGCTGGTCCTTGCGCCCGAATACGGTGACGGCGGCAAAACGGTGGGCGTCTGCACGAACAAGATGGCTCCGGTCGCCGCCTTTCCAGCTCATTGGGCGCCGAACGCCGCGGTGCGCTACGACAAGAAACAATTTCCAGCCCGCTATCGTGACGGCGTCTTCCTCGCCTTCCACGGTTCATGGAACCGAGCGCCATATGCGCAAGGCGGCTACAACGTAGTGTTTCAGCCACTCGACGGCGATCGCGCATCCGGCAATTGCGCAATCTTCGCCGACGGTTTTGCGGGGCCGGTAAAAACTCCGGAGGGCGCTGCACACCGTCCCTCTGGTCTCGCAGTCGGACCTGACGGGTCGCTTTACGTGTCGGACGACATTCGCGGACGGATCTATCGAATTTTCTATCACGGCGATCCCGCGAGCCGCGCCCCGGCGGGCACTCCATGCCCGAGTGCGGCGGCTGCGGCCGGCGATGTCGTCGCAGCCCCTGCCAAGCCACCCGAAGGCGCGAATGCAGACGCAGGCGCGGCCGCAAACGCAAGTCCTCCTGTTCCCGACGGAGCGACGCCCGAGATGGTTGCGTTGGGCGATCGCATTTACCACGGCCAAGTGGGCGGATCGAGCTGTACAGGTTGCCATGGTGCGAAAGGCAGCGGTTCACCGCTGGGCCCCTCTCTGACAAGTCAAAAATGGTTGTGGAGCGACGGCAGTTTCGCTGGAATCTTGAAAGTGATTACCAACGGCGTGCCGCAACCCAAGCAATATCGCAGCCCGATGCCCCCCATGGGTGGTGCACAACTCACCGCCGACCAAGCATCCGCACTGGCCGCATATGTCTGG